>Ga0209911_100050_pt1 | contig 161998 bp, 154 predicted proteins | sample FECB21metaG_FD_188301 | JGI IMG/M metagenome (GOLD analysis project Ga0209911, IMG submission 188301) | Cyanobacterial communities from the Joint Genome Institute, California, USA - FECB-21 (SPAdes) (version 2) | ecosystem: Environmental > Aquatic > Thermal springs > Hot (42-90C) > Microbial...
ATCGTGGTTTCTCCGGTGATGGTTAGGTCTGCAAACTCAACCTTAGCCAAGAACCACGATGGCCTTCCTCTTACGCCTGACGGCGCTTTGGGTAGACCTCAGTTACACCACTTCCAGGGACACGATCGCTTATTCATCGAACACCTCTTAGTGGCGAGGATTTTCGCCTAAATTGGTGTCCGGAATCAGTAGACCACTACAGCCTTTAATTCGCTTTGCGCGGCCCTGCTTATGGGCTCTGCAATTTACATCATGGCTATGGGTTTCAGCACCGTTGCCATGGCAGCCATGGCTATTTCCGTTGCTGGAGCAGCTGTACTTCCTGTTCAGAGCAGCGAGGGATTTCTGGAGGTGATAATTGGCACCTTTGAAGCCATGATCGACGGAGTTCTAGCTGTTATCGAAGGTATAACAAGTGCGATTGCTGGCTTGTTCAGTTAGAAATGGAGAGCAGCTAGTTCAAGGCAGCTCGCTGGATCCGGCTAAAGCCCGGGCCTTAACCAATACGCTATCGAGCCTCTAAATGACCCCTCTGCCATCATCCTGGGCCAGTGCCTGGTCAGACCTCGGCCTACAGCCTCCGCCAGGTCTATTCGAGCAGCTCGTTCGTGCCTACGAGGAACCGCAGCGGCACTATCACTCGCTGCAACACCTGTGCGAATGCCTGGTGCATTTCGATCAGGCGCGGCACCTGGCGCAGCAGCCGGGAGAGGTGGCCATTGCGCTCTGGTTCCATGACGCCATCTACGACGTGCGCGGCAAGAGCAACGAGCGGCAGAGTGCGGACTGGGCCATCCGGGTGTTGGCGAGTTGTCAGGCCAGTCAGGCGACGTTGGCGCGGGTCGAGCAACTGATCATGGTCACCCGGCATGACGCGACGCCAAGCGAGCCGGATGAGCAGTTACTGGTGGATATAGACCTGGCCATTCTCGGCGCCAGGCCGGAGCGTTTCGCCGAGTACGACGCCCAGGTGCGCGCCGAGTACGCCTGGGTGCCGGGCTTTGTGTACCGAATTAAGCGGCGCAGCGTTCTCCAGTTATTTTTGCGGCGATCGATGATCTACAGCACTGATCATTTCAGGGCGCGCTACGAGGCCCAGGCTCGGGTCAATCTAGCTGGCGTGGTTTGACAGGACATTGAGCGAAGCCAGCATCGCATTCGATGCGACAAGCGTTCTATGCTGTGAATAGTGGCCATTCGACAGGGGAGCGAACGTGCCGTTGTTCAACGCCTTGCTGCGTGCGCTTGACCCTTTACATGGAATGCCTGAAGCGACTCGGCAGGCGTTTGCGTGCTGGTATCTGCAGGCGAAGATCCCGCAGATTCGCTATGTCGCTTTTCTGACTACGGCGCTGTATCTGATCTATGCCGCCATCGAGCAGAATGTCGAGACCGATCAGCCTTTCGCGCGATTCATCGTTCATGCCTTGATGGTGCCGGGAGCCTTGTTGGCTACCGGTCTGCTCAGCTTTCAACCAAGGCAGCAGCCATTGATGTTGGGTTTGCTGTCAATCGCGCCCATCATCTCGGTGCTGTCCAATCTCTACTTCAATTTCGGCTCGCCGCGTTTCGTCTTTTACGCGCCGGAAATCTATCTCAACCTTGTGTGGACCTTCGCCATCTCCGGGCTGACGCTCAAGCGTGCCATGGCTACCGCGTTGTTCTCACTGGCTGCGATTTTGCTGGTCACGCTCGAACACTCGCTGACGCCGGGCATGCAGCGTTTGCACCTGATCTGGATTCTTGCGTCATTCTCCTTCGGCCTGCTCAGCGCCTTTCTTCTGGAAAAGGCGCACAAGCACATGTTCCTGCATCAGGACAGCCTGGCGCTGAGCGCCAGCGTCGACAGCCTGACCGGGCTGTGGAATCGCTCGCGTACCCTGCGTTTTCTGATCGAGGAAGTTGCGCGGACCAATCGTTACGGTACGCCGTTCTCGGTGGTGCTGATCGATATCGACCACTTCAAAAGCGTCAACGATACGCATGGCCATGCGGTGGGGGATAGCGTACTGCGCCAGTTCGCCGGGTTACTGCGCGACGGCGTGCGCGTGGTGGACAAGGTCGGGCGGCTTGGCGGCGAGGAGTTTCTCATCATCCTGCCAGAGACCGATGCTGCCCACGCAGAGCAGGCGGTGCAGGGGTTGCAGAGGCGTATCAACGGGTTTTCGTTCGACCGGGTGCAACGCCAGAGCGCCAGCTTTGGCATTGCCGAATATCGTCCTGGCGAAAGCCTGGACTGCCTGATGGAACGCGCGGACCAGGCGATGTACCGCGCCAAGGCCAATGGCCGTGACCGCATCGAGATACTTTAGAACGCGGGCCTGAACCGGTCGTGAACGGCTCTGGTCGAACCGCTGCAACTCTTCTCGTGGAGACCGTCATGCACAGAACTGCGCACTTTCTTCTCGCGGCTGCGGTCGTGCCCCTGCTGCTGACCGGCTGCGCCAGGTCGTCCGGCGAGCAGGATGCCAGGGTGACCGAGCAATGGTTGGGGCGCTGGAACGGGCCCGAGGGTACCTACCTGGATATCAGTGGCACGCCGGCTGACTACCGCCTGACCATCGCCAACCTCGACGGCCCGCGCCGCTTCGTTGGCCGTGCGCAGGGGGCGAAGATCGTCTTCGTTCGCGACGGTGTGGTGGAGAGCATCAGCGCCAGCGACGGCGAAGCCACCGGCATGAAATGGCTGCTGGATAAACAGAATTGCCTGACCGTGCGCAGCGGCGAGGGCTATTGCCGCGATTGAGCCAGCAAGCCGCCGATGACAATGCCAGAATGAGCGCTTCCAACGGCTTACGACCTGTGCATGAAAATCCTCAGCCTGCGCCTCAAGAACCTCAATTCCCTCAAGGGCGAGTGGAAGATCGACTTCGCCGCCGAGCCTTTCGCCGGTAGCGGTCTGTTCGCCATCACCGGGCCGACCGGTGCGGGCAAGACCACGCTGCTCGACGCCATCTGCCTGGCCCTGTATCACCGCACGCCGCGTATGAGCAGTGTTGCAAAAGGCAGCAACGAGCTAATGACCCGGCACACAGCCGATTGTTTGGCCGAGGTTGAGTTCGAGGTGAAAGGGCAGGGTTACCGCGCTTTTTGGAGTCAGCGTCGTTCTCGTGATCGCGTGGATGGTGAGTTACAAGAGCCGAAATGTGAGTTGGCACGCTTAGATGGTGAGATTCTGACCATACACAAGCGTGAAAAAGTTGCTCTGGTCGCAGAGATTACCGGCCTGGATTTCGATCGTTTCACCAAGTCCATGCTGCTGGCCCAGGGCGGCTTCGCTGCGTTTCTCGAAGCCAATGCCAACCAGCGTGCCGAGCTGCTGGAGGAGCTGACCGGCACCGAGGTGTACGGGCAGATCTCGCAGCAGGTCTACGAGCGCACCAAGGCCGCCGAACAGGCGCTCAATCTGCTGAAAAGCCGCGCCCAGGGCATGGAGCTGCTCGACGAGGCGCAGCGCGCCGAGCTGCAGGCCGAGCAGCAGCGTCTGAGCTTGGAGGAGTCGCCGCTGCTAGCCCGGCAGCAGGCGCTGCAGGCCCAGCGCCGTTGGCGTGAGGCGCTGCAGCAGGCCGAGCAGCAACGGGAGCAGGCGCGACTCGGACTGGAGCAGGCCCAGCAGGCCCGTAACGAGGCAGCCGGTGAACTGCAGCGCCTGGCCGCCAGTGAGCCGGCAGCTCGATTGCAGTCGCTCTACCTGGCCTGGCAGCAGGCGCAGCAGGACAGGCAGCAGGCACAGCAGGTGCTGGATGACCTGCATCAGCAGCAACGCCACAGCACCGAGCGCGAGCACCAGCAGCTCTGGCTGGCCAGCCGCTATGCCCAGCAATGCCTGAGCCTGCGTCACGCGCAGCTGCAGCGGCTGGCCGGGCAGCGTGAAGCGCTGCACGCACGCATCAGCGGTACGCCGCAGCGGGAACGGTTGGGCGAGCTTCTAGGTGGCTGGCGCGCACAGTTTGACCAGCGCGGGCAACTGCTCAAGGAGCAACAGGCGCTGCACGTGCGCATGGCTCAGGAGCGTGAACAGCTTGCCGCCTTGCAGCGTCAGCGAGATCAGCTCGGTGCGCAGCGGGCCGACGCGGTTAAGCGCCAGGAGGATGCGCGCGCCAGCGAGGCCAGGCAGCAGAGCGAGCTGCAGGCCTTGCTGGGCGAGGGCGACGAGGCCGGGTTGCGCCAGCGTTGGCAGCAACTGCAAGTGCAAGGGCGCGTACTGGATCGCCTGGAGCAATTGGCGCAGGTCCGTGAGCAAACGGCCGCACAGCTCGCCGAGCTGACCCCGCGTCTGGCTCAGTTGCAGCAACAGCACACCCGCAAGAACGATGAAATCACCGGCCTGCGCGAGCGCTACAAGGTGCTCAAGCAACAGCAGGCCGACAAGGAAAAGCTGCTGGAGCAGGAGCAGCGTATTCAGGATCTGGAAGCCTACCGCGCCCAGTTGCAGTCGGGCGAAGCCTGCCCGTTATGTGGTTCGCACGAGCATCCGGCGGTCAGTCAGTACCAGGCGCTCAACGTCTCCGCCACGCGCCAAGCGTTGGAGCAGTGCCGCAACGAACTGGCGCAGCTGGAAAGCCAGGGCGGCACCCTGCGTGACGAGCTGACCCGCCTGGTTACGCAGATCGCTCAGGTTCAGCAGCAGCTGGAGCAGGCGAGCCAGCAGGCCGCTCAGCAGGACGCGCAATGGCAGCAGCAATTGGCCGAGCAGGCGTTGCAGGTCGCTGACGCCGCCGCATTGCGTGAGTTGCAGCGGGACCATGAGCAAAACCTGGTGCAACTGCAGGAGCGACTTGCTTCGGTCGAGAGCCGGCAGGCCGAGCTGACTCAGGCGCGCAGCGCCCGTGAGATGGCCGAACGGGTTGTGGCCGATACGCAGCAGCGCCATGCGCTATTGGCACGCGATGAGGAAAACCTGCAAGAGCGGCAAGCCGAGCAGGGCGAACGTCAGCAGCTCTTGGAGCAGGAGCTGCGGCACCATGAGCAAGCGCTGCTGAGTAGTCTTGAGGGCTTTGCTGTTGAGTTGCCGACGGACGCCGGCGCCTGGCTGGACGAGCAGGAGCAGGCATGGCGCGACTGGCAGCAGGCCCAGGCGCAGGACCAACAGTTGCAGGAGCAACAGCGTGAGGCGCAGCGCTTGCTGGTCGACGCCGAGGCGCAGGCCGGGCTCTGGCAACAACGCTGGCAGGACGAGGGTGCGATGGCGCTGGCTGAGCCCGAGCCATCGGCACAGCCGCAACTGGCGTTGAATGAGGCCGCCAACAGCCTGGCCAGTGCTCAGCGCGAGAGCGATGCGTTGCGCGGCCGCGTGCAGAGCCAGCAGACCTTGTTGCTGCAGCTGCAGCAACGCTCGAGCGAGGCCGAGCAGCACTGGCTGCGGGCACTGGCGGCGAGTCCCTTCAGCGATCTTGCGGCGTTTCTCGCCGCACTGCTGGAAGAGGACGAGCGAGAGCGTTTGGCGGCTTTGCAGGCACGTGTGGAGCGCGCGCTGACCGAGGCTTCGACATTGTTGGCCGCCGCCGAAGCGCAGCTGCAGCAGCTGAGCGCCACGCCGCAGACAGAGCTCTCGCTTGGCGAACTGGATGAGCAGTTGCAAGTGCTGCACAGCGAGTTGCGTGAGCTGAGCCAGCGCCAGGGCGAGCTGCGCGCGCAGTTGCAGGCCGACGATGCACGGCGCAGCAGCCAGCAGACGCTGTTCGCCGAAATCAGTGCGCAGGAGAGTGAGCAGCGCCTGTGGCAACAGCTCAACGGCCTGATCGGCTCGGCCGACGGCGCCAAGTTCCGCAAGTTCGCCCAGGGCCTGACCCTCGACCACCTGATCCACCTGGCCAACCGCCAATTGACGCGTCTGCACGGTCGCTACCAGCTGGCCCGCAAGGGCAGCGGTGAGCTGGAACTGGAGGTGTGCGACACCTGGCAGGCTGACGTGGCGCGCGACTGCCGCACGCTGTCCGGCGGCGAGAGCTTCCTGGTCAGCCTGGCGCTGGCCTTGGCGCTATCCGACCTGGTCAGTCACAAGACCAGCATAGATTCGCTGTTTCTCGATGAAGGCTTCGGCACGCTGGACGGCGAGACGCTGGAGGTGGCCCTGGATGCGCTGGACAACCTCAATGCCAGCGGCAAGACCATCGGCGTGATCAGCCATGTCGAGGCGATGAAGGAACGTATTCCCGTGCAGCTGCGGGTGCACAAAGGTGTCGGCCTCGGTTATAGCCGGCTCGATGCGCGTTTTGCGGTGAAGGAAGGAGCGTAGTGATGCTGATGCGAGCGAAGGATTCCACCCTGCTGGTCATCGATCTGCAGGAGCGGTTGTTGCCGGCCATCGACGGCGGTGCAGCGGTGATTGAGCAAGCCTCGTGGCTGGTGCGTGTGGCACAGCGCCTGCAGGTGCCGGTGATCGCTACCGAGCAGTATCCCAAGGGGTTGGGTTATACCGAGGCGAGCCTGCATGAGTTGCTGCCGGGCGAGGGGCTAAGGGAGAAGATTCATTTCTCGGCGACTGCGGGGTCAGGGGTGTTCGACTTGCCCGGTGGCGAGCGCCAGCAGTTCATCGTCTGCGGCACGGAAACCCATGTCTGCGTGCTGCAGACGGTGATCGGCCTGCTGGCGGCCGGGCGTGACGTGTTCGTGGTCGATGAAGCAGTAGGTTCGCGTCGGCCGCGCGACAAGGCGCTGGGCCTGGCGCGCATGGAACGTGCCGGGGCGGTGATCGTCTCGCGCGAGATGGTCGCCTTCGAGTGGTTGGAGCGGGCTGGTACCGAGCTGTTTCGCGAGATCAGCCGCGGCTTTATTCGCTGATTCGTAGCCCGGATGCAATCCGGGAATGTCTGGTAGTGCTGCCCCGGATTGCATCCGGGCTACGGGCTGACCTACTCCGGCACGGGTTGGTAGTGGCCGGCCTGCAGGGCGTCGAAGTACTGCTGGTAGCGACCATCCTGGCGAAACTGCTGCAGGCGTGAGTCGAAGCGCTGGCGTAGCGTTTCGCTCTGCGCCAGGCGCTTGGGCAGCATCAGATAGCTGAGGTTGACCAGCAGCGGCCTGGGGTGATGGGTGATGCGTTCGGCATCCTCCCTGGAGAACTTATTGCGCAGCGCGGCGTAGCCGACGTTGAGTTCCTGCGGGTAGAGCACCACGCGCTCCTTGAGCAATTTCTCGAAGTTCTGCCGGTCGCTGGAAACGCGTTCGATACGTACTTTTTCCTTGGCGAGAAAGGCATCGAACGCCGGCCCGTAGCTGTATTCCAGGCCGCCGCCGATGGTCATGCCACTGAGGTCATCGAAGCGCCGCCAGTCGAAGGGTTGCGTTTTCAGGTGGAAGAACACGAACTGCTCGTTGAGCAACGGTGCGCTGAAGAGAAAGTCCGCCTCACGCTCGACCTTGTGCATCCACACCGCCGTTGCGTCATAGCGGCCTGCGGCGGCTTCGGCGTAGGCGCGGGGCCAGGGCAGGAAGGTGAATTCCACGCGGTAGCCTTCCTCGGCCAGCAGGTCGCGGATCAGATGAGCCACTGGGCCCTGGTGTTCGAGCCTGGCTGACAGATAGGGCGGCCATTCCCCGGCGCTGATACGTAGCAAAGGTGCCTCGGCGGCCCCGAGAGGGCCGCTGCAGAGCAAACTAAACAGCACAATCAGCAAGCCGTGACGCATCTGTAGTCCTCGACAGCTCGGGAAACACGATGATGGCATTTTAGTTTCAGGGGGCTGTTGATCTCGGTCAGACTACCGGCGGCTTTAGTAGTGGGGTGATTCAAGCCTAGCGCTTCGTTTAGCACTACGCCGCTGGTGGAGTGCCGCTGTGCACCTATTTGCCAGACGACTTTGGGCGAATATGCCTATGCTTACAGGACAAGAAGTCGGTGAGAAACCGCAGATCGAATGCCCGTCCTCGGGCATTCCGGTGATGGAGTCTGTTTTTTGCACAAAGCACTGCATTACTGCCTGCTCTGGCTGCTGGCCGGTACCTGTTACGGCACCCAGCCGAAGTTGACGTTCTGTTATGAAGATCAGAACTCCTACCCCTGGGTGATGACGGACGGTACCGGCCTGAATCTGGAACTGCTCAAGCTGGTACAGCAGGCGTTGCAGTTGCAGGTGGTGTATGTGACGGTGCCCTGGAAGCGCTGCCTGTCAGGCATGCAGCAGGGGCTCTACGACGGTGCCTTCGCCGCCAGCTTCAAGACCGAGCGCCTGCAGATGGGCCATTATCCTACCGAGGCCGATGGCCGCCCGGATGCCCTCAGGCGTTTGCACACCTCGCGTTATACCCTTTACCGCCGTGTTGGCAGCGCGGTGTCCTGGGATGGCCAGCGTTTCACTCACGTGACAGGCCGCGTCGGCTCGCTCAGCGGTTTCTCCATTCGCGATCTGTTGCTGGCTCACGGGCTTGAGGTCGACGAATCAAGCCGCGACCCATTGGCGTTGTTGCAGATGCTGGTGCATGGTCGTGTCGAGGCAGTGGCCTTGCAGACCATGCGGGGGGATTTCATCTTGCAAGCCAACCCGCAGTTGGCTCAGCGGGTGGAGAAGCTGCCGCAACTGCTCGAGGAAAAGCCCTATTACCTGATGCTGTCCAACACGCTGCTGGCGCGCGATCCAGGCCTGGCGGAGCGGATCTGGGACGAGGTGCGGCGTCAGCGTGAGTCGCCGGCCTATCAGGCCCGCGTGACGGACTATCTGGCGCGGTCTGCACGCTGAGGAAAACTTGCCCGGGCTATTCCCGTGCAGCCTCGGTATCGCTAGAGTCCGCTGCTTCTCATAGGCATCCGTTCGGGTGAATTGCGCATGACCTTCGCTGCCTGGCTGACCATTGGCCTGTTCGTCTTCACCTATCTGGGCATGGCTGCGGGCGGCATCCGAGGCTTGCGTATCGACCGCAGCTGGATCGCCTGTTGCGCCGCAGTCCTGCTGTTGGTCAGCGGTGCGTTGAGCATGGAGGACGCGGCCCATCATCTCGACCCAGGTGCGTTGCTGCTGCTGTTGGCGCTGATGCTGATTTCCGCGCAGTTCGATTTTTCTGGAGTGTATGCCTGGCTCAACCGCTACCTGACCGAACATGCCGAGCGCCCGGCTGTTTTGCTATTGGGCGTGGTGCTGCTGGGTGGCTTGCTTTCGGCTGTGCTGGTCAACGACATCGTCGCCTTCGCCCTGACTCCGCTGCTGTGTCGCAGCCTGCACTTGCTCGGGCTGGAGCCTCGGCCGTTTCTGCTGGCGCTGGCGCTGTCCTGCAACGCGGGTTCGGCGGCGAGCCTGATTGGCAACCCGCAGAACATCCTCATTGGGCAGGCCGGTGGTCTGGATTTCTGGGGGTATGTGGCCGTGGCCGGGCCACCCGCTATGGCCGCGATGGCCATCGTTTACGCAGTGATCTGGCTGCAGTGGCGCCATCGTTGGGGGGAAGCCAGACCTTTGGCCGCAGGCGATACGCCGGTGGAGCATATCTATGGTGCACGCAGCTATTTCAAACCGCTGCTGGCCAGCCTGGCACTGCTGGCGCTGTTCGCCACGGCGCTGCCGCGCGAGCTGTCGGCACTGCTGGTGGCGGTGCTGGTGATGGTGTCGCGGCGGGTGGACAGCCGCGACTACGTGAACAAGGTGGACTGGAACCTGTTGCTGTTGTTCGTTGGCTTGTTTCTGGTCAGCGGCGCAGCGCTGGAGTTGCCGCAGTTGGCGCAAGGCGCCGCCTGGTTGGCCGAGCATGGCCTGTTGCCGCATGGGGTGATATCGCTGGCGACCTCATCCTTGGTGGCGGGCAATCTGATCGGTAACGTGCCGTTCGTGGTGTTGCTGCTGGGGCTGATGCCAGAGCTGTCGCATTCGGTGCTGATTGGCCTGGCGGTGATGTCGACCCTGGCCGGTAACCTGCTGCTGATCGGCAGCGTGGTCAACCTGATCGTTGCCGAAGGGGCGAAGCGTCAGGGCGTCAGGCTTGGCTTCGTCGATTATGCGCGCAGCGGCGTGCCGGTGACGCTGCTGAGTATGACCGTGGCCGGGCTCTGGCTGGCGTTGGGCGGCTGGTTGCCCTGGTAACGGCGGCGTAGAGCGGGCTCAGAGCGTAGGGCGGACTCAGGAGCCCAAGCGAACAGTCCGCCATTGCTGGTGGCTGGCGGATTGCGGCGGTGTACTGCTGCGCGAACGGAACGCCGCCCGGTACGCCCTACTTAATTGGACGGCTCAGCGCCAACGGCTGTTGCGCCAAGCGCTGCGTGCCTGCGCATCCTTGAACGTCCAGGCCACCAGGCGGCTCTGCTTCTGCCCCTGTGACATGCCTAGGATGCGTACCTCGGCAGCACCGGCCCTGGCCAGCCAGCCCTGTAGCAATTCCACGTTGCTGCCCTTGGAGACCAGGCTGCTGAACCACAACACCTGCTCGGCCACCTGCGCGCTTTCGCTGGCCATGCGCTTGAGAAAGGCGGCCTCGCCACCTGGGCACCAGAGTTCGGCAGCCTGGCCGCCGAAGTTGAGCACCGGCAACTTGCGCTTCGGGTCGAGCTTGCCAAGGTTGCGCCACTTGCGCGTGCTGCCGCTGGTGGCTTCGGCGGCGCTGGAGTGGAAGGGTGGATTGCACAGGCTCAGATCGACGCACTCCTGCGCCTGCAGCAGGCCGAGGAAGATGTGCTCGGCATTGGTCTGTTGGCGCAGCTCGACGCCGCCGGCCAGTTGCGGGTTGGCGGCGACGATGGCGCGTGCCGATGCCAGTGCTTCGCTGGCAATGTCGGTACCGAGGAACTGCCAGCCATATTCGCAGCGGCCAATCAGGGGATAGATGCAGTTGGCGCCGACGCCGATATCCAGGGCGCGCACCTTTGCGCCGCGGGGAATATGCCCGTCGTTGTCAGTTGCCAGCAGGTCGGCGAGGTTGTGCAGGTAATCGGCGCGGCCAGGGATCGGTGGGCACAGGTAGCCGTCGGGAATATCCCAGTGCTTGATGCCGTAGTACTGCGCCAGCAGCGCGCGATTGAACACCTTCACTGCCGCCGGATCGGCGAAGTCGATGCTTGGCTTGCCATAGGGGTTGGTGATGACGAAGCGGCCCAGTTCGGGGCTGGCTGCGATCAGCGCAGGAAAGTCATAACGGCCCTGATGGCGATTGCGCGGGTGCAGTTCACCCTTGCTCGGCGCGGTTTTCACGGCGGCGGGAGTGGGCTTGCGTGGGCGTTTCGGCGGCTGAGGCATGAACGGGCATCTGGCGATTCGGGCGCGGATTTTCTCATGCTTTGCTTGCCGATCGTAGCCCATGGCCGCGCGGGAACGACCTGTGCGGCGGTTAATCCATGCTGGCAAATGGACATAAAACAGCAGGCTTTGTGTTGATTCAGGTCAATGGGGGCTGCTCGCCTAAGCCCTTAGACTGCGCGCCCCATTGATCAGCAGCAAGGAGGCACCATGGCATATCTGGACTGGAGCGACGACCTCGATACCGGTATCACGGTTATCGATGATCAGCACAAACGTATCGTCGCGATGATCAATCAGCTGGATGCTGCGCAGCGCTCCGCCAGTAAAGTGCAGGCGGGAGCGGTGATCGACGAGTTGATCGACTATACCGTTTCGCATTTCGCCTTCGAGGAGGCGATGATCGAAGAGGCGGGCTACATCTTTACCAAGGCGCACAAGCGTGTACACGCGTTGTTCATCAAGCGCGTGGAGGATTACCGCGAGCGTTTCAAGCGTGGCGAGGATATCGCCGACGAGCTGAAGGGGATGCTGGGTCGTTGGTTGTTCAGCCATATCCGCAGTGACGACCGCAATTACGTCGAGGCCGTCAATGAGAACCTGCGCCGACTAAGTGCCGATGCCTCCGAGGGCGGTTGGCTGCGGCGTGCCGGGCGACGCTTCTTTCGTGGCGCGGCTTGAGTCTGCTCAGAGCGGGAAAATTATCGGCACCAGCAGCACGCTGACGATCATCACCAGCAGGGTGAAGGGCACGCCGATGCGTACGAAGTCGCCGAAGCGGTACTGCCCGGGACCAAGCACCAAGGTATTTACCGGTGAGGAAATCGGCGTCATGAAGGCGGCCGAGGCAGCCAGGGCCACGGTCATGGCGAAGGGCAGCGGTGAGGCGCCCAGCGCCTGCGCCGTGGCGATGGCCACCGGCGCCATCAGCACCGCCGTGGCGGTGTTGGAGATGAACAGACCGATTACCGCCGTCAGGACGAACAGGCTGGCGAGTATCAAGCGTGGCCCGGCATCGCCCAGGCCACCCACCAGCCCCTGTACGGCCAGTTCGACGCCACCGGTCTGCTGCAGCGCCTGGGCGAAGGGCAGCATGCCGACGATGAGGATCAGCGTCGGCCAGTGGATGGCGCGGTAGGCGCTATCCAGATCGATACAGCGAAATGCCCCCAGCAGCAGGCAGGCGATCAGCGCGGCCTGCACGTTGGGCACCAGGCCGCTGACCATCAGCAGCACCATCACTGCCAGGCTGAGCAAGGCATAAGGCGCCTTGCGCGCGGCAGGCGCCACCTCTGCTACTTCCGCCGGCAGGCTGAGCACCAGGAAATCGCGGCTCAATCCCTGCAGGCGATGGATGTCGCGCCAGGCGCCGGCCACCAGCAGGGTGTCGGAGGCTTTGAGGTTCTCATCCACCAGCACGCCCTCCAGCGCCTCGCCCTGGCGGCGCAGGCCGACCACATTGAGCTTGTGTCGCGAGCGAAAGCCCAGCTCCTGAATGGTCTTGCCCGGCAATTGCGACTCCGGCGGCAGTGCCACTTCTGCCAGGCCCAGCTCATGGGCATGCAGGCTGAAATACGAGTGCGGCAGCGGCATCGGTTCCAGACCCAGCGCCTGGTAGCTGCCGAGCAGACCGATGGCCGGGCTGGCGATGTCCACCAGCAGCACGTCGCCCGGCTCCAGCAGGGTGTTGCCGCTGGCCATCAGCAATAGGGTGCGCAGGCGCTGACGGCGTTCGACGGCGATGACGTTGATGCCATGATCACGGCGCAGGGTCAGCTCGTTGAGCACCTGGTTGGCCAGGGGGGAGTCGGCGCGTACCTGCAGGCGCCGCTCACGTTCGCCCAGGCGATAGCGCTCGGCCAGGTCGGCCAGGGTCATGCGTGGCGGCTCGGCATTGCCATCGGCGTCGCTGCGCACCAGCCAGTGCCGCGCCAGCAGCATGTAGCCGACACCGAGCACCAGCACGGCCAGGCCGATGGGGGTAAAGGCGAAAAAGTCGAAGCCCTCCAATCCGGCGCGACGCAGCTCTGCGTGCACCACCAGGTTCGGTGGCGTTGCCACCAGCGTCAGCATGCCGCTGATCAGCCCGGCGAAGGCCAGGGGCATCATCAGCCGCGCCGGGGGGATGCGCAGGCGCGCAGCGACGCCGAGCACCACAGGGATGAAAATCGCCACCACGCCGGTGGAACTCATCACCGAACCCAGCCCGGCCACCGCCAGCATCAGCAGAATCAGCAGGCGCGTCTCGCTGCTGCCGGCCTTGGCCACCAGCCAGTCGCCCATACGGTAGGCGATGCCGGTGCGCACCAGGCCGTCGCCGATGACGAACAGCGCGGCAATGAGGATGACGTTGGCGTCACTGAAACCTGCCAGGGTCTGTTGCAGGTCGAGCACGCCGGTCAGCGGCAGGGCGACCAGCACCAGCAGGGCGACCACGTCCATGCGTGGTTTGCCGATGACGAAAAGGGTGACGGCGCCGGCCAGCAGGCCGAGCACCCAGAGCAGATCCGGATTCATCGCGATTCCCAGGAGGTATGGGAAGAATTGTCTCAGGGATATCCGAGCGTGGTCTTGATCTGCTGCAAGTTGGCGGCGATCCAGCGCTTGTCGATCGGGCCCCAGTCGCGAATCTGGTAGTGGCCGGCGTTGTTGCGTTCACCCTCGCTCTGCTCGAACCGGCAGTCGATATCCAGTTCCTCCAGGGCGGCGAGGGTGTCCTGCGCGGTGCGCCGTGGCATGCCGGTGGCGGTCATCAGCGCCGGGACGCTGGTGGCCTGGCCGCTGTCGATCAGCCAGGCCACGTAGAGGCGGCGGTAGAAGCTGGTGCGGGTCTTGCTCGTCTGCATGGTGACTCCCTGTAGGAACCCGGGCGCCGCACCGGGATCAGGCGGCGAACATCAGCATATAGGTGACGGCACCGGCCAGGTAACCGATGAAGGCCAGGCCGGTGATCTTCTTCACGTACCAGATGAAGTTGATCTTCTCCATGCCCATGGCCGCCACGCCAGCGGCCGAGCCGATGATCAGGCAGCTACCGCCGGTGCCGGCACAGTAGGCGAGCATTTCCCAGAAGTTGCCGTTGACCACGAAATTGCTCAGCCATGGCAGCTCGTTCGCCGCAGCTGCAGCCAGGCTTTCGGGGCTGACCAGCGGATACATCTTCATGGCACCGGCGACCATCGGCACGTTGTCCACCACGGCCGACAGCAGGCCGATGGAAATGGCGATGCTGTAGACGTTGCCGAGGCCGTCCTTGAGGTAGGTGGCGACCTGGATCAGGTGGCCGGCGCTGGACAGCGCCGACACTGCCAGCAGGATGCCGAGGAAGAACAGCACACTGGTGATGTCGATGCGCCGCAGTACGCCGACCACCGACAGCGGGTCCTTGGCTTCGCTGTTTTTGCTGCGGTGAATGATCTCGGTGGTCACCCACAGCACGCTCAGGCCGAAGAGGATGCCCATGTACGGCGGCAGGTGGGTGATGGTCTTGAAGATCGGCACGAAGATCAGCGCGCCGAGACCCAGGCAGAACACCAGGTTGCGTTCGAAGGGGGTGGTCGGGTCGCGACGGCTTTCGGCGCTCTCCTTCAGGCGCGGCGGGGTGACTTCGCCCTTGAGGCGGAAACTCATGATGATCAGCGGCACCAGCAGGCAGATCAGGCTGGGCACGATCAGCTTGACGACGATGCCGGTGGCGGTGATCTGGTTGCCTATCCACAGCATGGTGGTGGTCACGTCACCAATCGGCGACCAGGCGCCGCCGGCGTTGGCGGCGATCACCACGATGCCGGCGTAGAACCAGCGCTCGTGTTTGTCGGCGATCAGCTTGCGCAGCAGCGAGATCATCACGATGGTGGTGGCCAGGTTGTCCAGCGCGGCGGAGAGGAAGAAGGTGATCAGCCCCACCAGCCACAGCAGGTGCACGCGTTTGGTGGTGCGGATGCGGTCGGTGATGACCTTGAAGCCTTCGTGGGCATCGATCAGCTCGACGATGGTCATCGCGCCCATCAGGAAGAACAGAATCTCGGATATCTCGCCCAGGTGATGGCGCAGCTCCTCGACTACATGGTGGTTGTTGCTGGCGCCTGCCGTGCCGCTGTCGAGCAGCGGCAGGATGCTGTCGGCCCCCAGCACCAGAAGGGTCCAGGCCACCACCGCGGTAAGCAGCGCGGAGGCCGCCTTGTCGATCTTCAACGGGTGCTCCAGTGCAATGCACAGGTAGCCGAGGACGAAGACGAGTGCCATCAACGCATACATGTTCGAAATTCCGCTCTGATTTTTATTGGGGCGCGCGCCGTAGGGCTGCTGCCAGGCGGGTGAAGATGCCTGAAACAATTGGAAAAAGGGAGGGTTTTTATAGCGAAAAGGGCAAAGGGATGAACGTCTTGCTACCTAATGCGGAGCGTCGGGCCGCCGCAGTGGGCGGCCCGAACTGGCCTCAAACGGAAGTGTGCGGCTTGGGCGGTAGCAGGTAGGCGAGGGCGATGGCCAATACCGGCATGATCAGGTTGAAGAAGCAGTACGGCAGGTAGCTCAGGGTGGCGACGCCGAGGGTTGCGGCCATGTAGGCACCGCAGGTATTCCACGGCACCAGCACCGAGGTCAGGGTGCCGCCATCTTCCAGCGCGCGCGATAGGCTGGTCGGCGCCAGCCCGCGATTCTCGTACTCGGCGCGGTACATGCGCCCCGGCAGCACCAGGGCGATGTACTGGTCGGCGGTGATGATGTTGGTGCCGATGCTGGTGGTGATGGTACTGGCGACCAGGCCGCTGTTGCTGCGTACCAGGCGCAGCGCGCTTTGCAGCAGGCGTTGCAGCAGGCCGAGGCGCTCCAGCACGCCGCCGAAGCACATGGCGCAGATGATCAGCCACACGGTGGTGAGCATGCTGCCCATGCCGCCCTTGGACAGCAGGCCGTCGAGTTCAGCGTTGCCGCTGGCCGATTCATAGCCGGCGAACAGCGCGCTCCAGACCGTTTTCAGCGGCGCCAAGGCGCCGGCTTGTGGGTCGGCTAGGCGCGCCATCACCTCTGGCTGGAACACCACGGCGAATACGGCGCCGAGCAGGGCGGCGAGAAACACGGCGGGGAAGGCGGCCCATTGACGCACCGCGAGCAGCAGCAGGAAGGCGACCGGCAGCAACAGATGCCAGCCAAGGTGGAACTGCGCCTCCAGCGCGCTCAGTACCTCGGCGATGCGCCCGGTATCGTGGCTGGCGCCGGCCTGCTGGCCGAGCGCGAAGAAGATCGCCAGGGCGATCAGCAGCGCCGGTGTGGTGGTGCGCAGCATGTTGCGGATGTGCGCGAACAGGTCGGCGCCGGCGGCGGCCGGGGCCAGGTTGGTGGTGTCCGACAGCGGCGACAGCTTGTCGCCGAAGTAGGCGCCGGAAATGATCGCTCCGGCAGTGATCGCAGGGTCCAGCCCCAGGCCTGCCGCCACGCCCATCAGGCCGATGCCGAGGGTGCCGGCCACCGTCCAGGAGCTGCCGATGGACAGCGCCGTGAGCGCGCAGATCAGGCAACTGGTGACGTAGAAGTACTCGGCGCTGATCAGCTTCAGGCCGAACCAGATCATGGTCGGCACCGTGCCGGCGAGAATCCAGGTACCGATCAGCGCGCCGACCGCGAGCAGGATCAGGTTGGCCTTCATCGCCATATGGATGCCGGCGAGTATGCCTTCTTCGATCTCGGCCCAGCGAAGGCCGTTCTTCAGACCGACCAGGCCGGCAACGAAGGCGGCGCTCATCAGGGCGATCTGGTTCGGGCCGCTGGAGGAGCTGTCGCCGAACAGGTAGACGGAGAGGCTGAGCAGCACGACGAGCACGCCAATTGGCAGCAGGGCATCGAGCAGGGAAGGGGAGCGGGCAGTCATGGGTGTACCGGGAAATCAGTGAGCCAGGGGGCAGAGGCCTGGGCGACCTTCTCTATAAAAACAAAGCCCGCGCCGGTTAGGGCGCGGGCCTGTCGGTTTTGCTGGGCGATCAGAGTGCGGCGATCTTGCCGCGCTGCTCGACCATCTTGGCTAGAGCCTGTTCGGCCTCGGCCAGTTTGGCACGTTCCTTCTCCAGCACTTCGGCCGGCGCCTTGGCGACGAAGCCTTCGTTGGCCAGCTTGCCGCCGACACGCTTGACCTCACCTTCGAGGCGGGCAACTTCCTTGTCCAGGCGCGCCAGTTCGGCGTCCTTGTCGATCAGCCCGGCCATCGGCACCAGTACTTCCATCTCGCCGACCAGAGTGGTGGCGGACATCGGTGCTTCTTCACCGGCTGCCAGTACGCGCACCGATTCCAGTTTGGCCAGCTTGCTCAGCAGCGGCTCGAAGTCGGCCAGGCGGCGCAGGTCTTCGGCACCTGCGTTGGCGACGATGATGTCGATGCGCTTGGCCATGGAGATCTTCATCTCGCCACGGATCTGGCGTACGCCGAGCATCAGTTGCTTGACCCACTCGATGTCGCCTTCGGCGGCGTCGTCGATGCGGCTCTCATTGGCCACCGGCCAGGGTTGCAGCATCAGGGTTTCGCCCTGCACGCCGGCCTGGGCCTTGATGCGCTGCCAGATTTCTTCGGTGATGAAGGGCATGAACGGATGGGCCAGGCGCAGGATCACTTCCAGCACGCGCACCAGGGTGCGGCGGGTGCCACGCTGGCGCTCGATGGGTGCGTTCTCGTCCCACAGCACTGGCTTGACCAGCTCCAGGTACCAGGCGCAGTACTCGTCCCAGATGAACTCGTACAGGGTTTGCGCCGCCAGGTCGAAGCGGAAGGCGTCGAGGTGGCGGGTCACGTCCTGCTCGCAACGCTGCAGGGCGGAGATGATCCAGCGATCCACCGGTGACAGCTCGACGGCCTCACCATTGATACCGGTGTCCTTGTCATCGGTGTTCTCGATAACGAAGTTGGCGGCGTTCCACAGCTTGTTGCAGAAGTTGCGGTAGCCCTCGACGCGGCCCATGTCGAACTTGATGTCGCGGCCGGTGGAGGCCAGCGCCAGGTTGGTGAAGCGCAGGGCGTCGGTGCCGTAGGCGGCGATACCTTCGGGGAATTCGGCGCGGGTTTGCTTGGCGATCTTCTCGGCCAGCTTGGGCTGCATCATGCCGCTGGTGCGCTTGGCCACCAGGGATTCGAGGTCGATGCCGTCGACGATGTCCAGCGGGTCGAGCACGTTGCCCTTGGACTTGGACATCTTCTGGCCTTGACCGTCGCGCACCAGACCGTGCACGTACACGGTCTTGAACGGAATCTGCCCGGTCAGGTGGGTCGACAGCATGATCATCCGCGCGACCCAGAAGAAGATGATGTCGAAGCCGGTTACCAGAACATCCGTGGGGTGGAAGGTCTTGAGGTAATCGGTCTGCTGCGGCCAGCCGAGGGTGGAGAAGGTCCACAGGCCGGAGCTGAACCAGGTGTCCAGCACGTCTTCGTCCTGGCGCAGGTTGGCATCGCCGAGGTTGTGCTTGGCACGTACCTCTGCCTCGTCGCGGCCGACGTAGACGTTGCCGGCATCGTCGTACCAGGCCGGAATGCGGTGGCCCCACCAGAGCTGACGGCTGATGCACCAGTCCTGAATGTCCCGCATCCAGCTGAAGTACATGTTCTCGTACTGCTTGGGCACGAACTGGATTTCACCGCTCTCGACCACGGCGATGGCTTTCTCGGCCAGCGGTTTGGTGGAGACGTACCACTGATCGGTCAGCCAGGGCTCGATCACGGTGCCGGAGCGGTCGCCTTTCGGCACCTTCAGGGCGTGGTCTTCGATTTTTTCCAGCAGGCCGGCGGCTTCGAAGGCGGCGACGATCTGCTTGCGGGCGACGAAGCGGTCGAGGCCGGCGTACTCGGCCGGCAGGCTACCGTCGATCTCGGCATTGACGCTGCCGTCGATATTGAACACCTGGGCCTGAGCCAGCACGGCGGCGTTCTTGTCGAAGATATTGATCAGCGGCAGGTTGTGGCGTTTGCCGACTTCGTAGTCATTGAAGTCGTGGGCTGGGGTGATCTTCACGCAGCCGGTGCCGAACTCGGGGTCGCAGTAGTCGTCTGCGATGATCGGGATGCGGCGGCCCAGCAGCGGCAGTTCGACGTAGCTGCCGATCAGCGCCTTGTAGCGCTCGTCTTCCGGGTGCACGGCCACGGCGCTGTCGCCGAGCATGGTTTCCGGGCGGGTGGTGGCGACGATCAGGTAATCATTGCCTTCGGCGGTTTTCTTGCCGTCGGCCAGCGGGTAGCGCAGGTTCCACAGCGAGCCTTTCTCGTCGTGGTTCTCCACTTCCAGGTCGGAGATGGCGGTGTGGAACTTGGTGTCCCAGTTGACCAGGCGCTTGCCGCGATAGATCAGACCGTCTTCATGCAGGCGCACGAAGGCTTCTTTCACGGCTTCGGACAGGCCGTCGTCCATGGTGAAGCGCTCGCGCGACCAGTCTACCGAGCTGCCCAGGCGGCGAATCTGACGGGTGATGGTGCCGCCGGACTGCTCCTTCCACTCCCAGACTTTCTCCAGGAATTTCTCGCGGCCCAGGTCGTGGCGGCCAATGCCGTCGGCGGCCAGCTGACGCTCGACCACCATCTGCGTGGCGATGCCCGCGTGGTCGGTACCCGGCTGCCACAGGGTATTGCGGCCCTGCATGCGGCGGAAGCGGATCAGCGCATCCATGATCGAGTTGTTGAAACCATGGCCCATGTGCAGGCTGCCGGTGACGTTCGGCGGCGGGATCATGATGGTGTAGGGCTCGCCCGAGCCTTGCGGGGCGAAGTAGCCCTTGGCTTCCCAGTTCTGGTACAGGGCAGTTTCAATGGCGTGCGGCTGGTAGGTCTTGTCCATGCGCGGCGGGACCCTTTGACGGCTGATCGGAAAAGCCGACAAGTATACCGCTTCTGAACGCCAAGCCATAAGCCTTGAGCTGTAGGGCAGACCAGCGTTCAGTTTTGTAGGAGCCCCGTCTCGGGGCGAATGTCTGGCAGCCAAAAATCAAAGGCTTCGCCCCGGGGCGGGGCTCCTACGGTTGAGCGGCGGCTTGGTCTACTTGCGCGGCGGCAGCAGGCGCGGCAGGCGGGCTTCGAGGCGGCGCTTGAGCTCGGCCTCGATCTGCGGCACGAAGTCGTCGATCACGTCCTGCAGGATCAGTTGCGCAGCGGCACGCAGCTCGCCACTCAGGTGCTGCAGATCGCGTGCGTTGTCGTGCAGGCGCGGTTCGATGCGCTCGCGCAGCGGGCTCGGGGCAGGGGCCGCTTTAGGCTGCGGCACAGGTGTCGGCTTGGCTGCGGGCGTTGCATGAAAGGGCGGCGGTGGGCCAGGCGGCGCGCTGACGATGTCGGACAGCACAGGAATGCTGTCCGGGTCGAGCGATTCGATCAGCAGCGGCGGCTCAAGGCTGTCATCACCCAGCAGTTCGCGTATCGACTCCAGGTCATGCAGCAACTGAGCAGGTTTTTGTGGCGGCTTGGGGGTGTCCATGGTTATCGGCGCAGCAGTAAAGGGCAGAAGTAGCCTGAATTGTGAGCGCCGACGGCCACTAAAGTTCGACGCGTTGCGGATCATACCCGCGCTGGCGATAGGTACGGAAATTCTCGCGACAGGCGTTGAGCAGTTCAGGCTGCTGATTGACGATCTCGATGATACGAGAAAAGCGTTCGACATGCGGCGACAGGCTGCTGCCGAGGTTGATCAGCACGCCCTGCTCGGCACTGGGCACTTCGTCGATGCCCAGGGCCACGGGCGACAGAGGCGCGTCATGGTGCAGGTCATGGGGCACGAAGCGTTCGGCCTTGAACGTCCATAGCAGTTCGTCGAGCTTGCCACACTGCGCCTCGTCACTACCGCGAACGAACACCGGCAGGCCGGCGCTCCAAGCCTTGAGCGCCAGTTGGCAGGCGGCGCGCAGTCGACCTTCGGCGTCAGTGGAGGAGAGAACGTAAAACTCGATTCTGGGCATTCGGTTTTCAACGGTTGCAGGGTAATGGGCTGGATGTTGTAGGAGCGGATTCATCCGCGATTTCATCGCGAATTATCGCGGCTGAAGCCGCTCCTACACGAGCATGACCCGGATGCTGGATCAGACCTTGGCGCGGTCCAGCAAGTACTGGGTCAGCATCGGCACCGGGCGGCCCGTGCCGCCCTTGTCCTTGCCGCCGCTGATCCAGGCGGTGCCGGCGATATCCAGGTGCGCCCAGTGGAAGTTCTTGGCGAAGCGCGACAGGAAGCAGCCAGCGGTGATGGTGCCGGCTTTCGGCCCGCCTATATTGGCGATGTCGGCGAAGGGGCTGTCCAGCTGCTCCTGATACTCGTCGTACAGCGGCAGTTGCCAGGCGCGGTCGTCGGCGCTTTCGCCCGCCTTGAGGATCTGCTTGATCAGCGCGTCGTTGTTGCCCATCAGACCGGAGACATTGCTGCCCAGGGCGACGATGCAGGCGCCGGTGAGGGTGGCGATGTCGATCACCGCCTGCGGCTTGAAGCGCTCGGCGTAGGTCAGGGTGTCGCACAGCACCAGACGGCCTTCGGCGTCGGTGTTGAGAATCTCCACGGTCTGCCCGCTCATGGTGGTGACGATGTCACCGGGGCGGGTAGCGCGACCGCTGGGCATGTTCTCGGCGCAGGCCAGCAGGCACACCAGGTTGATCGGCAGTTGCAGTTCCAGTACGGCCTTGAGGGTGCCGAATACGCTGGCGGCGCCGCACATGTCGTACTTCATCTCGTCCATCCCGGCGGCCGGCTTGATGCTGATGCCGCCGGTGTCGAAGGTGATGCCTTTACCGACCAGGGCGAAGGGTTTGTCGTCCTTCTTGCCGCCCTGATAGTGCATGACGATCATGCGTGGCGGCTGCTCGCTGCCCTGGGCCACGGCGAGGAAGGCACCGGCGCCCAGCTCCTTGAGCTTCTTCTCGTCGAGGATCTCGACCTTGAGGTTCTTGTACGCCTTGCCCAGGGTCTTGGCTTCTTCGGCCAGGTAGCTGGGGTGGCAGAGGTTCGGTGGCAGGTTACCCAGATCCTTGGTGAAGGCCACGCCGCTGGCAATGGCGCGGGCGTGCTGCAGGCCGCGTTCGGCGTCGGCCAGTTCGGCCTTGTCGACGACCAGGGTGATTTTCTTCAGGGCGCGCGGGTCGGCCTTCTGGCTCTTGAACTGTTCGAACAGGTAAGTGCCGTCGGCCAGGGTCTCGACGATCAGGCGGGTCTTGCCGTAGGTGTCGCGGCCCTTGACCTTGAGTTCGCCCAGGGCGAGCAGGGCATCGCTGCCGCCCAGGCCTTTGAGCACGCCATGCACGCTTGCAACCAACTTGCGCAGTTGACGGTCGGATAGGTCGCCCTTGCCGCAGCCCACCAGCAGCACGCGCTCGGCCTTAAGCCCCGGCAGGCTGTGCAGCAGCAGGGTCTGGCCCGGCTTGCCAGCGATGTCGCCACGCTTGAGCACGGCAGTCAGCGCACCGTTGCTGGCCTGGTCGACGGCCTTGGCGGCGTCACCCAGTTTGCGGCCTTCGCCGATGGCGACGACCAGAGTCGCGGTTTTCAGGGTTTCCGGGCGTGTGCTTTTGACGAGGAATTCCATAGTGAGCTGTCCCCAAGACAAAGAGTCGGGTTTGACGGATAATGGCCGCCATTTTTCGAGGGTCCACCCTGCGGTGGGCCGGCAAGTAGGTGCGGCTAGTGTGAGCGCTCGCGCCTGAGCCTGACAACCCTGGAGCGTCCGGTTTGATCGTCTTCCGTTATCTGTCCCGCGAAGTACTGGTGACCCTCAGTGCGGTGAGTGCCGTGCTGCTGGTGATCATCATGAGCGGTCGTTTCATCAAATACCTGGCCCAGGCCGCGCAGGGTGTGCTCGATCCTGGTGTGCTGTTTCTGATCATGGGTTACCGGATTCCCGGCTTCCTGCAACTGATCCTGCCGCTGGGCCTGTTCCTCGGTTTCCTGCTGGCCTACGGACGCCTGTACCTGGACAGCGAGATGACCGTGCTGTCGGCCACTGGCGTCAGCCAGCAACGCCTCACCGTTTACAGCATGGCGCCGGCGCTGATCGTCGCACTGCTGGTCGGCTGGCTGAGTCTTGGCCTGGCACCGCAGGGCGTGGCCAGCGTGGCGCGTATCCTCAACGAGCAGGATGCCCTGACTGAACTCGATACCCTGGTGCCGGGGCGCTTCCAATCGCTACGCGATGGCTCGCGGGTGACCTATTCGCAGGAGCTGTCGCCGGATCGCAGCGAGCTGCGTGGCGTGTTCATGTCGGAGAAGCGCTTCTCTAGTGATGGCCGCTCAGAGCGCGGTATTACCGTGCTGGTAGCCGAGAGTGGTCGTCAGGAAATTCAGGAAGATGGCAGTCGCTATCTGATTCTGGAAAACGGCTATCGCTATGACGGCGAACCTGGGGAGGCCGATTATCGTGCCATCCAGTACGACACCTATGGTGTGCTGCTGCCCAAGCCTGAAGTCGCTATCGAGGCCAGTGAGCGCGAAGCGACGCCGACGCGTGAGCTGTTCGGTAGCAGTGATCCACGCATGCAGGCCGAGTTGCAATGGCGCCTGTCGCTGCCATTGCTGGTGTTCATCGTCACCCTGCTGGCGGTGCCGCTGTCGAAGGTCAATCCGCGTCAGGGCCGCTTCCTCAAGCTATTGCCAGCGATCTTCCTCTACATGGCCTACCTGGGCCTGTTGATAGCCGCGCGTGGCGCGCTGGACAAGGGGCGTCTGCCTGCGGCGCTGGGGTTGTGGTGGGTGCATGGCATCTTCTTCGCCATCGGCATGTTGTTGCTGTACTGGGAGCGTCTGAGTCTGTGGTGGGCCAGTCGTCGTGCGCCGGTGTCGGAGGTGGCTCATGGCTAAGTTGGATCGCTACATCGGCACCCAGGTGTTCTTCGCCATTCTGGCGGTGCTGGGCATCATTCTTGGCCTGGCGATGCTGTTCGCTTTCATCGACGAATTGGGCGATCTGAACAAGGGCGATTACGGTCTTGGTCAGGCACTGTGGTACGTATTGCTGACCGCGCCGCGTCGCGCTTACGAGATGCTGCCGATGGCGGCGCTTATCGGCTGTCTGATCGGCCTTGGTACGCTGGCCAGCAACAGCGAACTGACCATCATGCGCGCGGCGGGTGTGTCCATCGGGCGTATAGTCTGGGCGGTGATGAAACCCATGCTTGTGCTGATGCTGGCCGGCATTCTGATCGGTGAATATGTTGCTCCGCTGACCGAGAACCAGGCACAGGCGGATCGTGCTCTGGCTCAGGGGGGCGGGGCGGCGCAGAGTTCCAAGCGTGGCATGTGGCACCGTCAGGGTCAGGAGTATGTGCACATCAACGCGGTACAGCCCAATGGCGTTCTGCTTGGGGTAACGCGTTATCGCTTCGATGGCGAGCGCCGTTTGCTGTCGTCCAGTTTTGCCCGTCGCGCCGAATATCGTGATAACCACTGGATGCTGCGCAACGTACAGACCACGCTGCTGCATGAAGACCACTCCGAAGTGGTCAACCAGCGTGAAGAGCGCTGGGAGATCGAACTCAATCCGGAGCTGCTCGGCACCGTGGTGATGGAGCCAGAGGCGCTGTCGGTCACAGGGCTGTGGCAGTACATTCACTACCTGAGTGAGCAGGGCCTGAACAATGCCCGGTACTGGTTGGCGTTCTGGACCAAGGTGTTGCAGCCGTTGGTAACCGGCGCGCTGGTATTGATGGCGATTTCCTTCATCTTCGGCCCGTTGCGCTCGGTGACCCTGGGCCAGCGCGTATTCACCGGCGTGCTGGTGGGCTTTATCTTCCGTATCGCCCAGGACCTTCTGGGACCATCGAGCCTGGTGTTTGGTTTCTCGCCGCTGCTTGCGGTGCTGGTGCCGGCCGGTATTTGTGCGCTGGCCGGTGTGTGGCTGCTGCGTCGGGCTGGCTGAGTCGATCAGAGGCATGAAAAAGCCGGTTCGATGAACCGGCTTTTTTGCATCTGCGCTGGGCTACTTCTTGTGAATATTCTTCGGCAGTTGCACCACACGACTGTCGGAATAGATGTCGTGCCAGGTGCGGCCCTGCTTGTCCCATAGCAGCCAGAGGAATCCCAGGCCAGCGAAGAGCCAGGAGCCGATGGCGACCACGAAGCGCAGCAAGGCCTGCCACAGGTCGATTGCGCTGCCGTCGGCGTTCTGGATACGCAGCCCCCAGGCCTGCATGCCCAGTGTCTGGCCATTGTGCGTCCAGAATTTGGCAAAGAAGGCGAACAGCGACAGCATCACCAGGCTGGCAAGAATCGGGTCATGATCCAGGGCTCCAGCCTCGGACATCGCCATCAGCGCATCGCCGCCGTGAATCAGGCGCAGAATGCCCTGTTGGTAGACCAGGGTGACCACCATGATCAGCGCCACGCAGAGCAGAAAATCGTAGAAGAGGGCCGCCAGGCGACGAATCAGCCCGGCAGTGGGGAAGTCTCCCTGCGGACGTAACTGGTGTTTCGGCATGATGGGCTCGCTGAGACGAAAGTGCGTGCCATTCTAACCGCGACTTTGCCGTGGGTATAAGAATGCGCGTGGGCGATCTGTAACCTGGCTGTGCGAAGGGCGGGTTGCAGGAATGACAGGCAAAAAAAACCCCTGACAGATATCAGGGGTTCTTCAAAGCAGCGGCGATTAGCCCAGGACTTGAACCTGGTCAGCCTGCATGCCTTTTTGACCTTGCACGGCCACGAAGGTGACTTTCTGGCCTTCTTTCAGGCTCTTGAAGCCGTTACCTTCGATCGCGCGGAAGTGCACGAACAGATCCGGACCGCTTTCGGGAGTGATAAAACCAAAACCTTTCTCGTCGTTAAACCACTTGACGGTACCGTTCTGACGATTCGACATGTCTTTTTCCTTGAAACTAGAGTTGATGACAGCCTCCAAGTATAGAGGGCTGAGACTGGTTGCAAGGAGTAATAGAAGTCGAGCGGGATGTAGCGGATCTAGATGATCTGCTGCACCAGAGTCACGATTCACAGCGACCCATGCAAACAGTGGGTTCACTCTACGCTAACTTTTGCGCAATTGCCAACCCCCGCCAGCAAGGTCGCTGGCCAGGTTTTGCGGGGCTTGCCGAGGTGCTGGAAAAGTTCGTCGGCAACATGCTTGCAACAATTGCCCAAGTTGTTCGCGCAGATACGAAAAAGCCCGCAAGACCAATGTCTTGCGGGCTTCGAATCGTGGTGCCCCGGGGGAGACTCGAACTCCCACTCCTTTCGAAAACGGATTTTGAATCCGCCGCGTCTACCGATTCCGCCACCGGGGCACGATGGCGGCGCAGTATAGGGATGCGCATTGCGCCGGTCAATCAATGTGAGTGTTGTGATTGGCTGTTGGTGCGTCCATCTACTAACGGCCCATGGCGGCGCTGGTTGCATGCGGCTTTGATTGCGTCGTTACAGCTAGAATCGCCAACTGTCATCAAGGGCGCTGAGTGTGGCGTATATAAAAAGTGTCGGGGGCGGTGCGATGCTGGGAGGGGGAGTGGTCAACGTCTTGTGCAGAGGGCTTGTTGCCGCTCTGCTACTTGCGCCTGCTGCTCAGGCCGAGACCCTGACCTATGCCGTGACCAACGAGAGTTGGGCGCCATACTGGATAGTCGAGGGGCAGCGTGTCAGCGGCATCTTCCATGAGTTCATGCTCGCGCTGGATGAGCGCTTGCCGGAGCAACTGCAAGCCAGTCATCCGCTGCCGCCGCTGCGCACGCAGAAGCTTTTTCGTGAAGGCCAGGTGCAGATTGAATGTTGCGTGAGCGAGAGTTGGCGCAGTGGTGTCGAGCAGGCTGAAGTGTCGCTATGGACGGTGCCGGTACTGAAGACCGAGGAAGTGTTGATCTTCACTCCGGGCAAAGGCTTTCCCTTTCGGCGTCTCGACGATCTGCGTGGTCGTTCCATTGCCACCGTGCGCGGTTACGGTTATGCCGGCAGTGAGTATTTCCAGCGCAACGATGGTGCCGATGCGCGGGCGCTGATCTACCTGGTCGCTCAGGGGCGTAGTGAAGCCGGTATTCTGGATCGCCTGGAATGGCGCTATTTGCAGCATGAAGACGAACAGTTGCAGGCGCCACGTTGGCAGGTAGAGGAAGGGCCGACTTTCAATCGCTCTCAGTTGCGGCTGCGCCTGCATCGAGACCTGGCCGGGCGGCTCGATGTATTCAATGTTGCCATTCGCTCCTTGCAGGCCGACGGCACGCTGGCACGTATCGTCGCCCGCTACGCCCCGCAGGCTCACGTGGCCGGGCAAGTGGAAATCCGGTAAGCTCTGCCACCCTGCAAAAATACCCCCTCCGAATCATGCGTGTTGCCGATTTTCATTTCGACCTTCCTGAGTCGCTGATCGCCCGTCACCCTCTGCCCGAGCGTCGCGCCAGTCGCTTGTTGCAGCTCGACGGGCCAAGCGGGGAGCTGCGCCATGGCCAGTTCACCGATGTGCTGGAGCAGCTTCGTCCTGGTGATCTCATGGTGTTCAACAACACCCGAGTGATTCCGGCGCGTCTGTTCGGTCAGAAAGCCTCCGGCGGCAAGCTGGAAATACTGGTGGAGCGTGTGCTCGATCAGTATCGGGTGCTGGCTCATGTGCGCTCGAGCAAGTCGCCCAAGCCCGGTTCGCAGATTCTCATTGAGGGTGGCGGCGAGGCCGAGATGGTTGCGCGCCACGATGCCCTGTTCGAGCTGCGGTTTGCCGAGCCGGTGCTGCCATTGCTGGAGCGTGTCGGCCATATGCCGCTGCCTCCTTATATAGACAGGCCGGATGACGAAGCGGACCGCGAGCGCTATCAGACCGTCTATGCGCAGAAGGCGGGTGCCGTAGCGGCTCCCACTGCCGGTCTGCACTTCGATGACGAACTGTTGGCGGCGGTCCGCGCCAAGGGTGTGGAGACCGCGTTCGTGACCTTGCACGTCGGCGCCGGCACCTTCCAGCCGGTGCGGGTCGAACGGATCGAAGATCACCATATGCACAGCGAGTGGCTGGAGGTCGGTCAGGATGTGGTCGATGCTGTTGCCGCCTGTCGCGCGCGGGGTGGGCGAGTGGTCGCCGTCGGCACCACCAGCGTGCGCTCGCTGGAAACCGCCGCGCGCGACGGTGATTTGAAACCCTTCAGTGGCGATACCGACATATTTATCTACCCGGGCCGCCCGTTTCATGTGGTCGATGCCCTGGTGACCAATTTCCACCTGCCCGAGTCGACCCTGTTGATGTTGGTGTCGGCTTTCGCCGGTTATCCCGAGACCATGGCCGCCTACCGCGAGGCCGTGGCGCAGTGCTATCGCTTCTTCAGTTACGGTGATGCCATGTTCATCACCCGCAATCCCGCCGCGCGCGGGCCCGAGGTTTGAGTATGTCGCGCTCCTGTCGCATGTCCTTCGAGTTGCTGGCCACCGACGGCAAGGCCCGTCGTGGTCGCCTGACCTTCCCGCGTGGCGTGGTGGAAACCCCGGCCTTCATGCCGGTGGGCACCTATGGCACGGTCAAGGGCATGTTGCCGCGCGACGTCGAGGCTATCGGCGCGCAGATCATCCTCGGCAATACTTTCCACCTGTGGCTGCGTCCGGGCATGGAGGTGATCAAGAAACACGGCGACCTGCACGATTTCATGCAGTGGCAAGGGCCGATCCTCACCGACTCCGGCGGCTTTCAGGTGTTCAGCCTGGGGGCGATGCGCAAGATCAAGGAAGAGGGCGTGTACTTCGCCTCGCCGGTCGATGGCGCCAAGGTCTTCATGGGGCCGGAAGAGTCGATGCAGGTGCAGCGCGACCTGGGCTCTGACATCGTGATGATCTTCGATGAATGCACACCGTATCCAGCTGATTTCGACGTAGCCAAGCGCTCCATGGAGCTGTCGCAGCGTTGGGCCAAGCGTTCCAAGACCGCCCATGGCGAAAGCACGGCGGCGCTGTTCGGTATCGTTCAGGGCGGCATGCACGAAGAGTTGCGCATGCGCTCGTTGGAGGGCTTGTGCGAGATCGGCTTCGACGGTCTGGCCATCGGCGGCTTGTCGGTCGGTGAGCCGAAGGAAGAGATGATCCGTGTACTGGATTTCCTGCCGCCGCAGATGCCGGCCGACAAGCCGCGCTACCTGATGGGCGTGGGCAAGCCGGAAGATCTGGTCGAGGGCGTGCGTCGTGGCGTGGACATGTTCGACTGCGTGATGCCGACTCGCAACGCGCGCAATGGCCACCTGTTCGTCGATACCGGCGTGGTGAAGATTCGCAACGCCGTACACAAACACGATGATTCGCCGCTGGATCCAAGTTGCGACTGTTACACCTGCAAACATTTCTCGCGCGCTTATCTGCACCATCTGGACAAGTGCGGCGAAATGCTCGGTAGCATGCTCAATACCATCCATAACTTGCGGCATTATCAGCGGGTTATGGCTGGTTTGCGCGAGGCTATCGGACAGGGTACATTGGCCGCCTTCGTCGAAACCTTCTATGCCAAGCGCGGCCTGCCTGTGCCGCCGCTTGACTGATTCCCGAACGATTCAAGATCCTTTCCATTAGGAGTGTTACATGAGCTTTTTCATCCCCGCCGCTTACGCTGACACCGCCGCTGCTGGCCCTGCCGGCAGCGGTTTCGAGTGGGTTTTCCTGATCGGCTTCCTGGTCATCTTCTATCTGATGATCTGGCGTCCGCAGGCCAAGCGTGCCAAGGAACACAAGAACCTGCTCGGCAGCTTGCAGAAGGGCGACGAAGTGGTCACCAGCGGCGGTATCGCTGGCAAGGTGTCCAAGGTTGCCGACGACTTCGTGGTGATCGAGGTGTCTGACACCGTCGAGCTGAAATTCCAGAAGCAGGCCATCGCTGCCACCCTGCCCAAGGGCACGCTGAAAGCCATCTGATTCAGTTCTTAGTTTCCATTCGACGGGGCGCTTTAGGGCACTTCTAAAAACGTAGGCGAGGCAGCCAGCGTAAGGCAAAAACAGGCGAAAAAGCGGAATTTACGTGTTGTAAATGAGCATTTTGAGCCTGTTTTTAACGCAGCGATGGCAACGCATGTAGTTTTTAGAGGTGCACTTTAGCGCCCTGCGTCATAAAGCGGGCGGCTCGTTCATGCTCAATAAATACCCTCTGTGGAAGTACCTGCTGATTTTGTCTGTTCTGGCAATCGGCCTGGTGTACTCCATTCCCAACCTCTATCCAGATGATCCTGCGGTGCAGATCAGCGGCGCCAGTTCGGCGCTGAGCATCGAGCAGACGGATGTCGACCGTGCCAGCAAAGCGCTGCAGGACGCCGGTATTGCCGTCAAGGCAGCCAGCATCGACGAGCGTGGCCGTGGAGGCCTGATTCGTCTGACCAAGCAGGATGACCAATTGCCGGCCAAGGACATTGTTCGTCGCGCGCTGGGCGATGATTACGTCGTGGCGCTGAACCTGGCGCAAACCACCCCCGACTGGCTGCGTAGCCTGGGTGCGAGCCCGATGAAGCTCGGTCTGGACCTGTCCGGCGGTGTGCACTTCCTGCTGGAAGTCGACATGGACAAGGCGCTGGATGTGCGCCGCAAGGTCTATGAAGGTGAAATCAAGAGCCTGCTGCGCAAGGAGCGTATTCGCTACCGCAGCATGCCGGAAAGCAATAGCCGGATTCAGCTTGGCTTCGCCGACAGCGATACGCTGGACAAGGCGCAGCGCCTGATCCGCAAGGATTACAGCGATTTCGAGCTGACCACCGTCGAGCGCGGCGGCCAGCAGGTCCTGCAGTTGGGTTTGACCCAGGCCAAGATCGCCGAGATTCGCGAATACTCCATTCGCCAGAACCTCACCACCGTGCGTAACCGCGTCAATGAGCTGGGCGTGGCTGAGCCACTGGTGCAGCGCCAGGGCGCCAACCGCATCGTGGTCGAGCTGCCGGGTGTGCAGGACACCGCCGAGGCCAAGCGTATTCTCGGCAAGACCGCCAACCTGGAGTTCCGTCTGCAGGCTGATCTGGATGCGCCGCGTGGTGCTACCGAGTCCTTCGGCTTCCGTGAGGAAGGTCGTCCGCCGGTGCAGCTCGAGCGTGAGCTGATCATCACCGGTGACCAGGTTACCGATGCCCAGGCCAGCTTCGACGAGAACGGTCGTCCACAGGTGAATATCCGCCTCGACGGCCACGGTGGCGATCTGATGAACCGCGCCACGCGTAACAACGTTGGCCGCAGCATGGCGGTGATCTTCATCGAGCAGAAGCCGGTCACCCGCTATGTGCGCCAGACCGTCGATGGCGTCGAGCAGGAAGTGGCCATCTCCTCGTTCGTCGAAGAGAAGAAGATCATCAGCCTGGCGACCATCCAGTCGGCGCTGGGCAGTCAGTTCCGTATCACCGGCCTGAACGGTCAGGGCGAGTCGTCCGAGCTGGCGCTGCTGTTGCGCGCCGGTGGTCTGGCGGCACCGATGTACTTCGCCGAAGAGCGCACCATCGGCCCGAGCCTAGGCGCCGAGAACATCGCCAAGGGTATCGACTCCACCGAGTGGGCGATGCTCTTCGTGGCGCTGTTCATCATCGCCATTTATCGCTTCTTCGGCGTTCTGGCGACCGTGGCGCTGGCCTTCAACCTGGTGCTGTTGGTCGGTCTGATGTCGGCTATCGGCGCAACTCTGACTCTGCCTGGTATCGCCGGTATCGTGCTGACGCTGGGTATGGCGGTGGATGCCAACGTGCTGATCTTCTCGCGGATACGTGAAGAGTTGGCCAATGGATTGCCGGTGCAGCGTGCCCTGCACGAAGGCTTCGACCGTGCCTACTCGGCGATTCTCGACAGTAACCTGACTACCCTGCTGGTCGGCGGCATCCTGTTCGCCATGGGAACCGGTCCGGTGAAAGGCTTCGCGGTGACCCTGTCGCTGGGCATCATCACTTCGATGTTCACCGCCATCATGTTCACCCGTGGTCTGGTCAACCTGATCTTCGGTGGCCGTAACTTCAAGAAGCTGTGGATCTGAGGTGCAGCCATGATCAAATCAACCATTCGTTTCATGGCGGTACGCAATATCGCCTTTGCCATGACCCTGGTGCTGACTCTGGTCGGCCTTGGGGCATTGTTCGCCAAGGGGCTGAACTTCGGCCTGGATTTCACTGGTGGCACCCTGATCGAGCTGCAGTACGAGCAGCCGGCCAATCTGGAGCTGATCAAGAGGGAATTGGGCCAGGCGGGCTACACCGACGCTGTGGTGCAAAGCTTTGGCGCCAGCACGGATGTGCTGGTGCGTCTGGCTGGCGATTCTCCTGACCTGGGTAGTGAGGTTGCGGCTGCGCTGCGCAAGGTCGACGAGGCAGTGCGCTTCGAGGTCAAGCGCGTCGAGTTCGTCGGCCCGCAGGTGGGGGAGGAGCTGCGTGACCAGGGCGGTATCGCCATGCTCCTGGCGCTGGGCGGCATCATGCTGTACCTGGCGTTTCGCTTTCAGTGGAAGTTCGGTGTCGGCGCCATCGCGTCTCTGGTGCATGACGTGATCATCACCCTCGGCGTACTGGCGTTTTTCCAGATTCCGTTCGACCTGACCGTGCTGGCGGCGATTCTGGCGATGATCGGTTACTCGCTGAACGACACGATCATCATCTACGACCGTATCCGCGAGAACTTCCGTGTGCTGCGCAAGACCTCGCTGATCGAGAATGTCGACGTTTCGGTCACCCAGACGTTACTGCGAACCATCGCCACATCGTTGTCCACGGCGCTGGCGCTGTTGGCGCTGTTGTTCTTCGGTGGTGAAGTGTTGGGTGCCTTCGCTCTGACCCTGCTGGTCGGTGTGGTGGTGGGTACCTACTCGTCGGTCTATATCGGCGCCACGGTGCTGGTTTGGCTGAAGCTCAGCGTGGAAGATCTGATTCCTCCGGTGGCTGAAGCCGAGACAGACGACGGTCGTCCCTGATATGTGACGGGCGTCATGAACCTCAGCGAAAGCCGCGGCAAGTCGAACTTGTCGCGGCTTTTTGCTGTCCTAGGCAGGGAGAAGGGCGCGAATCGCCGAGCCTAGGAGACACAAAAAATGAATAAATCACTGTTGGTGGGTGCCGTACTGGGTGCTGTGGGTGTGACCGCTGGTGGCGCTGTCGCCACCTACAGTCTGGTTGATCGTGGCCCGGACTATGCCGAGGTGCTGGCTGTAACCCCGATCAATGAAACCGTGAAAACCCCGCGGGAAGTGTGCAAGGACGTGGCTGTTACTCGTCAACGTCCAGTGCAGGATCAACACCAGATCGCTGGGACCGCTATCGGCGCTATTGCCGGTGGTCTATTGGGTAACCAGGTTGGTGGTGGCAGCGGCAAGAAGATCGCGACCGTAGCCGGTGCGGTCGGCGGTGGCTACGCGGGTAACAAGATTCAGGAGGGCATGCAGCAGCGTGACACCTACACCACCACCGAAACCCGCTGCAACACCGTGACCGATACCAGTCAGAAGCTGGTGGGTTACGACGTGAAGTACCAGCTGGGCGAGAAGATCGGCAGCGTGCGCATGGATCGTGATCCGGGCAGCCGTATTCCGGTCAACAAGCAGGGTGAGCTGGTGCTGGTGCAGCAGATGTAGGAGCGGATTCATCCGCGAATGGCCAATAAAAAACGCCCCTCGGGGCGTTTTTTATTGCCCGATGAAAGCTTAGCGCTTCATGGAGGGCGCCAGGTGTGGCTGGATTGCGGTCAATACTGCCTTGAAGCATTTGGTGTTGCCGGCAACGATCTGACCTTTCTCGAGGAATTCGTGGCCGCCGGTAAAGTCGCTGACCAGGCCGCCTGCCTCCTGAATCAGCAGGGCGCCGGCTGCCATGTCCCACTCGGACAGGCCGAATTCCCAGAAGGCGTCGTAGCGGCCGGCTGCGACATAAGCCAGATCAAGGCTGGCGGCACCGGCGCGGCGTACGCCGGCGGTCTGGCCAACCAGGCTGCGGAACATGCCCAGGTAGTTCTCGAGGTTGTCCAGCTGCTCGTTGCGGAACGGGAAGCCAGTGCCCAGCAGTGCGCCGTCCAGGCTCTTGCGGTTGCTGACGCGCAGGCGGCGACCGTTGAGGGCGGCACCGCGACCGCGGCTGGCGGTGAATTCTTCCTGACGAACCGGGTCGAGAACGATGGCGTGCTCGAGGCGGCCGCGATATTTGCAGGCGATGCTGATGGCGAAGTGCGGAACGCCACGGATGAAGTTGGTGGTGCCATCCAGCGGGTCGATGATCCACTGATAGTCGGCGCCGTCGCCACTGCCTTCCAGCACGCCGCCTTCTTCCCCGAGGAAGCTGTGGGTCGGGTAGGCCTTGCGAATGGCCTGGACGATCATCAGCTCGGCGGCCTTGTCGACCTCGGTGACGTAATCGTTGGCATCCTTCTCGTCTACCGAGATGACATCCAGGCGCTCGATGGAGCGAAAGATCATTTCACCGGCGCTGCGAGCGGCGCGCAGGGCGATATTCAGCATGGGCTGCATGGGAGGTTCACCTGGGGCGTTAAAGAAAGCCGGCCATGTTAGCAGAAAACCGTTATTGATGAAGCGCCGTCTGTACCCCGCATGGCAATCATGCAAGGGCTTGGGTAAGATCGTTGCCCCCTAGTGATTTCTGAGAGTGTCTGCGTTGCTGGACAATATTCGCGTGGTTTTGGTGGGCACCAGTCATCCGGGCAACATCGGCGGTGCGGCGCGGGCCATGAAAAACATGGGGCTGTCGCGCCTGGTGCTGGTCGAGCCGGAGGATTTCCCCAGTGGCGATGCCGTGGCGCGCGCATCCGGCGCGACCGATGTGCTGGACGCGGCGCAGGTCGTCGGCAGTCTTGAAGAGGCGCTGGTTGGCTGCAGTCTGGTGATTGGGACCAGTGCTCGCGATCGGCGCATTCCCTGGCCGTTGCTCGATCCGCGCGAGTGCGGCGTGACCAGTTGCGAGCAGGCCGCTGCTGGCGGCGAAGTGGCTTTGGTATTTGGTCGTGAATACGCCGGCCTGACCAACGAGGAGCTGCAGCGATGTCAATACCACGTGCATATCCCGTCCAACCCCGAGTTCAGTTCGCTGAATCTGGCGGCGGCGGTGCAGGTGCTGGCCTATGAGGTGCGCATGGCCTGGCTGACAGCTTCGAGTCTGCCGACCAAGGTAGAGAAGCTGGAAGCGACGGCGATGCTCAACTCCCAGGCAGCGACGGCGGATGAACTGGAGTCGTTCTATGGTCATCTGCGTCGCGTACTGGTGATGATCGGCTTTCTCGATCCGCAGAAGCCGCGGCACCTGATGACTCGCCTGCGCAGGCTTTATGGGCGCAGTGCGGTGAGCAAGTTGGAGATGAATATCCTGCGCGGCATCCTTACCGAGACAGAGAAGGCCGTGCGTGGAGAGCCTCACAAGCAGGGGAAGTCTGATGTTTGAGCGCATTCGAGAAGATATCCAGGGCGTTTTTCACCGTGATCCGGCAGCACGCAATGCCTTCGAGGTAGTGACCTGCTATCCGGGGCTGCATGCGGTCTGGCTGCATCGTGTGGCGCATGCGCTGTGGCGTTCGGGTTGGAAGTGGCTGGCGCGCGTGGTGTCCAACTTCGGGCGCTGGATGACCGGTATCGAGATTCATCCGGGGGCGAAGATCGGGCGGCGCTTCTTCATCGATCACGGCATGGGGATCGTCATTGGCGAGACCGCCGAGATCGGTAATGACGTCACGCTCTATCAGGGGGTGACTCTCGGTGGCACCAGTTGGAACAAGGGCAAACGCCACCCGACTCTGGAGGATGGCGTGGTGGTTGGTGCCGGAGCCAAGGTGCTGGGGCCGTTCACTGTCGGTGCGGGTGCCAAGATCGGCTCCAATGCGGTGGTGACCAAGGCTGTGCCAGCGGGCGCGACGGCGGTGGGCATCCCTGGCAAGATCATCGTCAAGTCCGATGACGAGCAGGAGGCCAAGCGCCAGGCCATGGCCGAGAAGATCGGTTTCGATGCCTATGGCGTCGGTCAGGACATGCCCGACCCGGTGGCGCGCGCCATCGGCCAGTTGCTCGATCATCTGCAGGCTGTAGACGGGCGGCTCGAGGACGTCAGCAAGGCGCTGGCCTCGATGGATTGCGACTACCGTGCCAAGGCTCTGCCTGCGTTGCGTGACGAGGACTTCGCCGAGGTGTGCAAGGGGCAGGGCGACAAGCCCGCTGCCTGATGCGCGAAGGGGTGGCATTTGCTATCATGCCGCCTCTTTTTGCGGTCAATCCTGAGTAAATCAATCGGTCTTATAGTTGACTTAAATACTCGGGAATCGCATACTTCGCGGCAATTCAGTGATTCGTGGTAGAACCATGCGACTGACCACTAAAGGCCGTTACGCCGTTACCGCCATGCTAGATCTGGCGCTGCACGCACAGCACGGTCCCGTTTCCCTGGCCGATATATCCGAGCGGCAGGGCATCTCCCTGTCCTATCTCGAGCAACTGTTCGCCAAGCTGCGTCGTGGCAGTCTGGTTTCCAGTGTTCGCGGGCCGGGTGGCGGCTATCAGCTTTCGCGTGACATGCGCGGCATTCAGGTGGCTCAGGTGATCGATGCGGTCAACGAGTCGGTAGATGCCACGCGTTGCCAGGGGCAGGGCGATTGCCACTCTGGCGACACCTGCCTGACCCATCACCTGTGGTGCGATCTCAGCCAGCAGATTCATGAGTTCCTCAGTGGCATCAGCCTGGCCGATCTGGTTGCGCGTCGTGAGGTTCAAGAGGTCGCATTGCGCCAGGATCAGCGCCGCTGTAATGGCAGGGCGCCGCGCCTGGATAAGATTGAAGCGTCTGCCATCGAGTGAGCAGGGCGTTTGCCTGATAGGAGAAACCCAATGAAATTGCCCATTTACCTCGATTATTCAGCCACCACGCCGGTAGATCCGCGTGTTGCGCAGAAGATGAGTGAATGCCTGCTGGTCGACGGTAACTTTGGCAACCCGGCTTCGCGCTCCCATGTGTTTGGCTGGAAGGCCGAAGAAGCTGTGGAAAATTCCCGTCGCCAGGTCGCCGAGCTGGTTAATGCGGATCCGCGCGAGATCGTCTGGACCAGCGGTGCCACCGAGTCCAACAACCTGGCGATCAAGGGTATTGCGCACTTCTATACCAGCAAGGGCAAGCACATCATTACCTCGAAGATCGAGCACAAGGCGGTGTTGGATACCACACGCCAGCTTGAGCGCGAAGGCTTTGAGGTTACGTACCTGGAGCCGGGTGAAGACGGCCTGATCACTCCCGCCATGATCGAAGCGGCGCTGCGTGAGGACACCGTTCTGGTGTCGGTCATGCACGTCAATAACGAGATCGGCACCATCAACGATATCGCTGCCATCGGCGAGCTGACCCGTTCGCGTGGCGTGCTGCTGCACGTCGATGCCGCGCAGTCCACCGGCAAGGTCGAGATCGATCTGGAAAAGATGAAGGTCGATCTGATGTCCTTCTCGGCGCACAAGACCTATGGCCCCAAGGGCGTCGGTGCTCTTTACGTGCGCCGCAAGCCGCGTGTGCGTCTGGAAGCGCAGACTCACGGTGGCGGTCATGAGCGCGGCATGCGCTCCGGTACCCTGGCCACGCACCAGTGCGTCGGCATGGGTGAAGCGTTCCGTATCGCCAAGGAAGAAATGGCTGCAGAGAATCAGCGCATCGCCGCTCTGCGTGATCGTTTCTACCGCCAGTTGGAAGACATGGAGGAGCTGTACGTGAATGGCAGTCTGACTGCTCGCGTGCCGCACAACCTCAACCTGAGTTTCAACTACGTCGAGGGTGAGTCGCTGATCATGGCACTCAAGGATCTCGCCGTATCGTCCGGTTCGGCTTGCACCTCGGCTTCCCTGGAGCCGTCCTACGTGCTGCGCGCGCTGGGTCGCAACGATGAGCTGGCGCATAGCTCGATTCGCTTCACTTTCGGTCGTTTCACCACCGAAGAAGAGGTCGACTACGCCGCTGCCAAGGTCCGTGAGGCCGTGGACAAGCTGCGCGAACTGTCGCCCCTGTGGGATATGTTCAAAGAAGGTGTCGACATTTCCTCCGTGGAATGGGCAGCACACTGATAGCTGCCTGAAGAGCGGCACCTGATGAGAGAGGAATAGCACCATGGCTTACAGTGACAAGGTCATCGACCACTACGAAAATCCGCGTAACGTCGGCAAGCTGAACGCCGAAGACCCGGACGTTGGCACCGGCATGGTCGGCGCGCCGGCCTGTGGCGACGTGATGCGTCTGCAGATCAAGGTCAACGAGAGCGGCGTTATCGAAGACGCCAAGTTCAAGACCTACGGTTGCGGTTCGGCTATCGCCTCCAGCTCCCTCGCTACCGAGTGGATGAAGGGCAAGACCCTGGATGAGGCCGAGAGCATCAAGAACACCCAGCTCGCCGAAGAACTGGCACTACCGCCAGTGAAAATTCACTGCTCCGTGCTCGCCGAAGATGCCATCAAGGCTGCTGTGCGCGACTACAAGCAGAAGAAAGGCTTGCTCTGATACGAGGTTTGTAATGGCCATCACCATGTCTGAAGCAGCTGCCCGCCACGTGCAACGCTCTCTCGAAGGGCGCGGCAAGGGCGAGGGCATTCGTCTCGGTGTGCGCACTACCGGATGTTCCGGCCTGGCCTACGTGCTCGAGTTCGTCGATGAGCTGGCGGCAGAGGATCAGGTATTCGAGAGTCATGGCGTCAAGGTGATCATCGATCCCAAGAGCCTGGTCTATCTCGATGGCACTGAACTGGACTTCGTCAAGGAAGGCCTCAACGAGGGCTTCAAGTTCATTAACCCCAACGTGCGCGGCGAATGCGGTTGCGGCGAAAGCTTCAACGTTTGAGGCGCTCGCGTGGGTAATCCTTGTCATTTCGCCCTGTTCGACCTGCAGCCGAGTTTTCGCCTCGATCTGGAGCAACTGGCTGTTCGCTATCGTGAGCTGGCGCGTCAGGTTCACCCGGACCGTTTCGCCGATGCCGGTGAGCGTGAGCAGCGCCTGGCGCTCGAGCGCTCGGCCTGCCTCAACGAGGCTTATCAGGTTCTGAAAACGCCGTCGCAGCGTGCGCGCTACCTGCTTGCCATGCGCGGGCCCGAGCTGCCACTGGAAGTGACGGTGCAGGATCCGGATTTCCTTCTGCAGCAAATGCAGCTGCGCGAAGAGCTGGAAGAGCTGCAGGATGACGCCGATGTTGCTGGTGTCGCAGCCTTCAAGCGTCGTCTGAAAACAGCGCAGGAGCAGCTCAACGAGCGCTTCGCTGCATGCTGGGACGACGAAGCTCGCCGTGAAGAGGCCGAGCGCCTGATGCGCCGTATGCAGTTCCTCGACAAGCTCTCCCATGAAGTGCGCCAGTTAGAAGAGCGCCTCGACGATTAACCTGTAGGTTGCCACGGCAGCCTGCCTGATGATTTCAAGAAGACCATGGCCTTATTGCAGATCGCCGAGCCCGGGCAGAGCCCGCAACCGCACCAGCGTCGTCTGGCTGTGGGTATTGACCTGGGTACCACCAACTCGCTGGTTGCCGCTGTACGCAGCGGCCTGGCCGAGCCCCTGGCTGATGATGATGGTCAGGTCATCCTGCCTTCTGCCGTGCGCTACCACGCAGGAAGCATCGAGGTAGGCGAACCGGCCAAGCTGGCGGCTGCCAGCGATCCTCTCAATACCGTGCTGTCGGTAAAGCGTCTGATGGGGCGCGGTATCGCCGACGTACATCAGCTCGGCGAGCAGATGCCTTACCGCTTTGCAGTGGGCGAGTCGCACATGCCCTTTATCGAGACGGTGCAGGGAGCGAAGAGCCCGGTTGAGGTGTCGGCAGAAATTCTCAGGGCCCTGCGTTTACGCGCCGAACAGACCTTGGGCGGTGAGTTGGTCGGTGCGGTGATTACTGTGCCTGCTTACTTTGATGACGCTCAGCGTCAGGCCACCAAGGACGCTGCGCGCCTGGCGGGTCTTACTGTTCTGCGTCTGCTCAATGAGCCTACTGCCGCTGCAGTCGCCTACGGACTGGATCAGAAAGCCGAGGGCGTGGTCGCCATCTATGATCTGGGCGGCGGTACCTTCGATATTTCCATCTTGCGCCTGACCGGCGGCGTGTTCGAGGTGCTGGCTACCGGCGGCGACAGCGCGCTGGGTGGTGACGATTTCGATCATGCCGTGGCCGACTGGATCATCCAGCAGGCTGGCATTTCCAGTGATCTTGACCCTGCCACTCAGCGCCGTCTGCTGCAGACTGCCTGTGCTGCCAAAGAAGGGCTGACGACTGCCGCTAGCGTCGAGCTGAGTCATGGCGACTGGCGTGGTTCGCTGTCGCGCGACCAGTTCGAGGCGCTGATCGAACCGATGGTGGCGCGTAGTCTCAAGGCTTGCCGTCGCGCCGTGCGTGATTCCGGCGTTGAGCTGGAAGAAGTCGGTGCGGTGGTCATGGTCGGTGGTTCCACCCGCGTGCCGCGTGTGCGTGAGGCGGTCGGCGAGTTGTTCGGTCGCGCGCCGCTGACCAATATCGATCCGGATCAGGTGGTGGCCATCGGTGCTGCGATCCAGGCCGATGCCCTGGCCGGCAATCAGCGTGACGATGGCGAGGAGTTGCTCCTGCTGGATGTGATTCCACTGTCGCTCGGCCTGGAAACCATGGGCGGGCTGATGGAGAAGGTGATTCCGCGCAACACCACCATTCCGGTGGCGCGTGCGCAGGAGTTCACGACCTACAAGGATGGCCAGACGGCCATGATGATTCACGTGCTGCAGGGCGAGCGCGAGCTGATCGCAGATTGCCGTTCCCTGGCGCGCTTCGAGTTGCGTGGCATTCCGCCGATGGTGGCGGGGGCGGCGAAGATTCGTGTGACCTTCCAGGTCGATGCCGACGGCCTGCTCAGTGTCGCGGCCCGTGAGCTGGGCTCCGGTGTCGAGGCGAGCATTCAGGTCAAGCCGTCTTACGGGCTGACTGATGGCGAAATTGCACGCATGCTGCAGGACTCCTTCCAGAATGCCGGAGACGACAAGGCAGCCCGCGCGCTGCGCGAGCAGCAAGTCGACGGTCAGCGTCTGATCGAGGCGGTCGAGGCGGCGCTGCAGGCCGATGGCGAGCGTTTGCTGGATGCCGAGGAGCGCGAGGTCATCGAGCTGCAGGTGCAGGAATTACGCGATCTGCTTGCGGGCAATGATGGTCTTGCCATCGAGCGGCAGACCAGGCGTCTGTCCCAGGTAACCGATGCTTTCGCTGCACGGCGCCTGGATTCGACGGTTAAAGCCGCGCTGGCAGGGCGCAATCTTAACGAGATCGAGGAGTAATTGATGCCGCAGGTAATTTTTCTGCCTCACGAGCGATTCTGCCCGGATGGTCTGGTGGTAGAGGCCGAGCCTGGCATTTCCATCCTCGAGCTGGCGCACGCGCACCACATCGAGATGGAAAGCGCTTGCGGTGGCGTATGTGCCTGCACCACTTGCCACTGCATCGTGCGTGAGGGCTTCGACTCGCTGAACGAGGCTGACGAGCTGGAAGAGGACTATCTGGACAAGGCGTGGGGGCTTGAGGCTCAGTCGCGCCTGGCTTGTCAGGCCATCGTCGGCGAGGAGGATCTCACTGTCGAGATTCCCAAGTATTCGCTCAATCACGCGGCCGAAGCGCCGCACTGACGGGCAGCCCCCTTATCCGGCGCTTCGCGCCACCTTCTCCCTGAGGGAGAAGGGCTTGGAGGAAGGTGGCGATAGGCGACTTTCACGTTAACCAGGAAGCATCATCATGAGTTTGAAGTGGGCCGATGTACTGGACATCGCCATCGAGCTGAGCGAGCAGAAACCGGATGTTGATCCGCGTTACGTGAACTTCGTCGATCTGCACCGCTGGGTCGTTGAGTTGCCGCAGTTCTCCGATGACCCTCAGCGCGGGGGCGAGAAGGTGCTTGAGGCGATACAGGCCGCCTGGATCGAAGAGCTCGACTGAAACAGGCGCTTACGGCGCCTGCCCTACGCTTTTAACCGGAACCCGCGTATAATTCGCGGGTTTAATTTTTCGCTTTAACCCTAAAGTTTCTGGAGCTTCACATGGCTGTTCAACGTACTTTCTCCATCATCAAGCCTGACGCCGTTGCCAAGAACGTCATCGGTGAAATCACCACCCGTTTCGAAAAGGCCGGTCTGCGCGTCGTCGCTTCGAAGATGGTGCAACTGTCCGAGCGCGAAGCGGCTGGCTTCTACGCTGAGCACAGCGAGCGCGGCTTCTTCAAGGACCTGGTTGCCTTCATGACTTCCGGTCCGGTCATCGTCCAGGTTCTGGAAGGTGAAGACGCCGTTCTGAAAAACCGCGAGCTGATGGGCGCTACCAACCCGAAAGAAGCTGCTGCTGGCACCATCCGTGCTGATTTCGCCGTTTCCATCGACGAAAACGCTGTTCACGGTTCGGATTCCGAAGCTTCCGCTGCACGCGAGATCGCTTACTTCTTCTCCGCTACCGAGCTGTGCGCGCGCATTCGCTGATTGGCGAATGAAGCGAGGGTGAAGCCATGACCAATACCACCGGCAAGATCAACCTGCTGGGCCTGACCCAGTCGGAAATGGAACAGTTCTTCGAGTCCATCGGCGAGAAGCGCTTTCGTGCCGGCCAGGTGATGAAGTGGATTCACCACTTTGGCGTCGATGATTTCGCCGCCATGACCAATGTCGGCAAGGCCTTGCGCGAGAAGCTCGAGGCCTCTGCCGAGATTCGCGGCCCGGAAGTGGTCAGCGAAAATATTTCCGCCGATGGCACGCGCAAGTGGGTAGTGCGGGTGGCGTCGGGTAGCTGCGTGGAGACCGTGTACATCCCGCAGAATGGCCGTGGCACCCTTTGCGTGTCGTCACAGGCCGGCTGTGCCCTGGATTGCAGCTTCTGCTCCACCGGCAAGCAAGGCTTCAACAGCGACCTGACCAGCGCCGAGATCATCGGCCAGGTGTGGATCGCCAATAAATCCTTTGGCAGCGTGCCAGCGAAGATCGACCGTGCCATCACCAACGTGGTGATGATGGGTATGGGCGAGCCGCTGCTGAACTTCGACAATGTCGTCTCCGCCATGCAGATCATGATGGATGACCTTGGCTACGGCATCTCCAAGCGCAAGGTGACGCTGTCCACCTCCGGCGTGGTGCCGATGATCGACAAGCTGGCTGAAGTCATCGACGTGTCCCTGGCGTTGTCGCTGCATGCGCCCAACGACGAGCTGCGCAACCAGTTGGTTCCGATCAACAAGAAGTATCCGCTGGGCATGTTGCTGGCGGCTTGCAAACGCTACGTCGCCAAGCTCGGCGAGAAACGTGTGTTGACCATCGAGTACACCCTGCTCAAGGGCGTCAACGATCAGCCCGAGCATGCTGAGCAGATGATCGCACTTCTGGCCGATGTACCTTGTAAGATCAACCTGATTCCGTTTAATCCCTTCCCCTTCTCGGGGTACGAGCGGCCGAGCAATAACGCCATTCGCCGCTTCCAGGACCTGTTGCACAAGGCTGGCCATAACGTCACGGTACGCACTACCCGTGGTGACGATATCGATGCTGCCTGCGGCCAGTTGGTTGGCCAGGTCATGGACCGTACTCGGCGCAGCGAGCGTTACATCGCCGTGCGCCAGTTGGGCAACGAGGCGCAAGAGCCTCATGCTGCCACCAATCGAAATTGAAGAGAGGATGTCTATGACCCTGCGCCCAGCGCTGTTGTTGCTCGTTGTCAGTCTGCTTGCTGGTTGCGTGACCACGGGCAATGTCGACCCCATGCGTACGGCCAAGGGGCGCGAGGAGGCACGCGATGTCTATGTTCAGTTGGGGCTTGCCTACATCCAACAGGGTGATACGCAGCGTGCCAAGGTGCCGCTGAAGAATGCACTTGATATTGATTCGTCGAATGCCGATGCGCATGCCGCGTTAGCTATGGCCTTCCAGCTGGAAATGGAGCCGAAGCTGGCCGATGAACACTATCGCAGAGCGCTTTCCCTACGACCAAGGGATGCCCGCCTGTTGAACAATTACGGTAGTTTCCTGTTCGAGCAAAAGCGCTATCAGGAGGCCATGAACACCTACCTCAAGGCGGCTGAAGACAATCTCTACCCAGAGCGTTCCCGGGTATTCGAGAACTTGGGCCTGACTGCGTTGCAGTTGAACCAGCGTGAACAGGCCAAGGAATATTTTCAGCGTGCCCTGCGACTCAGCAGCAGACAGCCGCGCGCGTTGTTGGAAATGGCTGTGATGTCCTACGAGGACAAAGAATACGTACCGGCTCGTGGTTACTACGACAGCTACAGCGAAATGGCGCCACAGAATGCGCGGAGCTTGCTGCTCGGCGCACGCTTGGCCAGCGTATTCGAGGATCGTGACAAGGCCGCCAGTCTGGGCCTGCAGTTGCGTCGCCTGTATCCGGCCTCTCAGGAATATCAGCAATTTATTTCGGGGCAACAATGAACGCGGCACATAGCGAATTGGCTCAGCCGATGTCGACCAATCCAGGTGAAAGTCTGCGTCAGGCCCGGGAGATCAAGGGGTGGAGCGTCGCCGAAGTGGCGACTCAGCTCAATCTGACGCCGCAGCGCCTTGCCCAGATCGAAGCCGGTGCGTTCGACAAACTGCCGGGCACCACCTTCGCCCGTGGTTACATTCGTGCCTATGCCAAACTTCTCGAAATGGACCAGAACCGTCTGGTGATGGAGTTCGATCAGTTCACGGGGACTGATGCCACTGGCAGTAGCGTGCATGCACTCGGGCGTATAGAAGAGCCCGTGCGTTATTCGCAGAGCATCCTGCGTCTGGTCAGCTTCCTGTTGTTGCTGGCGTTGATCGGTGCAGGTTTTCTCTGGTGGCAGGATCAGGGGCGTCCGGTGGCCAGCCTGGCTGACCTGGGGCTCGAGCATGTGGAGGTAGAGGGGGCCGACGGTACCACGCAGGTGCACTCCCTCGCCGAACCTGAAGACCAGGCGGTGATCGCCGCTCAGGGCAACGAGCAGAGCAGCCCGCTGTTGCTGCCGGTGGAGCCCGAAGAAATACCAGAAGAGGTCAAGCAGCCTGCTGCCGAAGCCGGCAGCGCTGAAAGCGCGCAAGAGGCTCCTGCTGCTCCTGCATCGAATGCGTCGGCAGGCGTGCCCGCTCCGGCTGCACCTGCTGCCGAGCCTGCAACGCCTGTAGCGGTCGCTGCCGGGCAGGGCGTGCTCAGCGTGCAGTTCACCGCCGATTGCTGGACTCAGGTTACCGACGCCGATGGCAAGGTCTTGGTCAGCGCCCTCAAGCGCAGCGGCGATCGCATCGAATTGGCCGGCAAGGCGCCGATGAAGTTGCACTTGGGCTTTGCTCGTGGCGCTCAAGTGACCTACAACGGCGAAAGTGTCGACGTTACGCCGCATACCTCTGGCGAAACCGCGCGCCTGACACTGGGGATGTAAAGCATGCATTGCGAATCGCCGATCAAGCGCCGACTGTCGCGCAAGATCTGGGTTGGCTCGGTACCGGTAGGCGGCGATGCGCCGATTGCCGTACAGAGCATGACCAACACCGACACCAACGATGTGGCCGCCACCGTGGCGCAGATACGCCGTCTGGAAGATGCTGGCGCCGATATCGTGCGCGTTTCCGTGCCGGACATGGATGCGGCAGAGGCCTTCGGCCGCATCAAGCAGCAGGTGCGTGTACCGCTGGTGGCGGATATTCATTTCGATTACCAGATTGCCCTGCGCGTGGCTGAACTGGGCGTCGACTGCCTGCGCATCAATCCGGGCAACATTGGCCGCGAGGATCGCGTCAAGGCGGTGGTCGAGGCAGCGCGCGACAAAGGCATCCCGATCCGCATCGGCGTCAACGCCGGCTCGCTGGAAAAGGATCTGCAGAAGAAATACGGTGAGCCGACGCCTGCTGCGCTGGTGGAATCCGCGCTGCGCCATGTCGAGCACCTCGACCGTCTGAACTTCCCTGACTTCAAAGTCAGCGTGAAAGCTTCCGACGTGTTCATGGCCGTGGAGGCCTATCGCCTGCTGGCCAAGCAGATCGAGCAGCCGCTGCATCTGGGCATCACCGAAGCCGGTGGCTTGCGTTCCGGTACCGTGAAGTCCGCCGTGGGCCTGGGCATGCTGCTGGCCGACGGGATTGGCGATACCATCCGCATCTCCCTGGCTGCTGATCCGGTGGAGGAGATCAAGGTCGGTTTCGACATTCTCAAGTCGCTGCGCCTGCGTTCGCGTGGCATCAACTTCATCGCCTGCCCGAGTTGCTCGCGGCAGAACTTCGATGTGGTCAAGACCATGAACGAGCTGGAGGCCCGCGTCGAAGATCTGCTGGTGCCGCTGGATGTGGCCGTGATCGGCTGCGTGGTCAATGGTCCTGGTGAAGCCAAGGAGGCGCATATCGGCCTCACTGGCGGTAGCCCGAACAACCTGGTCTATATCGACGGCAAGCCCGCCTCGAAGTTGACCAATGAAAATCTGGTGGACGAGCTGGAGAAGCTCATTCGCGACAAGGCAGCCGAAAAGGCCGCCGCCGATGCTGCCGTGATCGTGCGCGGCTGATCCGTGCGTAAGGAATACAATTGAGCAAGTCCCTGCAAGCCATTCGTGGCATGAACGATATCCTGCCGGAGCAGACGCCTGCCTGGCGCTACCTGGAAGGCACCTTGGTCAGCCTGCTCGATGGCTATGGCTACAAGGAAATCCGCCTGCCCATCGTCGAGTACACCGAGCTGTTCGCCCGCGGCATCGGCGAGGGCACCGATGTAGTCGACAAGGAGATGTACACCTTCCTCGACCGCAACGAAGAGTCCCTGACCCTGCGCCCCGAAGGTACCGCCGGTTGCGTGCGTGCGGTGCTTGAGCATGGTCTGTCCGGTGGTGGCCAGGTGCAGAAACTCTGGTACGCCGGCCCCATGTTCCGTTACGAGAAGCCGCAGAAGGGCCGCTACCGCCAGTTCCATCAGGTGGGGGTGGAAGCCTTCAACCTGCCGGGGCCGGACGTAGATGCCGAACTGATCGTGCTCACCTGGCGCCTGTGGAAAAAACTCGGCCTGGCCGACGCGGTGACCCTGCAGCTCAACAGCCTGGGTTCCAGCGAAGCTCGTGCGGCTTATCGCGACGCACTGGTGGCCTACCTGCAGCAGCGCTTCGACCAGCTCGACGAGGACAGCCAGCGTCGTTTGACCACCAACCCGCTGCGCATCCTCGACAGCAAGAACGAGGCGACTCAGGCCGTGCTGGTCGGTGCACCGACGCTGGGCGATTACCTCGATGAGGAGTCGCGCCTGCACTTCGACGGGGTCAAGGCGCGCCTGGATGCAGCTGGCATCCGTTACCAGATCAACCACAAGCTGGTGCGTGGCCTGGATTACTACAACCGCACCGTGTTCGAATGGGTCACCGACAAGCTCGGCTCTCAGGGCACGGTATGTGCCGGTGGCCGTTATGATGGCCTGGTGGCACAGCTGGGTGGTAAGGCTACGCCGGGTGTTGGTTTCGCCATGGGCGTCGAGCGCCTGGTGCTGCTGCTGGAAACCCTGGAGCTGTTGCCGGCCGAGCTCAATCGCGCCGCCGATGTCTACGTCTGCGCCTTTGGCGAAGCGGCGGAGCTGGCGGCGCTGACTCTGGTCGAGCGCCTGCGCGACGAGTTGCCGGGGCTGCGTCTGTTGCTCAACTCCGGTGGCGGCAGTTTCAAGAGCCAGTTCAAGAAGGCCGACAAGAGCGGCGCACGCTATGCGCTGATTCTGGGGGACGACGAATTGGCAGGGCGCGTGGTAGGTTGCAAACCGCTGCGCGACGACAGTGAACAACAAAGTGTTGCCTGGGATGCTCTGGCTGAGCATCTGGCTGCCTGCCAGCAGGCCTGAGCAGGCTCTCGATTAGGAGTACGGGGTTAGACATGCAGACCGAAGACGAACAGATCGCGCAACTGAAGGACTGGTGGGATCGCAACGGCAAGCCTTTGCTGGCCGGTGGCGTACTGGCGCTGGTAGCTGTATTCGGCTGGCAGGGCTGGCAGAAGTACCAGGTCAATCAGGCGCAGGGCGCCTCGGTGCTCTATCAGCAACTGCTGGAAACGACGCTGGACCCGGCCGGCAAACCCGACGCCGCGAAAGTTGCCGAACTGGCCAGCAAACTCGACAACGAGTTTGGCGGTAGCCATTACGCGCAGTACGGCAACCTGTTCGTCGCCAAGGTCGCCGTCGAAGCGGACCGCCTCGACGATGCCGCCGCCGCGCTGCAGCGCGTACTCGACAAACCTGCCGACGCTACGCTTGGCGAGTTGGCACGTCAGCGCCTGGCACGTGTGCTGGCCGCGCAGGACAAGGCTGATGAAGCACTGAAGCTGCTCGATGCCAAGGTCGAGGGTGCCTTCCTCGCCAGTCGTGAAGAGCTCAAGGGCGACCTGCTGGTACAACTGGGTCGCAGCGATGACGCGCACGCCGCCTATCAGAAGGCCAAGGATGCGCTGGCCGAAGACGCCGCTGTTGGCGGCCTGCAGATGAAGCTGGACGACCTGGCAAAAGGGGATGCGTGACGTGATGCGTTGGAAGAATGCCGCACTGCTGGCTCTGGCCGTTCTGGCCGTGGGTTGCAGCAGCAATAGCAAGAAGGAACTGCCCCCCGCCGAACTGACCAAGTTCGACGTCGAAGTCGAGCTGCGTACCGAGTGGAGCCGCTCTGTCGGTGACGGTCAGGGCGACACCTTCAACATGCTGGTACCGGCCATCGATGGCGAGGTGATCTACGCCGCCGACGTCGAAGGTTTGGTCATGGCCATGGACCGCACCAGCGGCAAGGTCATCTGGCGCAAGAAACTCGACATCCCGGTTTCCGGCGCCATTGGCGTCGGCTACGGCCAGGTGCTGCTGGGTACGCTCAAGGGCGAAGTGATTGCCCTGGATTCCAGCGACGGTGAAGAACAGTGGCGTTCGCGCGTAACCAGCGAAGTGCTGGCTGCGCCGGCCAGCAACGGCGATATCGTCGTGGTGCAGACCCAGGACGATCGTCTGATCGCCTTCGATACCAGCACCGGTAGCCAGCGCTGGATCGTCGAGAACACCCCGGCCGTACTGACCCTGCGCGGCACTGGCGCCCCGCTGGTGACCAACCGTCTGGTTGTCGCTGGCCTGTCCAGTGGCAAAGTGGTTGCGGTCGACGCCCAGCGCGGCCTGCCGGTCTGGGAGCAGCGTGTTGCAATCCCGCAGGGTCGTTCCGAACTGGAGCGTGTGGTGGATATCGACGGCGGCTTGCTGCTGTCCGGCGGCACTGTCTACGCGGTGAGCTATCAGGGCCGTGTCGCGGCCATGGATCTGGAGTCAGGCCGTGTGCTGTGGCAGCGCGAGGCCTCCAGTTCGGTAGGCGTCGCTCAGGGCTTCGGTAACGTATACGTCAGCCATGCCAGCGGCACCGTCGAAGGTATCGACGAGCGCAGCGCTTCGGCGCTGTGGAGCAACGACTCCCTGGCGCGTCGTCAGCTGTCGGCACCGCAGGTGTTCTCCAGTTACGTGGCTGTGGGCGATGTGGAAGGCTATCTGCATCTGCTGAGTCAGGTCGATGGTCGTTTCGTCGGCCGTACCCGTATCGACAGCGATGGCCTGCGCGCCCAGCCGTTGGTGGTGGGTGATTGGCTGTACGTCTACGGTAACAGCGGCAAGTTGGTGGCACTGACCATCAAATGAACCGACTATGCTGCATCCAGACCTGAGTCTTGGATGCCGCAGCGCAACAGATTCCGGCCGCTGCCCGTGCAGCGGCCTTTGCATTTTCTGAATTAATCAAGTGGAGAGCCTGATGGTTCCCGTAATTGCCCTGGTGGGCCGGCCGAACGTCGGCAAGTCCACACTCTTCAACCGCCTGACCCGCAGCCGCGACGCCATCGTCGGCGACCTGTCCGGTCTGACCCGCGACCGCCAGTATGGCGAGGCGAAGTGGCAGGGGCGCACCTATATCGTGATCGACACCGGTGGTATCTCTGGTGACGAGGAAGGCATCGACGCGAAGATGGCCGAGCAGTCGCTGCAGGCCATCGAAGAAGCCGATGCCGTGCTGTTCCTGGTGGACGCCCGCGCCGGCATGACCGCTTCCGACCAGATGATCGGCGAGCACCTGCGCCGTCGTAACAAGCAGAGCTTCCTGGTGGTGAATAAGGTCGACAACCTCGACGTCGACCTGGCTCGCGCCGAATTCAGCCCCATGGGCCTGGGTGAGCCGCTGGCGATTGCCGGCGCCCATGGTCGTGGCATCACCCAGATGCTCGAAGTGGTGCTCGGCGCTTTCCCCAAAGACGCCGGTGAGCCGGAAGAGGGCGCCGAAGAAGAGGAAGAAGTGCTCGAAGGCCAAGAGGCCAAGCGCATTCCCGGCCCGAGCGAAAAGGACGGCATCAAGCTGGCCATTATCGGCCGTCCCAACGTTGGCAAGTCGACGCTGGTCAACCGCATGCTCGGTGAAGAGCGGGTGATCGTCTATGACCAGGCCGGCACCACGCGCGACAGCATCTACATCCCGTTCGAGCGTGACGACGAGAAGTACACCCTGATCGACACCGCCGGTGTGCGCCGTCGCGGCAAGATCTTCGAGGCTGTGGAGAAGTTCTCCGTGGTCAAGACGCTGCAGGCCATTCAGGACTCCAACGTCGTGGTGTTCGTCATGGACGCCCGCGAAGGCGTGGTCGACCACGACCTCAACCTGCTTGGCTTCGTGCTGGAAAGCGGCCGCGCCCTGGTCATCGCCCTGAACAAGTGGGACGGCATGGACCAGGGCCAGAAAGACTACGTGAAGACCGAGCTGGAGCGCCGGCTGTTCTTCGTCGACTTCGCCGATATTCACTTCATCTCCGCCTTGCACGGCACTGGCGTCGGCCATCTGTACAAGTCGGTGCAGGCCTCGTTCAAGTCGGCCATCACCCGCTGGCCCACCAGCCGCCTGACGCAGATTCTCGAAGATGCCGTCAGCGACCATGCGCCGCCCCTGGTCAATGGGCGCCGCATCAAGCTGCGCTATGCCCACTTAGGTGGCGCCAACCCGCCGCTGATCGTGATCCACGGTAACCAGGTCGACGCCGTGCCGCGCGCCTACAGCCGTTACCTGGAAAACACCTTCCGCCGTGTGCTCAAGCTGGTCGGTACGCCGATTCGCATCGAGTACAAAGGCGGCGAGAACCCCTACGAGGGCAACAAGAACAAGCTCACCGACCGCCAGGTGAACAAGAAACGCCGCCTGATGAGCCACCACAAGAAGGCCGAGAAGAAGCGCAAGGACAAGCGCAAGTAATCGCCTTCGGCCCCTGCACGCCGGGTATCGCCCGGCGTGTACGGCATAAGCTTCAAGCTCCTTTTCATAAGCGCTGCGGGTGCCGTCTATGGCGCCCTTCGGCTATCCTCGCGGCTTGCCTTGTTCTTCGTAGGAAGTCGCGATGCTCGTCAGCAAACTGCCCAACGTTGGCACCACCATCTTCACGCGGATGTCCCAGCTCGCCCTGGAGACCGGCGCGATCAATCTGTCCCAGGGCTTCCCTGATTTCGACGGGCCACAGGCACTGCGCGAAGCCGTGGCGCGCCACGTCATGGAAGGACGCAATCAGTATTGTCCGATGACCGGCTTGCCCGCACTGCGTCAGCAGGTTGCGGCCAAGATCGCCCGCAGCTATGGCGTACAACGCGATGCCGACAGCGAAGTCACCATCACCCCCGGTGCTACCGAAGCGATCTTCTGCGCGGTGCAGGCATTGATCCATGCCGGCGACGAAGCCATCGTTCTTGATCCCTGCTACGACAGCTACGAGCCTTCGGTCGAACTGGCTGGTGGGCGTTGCGTGCATGTGCCGTTGGCACTGCCGGATTTCACTGTGGATTGGCAGCGTCTTGCCGATGCGATCACGCCACGTACCCGGCTGATCTTTCTCAACTCGCCGCATAACCCCAGTGGCGCGCTGCTGACTCGGGCCGATCTGGACAAGCTGGCCGAGCTGATTCGTGGGCGCGATATCCACGTGATCAGCGATGAGGTCTATGAGCATCTGATCTTCGACGGCGCTCGCCATGCCAGCGTGCTGGCGCACGAGGAGCTGTATCAGCGGGCGTTCGTGGTCAGCTCCTTCGGCAAGACCTATCACGTTACCGGCTGGAAGACCGGCTACGTGGTGGCGCCGCCCAGGCTGACTGCCGAGCTGCGCAAGATTCACCAGTACGTCAATTTCTGTGGGGTGACGCCGCTGCAGTTCGGCCTGGCCGAGTTCATGGCCGCGCACCCCGAGCATGTCGAGGAGTTGCCGGCTTTCTACGAGGCCAAGCGCGACCTGTTCTGCGACCTGCTGGCGGGTTCGCGTTTCACCTTCAGCCGTGCGCCGGGCACCTACTTCCAGTTGGCCGACTACTCGGCGATCCGCCCAGATCTGGACGACGTGGCCATGGCCGAATGGCTGACCCGCGAGCACGGCGTGGCGGCGATTCCGGTGTCGGTGTTCTATCAGTCGGCGCCCAGGGACATGCGCCTGGTGCGCTTCTGCTTCGCCAAACGTGAGGAGACCTTGCGCCAGGCTGCCGAGAAGCTCAGCGCGGTGTGAGCTACAGGAGCGAGCTCTGCTCGCGAATGATCCAGGTGAAAGCTTCGTGAGCAGAGGACTAGGCGTCCCTCTCGTTCCTACCGATTCTGTGAGACCTTGAGATGAGCGATAAAACCGATCTCGAACTGGCGCTGATCCAGACCACCCTGGCCTGGCACGATCCGGCTGCCAACCGCGAGCACTTTCAGGCGTTGCTGGAGCAGGCTCGCGGCGCCGATCTGGTGATCCTGCCGGAGATGTTCAGCACAGGCTTTTCCATGGAGTCGGCCGAGCTGGCCGAGCCCGAGGATGGCCCGACCACAATCTGGCTGCGCGAGCAGGCGCAGCGTATCGATGCAGTGGTCTGCGGCAGCCTGATCATTCAAGTCGCTGACGGCAGCTACCGCAATCGCCTGCTCTGGGCGCGCCCAGATGGTTCGCTGGCGCATTACGACAAGCGTCATCTGTTTCGCATGGCCGGCGAGCACAAGCATTTCAGCGCCGGGGACGAGCAGGTGGTGCTGGAGCTCAAGGGTTGGCGGGTGCGTCCGCTGATCTGCTACGACTTGCGCTTCCCGGTCTGGAGCCGTGACGCAGGCGGCACCGACCTGCTGCTGTATACCGCCAACTGGCCGGGGGCGCGGCGTCAGCACTGGAACCGCCTGCTACCCGCCCGGGCCATCGAGAACCTGTGCTATGTCGCGGCTGTGAACCGCGTCGGCGAGGACGGCAAGGGCCATGGGTATACTGGCGACTCTCAGGTGCTGGATTTCCAGGGCGAGACGCTGCTGGCGGCAGGCGACGGCGATGGTGTGTTCCGTACCCGGCTGTCGAGCGAGGCACTGGCTGCCTACCGCGAACGCTTCCCCGCGCACCTGGATGCCGATGCCTTCACCTTGAACTGATCAGGAACTACACGAACATGGACGTACAGCAGAGCAATCCCTTCCAGCCTCCGCAGGCCGACCTGCAGCAGGCCACCACCAATCAGTCGCCGCTCTACAGCGTTGCGGGCGTTGGCCTGGCGACCTTCATCGGCACGCCGCTGGCCGGCGCCTGGCTGCTGGCGCATAACCTGCAACTGCTTGGCAAGGCGGATCGAGTGGCAATGGTCTGGGGTATTTCCGTCGTACTTCTGATCGTTACGCTGGTATTGGCTTTCGTGTTGCCGGAGGAGGTGCCGGCTCTGCCTTTCGCCATCGCGCAGTTGATGGCGATGATTATGCTCGCCAAGAGCCTCATGGAAGCTGATCTCAAACAGCATGCCGAGGCCGGTGGCGCCTACCTCTCCAACTGGCGGGCGGCGGGTATCGGCCTGATGTTCACCATCGGCTTGGCCGCGTTGGTGTTCGCGGTGCTGATGATCCTCGATGTCTGAGCAATCCGTACCCTGAGCCTTCTTTGGGATATCCGCTTCTACAACGTTCAAGTCGCAGTATCTTGAGTGCTACCAAGTCAATGGCAGCGGGTTAGATAGCGGGTGAAGGCAATTCGCCAACAAATTTCTGACGGCCGCGTGCTTTGCTTCTAGCATTAGCGGCGCAGGGACGCATCGATAGAAGTGGGCACAGGCTTGGTACTGGTTGTTGTCGCTCCCTGCCCAACATGAACGCAAGGAGCGAAAGCAATGCACAAGACACTCATGGCGCTGGGCACCTGCCTGGCGATGAGCCCGGTGATGGCTGCCACGTACTGCGACAGCCGGGGTAATAGTGGCAGTGAATGGATCGCCGGAGTCAGCGTCAATGGCGCGACCCAGAGCTCCGGTAGCGATGGTGGCTACCTGAACGCGACTGGCAAACCTCCCTTCCATCTGACCGGCCAAAATGACCGCCTCGAGCTTCGTCCCGGCTTCCGCAGTGGCCAATACGTTGAGAACTGGGGTGCCTGGATCGACTTCAACCAGAACGGCAATTTCGAGGCGGGCGAGAGGGTGATGGTCGCTCAGGGAAGTACCACCGTCTCTGCTCCCATCACGGTCCCCTCCGGAGCCTCCGGCACTACCCGTATGCGGGTGCAGATGCGCTGGGGCGCCGCAGCCCAGCCCTGCGGGAGCTTCGGATATGGTGAGACCGAGGACTACCTGGTCAAGCTGCCGGACGGTTCTGCGCAGTCGGAGTTCCCCTACAGCCTTACTCTGGAGCCGGGTTTCTGGGTGTCCCGTAGCGGCGACCTGGGGGACAAGTTGACCCTGGTGGTCGAGCAGGACGGAAAGCGCGTGCTCGGTCGCAACGCTGCCGGCCATCTACGTGACAGGTACTTGAACAACGCTACAGGCAATCGTTACCGCGTCTGGCTGGAAAGCTATATCGACGGTGGCTACAAGGCCGTTTCGAATATTGTGGCCTATCAGCCAGGCGTGACCGACCGTGTTCTGCTGAGCCGCGATGCCAACCAGGGCAGCATCAGTCCGTCGGCCGCCTTCCAGGGGAACTGGGTGATCGCTCGCCAGGGCGGAGAGATCTTGCGTCAGCCCGCTCAGGCTGGCGTGCCGCTGCAATTCGCCTTCACCTATGGCGAGCGCTATCAGGTTTGGGCTGAGGCCGGTGTCAACGGCAAGGACGAGGCTATCTCGGTTCCGCTTAGTTTTCGCGAAGGCTTTCCTTCTCGCTACATCGACCTGGAGGTCGAGGCGGACTTTCTGTTGCGCCACGATGGTCCTGTCGGCGTCCCTTTGAACTGGGTGATCCGTGAAGATGGTGTGGAGGTGCTGCGCCAGCCCACCGGTGGTGCTGCGCAACTGCGCTATCCGTTTCAGCAAGGCCGCACGTACAAGGTCTGGATAGAGCAGGCAGTTGGTGGCGAGTTGGTGCAGGTATCAGATGCCGAGCACTTTTCGCCGGGGCTCACGGATCTCTATCAGCTGACCATCGCTGATAATCGCCAGATCACTCGTAGCGGTAACCTCGGTGACGGCCTGACCTGGGTGATCGAGGAGGAGGGCGACATCGTTCTGGAGCGTAATGCCGCGAACGAGCTGACCTATACCTACTATCGATTCGACCCTGCCAAAAGCTACCGCGTATGGCTGACTCGCTTCGAGAATGGCTACTACCAGCGTGTCTCCAACGTGGTGCGCTATGGCCGGGCTGCCGAGGACTACCTGCCGCTGTACCAACTGACGGTGGATGCCAACCAGACCCTGACGCGCACTGCGGGGACGCACACCATGCTGACCTGGGTGATCGAACAGGATGGCGGCATCGTGCTGGAGCGCTTGGCGGAAAACGAGCTGAGCTACCGCTATTACGCGTACAGCGCGAACAAGCGCTACCGCTCCTGGCTGAAGGCTTACATCGACGGCCGCTACCAACGGGTTTCGCCGGTGGTCAGCTACTGATCCGAGCCTTCCCTGAAACGAAGAACCCCGCCAATCGGCGGGGTTCTCTTTTCAGCGTGGTCGCTTTCAGGCTGCTTCGGTCTTCAGCTCCGCCTGCTTGACGGCGCGGTTGAGCGCGCTGAACAGGGCGCGGAAGCTGGCGGTAGTGATGTTCTCATCGATGCCGATGCCGTGCAGCGGACGCTGGCCGTCCAGACGGATCTCGATGTAAGAAGCAGCCTTGGCGCTGGCCCCGGCACCGATGGCGTGCTCGTGATAATCCATGATTTCCACGGAAACCGGCAAACTCGATACGAGTGCCTCCAGCGGGCCCTTGCCTGAACCGCTCCAGCGTTGTTCCTGGCCGTCTACATGAATCTTCAGTTCGACGCTGCTGTCGCCATTCTCTTCCTGGAGACGATGCCCCTTGAGTTCATAGGGCGAAGTCGCCTGGAGATATTCGCTCTCAAGCAACTGATGGATCTGCGAAGCCGTCATCTCCAGACCGAGGCGGTCGGTTTCACGTTGCACCACCTGGCTGAACTCGATCTGCATACGGCGCGGCAGGCTGATGCCGTACTCCTGCTCGAGCAGGAACGCGATACCGCCCTTGCCGGACTGACTATTCACACGAATAACTGCCTCGTAGTCGCGACCGATATCGGCCGGGTCGATCGGCAGATATGGCACTTCCCACAGGGCGTCGTCCTTCTGCTGAGCGAAGCCCTTGCGGATGGCGTCCTGGTGCGAGCCGGAGAAGGCGGTGTGCACCAGATCGCCGACGTACGGGTGACGCGGGTGCACCGGAATCTGGTTGCAATCCTCGACCACCTTGCGCACGGCGTCGATGTCGGAGAAGTCCAGCTGCGGGTTGACGCCCTGGGTGTAGAGGTTCAGCGCCAGGGTCACCAGGCAGACGTTGCCGGTGCGCTCGCCATTGCCGAACAGGCAGCCTTCGACGCGGTCAGCGCCGGCCATTAAGGCCAGCTCAGAAGCGGCGACGCCCGTGCCACGGTCATTGTGGGTGTGTACGCTGATCAGCACGCTGTCACGGCGGTCGACGTGGCGACCGAACCACTCGATCTGGTCGGCGTAGTTGTTCGGCGTGGCGCACTCGATGGTGGCTGGCAGGTTGAGGATCAGTTTGTTCGCCGGGGTCGGCTGGAACACGCCGATCACCGCATTGCACACCTCGACGGCGAAGTCGATCTCGGTGCTGCTGAACACTTCCGGCGAGTACTCGAAGCCCCACTGGGTTTCCGGCGCGGCCTCGGCCAGGCGCTTGATGGTGCTGCCAGCGGCCACGGCAATGGCTTTGACGCCGGCCTTGTCCTGGTTGAAGACGATCTTGCGGAAGCTCGGCGCGCAGGCGTTGTAGTAGTGGACGATGGCCTTCTTGGCGCCCTTGAGCGACTCGAAGGTGCGCTCGATGAGGTCGTCACGGGCCTGGGTCAGCACCTGGATGGTCACGTCGTCAGGAATGTGGCCGCCTTCGATCAGTTCGCGGACGAAGTCGAAGTCGGTCTGCGAGGCGGACGGGAAGCCCACTTCGATTTCCTTCAGACCCACGGCCACCAGGCACTTGAAGAAGCGCATCTTCTTCTCGGCATCCATCGGCTCGATCAGCGACTGGTTGCCGTCGCGCAGGTCGGTGGACAGCCAGATCGGTGCCTGGTCGATGATCTTGTCCGGCCAGGTGCGATCCGGAATCTGGATCTGGGTGAAAGGGCGGTACTTCTGCGACGGGTCTTTGAGCATGGTCATGGTGAAAATCCTTGGGTCCAGACGCCGTGTCTGGGAAAACGAATAGGGCAGTCGACGGTGGCCGGATGGCCGCAGGGATTCAGCCTCGCAGTCGCGGGCTTACCAAACGTAGGCAGCGATGTTGCCGTAGCAGAATGAGGGTATGTGCAGTGTTCATGAAGCCAACCCTAGTGATCTTGATGAAGGCTGGCAAGCATTGCGCGAAAATTGGTAGAAACGATCTTCTGCAGCTCTGTGGCGACGATTTATGTCGCAACGGGGCGGTTGTTTGAAGGAACATTGCGGGACGACTCGTGGCGAGTCGAAGGCTGGGTATGCCCGGCCTTCTTGTGATGCTTCAGCTTGGCTGGTGCGCCATCAGGTTCGGGCGCAGTTCGCGCATGTCTGCACCGCTCGGATGCTGGAACACGCGCAGGCCGAACTCGGGAAGGATGGCCAGCAGGTGGTCGAAGATATCCGACTGAATGCCCTCATAGGCATTCCAGGCGATGGTGTTGGTGAAGCAGTAGATCTCCAGCGGCAGGCCGTCGGCAGTCGGGCTGAGCTGACGCACCAGCAGGGTCATGTTCTGGTGGATGTTCGGGTTGTGCCGCAGGTAGTGCTCGACATAGGCACGGAAGCTGCCGATGTTGGTGATGCGCCGGGTGTTCACAGCCTCCTTGCCGTGTTCGGCCAGTTTGGTATTCCACTCGAGCAGTTCCTGATCCTTGCGGTCGAGATATTCATCCAGAAGCATGAAGCGGCGCAGGCGAGCGATTTCCTCGTCGTTGAGGAACTGTACGCTGGTTTGATCCAGAAACAACGCGCGCTTGATTCGACGCCCGCCTGACTCCTGCATGCCGCGCCAGTTCTTGAACGGGTCGGTGATGAAGCGCTTGGTCGGGATGGTGGTGATGGTCTTGTCCCAGTTCTGCACCTTGACCGTGTGCAGGGCGATGTCGATCACGTCGCCATCGGCGTTGAGCTGGGGCATTTCCACCCAGTCACCGACGCGGATGATGTCGCTGGAGGATATCTGCACGCTGGCCACCAGCGACAGCAGGGTGTCCTGGAATATCAGCATCAGCACGGCGGCCATGGCGCCGAGGCCGGACAGCAGGATCAGTGGCGAGCGATCGATCAGCGCCGCCACCATGAGGATCGCGGCGATGGCGAAGATGGCGATCTTGATCACCTGCAAGTAGCCCTTGATCGGCTTCAGGTGCGCATTGGGACGACGCTGGTAGAGGGTGTTGAGGATATCCAGCAGGGCGGCGATGGCCATGGCGATGGTCAGCACCACGAAGGCGCCGCAGACGTTGCGCGTCACTTCCACCACGGCAGCGGGCATGCCCGGTACCAAGACCACGCCGCTGGACAGCACCAATGCCGGCACGATGTTGGACAGGCGCTTGATGATGCCGCTTTCCTTGATCTGACCATGGCGGCCAACCGCAGTGGCGCCCACCACACGATAGATGGCACGTACCAGAATGCGTTTGACCACCCAGTTCGATAGCCAGGCGGCGATGATCAGGGCGAGGGTGGCGCTGAGGGTGAGCAGTTCTGGCTGCGTGTTCAGCCAGTCCATCCAGGTGTTGAGCTCATTCGGCATTTCCGGCTCCGAAGCAGGCGGTGAGGCACGCCGGCAGCACGAGGCCGGTCATGCGAGCCGGCGTACCCTAGCAAAAAAGCATGACCAACCGAAGCTGCGGCTCAGGGTTTGAACGCACCGATGAAAATGGCCGGGTCGACTCGTGCGTCGTTGAGGCTGACATTCCAGTGCAGATGCGGGCCGGTGGCGCGTCCGGTGGCGCCGACCTTGCCGACATGGCCACCGCGCGGGATTTCGTCACCAAGCTTTACGTCGATTTTGGACAGGTGGCAGAACATGCTGATCAGCCCCTGGCCGTGATCGAGAAACACCGTCTTGCCATTGAAGAAGTAGTCGCCGATCAGGATCACCTTGCCGGCGGCTGGTGCCTTGATCGGTGTGCCGCGGTTGGCGGCGAAATCCAGGCCAGAGTGTGGGTTGCGCTCCTCACCATTGAAGAAGCGGCGTAGGCCGAAGGGGCTGGACAGCGGGCCGTTGACCGGCCTGTCGAACATCAGGTTGCTTGGCTGACGCGCGCTGAACTGCTGGTAGGCGCGGGTCTGCTCGGCCAGCTCACGCTCGATGCGCTTTAGGTTCTCGGCGTTGGGCGTGACTTGCTGCTGGTTCTTGATGGTGATGCGCTGCTCAGTGTAGTGCTTGGCGCCGACCTGAAAGCTCAGCCTCTGGCCGCCCTCGACCTCTACCTGCTGAGTGCCCGGTTTGACGCTGAGTGGAATGCCGACGATGGCGATCCAACGCTGGCCGTCCTCATGCACGGTCAGCACCGGCTTGCCCTGATAGCGCACCTTGGGTGCCTGCGCCGGATTGCCCAGATCGACCACCGCGACGCCACCCGGTACTGGCTTGTTCAGCAGGCGGGTGATAAAGCCTTCGGCGTGGGCGGGCAGGGCCAGACACAGAGCCATGACGAACAGGCACAGCTTGTGTAGGAGCGGGCTCTGCCCGCGAAGCTTCCAGGTCGTGAATGTTCGCGAGCGGAGCTCGCTCCTACGCAGAGATGCTGGCATGGGCTCAATCCAGTAGCGACAAGGTCGCCGGTTGTATGTGGTTATCTTCGACGCGCACATCCAGTTCGCCTTCGCTCAGGCGCGCCTTGAGGCGTTGGCCTGGCTGGGTCTGCGCGGCACTGCGCACGGCCTGGCCACGTTCGTCGAGGAGGATGCTGTAGCCACGGCCAAGGGTGGCCAGCGGGCTGACGATCTGCAGTTGCGCGGCCAGGGCGCCCAGTTGCTGGCGCTGGCTGCGTAATTGGCTTTGCATCGCGCGTGGCAGGCGCGTGGCCAGGCCATCCAGGCGCTGGCGCAGCAGGGCCAGGTTACGCCCCGGATGCTGCGCGGCGAGGCGCGCATCGAGGCGTGCCAGATGTTCGCGCTGATTGGCCAGTTGTTGGTTGAAGGCGCGGCGCAAGCGCATATCCAGATCGTCCAGGCGCTGAGCCTGCTGGCGCAGACGTTCGCCGGGATGGCGCAGCCGTCGGCTCATACCCTCCAGACGCAAGCGCTCGCGCGCCAGGCGGCCTTGCATGTGCAGGACCAGGCGGCGTTGCAGGTTATGCAGGCGCTGCACCAGCTCGCTGCTGTCCGGGGCAAGCAGCTCGGCAGCGGCCGAGGGCGTCGGGGCGCGCACATCTGCGACGAAGTCGGCGATGGACACGTCCGTCTCGTGGCCCACGGCGCTGACGATGGGCGTGATGCAAGCGGCCACGGCACGGGCCACGGCTTCCTCGTTGAAGCACCAGAGGTCCTCCAGCGAGCCACCGCCACGGGCCAGGATCAGCGCGTCGAAACCCTGCTCATCGGCGCGTTGCAGGGCGCGCACTATCTGCGCGGTGGCCTCGCGACCTTGCACGGCGGTGGGGATCAGGTTCAGCTCCACCTGCGGCGCGCGGCGACGAAACACGCTGATGATGTCGCGGATCACCGCGCCGGTGGGCGAGGTGACGATACCGATGCGCTTTGGATGGGCGGGTAGGGTGATCTTGCGCTCGGTGGCGAACAGCCCCTCAGCGCCGAGCTTTTCCTTCAGCGCCTCGAAGGCCAGACGCAAGGCACCATCGCCGGCCGGCTCGACCGCATCGAGAATCAACTGGTAGTCGCCGCGGCCCTCGAACAGCGAGACCTTGCCACGCACCTTCACCGCCAGGCCATCGCGCAGCGCCTGGCGCACGCGTGCGGCGTTCTGCCGGAACAGCGCGCAACGCACCTGAGCCTGGCTGTCTTTCAGGGTGAAATAGATGTGGCCGGAGGCGGGGCGGGCGAGGTTGGAGATTTCCCCCTCGACCCAGATACCGGCGAACACGTCCTCCAGCAGCAGGCGGGCGCGGTTGTTGAGCTGGCTGACGCTGAGCACCTCGCGATCGAGGTTCAGGCGGGCAAAGGGATCATTGATCATGGGGCGGCATGATAAGCCGAGAGGCCCGCAGGTGCGACCTTCATCAGGCGTCTTGCAGCAAGCGATCGAGCAACCAGGCCGCGACCGGGCCGAGTTCGCGCTGGCGCGACCAGATGGCGTCCACCGTCACTCGCCGTGGCCAGCCACTGCAGGGCAGCTCATGCAGGCCATCGAAGCCGTAGGCATCGACCAGTTGCCGGGGCAGCTCGGCCCAGCCGAAGCCCAGGCGCGCCATTTCCAGCAGCATCAGGTAGTCCGGCGCGGCCCAGCAACGCCCGCCGCTGTCGGGCAGGTCGTCGGTGTTGGCATCGTCATGGGCGATGCTGCTCAGGCGTAGCAGCCGCCACTTCGACAAGTCCTCCTGGCGCACCTGGGGCAGTTTGCTCAGGGGATGATCCTTGGCGACGAACAGACCAAACTCGCTGCTCATTTCCAGGCGGGCGTGGGCGATATGTGGCGGGTAGGCTGGCAATGCGGCGATCAGGCCGAGTTGCGCGCGGCCCTGAGTGACCAGGTCGAGCACGTCGGCCTGTTCACCGATCAGGCTCTCGAACTGCAAATCGGGGAAGCGCTGATCCAGCTCCTGCAGACGGGCTTCGAACTGCTTCGGTTGGTAAGCATCGGACAGCACCAGGGTCAGACGCGCTTCCTGGCCCTTGGCCAAACCTGCGGCGTGTCGCGCCAGGCGATCGCTGGCGCATAGCACTTCCTCGGCATGGGCCAGCAGGCTGGCGCCGGCTTCGGTCAGTTGCAGCTTGCGCGGGCCGCGTTCGAACAGCGCTATGCCCAGGTCTATTTCCAGGCGCGCAACCGCCTCGCTGACGGTCGATTGGCTCTTGCCCAGACGCCGCGCCGCAGCACTGAGCGAGCCGCAGTTGGCAGCCTGGGCGAACGCCTGAAGGGATTCGGGGGAAATGTTCATATCGGTTTAGCCGATGGCAGCTGCCTTTGGGTTGGCTGGTATTCCGATGATCATAGCGCTGGTCGTCACCCATCACGAGGTTCGTTTCATGACTCAGCCCCTGCCGCGCTCGCTGCGTGAGCGCATCGGTCACGCCCTGGCATTCGAGATCATAGCCGTGCTCATCTGCGCGCCGGCCATGGCCTGGTTCATGGATAAACCACTGCTGCACTTGGGTGTCCTGACCCTGATGTTCTCCACCGTGGCGATGCTGTGGAACATGCTGTTCAACTACCTGTTCGATCGTGCACAGAGCCGTCTGGGCTTCGAGCGAGGTCTGTGGGCGCGGGTCAGCCATGCGCTGCTGTTCGAGCTGGGCCTGATCGTCGTGCTGGTGCCGCTGGCTGCCTGGTGGCTGTCGATTGGTCTGCTGGAGGCGTTGCTGCTGGATATCGTGATGATCCTGTTTTTCCTGCCCTACACCATGGCATTCAACTGGGGCTATGACGTGTTGCGTGCGCGTTGGCTGGCACGGCGTGAGGCGCAGATGGCCAACGCGGTATGCCGGGGGGCTTGATTTGCCGGCGGCAGCGCCTAAGCTGCCGGCTTTCTTTGCCAGCCGTTCGAGCACCATGACCGCGCAACTTATCCTCGTCCCGCAGATCTCCACGCTTCCCGCCCACGAGCAAAAAGCCCAGGCCATGCTGCGTTGGTTGGTCAAGCGGGAGATCGTCGAGGCGCTGCCGACCACCTGCGGGCAGGGCGGCAATGGCATGGCCTACGCCATCGGACCGGGGGGCCGGCGTATCGCCCAGCGCCCAGAGTTGCTGCCCTATGGCCAGGCGCACAATGGCCTGGAGATCATCACCAACCGCTGCATTTACATGCCGACCCATGGATTTCTCGAAGAGGCGGGCTGCGCCGAATGCCGCAAGGAAGTGGGCGTGCCGCTGTTCGACAGCCTGGAGCTGTGGTGGCCAGGGGAGACCGACAACTTCACCTGCCCGGAATGCGGACATGAAGATGACATCAACGGTTTCCTGTTCCTGCAGCCCTGCGGCTTTTCCAACCTGGGGTTCATCTTCAACGGTTGGGCAGAAGCCGGCCTGCGCCCGGCGTTCGTCGAGGAGTTCGGCGAGCGTCTGGGCTTTGCGGTGAGGCAGGTAAGGGTGGATGACCCGGCTTGAGCGGCTTTTCAGCCGCTTGTGGGAGGGGCTTTAGCCGCGACTTCATATGGTTTCAGTCGCCGCTGAAGCGCCTCCCACAGGCGCTCAGCAGTTGCCATCAGGATAAGCTCAGAACTCGACGCTGGCCGACAGACGCACTTCGCGTGGCTCGCCCACGGCGATGCGTAGGTCGCCACCGCTGGACGGGTAGTATTCCTTGTCGAACAGGTTGTTGGCATTGAGCTGCAGCCTGGTCTTGTCGCCGAGCAGGCGCGTGGTTTCCCAGGAGACGAAGGCATCGGCCACGGTGTAGCTGTCCAGCCAGGCGCTGTTGGCGTTATCTACCGCGCGCTTGCCGACGTAACGCGCGCCGCCGCCGACGCGCCAGAGGCCAAATTCGCCCGGCACCGCCAGGTCGTGGCTCAGGTACAGGCTGCCCATGTTCTTCGCCGCGTTGACCAGTGCATTGCCCTTGTTGCTCGGGTCGTCGAGGATTTCCGTGTCGGTATGGGCGTAGGTGGCGATCAGGTTCCAGCGCTCTGCAATGCGCCCGGTGAGGTCGACTTCGACGCCGCGCGAACCAACCTTGCCAGCGGCTTCGGACACGCCGTTGTTGCTGACCACGACGTTCTGCTTCTCGATGTCATACACAGCGATATTGGCGCTCAGGTTGGGCGTGATGTCGTACTTGGCGCCGATCTCGCGGCTCTTGCCTTCCTCGGGATCGAAGGCCGCAGCATCGGCCAGGCTATTGGACTGGTTGGGCTTGAACGACTCGCTGTAGTTGGCGTAGAGCGAGAGCTTGTCGGTGGCGGCGAATACCACCCCCACGAAAGGCAGGAAAGCTTGGCCCTGATCGTCGATCAATCGGTTATAGCTGCTGCCCAGGCCCTGATCCAGATATTGGTCGTAGCGTTGATAGCGGCCGCCTAGCACGAGTATCCATTGATCGTTGAGGTGCCAATTGTCCTTGGCGTAGATCGAGTTGGAATGTACTTCGTCGCGGCGGTCGCTTTGCACTGCGCTGAGGGTGCGCGATTCGTCCAGGTTGCCGTACACCGGGCGATAGATATTGAAGTTGCTGTTGGCGGTGCCGCGGTAGGTGTCGCCACGGAAGTTGTCGACCTGCTCGTCGTCGACACCGATCAAAAGCTCGTGGCGCTGGCCGAATAGGCGAGTGCTGCCGATCCAGTCCCAGGCCGCATATTGCACCTGGTTGTCGTATTTGCCGCCGTTGGCCTGGCGGCGCAGTGTGCCCAGGTTATTCAGGGCGTTGCGTTGTGCAGTGGTGCCGATGGTCGGCACCGCTTCGGCGAAGTCGTACTTCTCCTGGTTGAAGCTGTAGGTGAAGCGGGTTTTCCAGTCTGGGTTCAACTGGTACTCGATGCGGGCATCGAAAATCTGGTCGATGCCCTCGTTCTTCGCCCAGGGCTCGCCGAACTGCTGGTTGTAACGGGTGTTGGCGATGCGGTTGTTGACCAGCACCGTGCCGCGATCCACCGGTGTGGAGTATTCCTTGTACTGATAAGCCAGATCGATGCGCAGGTCGTCGCCCGTCCAGCTCAGTGAAGGCGCGATCAGACTGCGCTCGTCGCTGCCGTAGTTGCGCCAGTAATCCTCGTGCTGCCGTTCGGCGACCAGGCGGTAGGCGAAGCCGCTGTCTCCCAGCGGGCCGGTGGTGTCGAGCGAAAGATTGCCGCCGCCGAAGCTCGAATGCTCGCCCGACAGGCGGGTGCGCTGGCTGTATTCAGGGCGTTTGCTGATGACGTTGATCAGTCCACCTGGCTCCAGCGCGCCATAGAGTAGCGACGCTGGCCCTTTGAGCACTTCCACCCGCTCGGTGGTGGCGTCGAAATTGCGCGACAGGTTGCTGCGCACGCCATCGCGCAGGGTCGAGCCGTCAGTATTGTTGCCGAAGCCGCGCTTGACGAAACCGTCCTGCGTGCCGGCCAGGGTGTTGCTCTGGGTCATGCCGCTGACAAACTTCATCGCATCGTCCAGCGATCTGACCTGAAAGTCCTCGATGGTCTGCGGCGTTACCACCTGTACTGATTGGGCCTCTTCCTTGAGTGCGACGGAGGATTTGCTCGCCGTGCTGGCGCGTTTGGCCTGGTAGCCGTCTTCGACGACGGTAGGCGTGGCGACCACCTCCTGACTGGGTAGCTCCAGCTCCTGGGCCAGCAGTTGGCCGGCTGGAAGCAGGCAAAAGGTAAGCAGAGCGGCGCAGTGGCGGCTCAAGGAAGAACGGTTCGGTTTCATTTGGCACTCAAGTGCAAGTGTTTTTGAGAATCATTATTTTATGATTTTCAAGGTATGGCTGCCTAGAGATACACTTTGCATTGAGTGAAATGAGGTCGCTGGGTATAATGCCGCGCTTCTTATTTTCCCGCTCGGGAGCCCGCCATGCTGCGCATCAGCCAAGAAGCACTCACTTTCGACGACGTCCTGCTTATCCCCGGTTATTCCGAGGTGCTGCCCAAGGACGTCAGCCTGAAGACCCGCCTGACCCGCGGCATCGAACTGAATATCCCGCTGCTGTCCGCTGCCATGGACACCGTCACCGAAGCGCGCCTGGCCATCGCCATGGCCCAGGAAGGTGGCATTGGCATCATCCACAAGAACATGACCATCGAGCAGCAGGCTGCCGAAGTGCGCAAGGTCAAGAAGTTCGAGGCCGGCGTGGTCAAGGACCCGATCACCATCGAAGCCGACGCCACCGTGCGCGACCTGTTCGAGCTGACCCGCCTGCACAACATCTCCGGTGTGCCGGTGCTGTCCAACGGCGACCTGGTGGGCATCGTGACCTCCCGCGACGTGCGTTTCGAGAACCGCCTGGATGCCAAGGTGCGTGAGGTCATGACGCCAAAAGAGCGCCTGGTCACCGTCAAGGAAGGCGCCGCCAAGGAAACCGTGCGCGAGTTGCTGCACAAGCACCGCATCGAGAAGGTGCTGATCGTCGATGACGCCTTCACCCTCAAGGGCATGATGACCGTCAAGGACATCGAAAAAGCCAAGGCCTACCCGCTGGCGAGCAAGGACGATCAAGCGCGTCTGCGCGTTGGCGCTGCCGTCGGCACCGGTGCCGACACTGGCGACCGCGTTGCCGCTCTGGTTGCCGCTGGCGTCGATGTGATCATCGTCGACACCGCTCACGGCCATTCAAAGGGCGTGATCGACCGCGTGCGCTGGGTCAAGGAGAACTTCCCGGAAGTCCAGGTGATCGGTGGCAACATCGCCACTGGCGCGGCTGCCAAGGCGCTGGTCGAAGCCGGCGCCGACGGCGTCAAGGTCGGCATCGGCCCGGGCTCGATCTGCACCACCCGTATCGTCGCCGGTGTCGGCGTTCCGCAAATCAGCGCCGTGGCCAACGTAGCCTCCGCACTGGCTGGCACTGGCGTACCGCTGATCGCTGATGGTGGCATCCGCTTCTCCGGTGACCTGTCCAAGGCCATCGTAGCTGGCGCCTCCGCCGTGATGATCGGCTCCATGCTGGCCGGTACCGAAGAGGCGCCGGGCGAAGTCGAATTGTTCCAGGGCCGCTCCTACAAGGCTTACCGCGGCATGGGCTCGTTGGGCGCAATGGCGCAGGCGCAGGGCTCTTCCGACCGTTACTTCCAGGACTCCTCGGCCGGTGCCGAGAAGCTGGTGCCGGAAGGTATCGAAGGTCGTGTGCCGTACAAGGGCGCCATGAGTGCCATCGTCCACCAGCTGATGGGCGGCCTGCGTGCCTCCATGGGCTACACCGGTTGCGCCACCGTCGAGGAAATGCGCACCAAGCCGGAGTTCGTGCGCATCACCGGCGCCGGCATGGCCGAGTCGCATGTCCACGACGTGCAGATCACCAAAGAGGCCCCGAACTACCGGGTCGGCTAAAAAAATCGATTTGACGCTGCTGCGCTTGAGCATGCTGCGTTGGAGAAAAACTCGAGATGCTCATTTGCTTCAGCAAACTCCGCTCTCTCATTTCTCTCCGCCTTGCCTGCTCGTCGCTCGCGACGCGGCAAATCGATTTTTACAATGTATGAATAACGGGGCTGTTCGATCAGCCCCGTGTCATTTGTGAATACCTACGAGAGACGGCCATGGCCCACGACATTCACGCCCACCGCATCCTCATTCTGGACTTCGGTTCCCAGTACACCCAACTGATCGCCCGCCGTGTGCGCGAGATCGGTGTCTATTGCGAACTGCACCCCTGGGACATGAGCGACGAAGATATCCGTGCCTTCGCGCCGCGCGGCATCATCCTCGCCGGTGGCCCGGAGTCGGTGCACGAAGCCAATAGCCCGCGCGCGCCGCAAGCCGTGTTCGACCTGAATGTGCCGGTACTGGGCATCTGCTACGGCATGCAGACCATGGCCGAGCAACTCGGCGGCAAGGTGGAAGGTTCCGACCTGCGTGAGTTCGGTTACGCCCGTGTCGACGTGGTCGGCAAGAGCCAGCTGCTGGCCGGCATCGAAGACCATGTCGACGCCGACGGCGTGCTCGGTCTCGACGTGTGGATGAGCCACGGCGACAAGGTCACCCGCCTGCCGGAAGGCTTCCACATTCTCGCCAGCACCCCGAGCTGCCCGATCGCCGCCATGTGCGACGATACCCGCCACTACTACGGCGTGCAGTTCCACCCGGAAGTGACCCATACCAAGCAGGGCGGTCGCATCCTCTCGCGCTTCGTGCTGGAAATCAGCGGCTGTGAAGCCCTGTGGACCCCGGCCAACATCGTCGAAGACGCCATCGCTGCCGTGCGCGCCCAGGTCGGCGACGCCAACGTGCTGCTCGGCCTGTCCGGTGGCGTGGACTCCTCGGTGGTCGCGGCGCTGCTGCACAAGGCCATCGGCGATCAGCTCACTTGCGTGTTCGTCGACAACGGCCTGCTGCGTCTGCACGAAGGCGATCAGGTAATGGCCATGTTCGCCGAGAACATGGGCGTCAAGGTGATCCGTGCTGATGCCGAAGAGCAGTTCCTTGGCAACCTGGCCGGCGAGTCCGACCCGGAGAAGAAGCGCAAGATCATCGGTCGCACCTTCATCGACGTGTTCGACGCACAGGCCAGCAAGCTGGACAATATCCAGTTCCTCGCCCAGGGCACCATCTACCCGGACGTGATCGAGTCGGCCGGCGCCAAGAGCGGCAAGGCCCATGTGATCAAGAGCCACCACAACGTTGGCGGCCTGCCGGAGGAAATGAACCTCAAGCTGGTCGAGCCGCTGCGTGAACTGTTCAAGGACGAAGTGCGCAAGATCGGCCTGGAACTGGGCCTGCCCTACGACATGGTCTACCGCCACCCGTTCCCGGGCCCAGGCCTGGGCGTGCGCATCCTCGGTGAAGTGAAGAAGGAATACGCCGACCTGCTGCGTCGCGCCGACCACATCTTCATCGAAGAACTGCGCAAGGCCGACTGGTACCACAAGACCAGCCAGGCATTCGTGGTGTTCCAACCGGTCAAGTCGGTGGGCGTGGTCGGTGATGGCCGTCGCTACGCCTGGGTCGTTGCCCTGCGTGCCGTAGAAACCGTCGACTTCATGACCGCTCGCTGGGCGCACCTGCCTTACGAGCTGCTGGAGACCGTCAGCGGCCGCATCATCAACGAAATCGAAGGCATCTCCCGCGTCACCTACGACGTGTCGAGCAAGCCGCCGGCGACCATCGAGTGGGAATGATGCCCACCCGGGCGTAGCCCGTCTGACGAAACCCCGGCCATCGTGCCGGGGTTTTGCGTTATATGACGTGTTTTCTGTCGCCGGCTGAAAGCTTTGGCTAGGGTTAGGCTTTCATTTCGTTGAAAAGGAAGCCTTCATGTCCAGTAACTCGCTATCTGCCTTGTATTCGCGTCTGTTGCTGGCGGCGCTGCTGCTGCCCCTGGCGCCCTGCGGATTCGCTCAGGACATGATCGAGCGCTTCGGTGAGCGCCCTTACACCGGTCGAGTCGACTTCAAGGTGGCACCTCCTTCCGGCAAACCGGTCACGCACTACGGAAGGGGAAGTGTGTTGCTGGAGCGCAGCGCATCGGGCAAGGCAGTCCTGCAGTTACGCGGCAAGGTTCCGGACAGTACCACGCAGACCGAGCTGACGATTCCCGGCATTTGTGATGATGCTGGTTGGCGCAGCGAGCCGGGTGATGTGCAGATGAGCATCGCTGCAGACGGGCGCGTCAGTGGTGGCGGTATCAGCGACGGACGTACCTTCCTCTTTGCGGGCACTTTCAATCCGGCTGAGGTGCGGCTGGAGGTGCGTGTTACGACGGCAGAAGGTGGTACACCTGCCGGAACCACCCTGACGTTTGATTACCGGGTCAAACGCGAATCGCTCGAGGCACAGGCCGGCCAGGATGTAGAGGAAGGCTGCCGTCTGGTCATGCGGCCCATTGCCAATTTTGGTGGGGGCATGACGATGGCTCAGGTGCCTGAATGCGATTGAGCGGAGAACTTCTGCTGGTGTGGATGCCGGGCTGCTAGTAAATCTTGAGCACTGCAATGGGCAGTCAGCTCTGCAGCAATGACAGAGTGACCAAAAGAGCGAACAGGCTCAGGCTCAGAAAACCGAGCAACAGCAGGCGTCTGTCCTGACGAATCTGGCTGGTGAGTATCGCTTTGCGCTGCTGCCAGTCGCAGGCAATCGTGACCCAGCGATTTTCCAGCATCTGGCGCCAATCCTCATCGCTCAGCCAGCAGGCGACATGATGTGCGGGCAAATCCAGTGCGGGGAATAGCTCCTCACAGGTCAACGGGCCAAGGGATATCTGAAAGCGCTGACCATGGCGCTCGCAGTCCAGTTCGAGGCGGATTTGCGGGCGGCTATCCTGGAAGTGAATGTCTTCCAGGTCGGGTGTGAAGATTTCATAGGACGTGATTTGCGCCGTGCCTGGACGCAGCAAGGCTCTGCGGATTTTTTCCCAGAGCAGCCGCGCAAGTTTGTAAGAAGCCCAGGCGGCAAAGGCGAAAAGCAGCAGGCTGATCAGCCACAGCAGGCCGCCGAGCAGGATGATGAGCACGATCATGATCAGAACCCTGTAAGCAGCGTCGGCGCGGCTTCCCAGATGAGGTAACCCATGATCATCAGCATGATCGCGGCGAAGGGCGATGCGGCGCTTGGGGCTTCGGGTATGGCATCGGCAGGGTTCGCTTTGGGAACGTAGAGCAGAAAGGTGCCGGCCTGCTCGTTGAGCTCGACATGTTCTTTGTCGTGCACGAGATGTTCAACTTCGTAGGTGCGTTGTTCGTACTCATAACGCAGGCGATAGACGTACTTGACGCTGATCATCGTGGTTTTGCCAACGCTGATGCGTGCGTTGACAAGCTTCTGATCGATGATCGCCGCTTCCACGATGTCATGCGGGCGGCCCAACCGGTAGCAGTCGGACCAGATCATTTCCCCGAATGCAGCCATGAGCCCGATCCACATGAGCAGGAGCATGGGGGTTATCGCCACCATCATGATGGCCAAGGGGGCGTCGAAGAAGAAACTGTCCATGTCCTGATGAGTGCTTCCTGTTGATTCCTTGGCAATCTTACCCTGTTGAACGCCGCCGTTTATCGGCGCTATCTCGCAGTATCGGCCGCGGCAATTTGTCTTGCCGGGGTGCTCGTCTGGTGATCCATGAAAATGAGAAGATAGTGCAGTTGAGTCTGTTCACGGATTGCCGAGGATAAAGATGTCGTTTACCCGCAGACAAGTGCTCGCCGGTCTGGCTGGCCTGGGTGTTGCCGGCCTGGGTGCTGCTGGTGTGCGTTACTGGCTCGGGCGCCCGGAGAATGTGGCGACCCATGACTACGAGCTGATCGCCGCGCCGCTGGATCTGGAGCTGGTGCCGGGGCATGTCACGCCGGCCTGGGCCTATGGCGGCCAGGCGCCCGGGGTCGAGTTGCGCTGCCGCCAGGGCGAGCGCCTGCGGGTGCGCTTCATCAACAAGCTGGAGCAGCAGAGCACCATCCACTGGCATGGCATTCGTCTGCCGCTGGAAATGGACGGCGTGCCCTACGTTTCCCAGGCACCGGTGCTGCCGGGCGAGTACTTCGACTACGACTTCATCTGCCACGATGCCGGCAGCTTCTGGTACCACCCGCACACCACCAGTGCCGAGCAGCTGGGGCGTGGCCTGGTCGGGCCGCTGATCGTCGAGGAGCGCGAGCCGACCGGCTTCCGCCATGAGCGCACGCTGAGCCTGAAGACCTGGCATATTGACGAACAGGGTGCCTTTAGCGAGTTTCTGGTGCCGCGCCAGGCGGCGCGCGAGGGAACACGCGGGCGATTGACCACCATCAACGGCGAGCCGAACCCAACGCTTGAGCTGCCGGAAGGGCAGATCGTGCGACTGCGCCTGATCAATGTCGACAACACCATCACCTATCGGCTCAACCTGCCAGGTGGCGAAGCGCGTATCTATGCACTGGACGGTAATCCGGTCGAACCGCGCCCGCTGGGCAAGGAGTACTGGCTGGGGCCAGGCATGCGTATCGACCTGGCGCTGAAGGTGCCGGTTGCCGGGGAGGAATTATCCCTGCGCAATGGCCCGCTGCGGCTGGCCACGCTGAAGGGCATCGCCAGCGCAGACGCAGCTGGGGATTGGCCGCCGGCGCTGCCGGCCAACCCTGTCGCCGAGCCTGACTTGTCACGTGCCGAGACGTTGCGCTTCAACTTCGAGTGGGCCGCCGCGCTGGCTTCGCCGGCCGATGAGGCCGCCGGTCGCTACAAGTACTGGCAGATCAACGGCCAGGCCTGGGACATCAATGACAAGACCTGCGCCGATCGTCCGATCGCCACGCTGAAGAAAGACGGTCACTACATCTTCGTGCTGCGCAACATGGCGCAGTATCAGCATCCGATTCACCTGCACGGCATGACCTTCAAGGTGCTGAGCTCGGACCGGCGCAAGATCATTCCATATTTCACCGACACCTATCTGCTGGGCAAGAACGAGACCGCGCGCATCGCCTTCGTTGCCGATAATCCCGGCGTGTGGATGTTCCACTGCCACGTGATCGACCATATGGAAACGGGGCTGATGGCGGCCATCGAAGTGGTGTAGGGTAGGCGCCGTTTTCAGGTCCGCCTGGCAGGCGGTCACCCTTCGGATTGATGCAATGAAACGACCGCAGATCATCGACCGCTCGCGTGACGAGCACTTCATGCGCCTGGCGCTGGCGCAGGCACGCCTGGGCGCGGAGCAGGGCGAGGTGCCGGTCGGCGCCGTGCTGGTGCAGGATGGCGAAGTGGTGGGGCAGGGCTTCAACTGCCCGATTCTGCGTCACGACCCCAGCGCCCATGCCGAGATGGTGGCGATCCGCGCGGCGGCGGAAAGTGTGCAGAACTATCGACTGCCAGGCAGCACTCTCTACGTCACGCTGGAGCCCTGCAGCATGTGCGCGGGGTTGATCGTGCATGCACGCATCGCTCGTGTGGTTTACGCCGCCAGCGAGCCGCGTGCGGGGGTGGTGATCAGCCAGGGGCAGTTCTTCGACCAGAGCTTTCTCAACCACCGCGTGCGGGTGGAGGGCGGCTTGTTGGCCGATGAGAGTGGGGCGCTGCTGAAAGCATTTTTCAAGGCTCGGCGAGGCTGAGCGTTCTTACAGGGAATGAGCATGAAAAAACGGATGTTGAGTCTGCTGGCGCTCCTGGCTGCGCCTGCGTTCGCTGAGCAGTCAGAGGTGTATCTGGTTGCCAGTGTGCAGCTGGGTGGCTCCAACCTGGCGCAGAGCATTTTCCTGCATGAGCCGCAGATCACCACGCTCGAAGAGTGTCAGGAGGCCGTGCGTGTCGGTCAGCGTGATCGCGACTGGCAGCGTTATCACCACATCTTCATGCGTGATCGCTTTCAGGGCTTTACCGGCCATCTGGACTATCGCTGCGTGTTAAGCACCCAGCGCTTCGGCGCCTGGAACGACCGCGCGCGTTACAACCATCCCTATCTGATCAGCATCGACGAGCAGGCCAATCTGCAGGTGGAGCGGATATCGAGTCAGGCGCAGTGCGCCACGCGTCTCAAAAGCTTGCCACCGGCGCGGCAGGCGATCAGTCGCTGTGCGGTGGGGAATCAGAGCTTGCTCTGAAAGCTCAGAGCGGCGGGGTTTCTTCTTCGGGCTTGCGCTTGTCGATACCGGGCAGGTGGATACCGCTCTCGGCCACTTGTGTGCCTTCCAGCTGCGGCTGGGTTACCCAAGTGAGAATGTCGTAGTAACGACGGATGTTGCGCACGAAGTGCACCGGCTCGCCGCCGCGGGCATAGCCGTAGCGGGTCTTGCTGTACCACTGCTTTTGCGCCAGGCGCGGCAGGATCTTCTGCACATCGGCCCACTTGTTCGGGTCCAGCCCTTCGGCTTCGGTCAGCTTGCGCGCATCTTCCAGGTGGCCGCCGCCGACGTTGTAGGCGGCCAGGGCGAACCAGGTGCGATCCGGCTCAACGATGCCTTCCGGCAATTGCTGGTGAACCTGAATAAAGTAACGGGCACCGCCGTCGATGCTTTGTTTGGGGTCGAGGCGATTGGAGACCCCGACCGACTGGGCAGTGCGCTGAGTGAGCATCATCAGGCCGCGTACGCCGGTCTTGGAGGTGGCGTTGGGTTGCCACAGCGACTCCTGATAGCCCATGGCGGCGAGCAGGCGCCAGTCAACCTGATTGGCCTGGCCAGCTTGGCGAAACATTTTCTCGTAGCGCGGCAGGCGCTGCTGCAGGTGCTGGGCGAAGGTGTAGGCGCCAACATAGCCGAGCACATCGACATGACCGTAGTAGCGTTCCTTCAGGCGCTGCAGGGTGCCGTTGGCCTCGGAACGTTCGAGGAAGGCGTCGATCTCCACCAGCAGGCTGTCATCCTCGCCAGCGGCTACTGCCCAGCGCATGGTGTTGGTGTCGCCTAGGTCGAAGGCCACGCGCACATTGGGAAAGTACACCTGGTTCATCGCCAGCTCGTTGGAGTCGACCAGGGTCAGGTCGATCTGCCCTTCATCGACCATGCGCAGCAGATCGACCACCTCGACCGCGTCGGATACCTCGAACTCCAGCTCCGGCTGTTCCAGCTTGAGTGCAGTCAGCTGTTCGGCGTGGCTGCTGCCGGCGAGTACCAGAATGCGCTTGCCGAGTAGATCTTCAGGCTTGGTTGGGCGGCTCTCGCCCTGGCGATAGATGACCTGTGGCGTGACTTCCAGATAGGGAATCGAGAAGCGCGCCTGGCGCTGGCGCTGTGGCGTGTCCACCAGGCCGGCGGCGGCCATTACCGGGCCGTTGGCGAGGTCGAGGCTGGAAAACAGACTATCGAGGTTGTCTGCGGTTTCGATCTTCAGTTCGAGGCCGAGATCGGTGGCGAAGCGCTTGGCCAGTTCGTATTCGAAACCGGTGGCGCCGTTGCGGTCCTGGAAATAGGTGGCGGGGCTGTTACGAGTGACCACGCGCAGCTCACCCTCCGCCTTTGCCTGCTCGAGTACGCTGGGCTTGGGGTCTTCGCCACAGCCAGCAAGCATCAGGAGGGTTCCAATCGCCAACAGCCCTGTGGCGCAACGCATGCGTATCGCAGGTCGTGCAAACATCGGCGCAGTATACGCAAAGCGCAGGCAGTGCCATATCTCGACAGCGCTTCGCTTCTCTGCTAGTGCGCGTTCGTCCTTTAAGCGCCTGGCTACAGGTGCCGCAGGCCGCCACTTTAGGATAGAATGCCCGGCCTCCAGCACACCCCTTCCCAGAGGCTGTTCCGACGATGTTGATTCTGCGCGGCGCTCCCGCCCTTTCCGCTTTCCGCCATGGCAAGTTGCTCGAGCAACTGACCAGCAAGGTGCCGGCCGTGACCGGGCTGTACGCCGAGTTCGCGCATTTCGCCGACGTCACCGGCGTGCTCAACGCCGACGAGGAACAAGTGCTGGCGAGGCTGCTCAAGTACGGCCCGAGCGTGCCGGTGCAGGAACCCAGCGGCAAGCTGTTCCTGACCATTCCGCGTTTCGGCACCATCTCGCCCTGGTCGAGCAAGGCCAGCGACATCGCCCGTAATTGCGGCCTGGCCAAGGTCCAGCGTCTGGAACGCGGTATTGCCTATTACGTCAGCGGCGAGCTGAGCGAGGCCGACAGTGCCGCCGTCGCTGCGCTGCTGCATGACCGCATGACCCAGCTGGTGCTGAGCGCCCTCGAGGACGCCACCGCGCTGTTCAGCCATGCCCAGCCCAAGCCGCTGACCGCTGTTGACGTGCTCGGTGGTGGTCGTGCCGCGCTGGAGCAGGCCAACCAGGATCTGGGCCTGGCCCTGGCCGAGGACGAAATCGACTACCTGGTGAAGAGCTTCAATGATCTGGGGCGCAATCCGCACGACATCGAACTGATGATGTTCGCCCAGGCCAACTCCGAGCACTGCCGCCACAAGATCTTCAATGCCAGCTGGGACATCGACGGCGAGAGCCAGGACAAGTCGCTGTTCGGCATGATCAAGAACACCTATCAGATGCACAATGAAGGCGTGTTGTCCGCTTACAAGGACAACGCTTCGGTCATCGTTGGCCACACCGCCGGGCGCTTCTTCCCCAACCCTGAGACCCGCCAGTACGGCGCGGTGCAGGAGCCGGTGCATATTCTGATGAAGGTGGAGACGCACAACCACCCGACCGCCATCGCGCCGTTCCCGGGCGCCTCCACCGGCTCCGGTGGTGAGATCCGCGACGAGGGCGCAACCGGCCGTGGCGCCAAGCCCAAGGCCGGCCTGACCGGTTTCTCGGTTTCCAACCTGAACATCCCCGATTTCCTCCAGCCCTGGGAAAAGCCCTACGGCAAGCCCGAGCGCATCGTCAGCGCGCTGGACATCATGATCGAAGGCCCGCTGGGCGGCGCCGCGTTCAACAACGAGTTCGGTCGTCCGGCGCTCAACGGCTACTTCCGTACCTTCGAGCAGGCTGTCAGCAGCCCGCGTGGTGAGGAAGTGCGCGGCTACCACAAGCCGATCATGCTCGCCGGCGGCCTCGGCAACATCCGCGAGAACCACGTGCAGAAGGGCGAGATTTCGGTCGGCGCCAAGCTGATCGTGCTCGGCGGTCCGGCCATGCTCATCGGTCTGGGTGGCGGCGCGGCCTCGTCGATGGCCACCGGTGCCAGCTCGGCCGATCTGGATTTCGCCTCGGTGCAGCGCGAAAACCCGGAAATGGAACGCCGCTGCCAGGAGGTCATCGACCGCTGCTGGCAACTGGGCGAAGCCAACCCGATCAAGTTCATCCACGACGTCGGCGCCGGTGGTATCTCCAATGCCCTGCCGGAGCTGATCAACGACGGCGGTCGCGGTGGCCGCTTCGAGCTGCGCAACGTGCCCAACGACGAGCCGGGCATGGCCCCGCACGAGATCTGGTGCAACGAGTCGCAGGAGCGTTATGTGCTGTCGGTTGATGCGGCCGACTTCGAGCGCTTCCAGGCCATCTGCGAGCGGGAGCGCTGCCCCTTCGCCGTGGTCGGCGAGGCCACTGCCGAGCCGCACCTGACCGTGACCGACAGCCACTTCAGCAACACTCCGGTGGACATGCCGCTGGAAGTGCTGCTGGGCAAACCGCCGCGCATGCACCGCAGCGTGGCTCGCGAAGCGGAGCAGGGCGATGATTTCAGCGCCGCCGGCGTCGATATCGAAGAAGCGCTAGGTCGTGTGCTGCATCACCCGGCCGTGGCCAGCAAGAGCTTTTTGATCACCATCGGCGACCGCACCATCACCGGTCTGGTGGCGCGTGATCAGATGGTCGGCCCGTGGCAAGTACCGGTGGCCGATTGCGCCGTGACCGCCACCAGCTTCGACGTCTACACCGGTGAAGCCATGGCCATGGGGGAGCGCACGCCGCTGGCGCTGCTCGACGCGCCGGCTTCCGGCCGCATGGCAGTCGGCGAAACCGTTACCAACCTGGCCGCTGCACGCATCGAAAAAATGTCCGACATCAAACTGTCGGCCAACTGGATGGCGGCTGCCGGCCACCCTGGCGAAGACGCCCGCCTGTATGACACCGTCAAGGCTGTCGGCATGGAGCTGTGCCCGGCGCTGGGCATCACCATCCCGGTGGGCAAGGACTCCATGTCCATGAAAACCCGCTGGCAGGACGAGGGTGTCGACAAGAGCGTGACCTCGCCGTTGTCGCTGGTGATCACCGGTTTCGCTCCGGTGCAGGACATCCGTCAGACCCTGACCCCGCAACTGCGCATGGACAAGGGCGAGACCGATCTGATTCTGATCGACCTCGGCCGTGGCCAGAACCGCATGGGCGCCTCGATCCTGGCGCAGGTCTACTCGCAGATTGGTCAGCAAGTGCCGGACCTCGACGACGCCGAAGACCTCAAGGCCTTCTTCGCCGTGATCCAGGGCCTCAATGCCGACGGCCACCTGCTGGCTTACCACGACCGTTCCGACGGCGGTCTGCTGACCACCGTGCTGGAAATGGCCTTCGCCGGTCACTGCGGTCTGTCGCTGAACCTCGACGCGCTGGCCGATGACCGCTCCGAGCTGCCGGCCGTGCTGTTCAACGAAGAACTGGGTGCAGTGATTCAGGTGCGTCAGGACGCCACCCCGGAAGTGCTGGCGCAGTTCAGCGCCGCAGGTCTGGACGACTGCGTGGCCGTGATTGGCCAGGCCGTGAACAACGGCGAGGTCAGCATCAGCTTCAATGGCGAACCGGTGTTCGCCGGTGAGCGCCGTCTGCTGCAGCGTGAGTGGGCCGAGACCAGCTACCGCATCCAGCGTCTGCGCGACAACGCGCAGGGCGCCGATCAGGAATTCGACCTGCTGCTGGAAGAAGACAACCCCGGCCTGTCGATCAAGCTCGGCTTTGACGTCAACCAGGACATCGCTGCGCCTTACATCAAGAAGGGCGTGCGTCCGCAGGTGGCGATCCTGCGTGAGCAGGGCGTCAACGGCCAGGTGGAAATGGCCGCCGCGTTCGACCGTGCCGGTTTCTCCGCCATCGACGTGCACATGAGCGACATCCTCGCCGGTCGCATCAGCCTGGAGGAGTTCAAGGGGCTGGTGGCTTGCGGCGGTTTCTCCTACGGCGACGTACTCGGCGCCGGTGAGGGCTGGGCCAAGTCGGTGCTGTTCAATGCCCGTGCTCGCGATGCCTTCCAGGGCTTCTTCGAGCGTCGCGACAGCTTCGCCCTCGGCGTGTGCAACGGCTGCCAGATGATGAGCAACCTGCACGAGCTGATCCCTGGCACCGAGTTCTGGCCGCACTTCGTACGCAACCGCTCCGAGCAGTTCGAAGCGCGCGTGGCCATGGTACAGATTCAGGAGTCGGCCTCGATCTTCCTGCAGGGCATGGCCGGTTCGCGCATGCCGATCGCCATCGCTCACGGTGAAGGTCATGCCGAGTTCGAAAGCGAGGAGGCGCTGCTGGAGGCTGATCTCTCCGGCACCGTGGCGCTGCGTTACGTCGACAACCATGGCAAGGTCACCGAAGCTTACCCGGCCAACCCCAACGGTTCGCCGCGAGGCATCACCGGCCTGACCAGTCGCGACGGCCGCGTGACCATCATGATGCCGCACCCGGAGCGGGTATTCCGCGCTGTGCAGAACTCCTGGCGCCCGGACGAGTGGCAGGACGATGGCGGCTGGATGCGCATGTTCCGCAACGCCCGAGTGTGGGTGGACTAAGAGCGGCCGCGTAGCGGCCTTCTGCTGACCCTCTCCCGCAAGCGGGAGAGGGGAGCAGGGCGCGTAGCCCGGATGCAATCCGGGAAAGCCGACGCGGCACCTCTACCCGGATTTCATCCAGGCTACGCAGGCCCAAGCATGGCCGATGATCCCCGCTCTATTCTCCCCGAAGTTCGCCTGGTCAAGCCCGGTGAAACCCATCGCCTTTGCCGCTGCGGGCATTCGCCCGAAATGCCGAACTGCACGCTCGACTGTGTCCAGTCTCTGATTCTGCGCCCCGAGCGCGAGCAGCGCCTCTTGTTGTGCCGCTGTAACCGATCCGCAAACCTGCCCTACTGCGATGGCAGCCACAGCCCGCCGGCCACCAGTCTGGCCGACAAATGGCGGCGCTTTTTCAGCGGTCGCTGAGAACGCCATGCCCGTCCCCTGAGTCGAAAGCAGCGAATCGTCTTAATGCTGCGTGCGGATTTGTGTGGGTGATCTCAAGACAACTCCATGGCTAAATGACATCATATCGGTGTCATGGCTTGTCTGTTGTTCGGTTGCCCATATGCGGAGAACTTGATGTACAAACTGTGTTTCTATGTGCCGGAATCTCATCTGGATCCGGTGAAAAAGGCGGTGTTTGCCGCCGGTGGCGGACGCATCGGCCAGTACGACAGCTGTTGCTGGCAGACTCAGGGCCAGGGCCAGTTCCGTGCTTTGGAAGGTAGCCAGCCGTTCATTGGCCAGGTAGGCAGTGTCGAGCAGGTTGCCGAATGGAAAGTGGAAATGGTCGTTGCAGATGAGTTGATTCACGACGTGGTGAAGTCGCTGAAGAAGAGTCATCCCTACGAAACGCCGGCCTTCGATGTCTGGCGCTTGTCCGACCTGCAGTTTTGAATCGCTTCAGATAAAGCCCTTAACGCGGTCCTTCGTAGGAGCCCCGTCTCGGGGCGAGGCTTTTCACCTCTTTTGCGGCACGGGTTCGCGGCGGGGCGCCGCTCCTACAGGTTGGGTGCGTCGGCAGCTGTCTCGATGTTTGGCTCAGGGTCTGATCTCGATCAGTGTCCCGTCCTTGACCAGGTTCCACACTTCGAGCATGTCGTCGTTCTTCATGGCGATGCAGCCTTCGGTCCAGTCGAGGGTGTGGAAGAACCACTCCGGATATTCCTCATCCAGCGGCGTGCCGTGGATCATGATCATGCTGCCCGGCGGCACCCCGGCTTCCTTGGCCTTGGCCAGATCGCGCGCGTTGGGGTAGGAGATGTGCAGCGACATCTGGTACTTGTCGCTCGGCTTGCGCCAGTCGATCCAGTAGAAACCTTCCGGCGTGCGCAGGTCGCCCTCGCGTTGCTTGGCGCCGTTGGGCTGTTTGCCCAGGGAAATGCGGTAGGACTTGATGGTCTCGCCGCGCTGCTGCAGATGCAGTTTGCGCTCGGACTTGAGTACCAGCACCTTGTCCACGGTGCGGCTGCTGGTCGCTGGTGTGGTGCTGGCCAGGGCGTTGAAGCTGAGAGTCAGGCAGAGCAGGGGCAACAACCAACGCATCGGGAACGTCCGCAGGGTCAACGGGGTGTGTAATGGGCGCGCAGCGCTTCGAGTGGCTCGTTGCGTACCGGAAAGAGATTCTGCCGACGGTCGGCGAAGAAGCATTCTAAGGTACGGCCTATGGTCGGGAAAGCCAGCTCTGACCAAGGGATCTGCGATTCCTCGAACAGCCTCACCTCCAGGCTCTCTTCGCCGATGGCGAAATCCAGATCGACCAGTTCGGCGCGAAACATCATGTACACCTGGCTGATGTGCGGCAGGTCGAACAGGGTGTAGAGGTTGAGGTCGCGCACGCGGGCGCAGGCTTCTTCGAGGGTTTCGCGGGCGGCGGCCTGTTCGATGGTCTCGCCGTTTTCCATGAAGCCGGCCGGCAATGTCCAGTAGCCACGGCGTGGCTCGATGGCGCGCCGGCACAGCAGTACCTGGTCACGCCATACGGGCAGGCAGCCGGCGACGATGCGCGGGTTCTGGTAATGCACGGTGGCGCAGTGACCACAGACGTGGCGCATGCGGTTGTCGCCCGCCGGGATCATGCGGGTCACGGGGTTGCCGCACTGACTGCAGAATTTCATGCCCGGTCCTCTTTTTCTGGCGTTATCTTGGCGGCCTGCATGCTGGTCGGCAAGTCCACGATTCAGGCCGGCCTGCCCTGTCGTCGGGGTTGGGCGGCCGGCTGCTTTCATGCCATGATGCCTGGCAAAACAAGACTCCGAGTATGCCCATGCTGGACGAGTTGCTCCATCGTGTGCGCGGCTACAGCCCGCGTCCCCTGGAGACCGAGCGCAGCTTCCCCGAGGCGGCGGTGCTGGTCCCGATTACCCGCAGTGATGAACCTGAGCTGGTGCTGACCCTGCGCGCCAGCGGTTTGTCGACCCACAGTGGCGAGGTCGCCTTTCCGGGGGGGCGGAGAGACCCGGAAGATCGTGATCTGGTGGACACCGCGTTGCGTGAGTCCGAAGAGGAAATCGGTCTGCCGCCAGGGCTGGTTGAGATCGTTGGGCCGCTCAGCAGTCTGGTCTCGCGGCACGGCATTGAGGTCACGCCTTACGTCGGCCTGGTGCCGGACTACGTGGAGTACAAGGCCAATGATGCCGAGATCGCCGCAGTGTTCTCGGTGCCGCTGGAGTTCTTCCGCAGCGACCCGCGCGAGATGACGCACCGCATCGATTACCTCGGGCGTAGCTGGTACGTGCCGTCCTACACCTATGGTGAGTACCGCATCTGGGGGCTTACCGCGATCATGGTGGTTGAGCTGGTCAATCTCGTCTATGACGCTGGCATTGCCCTGCACCAGCCACCCGAACACTTCATACATCTGCGCTGATAGCGCCGAGGACTGACGAGCATGAAATACCGCCTGGGAAGCTCCCGTGTCGACGCCCATCCCGATAGCTGGGTCGCGCCAAGCGCCGATCTGATCGGCAAGGTTCGTCTGGAGGCGGGTGCCAGCGTCTGGTTCGGTGCTGTGCTGCGTGGCGATAACGAACTGATTCATATCGGCGAGAACAGCAACGTGCAGGACGGCAGCGTCATGCATACCGATATGGGTTTTCCGCTGACCCTGGGCAAGGGTGTCACCGTTGGCCACAACGTGATGATGCATGGTTGCACGGTGGACGATTACAGCCTGATCGGCATCAATGCGGTGATCCTCAACGGCGCCAAGATCGGCAAGTACTGCATCATCGGCGCCAACAGCCTGATCCCCGAGGGCAAGGTGATCCCCGATGGCAGTCTGGTCATGGGCAGCCCGGGCAAGGTGGTGCGTGAGCTGACCGAGGCGCAGAAGAAGATGCTGGAGGCCAGTGCCGCTCATTACGTTCATAATGCGCAGCGCTATTCCCGTGAACTGGTACCTGATGACGATGAGTGATGTAGAAAAGCCGGTGCGTTCGCCTTGCGTGCATGTCTGCGCGCTGGACGAGCAGGATGTCTGCATTGGCTGTCAGCGCACTGTCGCCGAGATCACCCGTTGGGGCCGCATGGACAATGCCGAGCGCCGCGAGGTGCTGCAACGCTGCCTGGAGCGCGCCCGTGCTTCAGGTCTCTTAATGACTCCTTCCTGATTCACTGTTCGAGGAACCCTCATGCCCCGTATTGGAACCCCTCTGTCGTCCTCCGCGACCCGTGTACTGCTGTGTGGCTGCGGCGAGCTGGGCAAGGAAGTGGTGATCGAGCTGCAGCGCCTGGGCTGCGAAGTCATTGGTGTGGATCGCTATGCCAATGCACCGGCCATGCAGGTGGCGCACCGCAGTCACGTCATCGACATGCTCGATGGCACCGCCCTGCGTGCGGTGATCGAGAAGGAACAGCCGCACTACATCGTCCCGGAAATCGAAGCTATCGCAACCGCCACCCTGGTCGAGCTGGAGGCCGAAGGCTTCAACGTGGTGCCGACCGCACGCGCCGCGCAGCTGACCATGAACCGCGAAGGCATTCGTCGCCTGGCGGCCGAAGAACTGGGCCTGCCAACCTCGCCGTACCATTTCTCCGACACCTTCGAAGACTACGCCGCGGCGGTGAAAGCCGTCGGCTACCCCTGCGTGGTCAAGCCGATCATGAGCTCTTCCGGCAAGGGCCAGAGCGTGCTGAAGAGCGACGCCGACCTGCAGCGTGCCTGGGATTACGCTCAGGAAGGCGGGCGGGCCGGCAAGGGGCGGGTGATCGTCGAGGGCTTTATCGACTTCGACTACGAAATTACCCTGCTTACCGTGCGTCACGTCGGTGGCACCAGCTTCTGCGCGCCGATTGGCCATCGTCAGGAGAATGGCGACTATCAGGAGTCCTGGCAGCCGCAGCCGATGAGCCCCAAGGCCCTGGCCGAGTCCGAGCGCGTGGCGCTGGCGGTGACCGAGGCCCTCGGTGGCCGTGGCCTGTTCGGCGTCGAATTGTTCGTCAAGGGCGATCAGGTATGGTTCAGTGAGGTCTCGCCGCGCCCGCACGATACTGGGCTGGTGACGCTGATCTCGCAGGAGCTTTCCGAGTTCGCCCTGCATGCGCGTGCCATTCTCGGCCTGCCGATTCCTGTTATTCGCCAGATGGGCCCGTCGGCTTCGGCGGTGATTCTGGTCGAGGGCAATTCGCAGCAGGCCAGTTTCGCCAACCTCGGCGCCGCGCTGAGTGAGGAAGACACCGCGTTGCGCCTGTTCGGCAAGCCGGAAGTCAAAGGCCAGCGCCGCATGGGTGTGGCGCTGGCGCGTGACGAATCCATCGAGGCTGCTCGCGCCAAGGCGCTGCGCAGCGCGCAAGCGGTTCGCGTCCAGTTGTGAGTCGGCATGCGCTGTGGTGGCTGGCGACACTGCCACTGCTGCCATTGGCGCTGCCTCTGGCCTTGCACACCCGGCGCACGGCATTGCGCCTGCCGGTTGCGCAGGGCGAGTCAAGTGGCATCGCCGCTGCGCATTTGCCGGGTGAGCCTTTACGCCTGCTGCTGATCGGTGAGTCGACCGTGGCGGGCGTCGGGGTCACCACCTTCGATCAGTCCCTGGCGAGTTGCCTGGCGGTCGCCTTGGCCGAGCGCCTTGGTCGGCCGATACGCTGGCGCGCCTGTGGCGAGAACGGCATCACTGCGCCTCAGGCTCATGAGCGCCTGCTACCGCTGGGTTTGGCGGAGCCGGCCGACCTGGCGCTGCTGGTGTTCGGCGTCAACGACACCACCCATCTTACGGCGAGCAAGCGTTGGCTGCAGGCGCTTGCCGGAATGGCTCATGCGTTGGAAGGGCAGGGCTGCCGCGTGGCGTTCAGCGGCGTGCCGCCGTTGCAGCATTTCAGTGCCTTGCCGTGGTTGTTGCGGCAGTTGATGGGCTGGCGGGCCAGCTTGTTGGACCAGGAGCTGCAGCGTTTGGCGCAGCGTCTGGGCGCGCTGCACTGCGTGCTGGATCTGCCGTTCGAGGCGCGCTACCTGGCCGAGGATGGCTATCATCCGTCGGCATTGGGCTATCGGCAGTGGGCCGATGGCCTGGCTGAGCGCCTTACTCCGTCGCTGCAGCGTCTGGTTTGACCTTTTCCACCTGCCAGACGCGAACGCTCTTCACCCGGTTTTCCGCCGCCTGGAGAATCTCCAGGCGGTAGGGGCCGATCTTCAGGCACACGCCGCTGTCCGGGATGCTCTCCAGCGCTTCGGTGATCAGGCCATTGAGGGTCTTGGGGCCGTCGCTGGGCAGGTGCCAGCCGAGGGTCTTGTTCACTTCGCGAATGTAGGCGGCGCCATCGATGACCAGGGTGCCATCTTCCTGCGGATGGATGTCCGGGCTGCGCAGGCTGTCCTGGTTGCTGAAGTCGCCGACGATTTCTTCGAGGATGTCTTCCAGGGTGACGATGCCGATCACATCGCCATATTCGTCGACGACGATGCCGATGCGCCGCTTCTGCTTCTGGAAGTTGATCAGCTGGGTCGCCAGTGGTGTGTTTTCGGGGATGAAGTAAGGCTCGTTGCAGGCTGCCAGCAACGTGTCTTTGGTCAGTTGGTTATGGCTTAGCAGGCGGGCGATCTGGCGCATGTGCACCACGCCTTCGATCTGGTTGATGTCGCCACGAAACACCGGCAGGCGCGTGTGCGAGGTGCTGCGCAACTGGCCGATGATGATTTCCAGGTCGTCGTTGAGATCGATGCCGGTCACTTCGTTGCGCGGAATCATGATGTCGTCGACCGTGACCCGTTCCAGATCGAGGATGCCCAGCAGCATGCTCTGGCGATTCATCGGCAGCGACGAACCTGATTCGCGCACCACGCTGCGCAGCTCTTCGGTGGACAGGCTGTCGCTGGCGCGCTGCGCCGGGTCGACGCCCAGCAGGCGTAGCAGGCCGTTACTGATCACACCGGTCAGCCATACCACCGGGTAGAGCACACGCTGCAGCAGGCTGAGTACGCGACTGGCGGGGAAGGCCACCAGTTCTGGGCGCAGCGCGGCCAGGGTCTTGGGGGTGATCTCGCCGAAGATCAGCACGACGATGGTCAGGCCGGCGGTGGCGATGGCGATACCGGCTTCCCCCCACATGTCCACCGCCAGCACCGTGGCGATGGAGGCGGCGAGGATATTGACCACGTTGTTGCCGACCAGGATGGTGCCGAGCAGACGGTCCGGGCGATCCAGCAGGCGGGTGACGCGTTTGGCGCCGCTGTGGCCTTCCTTGGCCAGGTGCTTGAGCCGGTAGCGGTTGAGGCTGAGCATGCCGGTCTCGGAGCTGGAGAAGAACGCCGAGCAGAGGATGAGGAAAATCAGCAGGCCGAGCAGGTAGCTCGAATGTAGGTCGTCCACGAGGTCTGCCTCAGATGTGCAGGATGAATTCGCGTACCAGCTTGCTGCCGAAGTAGGCGAGCATCAGCAGGCAGAACCCGGCGAGGGTCCAGCGAATGGCCTTGTGGCCGCGCCAGCCGAGCTGGTGGCGACCCCATAGCAGAACGGCGAAAACCACCCAGGCGAAGCAGGAAAGAATGGTCTTGTGCGCCAGGTGCTGGGCGAGCAGATCATCGATGTAAAGCGCGCCGGACAGCAGTGACAGCGACAGCAGCAGCCAGCCCGCGAAGAGAAAGCCGAACAGCAGCGTCTCCATGGTTTGCAGCGGCGGGAAATTGCGGATCAGCCCGGACGGATGCTTGTGCTTGAGCTGGTGGTCCTGCAGCAGCAGCAGGATCGACTGGAACACGGCGATGGTGAGCATGCCGTAGGCCAGGATCGAGAACAGAATGTGGGCGAGGATGCCTGGGTGCTCGTTGATCGGATTGATGGTGCCGCTGGGCATGAATTCTGCTGCCAGCACGGTCAATGTGCCGAGCGGGAACAGCAGCAGCAGCAGGTTCTCCACCGGGATGCGCAAGCAGGCCAGCAGAATCAGGGCGATGACCGCGCAGGCGATCAGGCTGGCTGCATTGAAGAAGTCCAGATTCAGGCCGTGTACGTCATAGAGCTGGTAAAACAGGCTGATGCTGTGCAGGCACAAGGCAAGCGTGCCAATCAACGCCAGCAGGCGTTTGTCGGGGAGGCTGCGCTGCTTCAGATGCAGTGCTTGGTAAGCGGTGGCGCCGACATAAAGGAGGGCGGCGGCGATGCTGGGCAACAGAGGGTGCATAAATCCGTGTAAGGCGAGCCCGAAAGGCGCTGAGTGTGGCACAGAAGGGCGTCAGCACGAAAGACTGCCGGCGGTGTCGGCAGCTCGGCGACTCCGCTATAATCCGCCGCCTGTCGCACACCCGGCGCGCCGGGTCGCACCTATCGAAGGAACGCGCATGTTCGAAAATCTTACCGATCGCCTGTCCCAGACGCTGCGTAACGTCACGGGCAAGGCCAAGCTGACCGAAGACAACATCAAGGATACGCTGCGCGAAGTGCGCATGGCCCTGCTCGAGGCCGACGTGGCCCTGCCGGTGGTCAAGGACTTCGTCGGCAAGGTCAAGGACCGCGCCGTTGGCACCGAAGTGTCCAAGAGCCTGACCCCTGGGCAGGCTTTCGTGAAGATCGTTCGCGCCGAGCTGGAAGAGCTGATGGGCGCGGCCAACGAAGACCTGGCGCTCAATGCCGCGCCGCCCGCCGTGGTACTGATGGCCGGCCTGCAGGGTGCGGGCAAGACCACCACCGCCGGCAAGCTGGCCAAGTTCCTCAAGGAGCGCAAGAAGAAGTCGGTGTTGCTGGTGTCTGCCGATGTCTATCGTCCGGCGGCGATCAAGCAGCTGGAAACCCTGGCAGGCGACCTCGGGGTGACCTTCTTCCCCTCCGATGCCAGCCAGAAGCCGGTGGATATCGCCAATGCAGCGATTCGCGAAGCCAAGCTGAAGTTCATCGACGTGGTCATCCTCGATACCGCCGGTCGCCTGGCCGTGGATACCGAGATGATGGCCGAGATCCAGGCGCTGCATGCTGCGGTCAATCCGGTCGAAACGCTGTTCGTGGTCGACGCCATGACCGGTCAGGACGCCGCCAATACAGCCAAGGCGTTCGGTGAGGCGCTGCCGCTGACAGGCGTGGTGCTGACCAAGGTCGACGGTGATGCCCGTGGCGGTGCCGCCTTGTCCGTACGCCATATCACCGGCAAGCCGATCAAGTTCATCGGTATGGGCGAGAAGAGCGATGCGCTCGAGCCGTTCCATCCGGACCGTATCGCCTCGCGCATCCTCGGCATGGGTGACGTGCTCAGCCTCATTGAGCAGGCCGAGCAGACCCTCGATCGCGAGAAGGCCGAGAAGCTCACCAAGAAGCTGAAGAAGGGCAAGGGCTTCGACCTCGAAGATTTCCGCGATCAACTGCAACAAATGAAGAACATGGGCGGCCTCGGCGGCCTGATGGACAAGTTGCCGTCCATCGGTGGCGTTAACCTGTCGCAGATGGGTAGCGCTCAGGGTGCGGCCGAGAAGCAGTTCAAGCAGATGGAGGCGATCATCAACTCGATGACGCCGGCCGAGCGTCGCGACCCGGACATCATCAGTGGCTCGCGCAAACGTCGCATCGCTCAGGGCTCCGGTACCCAGGTGCAGGACATCGGTCGCTTGATCAAGCAGCACAAGCAGATGCAGAAGATGATGAAGAAATTCACCGCCAAGGGTGGTATGGCCAAGATGATGCGCGGCATGGGTGGCATGCTCCCAGGTGGCGGCGGAATGCCGAAATTCTGAGGTCTGCCCCCCGGCCGATGGCCGTACGGAAAAAGAGATTTGCAAACCGCCGCATAATCCTTAAAATATGCGGCCTTTCGGGCCTAGGCCCATTTTAATGTGTGCCTCAAGTTAGCACCGACTATAGGAACGATGTTCACATGGTAACCATCCGTCTTGCTCGTGGCGGCTCCAAAAAGCGCCCTTTCTACCACCTGACCGTGACCAACAGCCGCAATGCGCGCGATGGTCGTTTCGTTGAGCGTATCGGCTTCTTCAATCCGATCGCTGCTGGTGGCGAAGTGCGTCTTTCCGTCGACCAAGAGCGTGCGACCTACTGGCTGGGCCAGGGCGCTCAGCCGTCTGAGCGTGTTGCTCAGCTGCTCAAGGAAGCTACCAAGGCTGCTGCCTAAGTATCTTTATGAGTACGACGCCGGCCGTCGCCGAGGACCTGATCGTTCTCGGCAAGATTGTTTCGGTGCACGGCGTCAAGGGTGAAGTGAAGGTGTATTCCTTTACCGACCCTATCGATAACGTGCTCGATTACCGCAACTGGACGCTCAAGCGTGACGGTGAGGTAAAGAAAGTGGAACTGGCCAGCGGCCGCCTTCAGGGCAAGGTGCTGGTAGCCAAATTAAAGGGTCTGGATGATCGAGAAATTGCGCGTACCTACGCCGGTTTCGAGATTTGCGTGCCGCGTAGCGAGCTGCCCGACCTGGAAGATGGCGAGTTCTATTGGTATCAGTTGCAGGGCTTGAAGGTCATTGATCAGGCAGAGCAGTTGCTCGGTGTGATCGACCACTTGTTCGAAACTGGTGCCAACGATGTGATGGTGGTCAAGCCCTGCGCGGGCAGTCTGGATGATCGCGAGCGTTTGCTGCCCTATACGGATCAGTGCGTGCTTTCGATCGATCTGGCCGCTGGCGTGATGCGGGTCGACTGGGATGCGGATTTCTAAGGCTCATGCGCGTAGAAGTCATCACCCTGTTCCCGGAAATGTTTGCCGCCATCGGCGAGTACGGCATCACCAGTCGTGCGGTCAAGCAGGAGCTGCTCAAGCTCAATTGCTGGAACCCGCGAGACTACACGACGGATCGTCACCATACGGTGGATGACCGCCCTTTCGGCGGTGGTCCTGGGATGGTGATGAAGATCAAGCCTCTTGAGGACGCCTTGGCCAGTGCCAGGCAAGCCGCAGGAGAGACGGCGAAGGTGATCTACCTGTCGCCGCAAGGGCGTCGTCTGAATCAGGCGGCGGTCCGCGAGCTGGCGCAGGAGGATGCACTGATCCTGATCGCCGGTCGTTATGAAGGCATCGACGAGCGTTTCATCGAAACGCATGTCGATGAGGAATGGTCGATTGGCGACTACGTCCTGTCCGGCGGTGAGCTGCCGGCCATGGTGCTGATCGATGCGGTGACGCGCCTTTTGCCTGGTGCATTGGGTCATGCCGATTCGGCCGAGGAGGACTCCTTTACGGATGGCCTGCTCGACTGCCCGCACTACACCCGCCCGGAGGTGTATGCGGATAAACGTGTTCCCGAAGTGTTGCTTAGCGGCAACCACGAACACATCCGGCGCTGGCGTTTGCAGCAGTCCCTTGGTCGGACCTGGCAACGTCGCGCTGATCTTCTGGATAGCCGCTCGCTTTCTGGAGAAGAGAAGAAGCTGCTGGAGGAATACATCCGCCAGCGGGACGATAGTTAACGTATCGATGACGGGCCGGGAGGCTTGTCTTAGGAGCGCAGCATGACCAACAAGATTATCCAGATGCTCGAAGCTGAGCAGATGAACAAAGAAATCCCGACTTTCGCCCCGGGTGACACCGTAGTGGTTCAGGTGAAAGTGAAGGAAGGCGACCGTCAGCGTCTGCAGGCCTTTGAAGGCGTGGTTATCGCCAAGCGTAACCGTGGTCTGAACAGCGCGTTCACTGTGCGCAAGATCTCCAGCGGTGTTGGCGTTGAGCGTACCTTCCAGACCTACTCGCCGCTGGTCGACAGCCTGGCAGTCAAGCGTCGCGGTGACGTGCGCAAAGCCAAGCTGTACTACCTGCGCGATCTGTCCGGCAAAGCCGCGCGCATCAAGGAAAAGCTGTCCTAAGTTCGGACGCTTCTCTGAAGAAAGCAGCCTACGGGCTGCTTTTTTCGTTTCTGGTGTGCAGTAATCATGAGTAGCAGTGGCATGACCCCGAGAGAGCAAGAGATTCAGCGGCGTATCGCGCTGTCGGAAACCCGCGTGACCAAGGCGGTGTTTCCGCCGACCACCAATCATCACAACACCCTGTTCGGCGGTACGGCGCTGGCCTGGATGGACGAAGTGTCGTTTATCGCTGCCACGCGTTTCTGCCGTTTGCCGCTGGTCACGGTGTCTAGCGATCGCATCGATTTCAAGCATGCGATACCGGCCGGCTCCATCGTCGAGTTGGTCGGGCGGGTGATCAAGGTTGGCAATACCAGCCTCAAGGTGGAGGTCGAGGTGTTCGTCGAGGGGCTGTATCAGGAAGGGCGTGAGCGAGCGATCAGCGGCAGTTTCAGCTTCGTCGCCGTCGATGATCAGCACAAGCCCGTGCCGGTCTTGCCGGGCTTCGCTAGCTAGTCATTTGCCTGTCTGATCATCAGGCCGGGCTGCTGGTGCGTCGGGTGTAGGCTATGGAACACTTGCTTGCTGTGTAATAGAAGGTCAATCGATGCCCGCGCTGACTCACCCCCTCATCGAGCGCTTCCTCGAAGCGCTATGGTTGGAAAAGGGCCTCTCTGCCCACACTCAGGCCGCCTATCGCAGTGATCTGGAGCACTTCAATGGCTGGCTCGACGGGCGCGGCCTTGAGCTGCAGCATGTCGGTCGCGACGCCATTCTCGATCACCTGGCCTGGCGTCTCGAGCAGGGCTATCAGGCGCGTTCCACCGCACGCTTTCTTTCTGGTCTGCGTGGCTTCTACCGTTTTTTGCTGCGCGAAACGCTGATCAGCGAAGACCCGACGCTGCAGATCGAGTTGCCGCAGATCGGTCGGCCACTGCCCAAGTCATTGTCCGAAGCGGATGTCGAAGCGCTGCTGCAGGCGCCGGACCTGGATGACCCCATCGGTTTGCGTGATCGCGCCATGCTCGAGGTGCTCTATGCCTGCGGTTTGCGCGTCAGCGAGCTGGTGAGTCTGACGCTGGAGCAGGTCAATCTGCGTCAGGGCGTGCTGCGGGTGTTCGGCAAGGGCAGCAAGGAACGTCTGGTGCCATTGGGCGAAGAGGCTATTGCCTGGGTCGAGCGCTACACGCGCGATGCGCGTCCGTTATTGCTTGGTGGTAAACCCAGCGATGTGCTGTTTCCCAGTCTGCGTGGCGAGCAGATGACTCGGCAGACCTTCTGGCATCGCATCAAGCATCAGGCTCAGGTTGCTGGTATCAGCAAGGCGTTGTCGCCGCACACATTGCGCCACGCCTTCGCGACTCATCTGCTCAATCATGGTGCCGATCTGCGCGTGGTGCAGATGTTGCTGGGCCACAGCGACCTGTCCACCACGCAGATCTACACTCACATCGCTCGCGCTCGCCTGCAGGAGTTGCATGCGCAGCACCACCCACGCGGTTGACGCCTGAAAACACCCAACCCCGCCACCGTTGCCGGTGCGGGGTTGGGTGTTTGCAATTGCTTCGTTTTGACTCGTGCATCGAGTTGTTCTTGACGATCAGCTCTGGCTGGCGCAGGCGCTGGAGAGTTGCTTGTAGCTGAGAGCTTCCACGTCACCCGCGCTGTTGCGGTAGGTCATCTTCGCCGTGACCACTTCACACTGCGGGCTATTGGGCGCTTCGATGGAAATCACCTTGGCGATATCCAGGTTCTGGCCATAGCGGTAGGGCGTGGCCTCGGCACTGTGGGCGAGGCTGGTGAGCGACGCGCTGAGCGCGAGAGCAGTCAGGGCGGTGGCGAACAGGGTGCGGGTTTTCATGGTGGTTCTCCTCTTGGGGTCGCGCTCGGGCTGTGGCCGCGAGCGCTGGCTGCTAGCTGTCAGACGATGGTCAAGGTGACGTCGATGTTGCCGCGAGTGGCGTTGGAGTACGGGCAGACGATGTGCGCGCGATCCACCAGGGTTTGTGCGGCTTCCGGGGTCAGGCCGGGCAGGCTGATACGCAGCTCCACTTCGATGCCGAAGCCGGTGGGGATGGCGCCGATGCCGACGGTGCCTTCGATGAAGGTGTCAGCCGGGATGCTCAGCTTGTCGCGGGCGGCGACGAATTTCAGGGCGCCGAGGAAGCAGGCGGAATAGCCGGCAGCGAACAGTTGCTCCGGGTTGGTGCCGCTACCGCCAGCGCCGCCGAGTTCTTTCGGGGTGGTCAGGGCGATGTCGAGGATGCCGTCGGAGGAAACGGCGCGGCCTTCACGGCCACCAAAGGCTTCAGCGGTTGCACGGTAGAGAACGTTTTCGATAGTCATGGCATTGATCCTTGTCGGTGGGGTAATGATGGATTGGCTTGCTAATCATTTGTGCGCTAACCGTTTCCATGGGGCGTAATGTATTGCGCAAAACATTTGTGCGCAAGATAAATATATGGACGATTTGGCTATACGCTCATTGGCTATTGGAATAAGCGCGAGGTGGGGGTGTGTATAAGGTGGGTGCGCGTGAGCGGTGAGTGAGAGGTATGCCGACCGGATGATGCGTCGTCTGCTGCCTGGTCGACTGTCTAAAGCGCCATCTGTGGTAGGCTGTAGCGATTTTCACCGGTCCGTCGTTCGACAGGAGTGTTCATGTCCCTGACCCGTATTTCCATTGCCCTGGCGCTCGCTGTGGGCAGTAGCGTCACGCTGGCTGCTGACCCCGATCAGGTCATCCGTCAGGCGCTCAAGTCGCTCGACGCCAACCTGCCTATCGAGGCGATTGCCGAAAGCCCGCTGCCTGGTATCTATCAGGTTCAACTGGAGGGCGGTCGTCAGCTCTATACCAGTGCCGATGGTCAGTTCCTGATCCAGGGCTTTCTGTTCCAGGTCAAGGATGGCAAGGCCGTCAACCTGACCGAACTCGAAGAAAGCCGTGCGGTGGCCAAGCAGATCAATGCCATTCCGGCCAAGGAAATGGTGGTGTTCGCGCCCAAGGCGCCGAAAACCCATATCACCGTATTCACCGATACCGACTGCGGCTATTGCCAGAAGCTGCACAGCGAAGTGCCGGAACTCAATCGTCTGGGTGTCGAAGTGCGTTATGTAGCCTTCCCGCGTCAGGGGCTGAACAGCCCGGCCGCCAAGGAGCTGGTCAACGTCTGGTGCGCCAAGGATCAGCAAGACGCGATGAATCGTGCCAAGACCCGCCAAAGCGTAGCCGATGCGTCCTGCGACAACCCGGTGGCCAAGCAGTACCAGCTCGGCCAGGTGATCGGGGTCAACGGCACGCCGGCCATCGTGCTGGCCAACGGCAAGATGATTCCGGGCTACCAGCCGGCGCCGCAGTTGGCGAAAATAGCTTTGGAGTCGAACGACTGAGCGCGGATTGACTAACAAACAGCCGCTTCGTAAGGTGCGGCTCTTTATCTGCGGCCGGGGCATGCTCCGGCCGTTTCGTGCAGTGCTGATGGGGAATTGAGTGTGAAGCCGGTCAAAGTGGGCATCTGTGGGTTGGGCACCGTCGGTGGCGGTACGTTGAATGTACTCAAGCGCAATGCCGAGGAGATTACTCGGCGCGCCGGTCGCGGCATCGAGATTGCCCAGATCGCCATTCGTTCGCCCAAGCCGCAGTACGACACCACCGGCATTACCATGACCAGCGATGTCTTCGAGCTGGTGAACAACCCCGAGATCGATATCGTTATCGAGCTGATCGGTGGCTACACCCTGGCCAAGGAGCTGGTGCTCAAGGCCATCGAAAACGGCAAGCATGTGGTCACCGCCAACAAGGCGCTGATTGCCGTGCACGGTAACGAGATCTTCGCCAAGGCGCGCGAGAAGGGTGTCATCGTTGCCTTCGAAGCGGCTGTAGCCGGCGGTATCCCGGTGATCAAGGCCATTCGCGAGGGGCTGTCAGCCAACCGCATCAACTGGCTGGCTGGCATCATCAACGGCACTGGCAACTTCATTCTCACTGAGATGCGCGAGAAGGGCCGCGCCTTCGAAGACGTGCTCAAGGAGGCGCAGGCGCTGGGCTATGCCGAGGCCGATCCGACCTTCGACGTCGAAGGCATCGATGCCGCGCATAAGCTGACCATCCTGGCATCCATCGCTTTCGGCATTCCGCTGCAGTTCGACAAGGCCTACACCGAAGGTATCACCAAGCTGACCACTGCCGACGTCAACTACGCCGAGGCGCTGGGCTATCGCATCAAGCACCTGGGTGTGGCTCGTCGTACCGAAGCAGGTATCGAACTGCGTGTGCACCCGACGCTGATTCCGGCCGATCGTCTGATCGCCAACGTCAACGGTGTGATGAACGCGGTGATGGTCAATGGCGACGCCGTTGGCAGCACCCTGTATTACGGCGCTGGCGCCGGTATGGAGCCAACCGCTTCGGCGGTGGTGGCTGATCTGGTCGACGTGGTGCGTGCGCTGACCACTGATCCGACCAATCGCGTGCCGCACCTGGCCTTCCAGCCGGACTCGCTGTCCGATCACCCGATCCTGCCGATCGAAGAGTGCGAAAGCGCCTATTACCTGCGTATCCAGGCCAAGGATCATCCGGGCGTGCTGGCGCAGGTGGCGAGCATCCTCTCCGAGCGTGGCATCAACATCGAGTCGATCATGCAGAAGGAAGTCGAGGAGCAGGACGGCCTGGTGCCGATGATCCTCGTGACCCACCGCGTGGTCGAGGCGCGTATCATCGAGGCCATCGCCGCCATGGAAGCGCTGGATGGTGTGACCTCGCCGGTCATGCGTCTGCGCGTCGAGCAGCTCAACTAATCCCGCGTCCATCCGCAGACCCTTGGTCTGCGGGTGCAGCAGAACGAAGGTTTATCCCATGCGCTATATCAGTACCCGCGGCCAGGCGCCGGCCCTGAATTTCGAAGACGTGCTGTTGGCTGGCCTGGCCAGCGACGGCGGCCTCTATGTGCCGGAGAATCTGCCGCGTTTCACCGTCGAGGAAATCGCTTCCTGGGCGGGGCTGCCCTATCACGAGCTGGCCTTCCGGGTGATGCGCCCGTTCGTTGCTGGCAGCATCAGTGATGCTGATTTCAAGAAGATCCTCGAAGAAACCTACGGGGTGTTCGAGCACAATGCTGTCGCTCCGCTGCGTCAGCTGAACGGTAACGAGTGGGTGCTGGAGCTGTTCCATGGCCCAACCTTGGCGTTCAAGGATTTCGCCCTGCAACTGCTCGGTCGTCTGCTCGATCACGTGCTGGCCAAGCGTGGCGAGCGCGTGGTGATCATGGGTGCCACCTCCGGTGATACCGGTTCGGCGGCCATCGAAGGCTGCAAGGCCTGCGATAACGTCGACATCTTCATCATGCACCCGCACAACCGTGTGTCCGAGGTGCAGCGCCGGCAGATGACCACCATCCTCGGCGACAACATTCACAACATCGCCATCGAAGGCAACTTCGACGACTGCCAGGAGATGGTCAAGGCCAGCTTCGCCGACCAGGGCTTCCTCAAGGGCACTCGCCTGGTGGCGGTCAACTCGATCAATTGGGCGCGGATCATGGCCCAGATCGTCTACTACTTCCATGCGGCCCTGCAGCTCGGCGCGCCGGCGCGTTCCATTGCCTTCTCGGTGCCGACTGGCAACTTCGGCGACATCTTTGCCGGCTACCTGGCGCGCAACATGGGGCTGCCGGTCAGTCAGCTGATCGTCGCCACCAACCGCAACGACATCCTGCACCGCTTCATGAGCGGCAATCAGTACGTCAAGGAAACCCTGCACGCGACCCTGTCGCCGTCGATGGACATCATGGTCTCGTCCAACTTTGAGCGTCTGCTGTTCGACCTGCACGGTCGCAACGGTGCCGCCATCGCCAGTCTGATGGACAGCTTCAAGCAGGGCGGAGGTTTCAGTGTCGATGAAGATCGCTGGGTCGAGGCGCGCAAGCTGTTCGATTCGCTGGCGGTTAACGACGAGCAGACCTGCGAAACCATCACCGAGGTGTACCAGGAGTGCGGTGAGCTGCTCGATCCGCACACGGCCATCGGTGTGCGCGCCGCGCGTGAATGCCGTCGCAGTCTGGCCACGCCGATGGTGGTGCTGGGCACCGCGCATCCGGTCAAGTTCCCCGAGGCGGTGGAGAAGGCTGGTATCGATGCCGTTCCGGCGCTGCCGGCGCACCTGACCGATCTGTTTCAGCGCGAGGAGCGCTGCACAGTGTTGGCCAACGACCTGAAGACCGTGCAACAGTTCGTCGCTGCTCACGGCAATCGCGGCAAGCCTCTCTGAGTGTTTCTGTTTCGACGAAACCGGCGCCTTAGTGGCGCCGGTTTCGTTTACACGTCGCTCAAAGGGCGAAGATCAGCGCCAGGAGCGCCATCAGAACGATCAGTATCAGCCAGATCAGGGCGTTGAGGCGGCTGGCGCGGAGAACACCTGCGCCGCGCAGGTGGATGGGTGGGGCGTCCTCTAGGTACTGATCGATGCGGCGTTCGGCTTCCTTCTGGTCGTTTGCCAGGTATTCGCTCAGCAGGTCGATAGCCGCCTGGCGTTGATTGGCATGCAGTAGCTGACGTACGGCAGGTGGGAGTTCATTCATGGCGCTGCCTGTCTGTTGGGTGGTTGGGTAGGGGTCTTAACTGCGACCCGGTTAGCGCTTTTTTCCGTGCGCTACGGGCGCGTCTGGGGTTTAATTTGACCCCCTGCGAATGGAAGCGTTTTGCCTGAATCATGGATGAGCCTAGGTGCCTGCCTCTCTTTATTCCTATTCTTCGCTGCCCTTCGGCTGTTTTGTGCCGAGAATTGCGCCTGCGCGCTCATCTGACGAACGGTATCACATTTATCACATGTGATTACTTTACGGTTCACATGTAAGGGTCTAGGCTGTGACTCATGGACAACAAATCATCAGCCCATTACCAACGTCTTTATCGCCAGCGCCTGCGTGAGCAGGGGTTGGTGAAGAAGGAAGTCTGGATCTTGCCCGAGCATGCGCCGCTTTTGGTCGCGTTCGAGCGCAAACTGCGCCAGCCACAGTCACTGCTGGCTTCGATGGAGAAGGAGGAGGGTATGAGCATGTCTCAAGTTTGGACCGCCCAGGCGCTGCATGAAGCGCTGGCGGCAACGGAGCTGTTCCAAAGTGGTCAGGCTGGCATCGAGCTGATTCAAGGCGCCGACGCCAGTCTGCACATCACCATGCGCGAGTATGGCGACCTGCCGCTGTTCATCGCCGTCTTCGGCGAGCAGATCATCGTCGAAGCGCTGCTCTGGCCAGCAGTGGACATCAAGGACGCAGTAGCCTTCAACGAAGAAGTGTTGCGCACCCACAAGCTGTTCCCGCTGTCGTCCATCGGCCTGGAAAAAATGGGCGATGGGCGTGATTGCTACACCATGTTCGGTGCGCTGAGCTCGTCCTCGAGCCTGTCCGACGTGGTGTTCGAGATCGAGCTGCTGGCGGACAACGTGATCAAGGCCACCGAAGCCTATGAAGGCTTCCTCAAAACTGGCGCCTGAGAGGAGATGAGACGATGAATGTCTGGAGCAAAATGCTGACGGCGCTGCGTGGCGGCGCCAATGAAGTGGGTGAGGCGGTGGTCGACAGTCAGGCCCTGCGCATCCTCGATCAGGAAATCCGCGACGCTGATGTCGAGCTGCGCAAGTCCAAGGAAGCGCTGGCCGAGATCATGGCCAAGCAGAAGCTGGCCAGCGACAAGGTGAACAAGAGCGCGACGAGCATTGCCGAGTACGAACAGTACGCGCTGAAGGCGCTGGACGCGGGCAACGAAACCCTGGCCAAGGAAGTCGCCGAGAAGATCGCCAACCTGGAAGTCGAGCAGGCCAGCGAGCGCGAACAGGCCGAAGGTTTCGCCGCCAGCGTGGCGCAGCTGCGCAAGGCCGTGACCCAGGCCGAGGGCAACATCAAGCGTCTCAAGCAGCAGGTGGATACGGTCAAGGCCACCGAAAGCGTGCAGAAGGCACAAATGGCCGTAGCCCAGCGCTATGGTGGCTCCCAGGCCAAGCTGCAGACGGCGGTCGAGTCGCTCGAACGCATCAAGCAGAAGCAGGCCGAGCGCGCGGCGAAGATGGAGGCATCGGCCGAGCTCGCCGCCACCAGTGCGCCGGACGATTCGCTGGAAGCCAAACTGCGCGCGGCCGGCATCAAGGCCGACAACGCCAGTGCCGACAGCGTGTTGGCCAGGCTCAAGGACAAGTCCAAGGCTTGAATGATGCGGGGCGTTCGCGCCCCGTTTCCCTACATCAGGGAAAGGAATAAATGGAACTCTTCCTGCAAACTGCGCTGTCGTTTCCCACCGCCATCTACAGCTTTCTGCTGTGCGTGGCGGTCATCTACTGGCTGGTGGTTGCCGCCGGTCTGCTCGAGGTCGATTTGCTCGACGTCGAAGCCGATTCGGTGATGGAAGGCAGCGGCCAGACCGAAGGCCTCGCCGGCCTGCTCTACAAGCTCAAACTCGATGGCGTGCCGGTCACCCTGGTGCTGACGCTGCTGTTCTTCTTCGCCTGGTTCGCCTGCTACTTCATCGAGCTATGGCTGCTGCGTCACCTGCCGTTGGGTATTCTGCGTTATCCGCTGGGGCTGGTGGTCATCGCTGGCGCCTTGGTGTTGGCTGCACCGCTGTGTGCGGTGATCTGTCGGCCGCTGCGGCCGCTGTTTCACAAGGTCGAGGCGATCAGCAGCAAGTCGGTGCTGGGCCAGGTGGCCGTAGTGCGCAGTGGTCGCGTTACCATCAGTCATGGTGAGGCGGTGCTGGAAGATGGCGGCGCTGGTTTGATCCTGCGGGTACGTGCCGACGAGGCGCTGGGCTTCAAGCGCGGCGACCGCGTGGTGCTGCTCGAGTATCTGGCGGCCGAGCACGCCTATCGCATCATCACCGAAGAAGAGTTCCGAGGCGTCTAGCCTCTGCCCACAATCCGTACGTAACAGAGGGCAGGCAGAGCCGAGCATTACCTAACCTGCCTGCACAACTAGCAAAGGAGTACAGCTGTAATGGAAAACGTTATTCCCTTCATCGTCGGGGCAGGGCTGGTCGTCCTCTTCATCATTGCCCTGATTGCCCTGTTCAAGGCCTTCTACATCAAGGTTCCGCAGGGCACCGCGCTGATCGTCAACGACATGAGCTCGACGCCCAAGGTGCATTTCACCGGTTCCTTGGTGTACCCGGTAATCCACCTCAAGGAGTTCATGAAGATCTCCCTGATCACCCTGGAAGTCGACCGCCGCGCGAAGGATGGCCTGATCTGCCGCGACAACATGCGCGCCGACATCACCGTGGCCTTCTACCTGCGCGTCAACGAGACCCAGGAAGACGTGCTCAAGGTGGCCAAGGCCATCGGCGTGGAGCGCGCCTCCGACCGCGCGGCGGTCAACGAACTGTTCAATGCCAAGTTCTCCGAAGCACTGAAGACCGTCGGCAAGCAGTTCGATTTCGTCCAGCTGTTCGAAAATCGCCAGGAGTTTCGTGATCGTATCGTCGAGGTGATCGGCAACGACCTCAACGGCTACGTGCTCGAAGACGTGGCCATCGACTACCTGGAGCAGACTGCCAAGCATTCGCTGGACCCGAGCAACATCCTCGACGCCGAAGGTATCCGCAAGATCACCGAGCTGACCGCTGCGCAGAACGTCATCACCAACGAACTGGAGCGCAACGAAGAGCTGGCGATGAAGAAGAAGAACGTCGAAACCCGCGAGGCGACCCTGTCGCTGGAACGCCAGCAGGCCGATGCCGAGGCGCGGCAGAAGCGCGAGATCGAGACCATCCGTGCCCGCGAGGAAGCGGAAACCCTCAAGGTGCGTGAGGAAGAACGCCTGAAGGCCGAACAGGCCCGCATCCAGACCCAGCAGGAGCTGGATATCCGCGCCGAGAACCATCAGCGCGAAGTGGAAGTGGCCCAGCAGAACCGCCAGCGCGCCGTTGTCATCGAGGTGGAAAAAGTCACCCGCGCCAAGGACCTGGAAGTGGTCGCCCGCGAGCGCGAGGTCGAGCTGCAGCGCATCGAGAAGGAAAAGGCGCTGGAAGAAGAACGCAAGAACATCGCTGGGGTGATCCGCGAGCGCGTCGCGGTCGAGAAGACCGTGGCTCAGGAAGAAGAGCGCATCAAGGAAGTGCGTGAAGTCTCCGAGGCCGAGCGCCTCAAGCAGGTCACCGTGCTCAATGCCCAGGCCGAAGCCGAGCAGGAGCTGGTGCGCCAGGTCAAGCAGGCCGAAGCCGACGAAACCCGCTCCAAACACAAGGCAGTGGAAATCAACAACCTGGCCCAGGCCGAGCTGGAAGCAGCCGCCAAGAGCGCCGAAGCCAAGAAGAAAATGGCCGAAGGTATCGAGGCCGAGCGCGCCGCACCTGGCCTGGCCGATGCGCGCGTGCGTGAAGTCACCGCTGCGGCCAAGGAAAAAGAAGGCCTGGCCGAGGCCCGCGTGCAGGCCGAGCGCCTGATCGCCGAAGCCAAGGGCGAGCAGGAGAAAGGTCTGGCGCAGGCGCGTGTGACCGAAGCGCAAGCGGCTGCCAAGGAAAAAGACGGCCTGGCCGACGCCAAGGTTCTGGAAGAGAAACTCGGCGCCCAGGCGCGCGGCGAAGAACAGCTCGGCGCAGCCAAGGCCAAGGCGACCCAGGATCTGGGTATGGCCGAGGCGCAGGTGCTGCTGGAGCGTCTGAACGCCGAAGCAGAAGGTCTGGGCAAGAAGTTCGGTGCTCTGGATTCGCTCAGCGACAACGCGCGTGCTCACGAAGAGTTCCGCATGCAATTGGAGAAGAGCTTCGAGGAGGCCATGGCCGCCATCGCCGCCAACAAGGAAATTGCCAAGGATCAGGCCGAGGTGCTGGCCACCGCGCTGGCCAAGGCGAAGATCGAGATCGTCGGTGGCGAGGGCGACTTCTTCAACTCCTTCGCCAAGTCGCTGTCGGTGGGCAAGGCCATCGAAGGTGTGGTCGGCAAGAGCCCGGTAGTGCAGGACGTGCTGGCGCGTCTGCTGGCTGGCAAGGCGGCGCCCGCAGCGCCAGTGGCCGCGCCGAGCGCCGGGCCTGATCAGGCCTGAGCCCTGTCTGTAGGGTGGGCTTCAGCCCACCATTGCTCACTGTGGTAGGGGCTTCAGTCGCCCCCGCCACATGACCTAATTTCGATCAATCAGGGAACTTGTGATGTCAGAGCCAAGAGATTATCTGGAGATGACCTTCCGCTCGATCCAGTGCTTCAGCAATGATGGCCGTCTGGATGCGCAGGAGCTCAAAGCGCTGCTGGAAATCGCCGAGCGAGACGGCGAGATCGACGACAACGAGGTGCGGGTGCTGCGCAAGATCATCGCCCAGGTGCGGCCCGAGGAAATCGACTCGGCGCTGCGCGACAAGATCGCCATAGTCGAGAAGAAAATCGGCGCATAGCAAGCCGGCTGCGCCTGCTCAGCCAGTAGGTAGGGTGGACAATGCTCTTTTTGTCCACCATTGATGGGACTGGTGGACAAGCTTCGCATTGTCCACCCTACCAACTCTCCCACCCTACGCGGATGCCGCCCAGCCCAACCTGCCAGCCCCTCTTAGGAGGGGCGTTTTAGACGCAGCAGATTCAGGATGACTACGATGTCGGACGCACACACACAGGACGTATTGGACAAGGCCGTCGCCGAAGGGGGCGCCTACGAGGTGCTGCAGCGGCGCCTGCAGGAGCAGGGCCAGCGCCTGCGCAGCTTGACCGAAACGCTCAACGGCCAGCGCCTGGCGGAGTTCGGCAGCAGCGCGATGGAGGCCATTGGTCGGGTGCGTATCCGCACCGAGAACAACTGCATCGCCCGCGATATCGTCCAGGTCGGCGAGTGCCTGCTGTTCGGCTACAACGTGTTTCTGGGGCTGAAGAAGGAAACCAGCGTCGCCGACGTGTTCTCCCTCTACCGCCTGGTGGAAACCCCTGACGGCTTCGATGCCGAATCGGTACCGCTGGACGGCAGCTTCCTGGCCCAGGCCAGCTTCGTCGCCGACTTCAACGAGCTGTACACCTACTACAAGAACACCCGCCTGCTGCAGTTGGCCATCCGTGACGGCAAGCTGCTGGCGAGTTTCCAGATCGGTGAGCGCATCACCGATATTCGCGTGTTCCGCTGGTCGATCTCCACCGACGGCAAGGACGTGCGCTATATCGACAACCGCGGTGAGCGCGATATCGCGCTGCCGGCACCGTTCGACTTCGAGTGGCAGAAGACCACCCGCGAGATGGTGGTCATGGGCCGCCATCCGCACGTCAACATCCTCGACAGCGTATTCGTCGAGACCGTCGGCGGCGACCTGACCATCAAGGTCGAGAACAACACCCAGGACGGCCAGGGTATCTATCGCGAAGCCGTGGTGGACAAGACCCAGTCGCTGGATGATGCGCAGATCGAATATGCCCGCCTGGGCAGCCTGATTCTGCTGAAGATCCTGCCGTACCGCGAAGAACAGTGGCGCTACCTGGTGTTCAACAGCCTGACCAACCAGGTCGAGCGTATCGATGCCATCGGCCTGGCCTGCGTGCAGCTACCGGAAGACCACGGCATCATCTTCCCCGGTGGCTATTACCTGCAGAGCGGCGAGTACAAGACCTTCGAGCAGCCCATGGGCGGCATGCGCTTCAAGCGCTCGGTGCGTTCGCCCAACGGCGAGGACGTGCAGTACATCTTCTACCATCCGGAAGAAGGCCGCTCGGCGCTGTTCACCTACAACATGATCAACCGCCAGCTGCACAACCCGATCTTCGGCCACGGTTACGCGCGCCTGGAAGATGGGCGCATGGTGATCTTCGCCGCCGAGGGCAGCGAGCCGACGCGCATCCACCCGATGCAGATCTGGCAGACACCGTTCGAGAGCGAGGACCATGCCGCGCGCCAGCCTGCGCGCAGCGGCTTCTTCGGCCGTATCGGCAACGCCGAGCTGGTGCGTGGCGTATCCGACCTGCTCAATCTGAGCCGCGAGATCGACAGCCGCGAAGTGTCGGTGGCGCGCTACACCCAGCTGTGCCAGAACACCCGTCGTCTGTTCGATATCTACCACTGGCTGGGCGACGCCCAGTGCGCCGAACTGGCGCCGCTGCTGCGCGAAGTGGCCGCCACGTCCGAGCTGGTACTGGATGAGTTCGAGAAGGTCGAGAGCATTCGCCAGCAGTCCGCCCGCGCCATGGCCGAGGCCGAGACGCGGCAGAAGAGCCTGCTCTCCGGCCTGCTGATGGACAGCTGGGACGAGGTGCAGCATTTCGTCGAGGCGCTCAACGCCATCACCGCACAGCGCGGCCAGTTGCTGACCATCCGCGACTACCGCTACATCGACGTGGCGCGTATCGACGCCATGGAGACCGAGCTGCTCGAAGCGCAGGAGCGCGTGGCCAGCGCCACCTCGGCCTTCCTCGCCAGCGATGCGGCGCTGCAACCCTATGTGCAGCGCCTGGGCGAGCTGGATGCCCTGGCGCAGAAGGCCGATACCGTCACCCAGCTCAATGAGCCGCTGGTCGAGATGCAGGAGATGGCCGGCAACCTCGACATGCTGTCGAGCCTGATGGCGTCGCTTAAGATCGATGACGCCACCCAGCGTACCGCCATCGTCGAGTCGATTTCCGAGGTCTACGCCCGCCTCAACCAGGCCAAGGCGCGCGCCGAGCAACGGCGCAAGGGCCTGGGTTCGGCCGAGACCGTGGCGCAGTTCGGCGCCCAGTTCAAACTGTTCGGCCAGGGCATCACCAATGCCCTGGCGCTGGCCCAGGACCCGGAGAAGTGCGACGAGCAGCTTGGTCGTTTGTTGGTGCAGCTGGAAGAACTGGAAAGCCAGTTCGGTGATCAGGAGCAGTTCCTCAGCGATATCCTCGGCAAGCGCGAAGAGCTGTTGGAAACCTTCGAGGCGCACAAGCAGAGCCTGCTCGACGAGCGCCAGCGCCGCGCCCAGGGTGTGCTCGACGCCGCCCAGCGTATCCTCGACAGCCTCGTCCGACGCACCGCGCGCCTGACCCAGATGGACGAGCTCAACGCCTTCTTCGCCGCCGACCCGCTGATTCTCAAGCTGCGCGAAATGGCCGAACGCCTGCGCGAGCTCAAGGACAGCGTCAAGGCTGACGATGTCGAGGCGCGCCTGAAGGCCGCCCGTGACCAGGCGGTGCGGGCATTGCGTGACAAGAGCGAGCTGTTCGAAGAGGGCGGCAACGTCATCAAGCTCGGCCCGCGCCATCGCTTCAGCGTCAACACTCAGGAACTGGATCTGACTCTGATGCCGCGCGGCGATGCGCTGTATCTGCACCTGACTGGTACCGATTTTCTCGAGCCACTACGCGACGAAACCCTGGAAGGCCTGCGCGATTACTGGCAGGTTTCGCTGGAGTCCGAATCACCCTCGCTGTACCGCGCCGAATACCTCGCCGGGCTGGTGCTGGACGCCGCGCTAAACGGGCGTGAAGGCCTTAGCCTGGATCTGCTCAAGACCCATCTGGCGCAGCCGGATGACCTGACCCGGCTGATCCGCGACTTCGCCGCGCCGCGCTACAAGGATGCCTACGAGAAAGGTATTCACGACCACGATGCCGCGCTGATCCTGATCCAGCTGTTGCCGCTGCGTGAAAGCGCCGGGCTGCTGCGCTATGCGCCGGCCGCCCGTGGCTTCGCTGCGCTGTTCTGGAACCGCTGGGGGCAGGACATTGAGGCCGAGCTGTGGCCCGAGCGCGCACGCAGCAGCCTGCACTTGCGGCAGATGTTCGGCAGTGAAGATGGCGTGCTGCGCCTGCAGGAAGAGATCGCTGCAGCGATGCAGCGCTTCCTCGCCCAGCACCCGCTGGCGGTGACCGCCGCGCAACGCCAGGCGGCTGCGGCCTATCTGGTCGAGGAGCTGGCGGCCAAGCCTATCGAGTTCACCTTCAGCAAGTACGCCCGGCAACTGCTCGATACCCTGCAGCAGCGCATGCAGGCCAGTCATGTTTGGGATGACTACCACGAGGCGCTGGACAACCTGCGCGGCCGGCCGGTGCAGCGCTGGTCGCTGGCGCAGACCTGGCTCGATGGCCTGTGTGCGCAGGACGAAGCGCTGGCTGAGCTGGTCGAGTACATTCCCGAAGCCGTGGCTATCAGCCTGCTGGACGACGAGTTCCCGCGTCGTTTCACTGAGGTCGACCTGCGCTTCAGCGTCAGCGGCCTGCTTGGCGACCATCCGCGTGTGCAGAATGGTGCACTGGTGCTGGCCATCGACGACTACTTTGCCCGCTTGCAGCAGCACCTGAATGACTTCGTGCCGCAACTGCAGCGCTACCAGGCGCTGCGTCAGGAGGTGATCAACCGCGAGCGCCAGGCCCTGCGCCTGTCCGAGTTCAAGCCGCGGCCGCTGTCGTCCTTCGTGCGTAACAAGCTGATCAACGATGTGTACCTGGGCTTTATCGGCGACAACCTGGCCAAGCAGATGGGCACCGCTGGCGAGAACAAGCGCACCGACCTGATGGGCCTGCTGATGCTGATTTCGCCGCCTGGCTACGGTAAGACCACGCTGATGGAATACGTGGCGCACCGCCTGGGTCTGATCTTCATGAAGATCAACGGCCCGGCCCTCGGCCATGAAGTGCGCTCCATCGATCCGGCGCAGGCACCGGACGCCACCTCGCGCCAGGAGCTGGAGAAGCTCAACCTGGCGTTGGAGATGGGCAACAACGTGATGCTCTATGTCGACGACATTCAGCACACCCACCCCGAGTTCCTGCAGAAGTTCATCTCGCTCTGTGACGGCACGCGGCGCATCGAGGGCGTGTGGAAGGGCAAGACCAAGACTTACGACATGCGCGGCAAGAAGTTCTGCGTGGTGATGAGCGGCAACCCGTACACCGAGTCCGGCGATGTGTTCAAGATCCCCGACATGCTTGCCAACCGCGCCGACATCTACAACCTCGGCGACACCCTGGGCGGCATGCAGGAAGCCTTCGCGCTTAGCTACATCGAGAACAGCCTGACCTCCAACCCGGTGCTGGCGCCGCTGGCCACCCGCGACATGGCCGATGTCTATCGCTTCGTCGCCAAGGCCGAGGGCAAGCCGTTCTCCGCCAACGAGCTGTCGCACACCTACAGCGCCGCCGAGATCAACGAGATCACCTCGACCCTGCAGCGCCTGATGCAGATTCGCGACGTGGTCGGCCGGGTCAACCAGCAATACATCGTCAGCGCCGCGCAGGCCGATACCTACCGCACCGAGCCGCCGTTCAAGCTGCAAGGCAGCTACCGCAACATGAACAAGATGGCCGAGAAGATCAGTTCGGTGATGAACGATGCCGAACTGCTGCAACTGATCGCTGACCACTATCAGGGCGAGTCGCAGCTGCTCACCACTGGCGCCGAGGAAAACCTGCTCAAGCTCGCCGAGCTGCGCGGTAACCAGACGCCCGAGCAGGCCGAACGCTGGGCGCAGATCAAGCGCGACTTCATGCGCAACAAGGCCATGGGCGGCAGCGATACGGACGTTGGTGGCCGCGTGGTGGCGCAACTGGTCGATCTGGTCGAAGGCGTGCGTGGTTTGGCGGCCAACAAGCCGAGCGTCGAGACGCCGAACGTGCCATGGGAACAGTTGCTGACCGGTCTGGATCACCTCGGTAAACTGCGCCCGCATGTGGAGGTGGTTGCACCACCGCAGCCGGGTACGCAGAAACTCCTGGAAAGCCTCGCTGACAGCCTGGAAAACAGTTTCCTGCCGCTGATCAAGTCGATGGACAAGAAAATCGACATCGATCTGCGTACCCATAACCGCATGCTGGAAATCTCCACCCAGCTGCGCGACCTGAGCGCGCACCTGGGGCAGGAGCAGCGCAGCGGTGCCGCGGACGACGAGGCGCCGTGAGACGAGATGGGCTTAAGGCGTTGCAGCCGCTGCTGGCGATCGCCGGCAGCATGCTGCTGGTGCAGCTGGCCAATGGCACCTTCGCTGGTGCCTTGAACGTCTGGGGGCTGGTGCCCCGGCACGTCGAGGCGCTGCCCGGTATTCTCTTCGCGCCCTGGCTGCATGGCAGTTGGGCGCATCTGCTCAGCAACCTCAGTGGCCTGCTTGTACTCGGCAGCCTGGTGCTGCTGCGCTCGCGCCGTGATTTCTTTTCTTCCAGCGCTTTTATCATCCTCGGTAGCGGGGCGCTGGTCTGGCTGTTCGGTCGCACCGGTTTGCATATCGGTGCCAGTGGCTGGCTGTTCGGCTTCTGGGGCCTGCTCCTGGCGCGCGCCTGGTTTGAGCGCAGCCTGCTGGATCTGCTGTTGGCTGTGCTGGTGTTCTTCCTTTACGGCGGCTGGTTCTTCGGTTTGCTGCCACGCGCCGGCGTCTCCTTCGAGTACCATCTGGCCGGCGCTTTTTGCGGCGTGCTATACGCCGCGCTAAGCCGCCGCCGAAAAGGCCGTTGAAAAACTACCTCGGCTTTGGCTTCCTGCGTCGCTCTACCTCCTGCATCCTTGCAGTCGTGCGTTGCCATCGCTGCGTTAAAAACAGGCTCGGAATGCTCATTTACAACTGTAAACTCCGCTTCCTCGTCTGTTTGTGCCTTGCGCTGGCTGCCTCGCCTACGTTTTTCAACGGCTTTTCAGTTATGAAAAAGGAATTTGCATGGATTTCAATCGTCTCGACCAGCAACTGCGCGACAGCCTGGCCGATCTGCGTCTGAGCAACGAGGAACGTGACGAGCTGCGCCAGCTGGGCAGCGAGCTGAATCAGGATCAGGTGCGCTTCATGCGCAACCGCGCCTTCGCGCTGGCCCGCGAGCTGATGCGCGAGGCGGAGAACGTCGAGCCGGCGCTGAAATGGCTGGAGCAGGTGATCAAGACCCTCGACAGCGTCGGCAGTGCGCCGCGCGTGGAGCATGCCAGCGCTCACTTCAGTCCGGGCGAGAGCTGCCGACGCAAGATCCGCGAGCTGTGCCGCCAGGCGCGCAAGAGCGTGGATATCTGCGTCTACACCATCTCCGACGATCAGCTCAGCGAAGAGGTGCTCGCCTGTCATGAGCGCGGCATCGCCGTGCGGGTGATCACCGACAACGAAAAACAGTTCGATGCCGGCAGCGATATCCAATGGCTGCGTGACAAGGGGGTGCCGCTGCGCATCGACGCCGGGCCTTATCACATGCACCACAAATTCGCTCTGTTCGATGGTCGCCTGCTGCTCAACGGCAGCTTCAACTGGACGCGCAGCGCCACCACCAGCAACGAGGAAAATCTGTTGGTGATCGATCATCCACAACTGGTAGCCGCCTACACGCGCGAGTTCGACAAGCTCTGGGCGCGCTACGCAGGCAACTGATGAATCACCCTCACGCTCGCCAGCTCCTGGGCTTCTATCGCAGCTGCTACCTGGCTGACAGTCGCGACCTGGATCTGGACAACCTCGGCAAGCTACCCGCCAACCGCTGGGCCTGGCTTGACGGGCGCGAGGAGCTGGCTAGCGGCGGTGTACCGCTGTTGCCGTTGTCGGCCGAACTGGGTCGTGCGCTGGCCGAGGCGCAGGCGCTGTATCAGCGTGAACTGCAACTGGTCTACGGCGTGCTGCCTATCTGTGGCCGGCTGCAACTGGAAACCGGCGCTTCACAGGCGATTTGCGGTCCGTTGTTCTATTACGAGGCGAGCCTGCAGCCGACGGCGGATGGGCAGAGTCATTTGCTCGCCATCGACCCGCAGCAGGTGCATGGCAACTGGCGTCTGCTGCGCCGTCTGTTCGATGAAAGCGGCAACGCTAGCCTCGATGGTCTGCCGCTGCCGACGGCCACACTGGATGCTGCCTCGCTGGGCCACTTGCTCGCTTGGGTGGCGCGCAATACGCAGGTGCGCGAGGTCAGCGAGGCAGCCGGCTTCCCTCTCCTGGCAGATGCCGATACGTTGGCCAAGGCCCAGCGTCGCCGCAGCCTGTCGCTGCAGGCCGGTGCCTTCGTCGCCCTGGTACCGCGCGGCAGTGGCAGCCGCGGTATCGCCCATGAGCTGCAACTGCTGCAGGAGGCCGCGCAGCTGTCGCCCGCCTTGTTGCAATTGCTCGGTGAAACGCCAGCCGTGCAGACGACAGGCTCGATCAGCACGCCGCAGCGTCTGCCGGCGCAGCTCAGTACGGCGCAATGCCGGGCGTTGGCCAATGCCGCACGTTATCCGCTGAGCCAGATTTCCGGCCCGCCCGGTACCGGCAAGAGCTACAGCCTTGCGGCTCTGGCGCTGGATCGTTACCTGCAGGGCGAGAGTGTGCTGCTGGTCAGCCGCAGCACGCAGGCGGTGCGGGTTATCGCGCACAAGCTGCGCGAGGATTTCGGTCTGCGCGACGGCGTGCTCGAGGGCGATGGCCAAAGCCTGCGCCAGGCCCTGCGCGAGCGGCTGCAGCGCATGCTGCAGGGCGAGATTTCGGAGGTTTCCGAGCAACTGGAGGCGCGTCAACGCAGCGAGCTGGAGGTGCTGACCCAGGCCGAGGTGCGCCTGTCGGCTGATTTTCGCAAGCGCTGCGAGCAGGCCGTGCGCTGGAGTCGCCTGCTGCTGCGTGCTGAACGCGGCAGCCTGGCGTTCTGGCAGCGCTGGTTGCAGGTGCCCTGGGTGCGCAAGCGCATCGGTAACAGCGTCTGGCCCTGGGTGTTGCTGGATGAGTTGCGCGATAGTCAGCGGCGCCGTCAGTCGCTCAGTCGCGAGCACCTCAACAGCCATCGAAGCCTGGCGCTCAAGCGTCTGCTGGTGGCTGACCGTGGGCTGTTCGTGCGCTATAACCAGGCCATCCGTGCGCGCAATTCCCAGCGCCAGCTGGCCCTGTTCGAGGATATCGACCCGGCGCGCCTGCTGGCTGCCTTCCCGATCTGGGTGGTGACCCTGGACGAACTGCATCGACTGCTGCCGTTGCGCCCTGAACTGTTCGACGTGATGGTGATGGATGAGGCGACCCAGTGCGACATCGCCTCGGCGCTGCCGGCCTTCCAGCGCTGCAAGCGTGCCGTGGTCACCGGCGACGCGCGTCAGCTGCGGCATATCTCCTTTCTCTCCCGCGTGCGCGAGACGCAACAGCTGCAACGCGCCGGCCTGCAGGCCGAGGAGCGTGAAGCCTGGAGTTACCGCGACAACAGCGTGCTGGATCTGGTCGGCCTGCAACTGGCCAGCCAGGAGGCGGTGGTATTTCTCGACGAGCATTTCCGCAGCCGCCCGGCGCTGATTCGCTTCAGCAACGAGCTGTTCTACGACCAGCGCCTGCGGGTGATGAAGGAGCGCCCGGGGGGCGAGGCTTGCAACAGCCTGCAATTGTTGCGTATCGAGGGCCAGCGCGGGCGCAATGGGGTCAACGAGGCGGAAGTGGAGCGGGTGCTGGAGTTGATCGCTGCGCATCTGGCTGAGTACCAGGGTAGCCCGCTCAAACCCAGCATCGGCGTGCTGTCGCCATTTCGCGATCAGGTCGAGCGCATCCGCGCGCGTATCGGCGAGACGCTGCAGCTGGAACTGCTGCGCGAGTTTCGTCTGCTGGTGGACACGCCCTACGGCTTTCAGGGCGAGGAGCGCGACCTGATGATCCTCAGCTTCGTGGTCGACCGCGAATCGAACCAGGCGGCCAGCTACCTGAACCGTGCCGATCTGTTCAATGTCGCCATCACTCGTGCCCGCGAGCGCCAGGTGTTGCTGTTCAGTGGTGACGAGCGCCAACTGCCCGGCACGCACCTGCTGCGTCGTTACCTGGAATTCCCGCACAAGCCTGGTGTCAGTTGGCAGACGGGGGCCGTGGACGTCGCCCGGCAGAACTTGTGTCAGGTGCTCGAAGGGCAGGGCGTCAGCGTGTGGAGTCACTATCCACTGGCCGGGCAGGTGCTGGACCTGTTCTGTCGGCGCGGCGACAAATGCCTGGCTATCGACCTGATCGGCTTTCCGGGGGAGGGCGAGGGCTTTCTCGAACTGGAGCGCTACCTGGTGCTGGCGCGCGCCGGCCTGGAAACTCTGCCGCTGAGCTACGGTCTCTGGCAGGAGGCGCCGGAGCAGACGTTGCAGGCGATACTGGCGCGACTCTGACGCTTCAGCATCGCGGGCTTCTTGACGCGCGCGGCGATCGTGGCCTAGCAGGCCGTTGAAAAAACGTAGGCGAGGCAGCCAGTGCAAGGCAAAAACAGGCGAAAAAGCGGAGTTTACGAGCTGTAAATGAGCATTTTGAGCCTGTTTTTAACGCAGCAATGGCAACGCAGGTAGTTTTTCAACAGCCTGCTAAGCCTTTGGTAGACCGTCAATGTGCCGGGGGGCTTATGACGCTGCGCAATGCTGTTCAACTGATCACCTATCCCGACCGCCTGGGACGTAACCTGGGAGAGCTTTACCAACTGTTGGATCGGCACTTGGCCGATGCGCTGGGCGGGGTGCATATCCTGCCGCTGTATCCGTCCAATGCCGATGGTGGCTTCTCGCCGCTCACCCACATGGAGGTGGATCCGCGCTATGGCGACTGGGCGGACGTCGAGCGTATCTCCGCGCGCTTTGATCTGTGTGTCGACCTGGTGATCAGTCATATCGCCGATGAGTCGCCGGAGTTCCTGGATTTTGTCGCCCATGGCCAGGACTCGCCCTACGCCGATCTTTTCGTGCAGGTCGACAGCCTCGGCGAGATCAGCCACGACGACCTGGCCATGATCCATATCCGCAAGGAAAAAGAGCCGTTTCGCGAGGTGCGCCTGGCCAATGGTGAAACCTGTCGGGTCTGGTGCACCTTCACCGAACGGCAGATCGACCTCAATTACGACTCGCCGAAAACCTACCAGTTGATGGAGCAGTACATGGCCTTTCTCGCTGCGCGCGGGGTCAAGCTGTTTCGCCTGGATGCTTTTGGCTACACCACCAAACGCATCGGTACCAGCTGCTTCCTGGTAGAGCCGAACGTGTACCGCATCCTGGAGTGGTTCCGTGAGACCGGGGCCAAGTACGAGGCCGAGATGCTGCCGGAGGTGCATGACCACATCAGCTACCAGTACGCCATCTCACGGCGGCATATGCGCCCTTACGGTTTCGCTCTGCCGCCGCTGGTATTGCACGCATTGCTCAGTGGCAGCAGCCGCTACCTGAAGAACTGGTTGCGGATGTGCCCGCGCAACCAGATCACCGTGCTCGATACCCACGATGGCATCTGCATTCCGGATGTCGAAGGCATGCTGCCCGAGGCGCAGATCCAGTACTTGATCGATGAGGTCTCGACCCGCAGCGCCGACCCCATCCTGCGCCGCTCGGCGGTGACCGTGCATAGCGTCGGGGCCATCTACCAGCTCACCTGCACCTTCTACGAGGCCTTGATGCGCAATGACGAGGCCTATATCGCCGCCCGTGCCATCCAGTTCTTCGCGCCCGGCATCCCGCAGGTGTATTACGTTGGTCTGTTGGCTGGCTGCAACGACTTCGATCTGCTCGAGCAGACCGGTGAGGCACGCGACGTCAACCGTCATTACTACAGCCTGGAGGAGGCCGAGCAGGCCTTGCAGCAGCCGCTGGCGCAGCGCTTGCTGGCGCTGATGCGCTTTCGTTGCCAGCATCCGGCCTTTGACGGCCGCTTCGAGCTGAACTATTCGACGGACGACCAACTGCTGCTAGCCTGGCGCCATGGCGAGCATTACTGCCGTCTGCATCTCGATCTGAGCAGCCTGCAAGCGATCATCGATTACACCGATGAGCAACTGAGGATCAGCCGCATGACCTGTTGAAGGTCGGCGGGGGCCATGCTTTCGCGTTAGACTTGCGCTCTTTCGACCAGCCAAGAAGCCCGCCATGGCCCTGCCATCGACCACCTACAAGATCGACATGAACCTCACCGACATGGATCGCAGCGTTTATGAAAACCTGCGTTTCACCGTCGCTCGGCATCCCTCTGAGACCGAAGAGCGTCTGGCCGCGCGGTTGATCGCCTATGCGCTGTTCTATCACGAGCAGCTGGCGTTCGGCCGTGGCCTGTCGGATGTCGACGAGCCGGCGCTGTGGGAAAAGAGTTTGGACGATCGTGTGCTGCACTGGATCGAAGTCGGTCAGCCGGACAGCGAACGCATCACCTGGTGCTCTCGGCGTACCGAAAAATTCAGCCTGGTGGCCTATGGCAACCTGCGTGTGTGGCAGGGCAAGTGCCTCGACCCGGTGCGCAGCCTGAAGAACATCAACGTGGTTGCCCTCGGCCAGGAGGCACTGGCTGACTTGGCGCTGGACATGCCGCGTTCGCTGAACTGGAGCGTGATGATCAGCGATGGCGAACTGTTCGTCACCGACGAGCGTGGTCAGCACGAGATCCCCATTGAGTGGCTGGCCGGCGAGCGTTGAAGCCGTAGCCCGGATGCAATCCGGGAAAATGGTTTTGCACATTCCCCGGATTGCATCCGGGCTACATCAAGAAAAGTGACACCCTGCCCATGCGTATCGAAGCCCGTCCCTTGCCCGCCCAACTGCCTGATCTGGGTAGCCTGCCGCCTTTGCTGACCCGACTCTACGCCGCTCGGGGCGTGCAGTCTGCCGAGGAGCTGGACAAGGGCCTGGCGCGGTTGATCCCGTATCAGCAGCTCAAGGGCATCGAGGCGGCGGTCGAATTGCTGGTGCTGGCGCTCGAACAGCGCCAGCGCATCCTTATCGTCGGCGACTTCGATGCCGATGGCGCCACCGCCAGTTCGGTCGGTGTGCTCGGTCTGCGCCTGCTCGGCGCGGCGCATGTGGATTACCTGGTGCCCAACCGCTTCGAGTACGGCTATGGCCTGACCCCGGAGATCGTCGCCGTGGCGCTGCAGCGCCAGCCCGACCTGCTGCTGACCGTGGACAACGGCATCTCCAGCGTCGACGGTGTGGCGGCGGCCAAGGCGGCTGGGTTGACGGTGCTGGTCACTGACCACCACTTGCCGGGGCCGGAGCTGCCGGCCGCCGATGCTATCGTCAATCCCAACCAGCCGGGCTGCGACTTCCCCAGCAAGGCCATGGCCGGCGTCGGGGTGATGTTCTACGTGCTGCTGGCGCTGCGTGCGCGCTTGCGTGAAACCGGCTGGTTCGCCAGCCGTGCGGAGCCCAATCTGGGCGAGTTGCTCGATCTGGTGGCCCTCGGCAGCGTTGCCGACGTGGTACCGCTGGATGCCAACAACCGTATCCTTGTGCACCAGGGCCTGGCGCGCATCCGCGCCGGCCGGGCAAGGCCGGGCCTGCGCGCGATTCTCGAAGTCGCCGGGCGCGACCATCGGCGCATCACCTCCACCGATCTGGGGTTCATTCTCGGCCCCCGCTTGAATGCAGCCGGTCGCCTCGACGATATGAGCCTGGGCATCGAGTGCCTGCTGTGCGACGACGAGGCGCTGGCGCGCGACATGGCGGTGCAGCTCGACCAGCTCAATCAGGACCGCAAGGCCATCGAACAGGGCATGCAGCGCGAGGCGTTGGCCCAGCTCAAGGATCTGTCTATTGAGGACATGCCATTTGGCCTGTGCCTGTTCGAGCCGGACTGGCACCAGGGGGTGATCGGCATTCTTGCCTCGCGTCTGAAGGAGCGTTACCACCGTCCGGCCATCGCCTTCGCCGATGCGGGGGAGGGTATGCTCAAGGGTTCCGCGCGTTCAGTGCCGGGGCTGCACATCCGCGATGCGCTGGATGCCGTGGCGGCCAAGCATCCGGGGCTGATCAGCAAGTTCGGTGGGCATGCCATGGCTGCCGGGCTGTCGCTGCCGCAAGCCAACTTCGGCGCCTTCGCTGCGGCCTTCGACGCCGAGGTGCGGCGTCAGCTGTGTGAAGACGACCTGACCGGCCGCCTGCTTTCAGACGGCCAGCTCGATGCCACCGAGTTCCACCTGGAACTGGCCCGCGCCCTGCGTAATGCCGGCCCCTGGGGCCAGCATTTCCCCGAACCGCTGTTCCATGGCGTGTTCCAGATCGTCAGTCAGCGCATCGTCGGCGAGCGTCACCTGAAGCTAGTGCTCAAGACCGAGTGCGGCAGCGTGCAACTCGACGGCATCGCCTTCAACATCGACCGTGAGGTTTGGCCCAACCCAACCCTGCGCTGGGCTGAAGTGGCCTACAAGCTCGACCTCAACGAGTTTCGCGGTAACGAGACCGTGCAACTGATGGTGGCGCATATCGCCCCGCGCTGATCGCTGTCGCGATGAAATTCGGCGTTACCAATCTGCCCGTCCGCCTTGGGCGAACTCTGCTAGAAACTCTCGTCAATTCAACCGGTGTCGGTTGAGGTGTATCCGGAATTTCCCTGTGTTATCTGGGGTCGGATGCACCGGTGCCTATTTTTCAGGAGAGTTCGCAATGAACACCAGCAATCTGCTCGACCAACTGCTAAAGGCCGGCCAGCAGGCCATGCAGAAACCTGCGACGAAGAGCCCTCAGGGGCAGCAGGCAGGCGGTTTGGGTGGCCTGCTCTCTGGTGGAGGCCTGGGCAGCCTGCTCTCGGGCGCGGGGGGCGGTGCGCTGGCGGCCGGTGCGGTCGGTCTGCTGCTGGGCAGCAAGAAAGCGCGCAAGATGGGCGGCAAGGCGCTGACCTATGGCGGCCTGGCTGCTCTCGGTGTGATGGCCTACAAGGCCTACGGCAACTGGCAGGCGCAGCAAGCCCAGCAGGGCGGCGCGCAGCCGGTCGAACCGCAGACCCTGGATCGTTTGCCGGCAGCGCAGGTCGAGCAGCACAGCCGCGCCATTCTCAAGGCGTTGGTGGCGGCCGCCAAGGCCGATGGCCATGTCGATGACCGCGAGCGTCTGCTGATCGAAGAGGAGCTGGGCAAGCTGGCGCAGGACGCCGAGCTGCAGAGCTGGTTGCACGCCGAACTGAACAAGCCGCTGGACCCGGCCGACGTGGCGCGTGCCGCGGCGACCCCGGAAATGGCGGCGGAAATGTACCTGGCCAGCGTGCTGATGGTCGACGAGGAGCATTTCATGGAGCGTGCCTACCTCGAAGAGCTGGCGCGTCAACTGAAGCTGCCGCTGGAGTTGAAGGCCGAGCTGGAAACCCAGGTGCGCGCGCTGCCTGTTGGTGTCTGAGTCGTCTTCTCGTTTCAGTCCGCATGCCGGGCATGGCCCGGCATCGCCTCACCAGCATGATCGCTCAGGTAGGCTTCCACGGCCGCGCTGACCGTTGGTTGCAGGTGCCTTGGCTGATCGTCGTGCAGTAGCCCGAAGCGCCGCAGCTTGTCCTTGAGCGGCCCCTTGACCTCCGCGAAGTGCAGTTCGATGCCGGCCTCGGCGAGCATGCGGTCCAGCTCGCCGAGCATGTCGGCAGAGGTCACATCGATGCTGGTGACTGGTTCGGCGGCGATCACCACGCGCCGCACCGGCGCCGGGGCTTTTTCCAGGGCCTGCAGCAGGCATTGCTGGAACAGCTCGGCATTGGCGAAGAACAGCGGGGCGTCCCAGCGAAACAGCAGCAGGCCGGGTATCTGCCGCGCATCGGGGTGTCGCTTGATGTCATGGAAGCCACGGATGCCCTCCACCTGGCCGAGAACGGTGTAGTAAGGGCGCCAGCCGTCCCAGAGAAATTCGATCACCGCCAGCACCACGGCAATGCCGATGCCGGGGATCACGCCGAAGGTCACCACGCCGGCGAAGCAGGCCATCGATAGCCAGAACTCCCATTGCTGCACGCGGAAGATGCGCCGCAGATCGCTGACCACGAACAGGCCGATGACGGCGGCAATCACCACTGCTGCCAGCGCGCTGGTGGGCAGGTGCTGCATCAGGTCCGGGGCCAGCACCAGCAGCAGGGCGACGCTCAGGGCGCCGACGATACCGGCTACCTGGGTCATCGCGCCTGCCGCCTCGGCGACCGGCGTGCGTGACGAGCTACTGCTGATGGGGAAACCCTGAAACAAGCCGCCGGCCAGGTTCGCCGCGCCAAGGGCGACCAGCTCCTGATTGGGGTCTACTGGGCGTCCGGTTCGGGCTGCATAGGTACGCGACAGCACGCTGGTGTCAGCGAACGCGACCAGGGCGATGGCAATGCCGCCCAGCACCACTCTGGCCAGATCGACGCCGCTGAGCCAGGGCAGAGTGAAACTGGGCAGCCCCTGGGGCAGTTCGCCGAGCACCTGCACGCCCTGGCTATCGAGTTCGAACAGAGCCACCGCCAGGGTTGCTAGGGTCACGGCGATGAGGATGCCGGGCAATTGCCTGAAGCGGCTCAGCAACAGGATCAAGGCCAGGGTGCCGGCGCCGACGAGCAGGCTGTAGAGGTGGGCCTGGCCTGCGATCAGCGCACTGGCGATGGCGCGGATGTCACTGAGCGGACCCTGGCTATCGATGCCAAAGCCGAACAACTTGGGCGCCTGGCTGATCAGCACGCTCAACGCGATACCGTTCATATAGCCATAGCGGATGGGCTTGGACAGCAGCTCGGTGATGAACCCCAGGCGCAGCAGCCCGGCAATCAGGCAGGTGAGGCCGGCCACCACGGCCATCATGCTGGCCAGGGTCACCGCACGCATCGGGTCGCCGCCCGAGAGCGGCAGCACCACGGCGAGAATCAGCGCCGCCAGGGCCGAGTCCGGGCCGAGCACGAGAATGCGACTGGGACCGAACAGGGCGTAGGCCAGCAGCGGCACGATGGTCGCATACAGGCCGTAGATGCCTGGCACGCCGGAGGCCTCCGCATAGGCAATGCCCACCGGTACCAGCATGGTGGTCAGCACCAGGCCTGCGGCAATGTCCTTAGGCAGCCAGGCCAGGCGATAGTCCTTGAGCAGCTGCAGGCCCGGAAGCCAACGCAGCCAGCCGCGCTGTCGCGACATGCTGGGAAGCGGAGTATGGGGCTTGCGTGCAGGCGCTGGTGGCATCGCGGACGGCTCGGGCAGGAATGCGTGCAAGTAAAGCGCAGAGCGCGGGTGCTTCACCATAGCTGCCAGTCGAGGGGCGCGTATTCAGCCGCTGCATCAGACCAAAAGATCATTCATCCTTGCCCCAGGCTTGTTTTAGGCTGTCGGGCAACGACAAGAACGACACGCGAGGATGCCTATGTCGCAACCGCCACTGGATGCTTACGACTACCTGATCGTCGGCGCTGGCCCTGCTGGATGCCTGTTGGCCAATCGGCTTTCTGCCGACCCTGGCGTCAGCGTGCTGCTGATCGAGGCGGGCGGGCGCGACAACTATCCCTGGATTCATATCCCGGTTGGCTACCTCTACTGCATTGGCAATCCGCGTACCGACTGGTGTTACAGCACCGAGGCCGATCCTGGTCTGCATGGCCGCTCGTTGAAATACCCGCGTGGTCGCGTGCTTGGCGGTAGCTCCTCGATCAACGGCATGATCTATATGCGTGGCCAGGCCGCGGACTACGATGGCTGGGCGGCGGCGGGCAATCCCGGTTGGGCCTGGCGTGATGTGTTGCCGCTGTTCAAACGTTCGGAGAACCATTTTGCCGGTACGAGCGAATGGCACGGTGGCGACGGCGAATGGCGGGTCGAGCGCCAGCGATTGTCCTGGGAGATTCTCGAAGCTTTCCGTGAGGCGGCGGCGCAAAGTGGTATCGCCAGCGTCGATGACTTCAACGGTGGTGACAACGAAGGCTGTAGCTATTTCCAGGTCAACCAGAAGCGCGGCGTGCGCTGGAATGCCTCCAAGGCCTTTCTGCGCGATATCCGCCAGCGCCCCAATCTGCAGGTGCTGACCGGTGCCGAAGCCGAACGGCTGGAGCTGGAGGACGGTCGTGCCAATGCGCTGCATCTGCGTTGTCAGGGGCGGGCGCTGCGGGTGGCGGCACGTCGCGAGATTATCTTGTGTGCCGGCGCCATCGGTTCACCGGCCTTGCTGCAGCGCTCCGGTATCGGTCCCAGGCCGCTGCTCGAAAGCCTGGGTATCGGCGTGCGCCATGAGCTGGCTGGTGTTGGCGAGAACCTGCAGGATCACCTGCAATTGCGTTTGATCTATCGCGTCGAGGGCGTGAAGACGCTCAACCGAATTGTGGCCACGCCCTGGGGCAAGCTGGGCATGGGCCTGGAATACTTGCTCAGACGCAGCGGGCCGCTGTCCATGGCGCCCAGCCAGCTCGGCGCCTTCGCCAAGTCCGACCCCGGCCAGGTGCGCGCCAACCTGCAGTATCACGTGCAGCCATTGTCGCTGGAGCGCTTTGGCGAGCCCTTGCACGATTTCCCGGCCTTCACCGCCTCGGTATGCAACCTGCGCCCGTACAGCCGCGGCAGTGTTCAGATTGCCTCCGTCGATGCCAGCGTAGCCCCGCTGATACGCCCAAATTACCTCAGTGACGAGCGGGATCTGCAGGTGGCGGCCGATGCTATCCGCCTGACTCGGCGCATCGTCGCCGCGCCCGCCCTGGCCGGCTACCGGCCCGAGGAATACAAGCCGGGGCCGCAGTACCAGAGCGAAGAAGACCTGCAGCGCGCTGCGGGCGAGATTGGCACCACCATCTTCCACCCGGTCGGCACCTGTGCCATGGGCCAGGGCCGTGAGGCGGTGGTCGATGCCCGTCTGCGCGTGCATGGTATCGCCGGTTTACGTGTGGTCGACGCGTCGATCATGCCGAGCATCACCTCGGGCAACACCTGCTCGCCGGTACTGATGATCGCGGAGAAGGCGGCGCAGATGATCGCCGCTGATGCGCGAGCGACGATAAGCATGGTGCCGCAGCGCGAGCCTGGTTGCGCGGTGAGCGCGTGACTGGTCGATCCGAGGCACCTTGGTGGGCGAGGCGACAGCTGTGCTCTGCTAGCATCGGGCGTCGATGAATGGAGGCGAACATGGCACTGCGTGCAATGCTGATGGGGTTGGGCTTGCTTCAGGTCGCCACGGGCGTTGTCGCTGGAGACCTGGCGTTGGACCAGCGCGCCTTGCTCCTGGAGGACAGCCGGTTGCCGCGTGAGGCAGCCCTGGATCGTCTGCAACAGGTGCGCTTCGCCTTTCGCGAGGCGGCGCCTGAGGCCGGCGAGTGGCCGCTGTGGTCGCGCACCTACGGCGTCCAGGGGAGCTGGGACGACGCCGGCCTTGAGCGCCGCGGCGAGGGGCTGCTGATGGGGATGGATCGTGCGCTGGGCGGGCAGTGGATCGGTGGCGTGCTGGGTGGAGTGACGCGTGCCCGGCTGGAGCATGATCAGGGCCATGGCAGCACCGATAGTCGTTACCTCGGGGTCTACGCCGCGACTCGGGTATACAACCAGTTGGGCTTTCGGCTCGGGTTGCTGCACGGCTGGCATGAGCTGGAACGGCGCGATAACGCGCGCACTTGGCAGCTGTTTGGCGAAAGCAGTTACGCCATGGACTATCGCGATTTCACCTTGGAGCCATTTGCCGGCCTGGCGTTAGTGCATCTGGATGCCGACGCTCGGCGTTTCGACGGACAGCGCCTGGCGGCAGCGCACGAGCAGACTGGTTACCTGACGCTTGGCTGGCGCCTGGCCGCGCCCTGGTACTGGCAACAGCGCAAGTGGGTAGGGCGTGCCAGTCTGGCGCTGCGGCAGAACCTGGGCAGCGACCGTTTGCGTGGCGAGACGGTCGACGGCCAGGGCGCACTCCAGCAGATGCACAGTCGTGAATTCGAGCGCAGCAGCCTGCGTCTTGACCTGAGCCTGGATCATGAACTCAGCCGTAGTCTCTACCTGGGCCTGACCTATGCGGGCCATTACGCCGAAGACGCGCGCGACAACGCCTTGGCAGCACGCCTGAGCCTGAAGTTCTGAGCTCGCCCCGCCGGTCAGTCAGCGGGCTGCCAGGGGGCTTCGAGTCGGGTATACTCGCCGGCTTTTCAGAAACTTTGCGGTCACGGCTCTTGCCGTGCTCGGCCAGGGCAGCGCATTAGCCGCTCGGGCGAGCCGGATTGAGCCGTTTCGCGTCTTTTGCCCGAGAGTGCTGCCCACCATGGAAATCAATCCGATCCTTAACAGCATCAAGGACCTGTCCGAGCGAACCCAGTCAATTCGGGGGTATCTTTGACTACGATCACAAGCATGATCGCCTGGTCGAAGTAAACCGCGAGCTGGAAGACGCCAGCGTCTGGAACAAGCCCGAGTACGCGCAAGCCCTGGGCCGTGAGCGCGCCATGCTGGCGCAGATCGTCGAAACCATCGACGACCTCACCGGTAGCCTGGTCGATTCCAGGGATTTGCTGGAAATGGCTGCCGAAGAAAACGACGAAGGCGCGGTGAACGACATCGCCGCTGAAGTCGAGCGCCTGCGCGAAATCCTCGAGAAGCTCGAATTCCGCCGCATGTTCAGCGGTGAGATGGACCCGAACAACTGCTACCTGGATATCCAGGCCGGTTCCGGCGGCACCGAGGCCCAGGACTGGGCCAACATCCTGCTGCGCATGTACCTGCGCTGGGCCGACAAGCGCGGCTTCGACGCCACCATCATCGAGCTGTCCGAAGGTGAAGTCGCTGGCATCAAGGGTGCCACCGTGCACATCAAGGGTGAGTACGCCTTCGGCTGGCTGCGCACCGAAATCGGCGTGCACCGTCTGGTGCGCAAGAGCCCGTTCGACTCCGGCGCGCGTCGCCACACCTCGTTCTCGGCGGTGTTCGTGTCCCCCGAGATCGACGACAAGGTCGAGATCGACATCAACCCGTCCGATCTGCGCATCGACACCTACCGCTCCTCCGGTGCTGGTGGTCAGCACGTCAACACCACCGACTCGGCGGTGCGTATCACCCACGTGCCGACCAACACCGTGGTGGCCTGCCAGAACGAACGTTCCCAGCACGCCAACAAGGACACCGCGATGAAGATGCTGCGGGCCAAGTTGTACGAACTGGAGATGCAAAAGCGCAACGCTGCTTCGCAGGCGCTGGAAGACAGCAAGTCGGATATCGGCTGGGGTCATCAGATCCGCTCCTACGTGCTTGATGACTCGCGCATCAAGGACCTGCGTACCGGCGTCGAGCGTAGCGACTGCCAGAAGGTCCTCGATGGCGATCTCGACGGTTACCTCGAGGCCAGCCTCAAGCAGGGCCTGTAATCCCAGTAACCAATCCCTGGGGCCGGCTTGCCGGCGCCTACTCAAAACTTTGTACGACACGCCAGGCAGATAAAGCGACCATGAGCGACCAACAACTCGACCAAAACGAACTGCAACAGGAAGAAAACAAGCTGATTGCCCAGCGCAAGGAAAAGCTTGCTGCCGTCCGTGAGCAGGGCATTGCCTTCCCCAACGATTTCCGCCGCGACCGCCTGTGCGCCGACCTGCAGAAACAGTACGAGGGCAAGAGCAAGGAAGAGCTGGAGGCCGCTGCCATCCCGGTCAAGGTCGCCGGGCGCCTCATGCTCAACCGTGGTGCCTTCATGGTCATCCAGGATACGTCCGGGCGCCTGCAGGTCTATGTCAACCGCAAGACCCTGCCGGCCGAGCAACTGGAAGCGGTCAAGCACTTCGACCTGGGCGACATCATCGCCGCCGAGGGCACCCTGGCCCGCTCCGGCAAGGGCGACCTGTACGTCGACATGCAGAACGTGCGCCTGCTGACCAAGTCGCTGCGCCCGCTGCCGGACAAGCACCACGGCCTGACCGACACCGAACAGCGCTATCGCCAGCGCTATGTCGACCTGATCGTCAACGAGGATGTACGCCACACTTTCCGCGTACGCTCGCAGGTGATCGCGCACATCCGTCGTTTTCTCAACGAGCGCGGTTTCCTCGAAGTGGAAACCCCGATGCTGCAGACCATACCCGGCGGCGCGGCGGCCAAGCCGTTCGAGACCCACCACAACGCGCTGGATATGGCCATGTTCCTGCGTATCGCCCCAGAGCTTTACCTCAAGCGTCTTGTTGTGGGTGGTTTCGAGAAAGTGTTCGAGATCAACCGCAACTTCCGTAACGAAGGCGTTTCGACCCGGCACAACCCTGAGTTCACCATGCTCGAGTTCTACCAGGCCTATGCCGACTATCGCGACAACATGGACCTCACCGAGGAACTGTTCCGCGAACTGGCCCTGGCCGTGTTGGGCAGCACCGACGTGCCGTACGGCGACAAGGTGTTCCATTTCGGTGAGCCGTTCGTGCGCCTGTCGGTGTATGACTCCATCCTCAAGTACAACCCGGAGATCACCGAGGCTGACCTGAACGACGTCGACAAGGCTCGCGCCATCGCCAAGAAGGCCGGCGCCAAGGTGCTCGGCCACGAAGGCCTGGGCAAGCTGCAGGTGATGATTTTCGAAGAACTGGTGGAGAGCAAGCTGGAGCAGCCGCATTTCATCACCGAGTATCCGTTCGAGGTGTCGCCACTTGCGCGTCGTAACGACGACAATCCCAACGTCACCGACCGCTTCGAGCTGTTCATCGGTGGCCGCGAGATCGCCAACGCCTACTCCGAGCTCAATGACGCCGAAGACCAGGCCGAACGCTTCCTCGCCCAGGTGGCCGAGAAGGACGCCGGTGATGATGAAGCCATGCACTATGACGCCGATTTCGTTCGCGCCCTGGAGTACGGTATGCCGCCGACGGCCGGTGAGGGCATCGGCATCGACCGCCTGGTGATGCTGCTGACCAACTCGCCGTCGATCCGTGACGTCATCCTGTTCCCGCACATGCGTCCGCAGGCTTGATGCCAGCCAGAAAGCCGCCTTCGGGCGGCTTTTTGCTACTTGTCGTTGCACTTTTTTTGGCGATATCGCTGGGCGCCTGGCCAGTAAGCGAAGCGGAGTCTTTTGCTTGCATGCCCAAGCTATTACTCTCCCAGGCATAACTAGAATCTAGAGGGTCGACCCATCGTGAGCTCCGTGCCTGCGTCCCCGAATGCCACCCAGGCAGCCAACGCCGTCGCCGAAAGTGTCCAGTACCATGGCCGCAAGGCCAGTCGTCAGGGCAGTGAGCAGCGCCGCCAGGCGATTCTCGATGCTGCCATGCGCATCATCGTGCGCGATGGCGTGCGCGCCGTGCGCCATCGAGCGGTGGCGGCCGAGGCGCAGGTGCCATTGTCCGCCACGACCTACTATTTCAAGGATATCGATGACCTGATCACCGATACCTTCGCCCAGTTCGTCGAGCGTAGCGCGGCTCATATGGCGGCGTTCTGGGCCAGTACCCAGGGCGCGATTGAGGAAATGGTCGGGCGCCTGGATGGCAGCGAGCAGGCTCGCCGGCAACTGGCCGAGGAAATCGCCGGGCTGGCGGTGCAGTACGTGCAGCGCCAGTTGCGTGAGCGTCGTGACCATCTGATCGCCGAGCAGGCGTTCCAGCAGGAAGCGCTGCTCAATCCGCGACTGCGCGAGCTGGTGCGCGCGCACCGGCAGATCCTGCAGCAGGGCGTCACTCACTTCTTCGAGGTGCTGGGCTCGCGCCAGCCCGAGCAGGATGCCGTGCTGTTGACGGCCGCCATCGTGCGGATGGAGTATCAGGGCCTGCTGGACGGCGTAGAGCACCTGGACAGCCAAGGAATGCTGGCCATCCTTAAACGCTATATGAATCTGGTTCTGGGGTTGTAAACCGTCGATCATCGGGTCGAATGGTCCTCACAAGGAGAGCGTAATGAAAGCCTGGCGCGCACTGGTCGCCCTGTCCTTCCTGCTGTTGAGTGGTTGCCTGGTCACCTTCAAGGACCCGATCCCGGCCAACGAGGCCGCGCCCATACCTCTGCTGGGAGAATGGACCCGACAGGACGAGTGGGGGGATCAGCTGTTTCTGGAGATCACCCGGGCCGGCTCCAACCTCTACCTGGCGCGTATCTACGAAGGCAGCGCGGACAGCCAAGGCGGTCTCGAAGAGTTCGGTTTCACCGTCGCTCATCATGGTCGCCGCTGGTATCTCTCGGCGGGTTTGCCGAAGAGTCTGGGTGCCAACTTCGCCATCGCCGGTTTCGAGTTGACCAAGGACAACGAGCTGGTGCTGTACAACCTCGACACCGATCGCATCCTCCAGGACATGGGCAAGGGCCTGCTCGAAGGGCAGACCATCCCCATGCCCGAAGCTGACGGTGCATTGATCACCAGCCCGCTGGACAAGGTGTTCGCCTACCTCGACGACCCGGCCAATGCCGACCTGTTCATCGAGGTGGCGCGTTACCAGCGGGCCGCCGAGCAGGAATCGCAATGAACAGCCAGCAAAAACTGGACGACTATCAACTCTGTATTCGTGCTCTCAGCGACCGTATCGTCGACGCGCAAACGCCCATCCGTGTACTCGATGCAGTGAAGTGGGACGATGGCATCCGCGACGGCTTTCTCAAGGCCAAGGGCAAGCAACTGCCGACAGTGGATCGCGACTACTACCTGAGTCGACCGTTGGCCTTCGACGCCGCAGCGAAGAAGTTGGAATTCCAGAACATCGAGCGCGACATTACCCGCCAGCTCGGTCAGTTCAACCCGGTCGGGCAGATCATGCGGCGCATGTGCAAGGAATACCGCATGGTCATTCGCATGCTCGAGGCGCGTGGTACCGAGGATTTCGGCCTGATCAGCCAGGAGCTGTACGGCGCCGCTTCCGACGCCTTCCATGCCGGTGATCCAACGCTTGCCGATCTCGGCCTGATGCTCTCGGACTACCTCAACAACATCGCCGCGCGTGGTGACCTGGAAGATGAGGCCAAGACCCTTGGTGCCAGTGATGCGGTGAGCATCCTGCAGCAGCGTCTGGCCGGGGTGTTTGGCGACGACACCATTCGCGTGTTCGAGTCCGACGGCATTCTCGCCGATGCCGCGGCTGGCGCTGACTACATCAAGATCCGCAGCGACGCGCGTTTCAACGAGCGAGACGTGCGGGCGCTGGAGGTGCATGAAGGCCTGGTGCACGTCGGCACCACGCTCAACGGTCTCAACCAGCCGATCTGCACCTTCCTGGCCAAGGGGCCGCCTTCGTCGACCGTGACCCAGGAAGGCCTGGCGATCCTGATGGAGGTGATTGCCTTCGCCTCCTACCCGACGCGCCTGCGCAAGCTGACCAACCGTACCCGCGCCATCCACATGGCCGAGGAGGGCGCGGATTTTCTCGAGGTGTTCGAGTTCTTCCGTGAGCAGGGCTATGGCCTGGAAGGCGGCTACAGCAACGCCAGTCGGGTGTTCCGCGGCTCCTTGCCGAACGGCCTGCCGTTTACCAAGGACCTGTCCTATTTGAAGGGTTTCATCCTGATCTACAACTACATCCAGTTGGCGGTACGCAAAGGCAAGCTGGAGCAGATCCCGCTGCTGTTCTGCGGCAAGACCACTCTTGAAGACATGCGTACCCTGCGCAAACTGGTGGACGAGGGCCTGGTGCTACCGCCCAAGTACCTGCCGGCGCAGTTCCAGGACATGAACGCACTGTCGGCCTGGATGTGCTTTTCCAACTTCCTCAACCATCTGAGCCTGGATCGCATCGAGGCGGACTACGCCAATATCCTCTGATCGGCGCCGCTCTGGCATCAGACTACCTCTGTAAAGGGATTTACCTCATGGAACACTCGGTTTTCGAGCGACAAGGGCAGCTCACGGATCGGCTCATCAGCCCGGCGGCCTATAACTTGGTCATTGGCCTGACCCTGCTCTGGGGCTTGCTGTGCAACTGGTGGATGGTGGGTAACATCAGCACCGACTGGCTACGCAGCATCAACCCCTGGGTGTTCTTCGGCGGCTACTTCGCCTCGTGCATGCTTGGCGTCTCGCTGTTCGCTCGCTCCAGAAACGCATTGGTGAGCTTCGTCGGCTACAACCTGGTGGTGGTGCCATTCGGCCTGGTCGTCAACCTGGTGGTCGACCGCTACGACCCGAAGCTGGTGCAGGAGGCGATCCGCATCACCGCGCTGGTCACGGTGGGCATGATGATCCTGGGCACGCTGTTTCCGGCCTTCTTCAGGCGCATTTCCTCTGCATTGACGGTGGCACTGCTGGTGGTGATCGTCGTGGAACTGGTGGAGATTTTCGTGCTCCGTGCTCGTCACGGCATCCTCGACTGGATCGTGGTGCTGATCTTCTGTGGCTACATCGGCTACGACTGGGGGCGCGCCAACCAGATTCCGAAGACGCTGGACAACGCGATCGACAGTGCGGCTGCGTTGTACATGGACATCATCAACCTGTTCCTGCGCATCCTGCGAATACTGGGCCGCAAATGATTGGCTGATCCCGTGGTCTGTTTACTGGAGCGGGAAAGCGTCCAGACCCGATGACCGTCGTGCCCGATAGACCAAGGAGACTTGCCCCTGTGTCCAGCCATCAGCTCGAATACGAAATCCTCGGTGCATCGGCGCAATCGGTGGAAATCATCCTCGACCCCGGCGAGACGGTGATCGCCGAGGCCGGTGCGATGAACTACATGACCGACGGCGTGCGCTTCGAAACACGCATGGGTGACGGTTCGTCCAGCGGTCTGCTGGGCAAGCTGTGGAGCGTCGGCAAACGCATGCTCACCGGTGAGTCGCTGTTCATGACCCACTTCAGCAACAGCGGGAAAACCCAGGCGCGGGTCGCCTTCGCTGCGCCTTATCCGGGCACCGTGGTGCCCATTGATCTGGCGAAGATCGGCGGCCGATTGATCTGCCAGAAGGATGCTTTTCTCTGTGCCGCACATGGCACCAGCATTGGCATCAGCTTCGCCAAGCGCATGGGTGCCGGTTTCTTCGGCGGCGAGGGCTTCATCCTGCAGAAGCTCGAAGGCGATGGCCTGGCCTTCGTGCATGCCGGTGGCACGGTGATCCGCAAGGAGCTGAACAACGAAACCCTGCGCCTGGATACCGGCTGCCTGGTGGCCTTCAGCAGCGGCATCGACTACGACATCGCCCTGGCCGGCGGGCTGAAGAGCATGCTCTTCGGTGGCGAGGGCATTTTGCTGACCACGCTCAAGGGCACCGGCACGGTGTGGATCCAGAGTCTGCCATTCTCGCGCCTGGCCGAGCGCGTCTATGCGGCGACCGTGCAGGCCCGCGAAGAGGTTCGTGCCGGTGGCAAGTAGCCTGCGAGCACTGGCCCTGTTGCTGGCCAGCCTGTGGTTGGCTGGTTGCAGCGGTCTGTTGTTCTACCCGGAACCGGGACTACCGATCACGCCGGATCGCGCCGGCCTGGAATACCGCGATATCGAACTGCACGCCGCGGATGGCACGCGCCTGCATGCCTGGTGGCTGCCGGCCAAGGCTGGCGTGCAGGTCAAGGGCACCGTACTGCACTTGCACGGCAATGGCGGCAATCTGGCCTGGCACCTGGGCGGCGTTCACTGGCTGCCGGAGCAGGGCTATCAGGTGCTGATGCTGGATTACCGTGGTTACGGCCTCTCCGAAGGCAAACCGCGGTTGCCCGAGGTCTACCAGGATATCGATGCCGCCTTCGCCTGGCTCGAACAGGCGCCGCAGGTGCAAGGCACGCAGCTGTTCTTGCTGGGCCAAAGCCTCGGCGGTGCCTTGGCCGTGCATTACCTGGCCGAGCATCCCGAGCGCCAATCGGCCTTGCAGGCCATCGCTCTGGACGGGGTGCCGGCCAGCTATCGTGACGTTGCCCGCTATGCGCTGAGCAACTCCTGGTTGACCTGGCCGCTGCAGGTGCCGCTGTCCTGGCTGGTGCCGGACGGCGATAGCGCGATTCACAGCATCGATCGACTCGAAGGCGCGCCCCTGCTGATCTATCACAGCATTGACGATACGATCGTACCGCTTTCCAATGGCCAGCGATTGTATCAAGCTGCGCGCTCGCCACGTGCCTTCCAGGCGACCCGTGGGCCGCATGTGCAAACCTTTGCCGAGCCGGCCTGGCGCGAGTCGCTGCTGGCGTTCTTCGTCGCGCCGCAGGCCTACGTCGAGCGCCTGGGACCGGCTACCGAATCCGCAACAGAGAGTCCGCAATGACCGAACGTAATCCCATCCCTCTGATCCTTACCGGTGTCGCCAGCATCGTCGGCACCATCGGCGTGCTCTGGTACTACGGCTACCTGCATTTCGCCAAACCGGAAGATGCGCTGCTGCTGTCCGATTTCACCATGCTCAAGACCGTACCAGGCGAGGACTACAAGGTCTCGCTGAAGCCGGCCAATCAGGTGGCGCAGTGCATCGACGGCGTGCTGGTGTTGTTCGACATGCAGCAGAAGGGGCTGACCGGGGTGCTGGTCGACAACAGGAAGCAGGCCGTGCGCTGCATGGGCCAGGAAACTCCGCAGCTGGAGCAGTAAGGTCAGGCGCCAAAAAGAAGGTTCTTCGCATAGTTTGGGGAAAGTGCGGGTTGACACTGGACTGGCAATTAAGTGTTAGCTGTCGATGACTTGGCACTCTCCATTAGCACGCCGCTTGGCCTGATGGGTTTCGCCCCTTACGGGCGAGTCACTTTCTCTTGCTTGCCCAAGAGAAAGTAACCAAAGAGAAGGGCACCCCACCATCCGGCCCCGGCTGCGCCGGGGTTCCCTCGTTCCATCACCACTCCAGGGGCACGCCACGAAGGGCCATCCCTGGCCCATCGTGGCTCTCGCGACATCCATGTCGCTCAACCCCTTCCACGGCGATTCCACTCGGCCTCCTGAAGGGGATTTGGGCGTCGTCTGTACCATCGCAGCTGAAGAGCAAAGGCAAAGGCCAGACGCCGCCAATTCCATTTCCGCAAAGATTACGCAAGCTCGCGACCTGGTCCCCTTCAGGGGGCCGAGTGGAGGTGTTGCGTAGGGGGAGCGAGCCGCAGGGATGCGGCGAGAGGCTTAAAGGGCCAGGGACGGCCCTTGTAAGCCGGCCCCCGAAGCGGCGCCGGAGCGAGGGACGTTTCGCGCAGCGAAACCCGGATGTCGGGGTGCCCTTCTTTGGCACACCTTTCTTGGGCAAGCAAGAAAGGTGTGGCGCCCGTAAGGGGCGCAACCCAAACGCTCAGCACACGCGCTAATGGATAGTGCTAAGTCAGCAAGCGATACGCACACAAACTTGCCAGTCCGGTGTCATGCGTATTCTCCCCGCGAAAATGCGATGAACCAAAAAGAAACCCGCCATCAGGCGGGTTTCTTCGTTGCAACGGTGCGATCAGGCGCCGGTGGAGGAGCGCGGAGCGACCGGCTGGTCGTCATTGGAGATGGTCACCTCCACACGACGGTTCTGCGCGCGACCGGAGTCGCTGGAGTTGTCCGCGACCGGATACTCCTTGCCATAACCCTGGGCGACGATGCGCATCGGCTCCACGCCAGCGCGAATCAGGGCACGACGCACGGACTCGGCGCGACGCTCGGACAGGCCCTGGTTATAGCTGGCCGAGCCGACGCTGTCGGTGTAGCCCTCGACGATCACTTGGCGCTCCGGATTTTCCTGGAGGAAGCGCGCCAGTTGCGTGACGTTGGGCAGTGCGCTGCTCTTGAGTTCGGCCTTGTTGAAGTCGAACAACACGTCACCGAAGGTCACCAGGGTGCCGCGTTCGGTCTGCTTGGCGTTGAGACTGTCCTGCAACTTGCGGATCTGCGCATCGCGAGCATCGAGCAGGGCCTGGGCGCGCTGCGCCGAGGAGTTCTTCAGCTCGGCTTCGGCATTACGCAGGACGATGGTCTGCTTGGCCACCTCGACGCGCTTGTTGGTCAGGTAGGCGAGCTGGTCGACCTTCTTCTCGTCTTCCTTTTCCATGTAGGCCTTGTCGGCCTTGTTCAGCCATTCCTGGGCCTCCTTGGTTTCCAGTGCCGCGACCTTGCTCGCCTGCGGATCGCTCTGCAGCGAGGAGAAGTTGCTACGTGCCGACTCCAGGTTGGCATTGGGCTGGTGCGAGCAGGCGGCCAGGCCGACGCTCAGGGCCAGAAGGGCGGGGATCATCACGTGTTTACGCATGGCGTTCATCCTTTGATCTGTCAGCGAATGGGTAGGGTGCATGCCGCTCACTGAGCGTTACGCATGCCTTCCTCGCGCAGTTCCTCAACACCCTGACGGGCGTCCTGCAGCGCTTGCTCGGCTTTGGCGGCCTGGGCCTTGCGCTCAGCGAGTCGGGCATCCCATTCAGCCTGCTCAGCCAGGCGGCGGGCTTTCTCGTACTCTTTCTCGTGCATGGCCAGTTCTGCCTCTTTGAGCTTGTCCTGCGCGGACTTCATTTCCACGGCGGCAAACTCGGTACCTCCGGCGCTGATTGCCGAGTTCACGGCAGACTGCGTCACGGCGTATTGCTCGCTGGGCGGGTTACCCGCGCAGCCAGCGAGTACCAGGCTGCTACCCAGTGCCAGGGCAGCCAGTTTGATCCCGTGCAGGCGGCTGCGCGGGGCTTTCTCGGTATGGGTCTTCATGGCGGCTAACTCCATTTGAATCACTCCTATGAACGACGATATCCGTGGCAATTGGCCCATCGTGTTGCCCGTCTACCAAGGGTTCTGGCGATATGGCGTGGCACGAGGGCCTGTAGTTGGGACCCGCACGTTTTTTGAATGGTTCAGAAAAAAAGACAGTCAGCTCATGATTTTGTGGATGACCGGTCGGTCAAGTTAATGCGCTCTGGCAGCGCGTGATGCAGGCGGTCGGGTGCGTTAAAGACCCTTGTGGATATTGGGTTTGTGGGTTCTGTCAGGCAGGCAGGGGGACGCTGTGAGGGCGTGCCTCAAGCATGTCGGGTTGTCTTCTCTGCTGCGTCAAGCTGCTTGGGTAGCCGGTATTTACGCTTCAAGCAGGCAAGGTTGAACGATATATCGAACGCTTGCGCGCCCCTCCAGCGTCAGTGGCTCGTGCCCTTGCCCGTTTCACTGAGTTCACGCAGGTATTTGCGCGACAGTGCCAGGAAGCGCGGCGTAGGCCCTATGTCCTCGTACAGTGGATCACCTTGTTCATCCAGTGCCACCACCTTGCTGCCGCGCACGTAGGGCAGGCTGGCCTCGAGCTCTTCGAGCGCTGCACCGATCAGCTCGCCGAGCAGTTCCTCGCTGTGGTGCTTGGGGTACATCTCGGTGAGCGCGGCCAGACGTGCGGCCGACTCGACATCCAGATGAATGTGATAGCGGGTTGGGGTCAGGTGCCCCTTGGCGTTCTGTTCCCAGTGTTTTGCAAGTTCGCGAATTCTCATCTCGTCACTCCTCACGGAGGCGCAGTTGATGCCGGCAAGTGCATCCACTACGCCTGTCAGCAAGCCTAGTCCCAGCACGCAGGCCTGCCTGGGTGCGCGTCGCGCCCTTGTAAGAAGTTGGCGCGCTGGGCACTCTGTTGACACTGGACAGGAGAAGGAGTGCGACATGGCGGAAATCGATGCGCGCCTACGTGAAGAGGTGCACCTGCTCGGCGAGTTGCTCGGACATACCATCTGCAACCAGCTGGGCGACGAGTTTCTCGACAAGATCGAACGCATACGCAAGTCGGCCAAGGCCGGTCGTCGCGGCTCTGCCGCAGGTGCCGAGCAGTTGACCAGTACCCTGGGTGATCTGGGTGATGATGAACTGCTGCCGGTGGCGCGGGCCTTCAATCAGTTTCTCAACCTGGCCAACATTGCCGAGCAGCAGCATCGCGTGCGCCGCCGCCGTGCCGGTGAACCCGAGCCGTTCGAGCTGCGCGTGCTCGACGAACTGCTCGAACGCCTGCTCGCCGCTGGCCAGGGCAGCGATGAACTGGCGCGCCAACTGGGTCGCCTGGACATCGAGCTGGTGCTGACAGCCCACCCCACCGAAGTGGCGCGACGTACGCTGATCCAGAAATACGATGCGATCGCCGCGCAACTGACGGCACTGGATCACAGCGACTTGTTGCCAGCCGAGCGTGAGCGCATCGCCCAGCGTCTGCAGCGGCTGATCGCCGAGGCCTGGCACACCGAGGAGATTCGTCGCAGCAGGCCCAGCCCTGTGGACGAAGCCAAGTGGGGCTTCGCTGTCATCGAGCATTCGCTGTGGCAGGCCGTGCCGCAGTTCCTGCGTCGTGCCGATCAAAGCCTGCAGGCCGCCACCGGTCTGCGTCTGCCGCTGGAGGCTGCGCCGATTCGCTTCGCTTCATGGATGGGCGGTGACCGTGACGGAAACCCCAATGTCACCGCGCGCGTGACCCGTGAGGTGTTGCTGCTGGCGCGTTGGATGGCCGCCGATCTCTACCTGCGCGACGTCGATAATCTGGCCGCGGAACTGTCCATGCAGCAGGCCAGTGACGAACTGCGCGCGCAGGTGGGCGACAGTGCCGAACCTTACCGTGCCTTGCTCAAGCAGTTGCGCGAACGCCTGCGCGAAACACGCAGCTGGGCGCAGCAGGCGCTCACTGCCGATGTGGCGCCGAGTCCTGCAGTGCTGCGCGACAACCATGACCTGCTGGCACCGCTGCAACTCTGCTACCAGTCGCTGCATGCCTGCGGTATGGGCGTGATCGCCGATGGTCCGTTGCTCGACTGCCTGCGTCGGGCGGCGACTTTCGGTCTGTTTCTGGTACGCCTCGATGTTCGTCAGGATTCCTCTCGGCACGCTGCGGCGATGTCGGAAATCACCGATTACCTCGGTCTCGGTCGCTATGCCGAGTGGGATGAAGAGGCGCGCCTGAGCTTCCTCCAGCGCGAGCTGGAAAACCGCCGGCCACTGCTGCCAAGCGACTATCGGCCCTCTGCCGATACCGCCGAAGTGCTCGCCACCTGCCGCGAGGTGGCTGCCGCTCCCGCCGCATCGCTGGGCTCCTACGTGATCTCCATGGCCGGTGCCGCTTCCGACGTGCTGGCCGTGCAGCTGTTGTTGAAAGAGGCCGGGTTGCGCCGGCCGATGCGGGTGGTGCCACTTTTTGAAACCCTGGCCGATCTGGACCACGCCGGGCCGGTGATCGACCGGTTGCTGGGGTTGCCCGGCTATCGCGCGCGGCTGCATGGCCCGCAGGAAGTGATGATCGGTTATTCCGATTCGGCCAAGGACGCCGGTACAACCGCCGCCGCCTGGGCGCAGTACCGCGCACAGGAGGAATTGGTGCGTCTGTGTCGCGAGCATCAGGTCGAACTGCTGCTGTTCCATGGTCGCGGTGGCACCGTCGGTCGTGGTGGTGGCCCCGCTCACGCGGCCATTCTGTCGCAACCGCCTGGCTCGGTTGCGGGGCGCTTCCGCACCACCGAGCAGGGGGAAATGATCCGCTTCAAGTTCGGCCTGCCGGATATCGCCGAGCAAAACCTCAACCTCTATCTGGCAGCCGTTCTGGAAGCCACGCTGCTGCCGCCACCGGCGCCGGAGCCTAGCTGGCGGGCGATGATGGATCGTCTCGCCGATGTCGGCGTGAAGGCCTATCGCGGCGTAGTGCGCGAGCATCCGCAGTTCGTCGAATATTTCCGCCAGGCCACGCCGGAGCAGGAACTCGGGCGCTTGCCGCTGGGCAGCCGTCCGGCCAAGCGGCGCGAAGGCGGCGTGGAGAGCCTGCGGGCGATTCCGTGGATCTTCGCCTGGACCCAGACGCGACTGATGCTGCCGGCCTGGCTCGGTTGGGAGCAGGCCCTGGGACAAGCCCTGCAAGGCGGTGATGCTGAGCTGCTGAAAAGCATGCGTGAGCAATGGCCATTCTTCCGCACGCGCATCGACATGCTGGAAATGGTCCTGACCAAAGCAGACGCCAATATCGCCGCCCTGTATGACGCACGCCTGGTCGAACCGGCACTGCAGCCACTGGGTGCGCAGTTACGCGACCTATTGTCGCAGGCCTGCGCTGCCGTGCTGGAACTGACCGGGCAGACGCGTCTGCTCGCCCATAACCCGGAAACCCTGGAATCGATCAGCGTGCGCAACACCTACCTCGACCCGCTGCATCTGTTGCAGGCCGAGCTGCTGGCGCGCTGCCGACAACGTGAGCAGGCGCCGGAGAGCCCTCTGGAGCAGGCGCTGCTGGTCAGCGTGGCGGGTATTGCAGCGGGCTTGCGCAACACGGGCTGAGGGCGGCAGCGCGCTGGCAGACAGTTGCCTGAGCTGCGCCGCATAGCAGGTCCAGGCCGCCACGAGGAGGGTTTTTATCCGACTTTTGGCGGCTTGTGCGCCTGGGGTGCGCTGTGTATCTTGAGCAGCCTTTTGGCCGCTACGGCTGCCGCACTACATTCAAGAGATTGGCCCCACGAGGCGAGTCCGACCGATTACTACATAACTCTTGAGGAGCACATCGATGCGCGTGATTCTGCTGGGGGCGCCCGGTGCCGGCAAAGGTACCCAGGCTCGCTACATCACCGAGAAATTCGGCATTCCGCAAATCTCCACTGGCGACATGCTGCGTGCTGCGGTCAAGGCTGGCACCGAACTCGGCCTGAAGGCCAAGAGCGTGATGGACGCTGGCGGCCTGGTCTCCGACGACCTGATCATCAATCTGGTCAAGGAGCGCATCGCTCAAGCCGATTGTGCCAATGGTTTCCTGTTCGACGGTTTCCCGCGCACCATTCCTCAGGCTGAAGCTCTGCGTGATGCTGGCGTCGCGCTGGATCACGTGGTTGAAATCGCCGTGGAGGACGAGGAAATCGTCAAGCGTCTGTCCGGCCGCCGCGTTCACCCGGCTTCCGGCCGCGTCTACCACACCGAGTACAACCCGCCGAAGGTCGCTGGCAAGGACGACATCAGCGGTGAAGAGCTGGTTCAGCGCGAAGATGACAAGGAAGAAACCGTGCGTCATCGCCTGTCCGTCTATCACTCGCAGACCAAGCCGCTGGTGGACTTCTATCAGAAGCTCTCCGCTGCGTCCGGTACCCCGAAATACAGTCATATCCCGGGTGTCGGCAGCGTCGAAGAGATCACCGCGAAGACCCTGGCGGCGCTGGACTGAGTCCAGATCGCCCGTTGTCATCGCAACAAGGCCCCGTAAGGGGCCTTGCTCGTTTATGGAACCTGATACGTTCTGGTCGCTCTCAAGCATGGCCGTGCAACGCGGGCCGACTAGTATCGACGATGCAGCCTCCGGCCTGCGCCGGGGACGTGTCGATAACCTATAAGGAAGAGGGCATTCAATGACCGAGAAACGCATCTGGCTGGGCCTTGCGGTATCGCTGGTGGCCACTCCGCTGGCATTTGCCGACACCGCGACGGATTGTTCCGTCGCCGAGTTCACCATGGGGCTGCGCTTTCAGCAGCAGTCGGCGGAAATCCAGGCGTTGCAGTTGCAGGCCTACAACATCGCCACGGAAAAACTCGACAAGGCCGTGGCGACGGCGAAGGATCCATCGAAGCTGGCCATCGTCACCGATCTTGATGAAACCGTGATCGACAACAGCGCGCTGCTGGCTCGCGATCTGGCCAACTGTCACCAATACGATGCCTGGGACACCTGGCTGCCCTGGGAGCGCGACGGCACGCCCGAGCTTGTTCCTGGCGCGAAGAAATTCCTCGAACACGCCGACAAGCTCGGCGTGACCATCCGCTACATCTCCGACCGCGCCGACGAGCAGAAGAAATACACCCTGGCTACCCTGAGCAAGCTGGGCCTGCCGCAGGTATCGGAGGAGAGCGTGCTGCTGCTCGGGCCGCCCAAGGTCGAGCGCCGCGCCATCGTCAGTGCCGATCACCAGATCATCATGCTGCTGGGGGATACGTTGCATGATTTCGATGCGCGCTTTCGCAAGACGCCGCTCGATGCGCAGCGCAAGACCGTCGCCGAAGAGGCCGGCAAGTGGGGCGTAGAGTGGATCGTGTTCCCCAATGCCGGCTACGGCACCTGGTCCAAGGCCCCGCTCAAAGGCTGGGAGGCCGAGCCGGTGGTCGAGCCCTGGTAAGAACCTGTTCAAAGTCTGCTGCGCGTCGGCCTTGCCGCGTTAAAAACAGGCTCGGACAGTGACTTGTCACTGAACGTCCGCAGGACGGCCCGCAGGGCGAGCGCAGCGAGTAATGCTCATGTACAAAAGTACAGTCGAACGCGACCCCGGTCGTTCCTCGCCTGTTTGATTCGCTGGCGCTCACCCTTCGGGCCAGCCTTCGGCTGTTACTCCCGTTGGTCGTTGCGCCTTGCATTGCTCTAGCTCGCGAGACTTTGAGCAGGCTCTAAGGGCGCCCGTCGGTCGCTCGGCACAAGCCGGGCGCCGTCATGACGCTGGAAAAAAACTCGTCGAGCCGGTCTAATGCCGGCTCTTTTTCTTCAGCTGTCCAAATGCAATGACCACTCTCCTGGCCCTCGATACCGCCACCGAAGCCTGCTCCGTCGCGCTGCTGCACGATGGTCGCGTGCTCAGCCATTACGAAGTCGCCCCGCGTATGCACGCGCAGCGCCTGTTGCCGATGATTCAGCAACTGCTTGGCGAGGCGGGTATCGCTGCCTCGGCGCTGGATGCCATCGCCTTCGGCCGTGGCCCGGGTGCTTTCACTGGCGTGCGTATCGCCATTGGCGTGGTGCAGGGGCTGGCCTTTGCCCTGGATCGACCGGTGCTACCGGTATCCAATCTGGCCGTGCTGGCCCAGCGTGCGCTGCGTGAGCAGGGCGCGACTCAGGTCGCAGCCGCTATCGACGCGCGCATGGACGAAGTCTATTGGGGCTGCTATCGCGCCGAGGCTGGCGAGATGCGCCTGCTCGGTCAGGAAGCGGTGTTGCCGCCGGAGCAGGCCGAAGCGCCGCGCGACAGCAATGGTGAGTGGTTCGGCGCTGGTACCGGTTGGGGTACCTTTGCCGCGCGTATCGCCCTCAAGCCCACGAGCATGGATGGCAGCATGTTGCCGCATGCTGAGGATCTGCTGAGCCTGGCCCGTTTTGCCTGGGCCCGTGGCGAGGCGTTGCCGGCCGATCAGGCGCAGCCGGTGTACTTGCGTGATCAGGTCGCCACGCCGAAAGCACCGCCGGCGTGACAACTGGTCGGATGCCTGGTGTCAGAATCCCCTTGGCATTTGCCAAGGACGATGCCCGCCGCTACATTGCCAGCACTGTCCCTTGTTCAGCCGAGCCCACCGAGCAGTCCTAGATGCGGATCGACGGTTACTTACCTTCCTACTCGCCAGATCGCGGCCCCCGTTCGGGCACTGCGGTCACGCCGTATCGTGAGACGCAGCGAGAGGCCGAGGCTCAGCGGGAACAACCGGCTGCACCGGCCAGCAGCCAGGGCCTGGAACAGACGCCGCAGATTCGCCGCGTGCAGGCCAGCAGCAGTAACACCGATAGCCTGCCGACCCGCTCGCAGGACCTCGGTTTTCAACAACCCGCGCTGAGCAACCGCGCTGCCCAGGCGTTGGCCAGCTACAGCACCACCGCCGCTTACGCCAGCGAATCCGATGCGCAGGAAGTGCTCGGTCTCGATCTCTACGCGTAACTCTGTTTCACGGCGTGCTTCACGCCCCTCAGCCAGGTCCGCCACACCTCGATGAGCGCTGCGCTTCCCTATTTTCTTGGTTGTCCGTCCTGGAGCGAAGCTGCCTGGCGCGCCACGCTGTACCCGCAGGACACCCGGCCAGCGGAGTTTCTTAGCCGCTACACCGAGGTGTTCAACGCGGTGGAAGGCAACACAACGTTCTATGCCAGGCCCAGCGAGCAAACGGTGGCGCGCTGGGTGCAGGCGATGCCGGCGCACTTTCGTTTCTGCGCCAAGTTGCCGCGTGACATCAGTCACAGCGAGGATCTCTGCCAGCAACTGGATGAGGTCACGCAGTTTCGCCAGTTGCTGGCGCCGCTTGGCGAACGAGTGGCGCCTTACTGGCTGCAGTTGCCGGCCAGCTTCGGACCGTCGCGGTTGGCGGAGCTGGCGGCGTTCATCGAGCAATGGGGTGACAGGCCTCTGGCGATAGAGGTGCGGCACCCGGAATTCTTCGCCAAGGGCGATGCCGAGCGCGTGCTCAATCGCCTGCTGCACGAGCGCGGTATCGAGCGCATCTGCCTGGATGCGCGCGCGCTGTTCAGCTGCGACTCGCAGGCGCCTGCCGTGCTGCATGCGCAGGCGAAGAAACCGCGCCTGCCGACCCGGCCTACCGCGTTCAGTCAGAGCCCGCAGCTGCGTTTCATCGGCCATCCCGAATTGCTGGCCAACGACCCCTTCATGCTGCCCTGGCTGGACAAGGTTGCCGGCTGGATCGAGCAGGGGCTGTCTCCTTACGTATTCGCTCATACCTCCGACAACCGCTTGGCGCCCGAGCTGGCGCGGCGTTTTCATGAGCAACTGATGCAGCGCTTGCCGGGCTTGCCCGAACTGCCGGTATTGCACAGGGAGCCGGAACTGGAGCAGCTTGGCTTGCTCTGATGGAGGATGAATATGCTGATACGGATAATCGGCCGTTTGCTGTTTCTCTCGCTTCTGCTGGGCGCGGTACTGCTGGTGGCGCTTTGGCGTGGCTGGGTGGATGTGGCGCCGCGTTTCAATCCCTGGGCGCCGCTGGATGTACGAGAGACGCCGAACCTGCTGACCCCTTTCAAGCTCTGGCGCCTGAGCGAGGATCGCGAGCTGTGCGACCTGGCGCTGGCGACGTCTGGGCTGCGTTTCACGCGCCTGGCCGACAGCACGCCGCACCCGGGCTGCCCGGTGGAAAACGCCGTGCGCATCCAGGGCGCCAACGTTGGCCTGAGTAGCAGCTTCATGGCCACCTGTCCGCTGGCGGTGAGTTTCGCCCTGTTCGAGCGACATGGGCTGCAGCCGGCTGCGCAGGCGGTGTTCGGCCAGCCGGTGACCCGCGTCGAGCATGTCGGCAGTTTCGCCTGTCGCAGCATTGCCGGCAGTCAGCGGCCCAGTCAGCATTCCTACGCCAACGCGTTGGACATGGTCGGTTTTCGTCTGCGTGACGGCCAGCATGTCAGCGTGCTGCGAGACTGGCCTGGGCAGGGCGACAAGGCGCGCTTCCTGCGCCTGGTGCAGGAAGCGGCTTGCGACAGTTTCAACGTGACTCTGGGGCCGGACTACAACGCCGCCCATCGCGATCACTTTCACGTCGATATGGGCATGTGGCGAATGTGCCGCTAGCGTTTGGCCAACAGCAGATCAGCCGCCTGTCCGCTGCGCCCATCGGCGAACTCGAACCGGCCTAGCTGGGCGATCTGGTCGTAGGCGCCCAATCCGATGCTGACATCGCGGGCGCGCAGGTCGATGGCGCTGACGCCAGCCTCGCCGAGCGTCTGCAACTGCTGGCGGCCCTGTGCGTCGAAACGCAGTAGGCGCAACTTGTCGAACACTGCATCGCCGGCATCGATCCGGCCATCGCCGTTATCATCGAAGCGGGCCAGTTCGGCAAAGCCATTGGCGGCGCCATGCTGATCGCCGAACAGCTCGCGGCCATCGTCGATACGCCCGTTGCCATTGCGATCGAGCGCCAACAGTGCGTCGTCGCCGGTGGGCACGCTGATCGAGTCCATGCGTCCATCGGCGTCCAGGTCGAAACGTACAGAGCGGCTCAGACCACTGGTGGAGAAACCGTTGCCGGCCAGGTCCAGCACCAGCGGGTCGACCAATTGCGGTGCCTGCCCGGTGCTGATATTCAGCTCCAGGCCGCGCTGATCGATCACCGCCTGGCTGACAGCGGCTGCACTGCTGGATACTGCGGGTGGCTCGTTCGTCCGTCGTAGCTCGCGGGCAATGTCGCCGGGCGTTTGCTCGTCTTCGATGCCCAGGGTACGGCGCAAAATCTGATAGTTGATGGATTCGTGCGCGGCGCGGTCGAGTTCCTCGTCCAGTGGGCGCGGGTTGGCAGGGCTGCTGCTAGGGCGTGGGGCGGAGAGGGCGTCGAACATGTTCACTCTCGATGCGGCTGTCGGCGGCCGGGTCTGGCAGAATGCCGCTTCTTCGATATCGGCCGCGTGGCCGGTGGTTTGAGTGATTTTTGAGCAGAACGAGCCAATGACCGACGAGCGGCACAACGCCAGCATCCGTATCCAAGCCCTGCATCCTCAGTACGCTGACGCAGCCGCCCGATGGGCGTCTCGTCTGGGCCTGGCGCAAGAGGGTGAAACCGAGTTCGCCCTGCAGCTGGGAGATGACGGGTTGCAGCTGGTCGAGCTGGGCGACAAGGCTCCAGGGCCGGTGCGGGTAGATTTCGTCGAGGGCGCAGCGGCGCACCGGCGTCAGTTCGGTGGTGGCAGCGGGCAGATGATCGCCAAGGCAGTAGGCGTGCAGTCGGGTATTCGTCCGCGCATTCTCGATGCGACGGCGGGGCTGGGACGTGACTCGTTCGTGCTGGCCAGTCTGGGCTGCGAGATGACGCTGATCGAGCGCCAGCCGCTGGTGGCTGCGTTGCTGGAGGACGGTCTGCAGCGCGCTGCGCTGAGCCTCGATGTGGCGCCGATCGTTGCGCGCATGCGTTTGCTTACTGGTAACGCCATCGAGTTGATGCGCAGCTGGCAGGGGGAGGCGCCGCAGGTGATCTACCTCGATCCGATGTTCCCGCATCGTGACAAGAGTGCGCTGGTGAAGAAGGAAATGCGCCTGTTCCGCCCGTTCGTCGGTGACGATCTTGATGCTCCGGCGTTGCTCGACGCGGCGCTGGCGCTGGCCACTCATCGCGTGGTGGTCAAGCGTCCGCGCAAGGCGCCGGCAATCGAGGGGGGTAAGCCGGGCTACGTGCTGGAGGGCAAGTCCAGCCGTTACGATATCTACCCGAAGAAAAAACTGGAGCCCGGCGCTCAGGTGTAAGCAGTCAGGGTCTGTAGGCGCGCAGAAACAATTGCACCGCATCCTGCACATGGTGTTCAGCGGCTTCACCCTCCAGCGGCTCGCCACAACCGATCAGCAGACGGAAATGCGCGCCGCCCTTGAGCAGGCTGAAGAAGTGGTCGGCCGCCAGGTGGGGATCGTCCAGGCTCAGCAGGCCGCGTTTGGCGGCCTTGTGCAGTAGCACTTCCATCTCTTCCTGCACCCGCTTCGGGCCGGCTTCGTAGAACAGCTGCGACAGCTTCGAGCCCTGGCTGGCCAGGTTCACCATCATCCGGTGCATTTCTACCGATTCGCGACTGTTGACCAGCGCCAGGAAACCACGCGCGATTTCCACGAGCTGGCTTTCCAGCGGCACGTTATCCGGCAGCTCGAACAGCAGTTCGGGGAGCTGCTCTTCGCACTTGGCCTTGATCGCGGCGGAGAACAGGGTCTCCTTGTCGGTGAAGTGGCTGTATACCGTGAGCTTGGAAACGCCGGCCTCTGCAGCGATGGCGTCCATGCTGCTGCCGTCGTAACCATTTCGCAGGAACAGACTCTTGGCCGCTTCGAGAATGGCTTGGCGTTTGGCGAGATCCTTCGGACGGCCGGGGCTGGAAGGCTGTAACAACTTGGCAGGCATTGGCGGATTTTAATACTGGACTGGCGAGTTTGCTATTTTTACTATACCCGCCAGTACAAATATTCCAAAGGGCAACACCATAAGCGTCGGTGTAGAAGTGCAGGTCGCTTTTGGATCCAGCCCCAAACCTTCTTCGAAAGGTCATACCCATGTCCCGCCACGTTCTCCCTCTGGTTGTTTCTCTGGGTTTCGTATTCGTGTTGTCTGCCTGCGGTAACGGTGAGCAGATGGAGCAACCGATCCGTCCTGCCATGGTGGTGCAGCCGCAGCCGGCTTCGGCCCTGGTCGACAGCTATCCGGGCGAGGTGCGTGCACGCTACGAGCCGGAGCTGGCCTTCCGTATCGCTGGCAAGGTGAGCAAGCGCATGGTGGATGTCGGTGACCGGGTGAAGATGGATCAGGCACTGGCCGAACTGGATCCGCAGGACGTGCGTCTGCAGCTGGAAGCCACTCGCGCGCAAATGGCCGCAGCCGATGCCAATCTGCAGACCGTGCGCGCCGAGCGCGAGCGCTACAAGACGCTGCTCGAGCGCAATCTGGTCAGCCGCTCGCAGTTCGACAACGTCGAGAATCAGTACCGCGCTGGCGAGGCGCGCCTCAAGCAGGTCAAGGCCGAATACGACGTGGCCCGCAATCAGACTGACTATGCCGTGTTGCGGGCTTCGCAGGACGGCGTGATCGCGCGTCGTACGGTCGAGGTAGGGCAGGTGGTGGCGGCCGGTCAGACGGTGTTCACCCTGGCTACCGATGGTGAACGAGAGGTATCGATCAGCCTGCCGGAGCAGAGCTTCGGCCGTTTCGAGATTGGTCAGGTGGTCGAGGTGGAGCTGTGGTCGCAGCCTGATCAGCGTTTCCCCGGACGCATCCGTGAGATGGCGCCGGCCGCCGATCCGCAATCGCGTACCTTCGCCGCCCGCGTCGCTTTTACCGAGGGCAAGGTGCCGGCTGAGCTGGGGCAGAGCGCGCGGGTATTCATCGCCAGCAACGGTGAGGTGCCGCTGGCCGTGCCGCTGTCGGCACTCAGCGCCGAGCGGGGCCAAGCGTTCGTCTGGGTTGTCGATCCCAAGGCGAATACCGTGCAGCGCCGCCCGGTACGTGTCGGCGCCTATGGTGATGACCGTGTGCCGGTGTTGGAGGGGCTGGTCGCTTCCGATTGGGTGGTCGCCGCCGGGGTGCAGATTCTGCGCGAGGGCCAGCAGGTACGCCCGGTCGATCGGGACAATCGCAACGTCGAACTGGCAGACAAGGAGTAAGCCGGCATGAGCTTCAACCTGTCTGCCTGGGCGCTGCGTAATCGTCAGATCGTCCTCTACATCATGCTGCTGTTCGCCGTGGTGGGGGCGCTCTCTTACACCAAGTTGGGGCAGAGTGAAGACCCGCCCTTCACCTTCAAGGCCATGGTGATCCGCATCAACTGGCCGGGTGCCAGCGCCGAAGAGGTGTCGCGCCAGGTCACCGAGCGTATCGAGAAGAAGCTGATGGAGACCGGCGAGTACGACCGCATCACCAGCTTCTCCCGACCTGGCGAATCGCAGGTCACCTTCATGGCGCGCGACTCGATGCGCAGTTCCGAGATTCCCGAGCTGTGGTATCAGGTGCGCAAGAAGATCAGCGACATCCGCCACACGCTGCCGCCCGGTATCCAGGGCCCGTTCTTCAACGATGAATTCGGCACCACCTTCGGCAATATCTACGCATTGACTGGTAGCGGTTTCGACTATGCGGTGCTCAAGGATTATGCCGACCGCCTGCAGTTGCAATTGCAGCGGGTCAAGGATGTGGGCAAGGTCGAGCTGGTCGGCTTGCAGGACGAGAAAATCTGGATCGAACTGTCCAACACCAAGTTGGCGACGCTTGGCTTGCCACTGTCTGCCGTGCAGCAGGCGTTGGAGGCGCAGAACGCGGTGGCGGCTGCCGGCTTCTTCGAGACCCCCAGCGAGCGTATTCAACTGCGCGTGACCGGGCGTTTCGAATCGGTGGAGGAGATTCGCGATTTTCCCATTCGCATCGCTGACCGTACTTTCCGCATAGCGGACGTCGCCGAGGTCAAGCGCGGATTCAACGACCCACCCGCGCCGCGCATGCGCTTCATGGGCGAGGATGCCATCGGCATCGCCGTGGCGATGAAGGACGGCGGCGACATTCTGGTGCTGGGCAAGGCGCTGGAAGGTGAGTTCGCTCGCCTGCAACAGACGCTGCCGTTGGGGATGGAACTGCGCAAAGTGTCGGACCAACCAGCGGCGGTGAAAACCGGCGTGGGCGAGTTCGTCAAGGTGTTGGTGGAGGCGCTGGTGATCGTGCTCGCGGTCAGCTTCTTCTCTCTGGGTGTGCGCACCGGCCTGGTGGTGGCGCTGGTCATCCCGCTGGTGCTGGCGATGACGTTCGCCGCCATGTACTACTTGGGGATAGGCCTGCACAAGATTTCTCTCGGTGCGCTGGTGCTGGGCCTTGGCCTGCTGGTGGACGACGCGATCATCGCGGTGGAGATGATGGCGATCAAGATGGAGCAGGGCTACGACCGCTTCAAGGCCGCCAGCTTCGCCTGGACCAGCACCGCTTTCCCGATGCTTACCGGTACGCTGATCACCGCTGCGGGCTTCCTGCCTATCGCCACGGCGCAGTCCGGCACGGGCGAGTACACCCGCTCGATCTTTCAGGTGGTGGCCATCTCGTTGATCGCTTCATGGATCGCCGCGGTGGTGTTCGTGCCCTATCTGGGCGACAAGCTGCTGCCCGACCTGGCCAAGCTGCATGCGGCGAAACACGGTGGTAGCGCAGGCGGTCATGACCCTTATTCGACGCCGTTCTACCGCCGTGTGCGCGCCACGGTTGAATGGTGCGTGCGTCGTCGTGGCATCGTGATCCTGCTGACCATTGCACTGTTCGTCGCCTCGGTGCTGCTGTTCCGTTTCGTGCCGCAACAGTTCTTCCCGGCCTCCGGGCGTCTGGAGTTGATGGTCGACATCAAGCTGGAGGAGGGCGCCTCGCTGAGTGCCACCGAGGCCGAGGTGCGTCGCCTGGAGCAACTGCTCAAGGAGCAGCCGGGCATCGACAACTACGTGGCCTATGTCGGCACCGGCTCACCGCGTTTCTATCTGCCGCTGGATCAACAGTTGCCGGCTGCGAGCTTCGCCCAGTTCGTGGTGCTGGCTTCGAGCATCGAGGAGCGCGAGCGCCTGCGTGGTTGGCTGATCAAGGTGATGAACGACGAGTTCCCCAGCCTGCGCAGTCGCGTCAGTCGTCTGGAGAACGGGCCGCCCGTGGGTTACCCGATCCAGTTTCGCGTCAGCGGCGAGCATATCGACGAGGTGCGCGCCCTGGCCCGCCAGGTGGCGGACAAGGTGCGTGAGAATCCGCATGTGGTGAACGTGCACCTGGACTGGGAAGAGCCGAGCAAGGTGGTGATTCTCAATATAGATCAGGATCGTGCGCGTGCGTTGGGGGTCAACACCGCCGAGCTGTCGCGCTTCCTGCAGGGCTCGTTGTCCGGTACCAGCGTCAGCCAGTATCGCGAGGGCAACGAACTGATCGAGATTCTCCAGCGCGGTACGCCGCAGGAGCGCAAGGCGCTGAGCCTGCTGCCGAGCCTTGCGGTGCCGACCGACAGTGGCCGCAGTGTGGCGCTGTCGCAGGTGGCGACGCTGGAATACGGCTTCGAGGAAGGCATCATCTGGCACCGCAATCGCCTGCCCAACGTCACCGTGCGTGCTGACGTGTACGGCAAGCAGCAACCGGCCAGTCTGACCCAACAGATTCTGCCGACGCTTGAGCCGATCCGCGCCGAGTTGCCGGATGGTTATCTGCTGGACGTTGGCGGCACAGTGGAGGACTCGCAACGCGGCCAGAAGTCGGTGAACGCTGGTATCCCGCTGTTCATCGTGGTGGTACTGACGCTGCTGATGCTGCAGCTGAAAAGCTTCTCGCGCTCGGCGATGGTGTTCCTCACCGCACCACTTGGCCTGATCGGCGTGACCTTGTTCCTGCTGATTTTCCGCCAGCCCTTCGGCTTCGTTGCCATGCTCGGCACCATCGCTCTGGCCGGGATGATCATGCGTAACTCGGTGATTCTGCTTGATCAGATCGAGCAGGACATCAGTCATGGTCTGGATCGTTGGCACGCTGTCATCGAGGCTACGGTGCGGCGCTTTCGCCCCATCGTGCTGACCGCACTGGCGGCCGTGCTGGCGATGATTCCGCTGTCGCGCAGCGTGTTCTTCGGGCCGATGGCTGTAGCCATCATGGGCGGTCTGGTGGTGGCCACGGCGCTGACGCTGTTGTTCCTGCCTGCGCTGTATGCGGCGTGGTTCCGGGTCAAGGAAAACGAGGCACAGTAAGTTGTGGGAGGCGCTTTAGCGGCGAGCTTTTAATGCTGTCGCGGCTTTCGAGCTCTTCCCCGCAAAGTTGCTGATAGCAATAAAAAACGGGAGCCAGTGGCTCCCGTTTTTTTATCGAGCGGACAGGACTTATTCGTCCATCTGCGATTGCAGGTAGTTCTGCAGGCCGACGGCTTCGATCAGGCTGAGCTGGGTTTCCAGCCAGTCGATGTGATCTTCCTCGGAGCAGAGGATTTCTTCGAGCAGTTCGCGGCTGGCGTAGTCACCGATGCTCTCGCAATAGGCGATGGCGGCCTTCAGGTCGCCGTGGGCCTTGTGCTCGATCTTCAGGTCGCACTCGAGCATTTCCTTGGTGTTTTCACCGATCAGGATCTTGCCCAGGTCCTGCAGGTTGGGAATTCCTTCGAGGAAGAGAATGCGCTTGATCAGCTTGTCAGCATGCTTCATCTCGTCGATGGACTCGTGGTACTCGTGCTCGCCGAGTTTCTTCAGGCCCCAGTCTTCATACATGCGTGCATGCAGGAAGTACTGGTTGATGGCGACCAGTTCGTTACCAAGAATCTTGTTCAGATGTTGAATGACCTTCTTGTCGCCTTTCATGACCGCTCCTGCTGTTTCAATGACCGTGATGATCTCGAATTTTCGGCCTGGTTCTTCCTTATGTCAAACTTAAGTGTTTGAAACATAAGTAAAAATTAAACTGAATAAGAATGTTTTTATTCTGCATCTTGGTGCCAAGTTATTGAATCAACGCAATAAAAAAGTTGCTGAAAGTTCTGCGCTGACTAAAACAGGCAAAGGAAGTCGATATTTTATTTTTCCGCGCCCATAAAAAAGCCCCGCAAAGCGGGGCATGGGGCACGCAGAATTCAGGCGGCGTGAGCCGAATGCGGGTCGCGGCTGTTCAGGTAGTCCTGCAGGCGGGCCTGCTGCACCTGGGTCATGAACAGGCCCAGCTTGCTACGCCGCCAGAGAATGTCGGCACTGCTGCGCGCCCATTCTTCACGGCGCAGGTATTCCACTTCGCGGGTGTAGAGCCCGGCACCGAGATGGTCGCCGAGGTCGGTAAGGTTGTGCACGCCATCGAGCAGGCGCCAGGTGCGGCTACCATAGCTGGTGGCCCAGCGTCTGGCCAGGCTGGTGGGTAGCCAGCCATGGCGTTCGCAGAGCGCTTCGACCAAGGCGCTCTGGCTTTGCAGATCCTCGCCACCGGGTAGCGGAGCGTTGGCTGTCCAGCTCGGGCCCAGGTTGGTGAAATGCGCGGCCAGTTCATGCATGGCGGACTCGGCCAGCTTGCGATAGGTGGTCAGCTTGCCGCCGAACACCGAAAGCAACGGCGCTTCGCCCGGCGCACCGGAGATCGACAGGGTGTAGTCGCGGGTAATGGCCGAAGGCTCATCGGATTCGTCATCACACAGTGGGCGCACGCCCGCGAAGCTGTGCAGCACATCGTCGCGGCTGAGCTGTTGCTTGAAGTGATCATTGACCACCTTGAGCAGATAGTCGGTTTCCTCGGCGGTGATCGTCACCTGGGCGGGGTCGCCCTGATATTCGCGGTCAGTGGTGCCGATCAGGGTGAAGCGCTCCAGATAGGGAATGGCGAAGACGATACGACGGTCTTCGTTCTGCAGGATGTAGGCCTGCTCACCGTCATACAGACGCGGGACGACGATATGGCTGCCCTGAATCAGGCGAATGCCGTAAGGCGATTGCTGCTTGAGGTCTTCACGGATGAAGCGGGCGACCCAGGGGCCGGCAGCATTTACCAGCGCCCGCGCGCGAATAGACAGCAGGCTGCCGTCGCTGCGTTCCAGGTGGATATGCCACAGCCCTTTGCTGCGTCGGGCACTGACGCAGCGAGTGCGCGGGTGGATGTGCGCGCCTTTCTCCCGTGCGGCCATGGCGTTGAGCACCACCAGGCGGGCATCGTCCACCCAGCAGTCGGAATATTCGAAACCGCGGCTGATCTCCGCTTTCAACGGGCTTCCGGCGCCGAAACGTACGCCGCGCGAAGCCGGCAGGCGCTCACGCTTGCCCAGATGGTCATAAAGGAACAGGCCGGCGCGGATCATCCAGGCCGGGCGCAGGTGCGGACGGTGCGGCAGAACGAAGCGCATCGGTTTGACGATATGCGGCGCTTTGGCCAGCAGCACCTCGCGCTCGGCCAGGGCCTCACGTACCAGGCGAAACTCATGATGTTCCAGATAGCGCAAGCCGCCATGGATCAGCTTGCTGCTGGCAGAGGAGGTATGGCTGGCCAGATCGTCCTTTTCGCAAAGGAACACGGACAGGCCACGACCGGCGGCATCGGCTGCGATGCCCACACCATTGATACCGCCGCCAACGACGGCGAGGTCATAGACTTCCGCAACGGGGCTGGCGAACTGGTCGTGGGGCATGTGGCACGCTCGGCTATTGGATTCGAATGTGGTTATGTTCACTTTCGAAAATATGCTAGACGAAGATGTGCAGCTTCGCTACCCCGGCACGCGATTGCGCGCCGAGCGGTCGTGGAGGGATGTTGGACGTAGCTCGGGCCGAGCGGAATCAGACCAGGTCGAGCTGGACCTTGTGGCTGTGCAGCAGGCGGGTGATGGCGGCTGAAGGCGCGCTATCGGTGAAAACCCGGTCGACCAGAGCGATAGAACCGAGGCGCACGACTGCGTTGCGGCCGAACTTGCTGGAGTCGGCCGCAAGCAGGACCTGCCGAGCGTTGTCGATGATCGCCTGGGAAACCCGTACTTCCTGATAGTCGAAATCGAGCAGGCTACCGTCGTCGTCGATACCGCTGATGCCGACGATGGCGTAATCGACCTTGAACTGCTGGATGAAATCCACCGCCGCCTGACCGACGATGCCGCCGTCGCTGCGTACCGTGCCGCCGGCCACCAGTACTTCGAAATCGGCCTTGGCGCTGAGCTGGGCGGCGACGTGCAGGTTGTTGGTGATGATCTTCAGGCCCTTGTGATTCTGCAGTTCGCGGGCGATTGCCTCGGTGGTGGTGCCGATGTTGATGAACAGCGAGGCGTGATCCGGAATCTGCGCCGCCACGGCTTCGGCGATGCGCTGTTTTTCCTCGCGCATCTGCCCGGCGCGCATGCCGTAGGCGGTGTTCTGAATGCTCGATGATTCGCACGCCGCGCCACCGTGGGTGCGGCGCAACAGGCCGTGCTCGGCCAGCTGGTTGATATCGCGGCGAATGGTCTGTGGGGTAACGGCGAAGGCTTGGGCCAGCTCGTCGATGCTGACGTAGCCGCGCTCGCGGGCGAGGTTGAGGATGTCGTGCTGGCGGGGAGCGAGATTCATGAGCGCTTCCTGTGAGGGTCACCCATTATAGGCTGTAGATGCGGAGGATTTCGGCCTGTTAATGTAGGGCATCTTTCACATCGTTTTCACATTCGAACATGACTCCAGCAATTGATCTGTTGAAGAAGGCCAAGGCCGAACACCGTGTGCATAGCTACCAGCATGATCCCAAGGCGCCGTCCTATGGGCTGGAAGCGGCGGAAAAGCTCGGTCTGGCGCCTGAATGCGTGTTCAAGACCCTGCTTGCTGCCACCGAGAAAGGTGAGCTGTTGGTGGCGGTGGTGCCGGTAGCCGGTAGTCTCGATCTCAAGGCGCTGGCTGCTGCGGCCGGGGCGAAGAAAGCCGATATGGCCGACCCGACTGCCGCGCAGCGCGCCACTGGTTATCTGGTCGGCGGCATCAGCCCGCTGGGACAGAAGAAACGCTTGCGCACCTTTATCGACGAGACCGCACGTCAGCAGCCAACCATTCACGTCAGCGGCGGCCGGCGCGGGCTGGAACTGGAACTCTCGGCCGAGACCCTGGCGCAACATACCCAGGGGCAATTCGCCGCTATCGGCAAAGCCTGAACCGAGCATTATGCTGCCAGCAAAATAAGCCAGTCTGCAGTCAACTGCAGTGAACGTTAGCAGATCATTGAAAAACGTAGGCGAGGCAGCCAGTGCAAGGAAAAAATAGGCGAAAAAGCGGAGTTTACGCGTTGTAAATGAGCATTTTGAGCCTGTTTTTGACGCAGCAATGGCAACGCAGGTAGTTTTTCAACAGCCTGCTACCGATAACAACAAGGAATCTTGCATGACCCAATACCTGCTAGCCATCGACCAGGGCACCACCAGCTCCCGCGCCATCATCTTCAGTGCCCAGGGCTTGCCGGTTGCGCGTGCCCAGCAGGAGTTCAAGCAGTACTTCCCGCAGGATGGCTGGGTCGAGCACGACGGCCAGGAAATCTGGCTGTCCACGCTCAAGGTCTGCCGCGACGCCGTTGCCAGCAGTGGTCTGCAGCCCGAAGCGATTGCGGCCATTGGCATCACCAACCAGCGCGAGACCACCCTGGTATGGGACGCCGTCAGCGGCACGCCTATCCATCCCGCCATCGTCTGGCAGGATCGCCGCACCGCCGACTATTGCGCCGGGCTCAAGGAGCAAGGCCACGAAGCGACGGTCTCGGCCAAGACTGGCCTGCTGATCGATCCGTATTTCTCCGCCACCAAGCTGCGCTGGATTTTGCAGAACGTGCCCGGCGCCCAGGAGCGGGCAGAACGCGGCGAGCTGCGCTTCGGTACGGTCGATAGCTTCCTGCTGTGGCGCCTGACCGATGGCAAGGTGCACCGCACCGACGCCAGCAACGCCTCGCGCACACTGATGTTCAATATCCATACCCAGCAATGGGACGAAGACCTGCTTGAACTGTTCGGAATTCCCGCCAGCCTGCTGCCGGAAGTGCTCGATTGCGCGGCCGAGTTCGGTCATACCGAAGCCGAGCTGTTCGGTGCCAGCATCCCGGTGCTGGGCATGGCCGGTGACCAGCAGGCGGCGCTGATCGGCCAGGCCTGCTTCGAGCCGGGTATGGTCAAAAGCACCTATGGCACTGGCTGTTTCATGATCCAGAATACTGGCGAGCAGCCGGTGAGCTCGAAGAATCGCCTGCTCACCACGGTCGGCTATCGCCTCGATGGCAAGGTTACCTACGCGGTTGAGGGCAGCATCTTTGTGGCCGGCGCGGCAGTGCAGTGGTTGCGTGACGGTATCAAGCTGATCAGCCATGCGCGCGACAGCGAGGCGCTGGCCGAGGCCACCGGCGAAGCCTGCGGCGTCTATCTGGTGCCGGCCTTCACCGGCCTGGGCGCGCCGTATTGGGACCCCAAGGCGCGTGGTGCCATATTCGGCCTGACCCGCGACACCGGGATCAAGGAAATCGTCACCGCCGGTCTGCAGTCCGTGTGCTACCAGACCCGCGACTTGCTCGAAGCCATGCGCCAGGACGGTGCCGCGGCGCCCAGTGCGCTGCGTGTCGACGGCGGCATGGTGGAGAACAACTGGGTCATGCAGTTTCTTGCCGACATTCTTGGCGTCAGCGTCGAGCGCCCGGAGGTAACCGAGACCACCGCGCTCGGCGTCGCCTACCTGGCGGGCCTGAAGCTCGGCCTGTACCAGGACCTGAATGCCATCGCCAGCCACTGGCATCGCCAGCAGCGCTTCGAGCCGCGCATGAACGAGGCGCATCGTGAGCGTCTCTATGCCGGTTGGCTGGATGCGGTGAAACGGGTGCGCAGCGAGCCCTGAAGCACCCCAGGATTGTAGGAGCGGCTTCAGCCGCGAGCTCAGGGCATCTGGAAAACAGCAACTGTATCTGTTGCGGGTTGCTTGGCGCGGGCATGCTGGCGCTTCTCATCTGCTCAGGAGCGCGGCATGGCCCTCGAATTTCATCAAGTTGACGCCTTTACCGATCAGCCGTTCGCGGGAAATCCCGCCATGGTCTACCGCCTGGATGCCTGGCTCGACGACGCGCTGATGCAGCGCATCGCCGCCGAGCACAACCTGGCCGAGACGGCGTTCGTGGTGAAGGAGGGCAGTGCTTGGCATATCCGCTGGTTCACCCCGCTCAGCGAGGTGCCGCTGTGCGGGCATGCCACCCTGGCTACGGCCAAGGTGCTGTTCGACATCTACCAGGAACCAGCCGAGGTACTGGATTTCACCTGCCTGTCCGGAGCGCTGCAGGTCACCCGTCAGGGTGAGCGTCTGCAGCTGGATTTCCCCGTGCGCCCGGTGTTGCCAGTGGCGGCGCCGCTACACGCCGACGTCGAGCGCGCGCTGGGTCAGCCCGCGCAGCAGGTTCTGGCTCTGCTGAATGCCGATGGCAGCGTGCAGGAACTGATGGTCGTGCTGGCGTCCGAGGCGCAGGTGCGCAGCTTCACCGCCGATCTGCCGGCGCTGGCCGCACTGCCGGGCCTGGGTGTGCTGATCACCGGGACAGGCGAGCGGCACGACTTCGTCTCGCGCTACTTCGCGCCGAGCATTGGTATCGATGAAGACCCGGTGACCGGCTCGACGCACTGCGTGCTGGTGCCCTACTGGGCCGAACGCCTGGAGCGCAGCGAGCTAAGCGCTTTCCAGTGTTCGGCGCGCGGTGGTGAGCTGCTCTGTCGTCTGGAGGGCGAGCGGGTCAAGATTGCCGGCCATGCCCGGCATATCGCCAGCGGCCGGCTGATGCTCTGATCAGTTGCTGCTGACCCTGCGCACGCCACCGGAGTCGCTGAGCTGCAACTGAGCGGCGACGCTGCCGAGAGCTGGGAAGGCTACCAGATGATCGGCGGCGACGCGGATGCCCACCTCGTCGCCCGGCTGGTGGTCGGCATGGCTGGGGAAGATCGATTCCAACTGGCTGCCGGTCGGCAGTTGCAGGCGGTAGAGCGTCGCAGCGCCGAGGAAGGTCTTGCCGACGATGCGCGCCTTCAGTTCGCTGTGCTCGTCCGGGACGATGTCGTCCGGGCGCAGCAATACGTCCACCGCGCTGCCCTGAGCCCAGGTATAGGCGCGGTTGCCGCGAATCATGCCGAGTTCGGTCTGCACTGTTTCCGGGCCGAGCAGCTGGCCGCGAATGAAGTAACCCTGACCGATGAAGCTGGCGACGAAGGGCGTCAGCGGCTCGTGATAGAGGTTGAACGGTGTGTCCCACTGCTCCAGGCGGCCATCCTTGAACACGCCGACGTGATCGCTGACGGCGAAGGCTTCTTCCTGATCGTGCGTGACCAGGATGGCGCTGGTACCGCGCGCCTTGAGGATTTCCCGTACCTCATGGCTCAGGCGCCTGCGCAGTTCGCCATCGAGGTTGGAGAAGGGTTCGTCGAGTAGCAGCAATTTTGGTTCCGGCGCCAGAGCGCGGGCCAGGGCGACGCGCTGCTGCTGACCACCGGACAGTTCGTGCGGGTAGCGTTTGGCCAGGTTACCGAGCTTGACTAGCTCCAGTAGCTCTTGAGTGGCGCGCTCAGCGTTGGGCTGTTTGCGGATACCGAAGGCGACGTTCTCGGCCACACTCAGGTGGGGGAACAGGGCGTAATCTTGGAACACCATGCCGATATGGCGTTTCTCCGGCGCCAGGGTAAAACCGGCGCGGGAAATTACTTCGCCCGCCAGTTCGATCTCGCCTTCCAGGACCGGCTCGAAACCGGCGATGGCGCGCAACGTGGTGGTTTTGCCGCAACCCGATGGGCCGAGCAGACAGCCGATATCGCCAGCGTTGAGGTGCAGGTCGAGATCCTGCACCACCTTGTGGGCGTGGTAGCCGCAGTTCAGCCCGCGTAGCTGCAGCAGGGGCTGGCTCATGCGTGGTGGTACGCCGGTTCGACCAGCATTTCCAGCAGCGCCTTCTGGGCGTGCAGGCGGTTCTCGGCCTGATCCCATGCTACTGAGCGCGGGTCGTCGAGCAGGTCGAAGCTGATTTCTTCGCCACGGTGCGCCGGCAGGCAGTGCATGAACAGTACGTCTTCGGCAGCGGCGTCGAGCAACTCGCGGGTAACCTGGTAGGGGCGGAACAGCGCCATGCGTTGCTCGGCTTCGTCTTCCTGGCCCATTGAGGCCCACACGTCGGTGCTGACCAGATGGGCGCCGGCCACCGCTTCACGCGGATCACGCACGACCTGCACGCGCTCGCCAGCCAGGGCCAGGAAGCGCGCGTCCGGCTCGTAGCCAGCAGGGCAGGCGACCTTCAGCTGGAAGTCGAACTGCATCGCCGCTTCGATGTAGGAGTTGCACATATTGTTGCCGTCGCCGATCCAGGCCACCGTCTTTCCGGCGATGCTGCCGCGGTGTTCGAGGAAGGTCTGCATGTCGGCCAGCAGCTGGCAGGGGTGCAGATCGTCGGACAGGCCGTTGATTACCGGTACCTTGGACTTGGCAGCGAACTCGGTGAGGTTGCTGTGGGCGAAGGTGCGGATCATCACCGCGTCGAGCATGCTCGACATGACGATGGCGGCATCGCCGATCGGCTCGCCACGACCCAGTTGGGTGTCGCGTGGCGAGAGAAAGATGGCCTGGCCGCCGAGCTGGATCATGCCGGCTTCGAAGGACAGGCGGGTGCGGGTCGAGGCCTTCTCGAAGATCATGCCCAATACGCGATTCTTCAGCGGCTCGAAGAGTACGCCACGGTTGCGCAGATTCTTCAGCTCGATGCCTCGGCGGATCAGTCCCACCAGTTCGTCCGGTGTGTAATCCATCATCGAGAGAAAGTGTCTGACGCTCATCGTTAACTACCTTTATCACTACAGTTCGCAAGCCCGCAGCCGGGGATAAAACCGACAAAAACAGCAGAGCTTGCGGCAGGAGGCCGCAGGGTGCGACGAAACAGGGGAAGGCGCGATCCTATAAGGAAATGTCGCTGATTTCCAGCTAACAGCAGAAGTGCCGGGGCTTTCGGGCCTTTTGGGGCGGCGCTTGTACCATTTCCGTACCGCGATCCAGCTAGTCCAGCTTCTGCAGCTCGGCCCAATCCGAGGTGGAGTTGAGCCACTTGGCATAAGTGGAGAGCAGCATTTGTACACTGTGGCCAAGCTGGTTGGCAATGAACGCCGGGTTCATTCCTGCCATCAGGCACATGTTCGCGCAGGTGTGACGGGTGTCGTACTGCCGGCGGCGCCTGATGCCCAGCGCTTGCATCGCGGCAAGGAAGTGCTCCTTGGTGGTCGAGTCAGACCTGATCCAGTCCACGCTCTTGTCGACCATCAGGGCCGGCGCAAATACAAACCGGCTCCGCCCCTCCGTCAGTTTCCTTGCCTCCTCCAGGGCGTGCATTGCCCTGTCATTCATCAAGACGTGCCGATGCTGTTTCGTCTTGACCCTCTCGTGAATCCCTCCCATGACCATCACCCTGCAGACGCGGGCCGTTCGCGCCTTCAGGTCGGCCTCGCTCCATTTGAGCGCCACCTGCTCGCACGGGCGCATGCCCGTGAAGAACGCGAACTCGAAGTAACACGCATAGCGACGAGGCCTGGAGTGGGATCACGGAGGTGCTGGCCGAGACCGATGGCCTGCACTTGGAGTTCGACCCGGACGGCAACGCCCTAGTGAGCTGGGATGCGCCTACGGAGGCGGATGAGCGGGTGGAGGACTTGGAGGCTGAGCTGATGCGGGTTGAGGTGGCGGAGGCGGGTGCGCCGTTCTAGGCGCGGCAGAGCGAGAGAGTAGCCGGAGTGCTCGGACTGAGCCTAATCAACCCGAGCGCCATCTACACTAGTGATTGTCGCCAGCGAAAGGCGTTATAACGTGCGTTCTGCCTTGCTCAAAATCTGCCCTCACACTCTGGAGCTTCCTCTGGAAGTCCTCAAGCTGCGACCGAGTTTCGCGCTGGAAGTCAGGGGATGCACCTTTATCTTTCAAATGCCTTTTGCACACCTTGATCGACGCCTCAAGTGCAGATATTTGCCGGGTCAGTTCTGGAGGGTCGTCAGCCCTAATATAGAGCTTCAGAAGATAGATCGAAAAGAATGGCGAGCATAGCCCAGTCAGAGCCATGAAGAGCTGCGCTACATCTGCGTTGGTGATTACCTTGGTAAGCACAGCGGCGGCGCCATTGAGGACAGCAGTGGCCAAGGCCATGAACATATTATTATTCAATGCTGCGCCCCCAATAGCTCTATCTCTTCATCAGAGAGCCTTCTGAATTGACTCCTGCCAAATAGCGAGCGCTTTACATAGAAAGCCTCTGTTGTTTTGCCATCGCATCTGTACTCAATTATTGAGTCAAGCGGCAGGAGCTTGTAGGCGGCATGCCTTACAATTTTTCTAGTAAATATAAATATGAAAGGCGAGAAGGCTATCAGTACAGCCCAGCCGACAGCTTGAGCCATTAGTGAATAAGTCCACATCGCAATGCCTATGAGTTCAGTTCGTTGATGACTCGAACAATAGCATATTTTACATGCGTGCCGCTTACATTGGTTGTTTCTGTTTTTTCCAGCTCTACTGTATATAGCTTATCTTTCTGAAAAGCCTCTTCGTTCTTAGCAACTTTGCTAAGAAAATCTTTGTCCTTGATGTTTACGGTGGCCTCGAAACCATCCTGACCCTGGACGGTCCAGCCCCTACCGCTCTTGAAGCTCAGTTTAGTGAAGAATATTACCTTCTGGAACTTGGTGATTTCTTCCTTTTCTGTAACGTCCGACCTGATCGGATTGAAATTCTTGATCTCGTCTTCATCAAGCTCATTCGTAACAGTGTCGGTAATCAGCTTTATTTTTGCGCCCTCTCGGCCCTGAAGTGGCGCCTGTATCACCTTGTGTAGTGCCTGGCGAATATCTTTACTTGCGACTAGCTGGGCAACCTTGCTGGTTGTTTCTATCTCGCCTTCCTTTGTGAAAAGCGTCGCCTTTTGTGTTTTTGCGTCAACGACAACACGCTCAATTTTATTATCTTTAAGCCGGTCTAGCACGCCTATCGCGGTTGCGGTAGATGCAGCGGCCGCAGTAACGCCGATGCCAATGTTTTTCATTACCGCAAGCGTTGTTGTTGGATCAGCAATAATTGCAAATATTATCTCAAGGGAGCCCTCTCTTGCGGGGGCGACAACCTTCAAATCTGCCTCTGAAGATCCATTGCTGACGATTTCAGCAGCCTTGGTTATAAGGTCGTGCATGCCAATAATCGAGTTGCCCAAGTCCTTGGCATCAATGGTGTGCTCTTTTAGGTCGCCAGGGGCGTCATACGAGATCTTGAATTCGGTTTTTATTACTTGGTTTTCCATGATTAGCCCCAGCTTTGAATCTGTAATTGTTATGGTTGGTGTGTTTCAAATATTTATATAAACTTGTGGCGATTAAAGAGTGCAAAGTTTCTGTTTAGTTTGCCTAGGTAAGATAGGCTCCAGCCGTGAGTGGGGGCTGCAAAGTAATAATGGATGTTGTTAAATCTCTTGTTTGTTAGATTTTTGAGATCTTTGAGGTCTTTGTTTAGTAAGCTGATTGCGTTAGCTGTCTCATCTTTGAGAAGCTTAAATGACGAGATTTTTCCTTCGATCATGCGTATGAGATAATTTGCGTCATTTATAGCTATGGCCGGGTCTTGACCGCTAATGAAGTCGGAATAGATTGACGAAAGATGTCCGCATGACCTTAGTTTGATCCTGCGTTCATCATTGCGTTCTAGGAGAGAGAGAACCGACTGTGCTGAGCCTAACTCAACACCTAATTTCTCAAGTTCGACGTCAAATTTTTGCTCGTCTTCTATGTAGGCCTCAAGAAGCTGCTCAGTAGCCTCAATTGCCTTCGAAATTAAGGCTTGATCAAGAGTCGGTATCTGCATAAGACGTCCCTATCGGAAAAAAGATGTTCACATCTTGGTGAAGTTCCAGGCTCCGAGGACCTTTGCATGGAAGTGGACATCATCCATGCGAGCGGTTTGAGGCTCGAAATCCTTGTTCTTAGAAACTATCTTGAAGCTTTCGGCGTCGTGTAACTGCACTGTCTTGATGAATAAGTGGCCAAGCCAAGTGAATACGTAGACGCCCTCGCCAATAAAATCTGTTACCCCATGATCGATAAGAACAGGGGAACGATCATCTATCGCCCCCTTCATGCTCTCACCCCAGCCAGTGATGATGCTGAGGTTTCTGACATCGGAGTACTTTAAGCCCAAGTCATCAAGGTTAACCTTGTCGACAACTAGGTTGCGTACAAATTCTCGATACTCGGCCGGCACCTGGACGTGACCCATTGAGGCGCGCACGTCGTACTGCGGAATCAGAATGTCACCGTCCTTCACCCGCGCGCTGCGCGAGAAGTCGGCGGTGATCACGTTGCCGGCTTTGTCCTCGGCCAGGCTGTCGGATACAGCCTGCAGCAGCCGTTGTTGCGCGGTGTAGGTCAAGGCCTTGCCGTGTTTGCTCAGCATCTCAATGACTTTGGCTGCGGCGCCTGATCCATGTCCTTCTGTGTTTTCGCGCACTGACAGATCGGTTTCGGTCATTGAGCCCTTGCCAGTGTCCAGCCATTCAGCCCTAACCCCGCACACTGTCGCGATCTTGAGTAGGTGAACACTCTGAAGGTTTTCGCCTTTTTCGAGCTGGGATATTACTGGCTGAGACACGCCTACCTTCTGAGCCAGCTCTCGCTGGGTCAGGTCTGCATGCTTTCGCGCGGCTTTGATACGGTCAGCGAGTGATTTCATGACGCTGAATCTATAAGCGGCCTTATGTCCTTGCAAATAAGTTTACTTATTAATAGGCAATAAGTAAACTTATTCTTGAGGCCGAGCGAACGCAGACCAATGCAGCAACCCAAGAACCAGGCAGCTCGCCAGTTGACCGTCTTGTGAGGTCCTTCGGCAACCAGACGAAGACCGCCGCCGCCATGGGCGTATCGCAGCCGACTGTTTCCTATTGGCTCTCCGGCACATACACGATGGGCGCCGACAACGCCTTCAAGGCTGAAAGGCTCACGAAAGGGGTGATTACGGCTCGTGAGCTGGTCGGTGCAAGCGGTGGGTAACTCGGCCATGGCAGCGCGCTCCTGCTTTCGCTTTGGACAGGACGCCACGATATCCGTGCAATCTCGCACGCATAAGGCGCTCAGTAGCGGTGTGAATGCATCCAGTGGTTCCGCGCATGCGCGGGTTTTGCCGCCTTCGAATCAGTGGCCTTTGCGTCCGTACTATCAATCAACAGACCGAATTGCCCGCGTGATGCCAGCGCCAGTCGGTTGCGGTGTTTATCCATCCAGTAACTGGAGAACCCTATGAGCGAACCAGAGCAAGCCCTTACAGCCGTCGAGCGCGATATCGCCATCGAGGTATTTCAGAAGGCGTTTCCGCTTCTGGTTCAGCGATTCCTTCCCGATGAAATCGAGACTGCGGCGCAGAAGTGCACCGCGTCCATTGCCGTTGGGCTTATTGAGCTCCGGGCAGCGTCCGGTAGTACGCAGTCAACTGCTCATGAAGAGCAATGAGAGCCTTCGCCGCATGTGTTCCTTGCGCCTCGTTTCCAAGTGATTGAACGGCACCAGCTTTTACTGCTTCGACGATTACTTGTTGCGCAGCGAGTTCAGGCCATGCCACGGGGTTGATGGTTTCAGCTTGAGTCATGTCGGGCCTCCTGGCCTTCGTTTCGTGTGGAGGCAAAACGATAGCACGGAGCGCCCGGCGCCAATTTGAAGGCACAAAAAAGCCCGCGTGCAGGCGGGCTCGTTCGTTACAGCTAGGAGACCTGATTATGCACACCCATCGAGCGCGCTGCAAACCCGCTGCGCCACGATCTACGCACGCTGAAAACGTGGCGCGCGATTGCCTGGCGGTGCGGCCATGAGCGTTCAGGCCATGACTTGGGCGCTGACCCAACGCTTTGTCACCGATCCGTCTGCACGCCATGTGCTGCTGTGTCTGGCCAACTATGCGGACAAGGATGGGGTTGGTGCCTTCCCGTCTGCCGCGAGCCTTTCCGATGACACCGGCCTGGCTGTGCGCACCGTGCGTTACAAGCTGGAGCAGTTGAAGGAGGCCGGCGTTATCCGCCTCGGCAATCAGGCGATTGCTGCTGCCTACATTGATCGCGGCGACCGCCGCCCGGTGGTTTACGACTTGGCGATGGAGCGGGGTGCAGCTGATGCACTCCGTCTGCAACGATGTGCAAACCGTGCACCCCGTAACGCCGAACGGGGTGCACCAGTTGCACCCAATCCGTCATTAAACCATCAAGGATCCGTCAATGATCCGAGAGAGGAGCGCGCACCCTTCGCGCTGGATCTCGAATGGCAGCCCGATCCGAAGCGACTCAAGGCGGTGGCGTTTGCTGCTGGGGTGAGTGTCGAGGCGTGCGTCGAGGTGCCGGTGCAGATCCCGTGCCGCACTGAGCGCGTGCTGCGCCCAGTGTTTGCCGTCGACGTGCTGCCAATCGGTGCGTCGATTGATGAACAGATGCGAGCGGATCGACGTCAGCGGCAAGGATATGAGGCACGACTAGAGGCCGTTGTTGAGGCGTGCCGGTAAGACTTAACTGCCCGCGGCTTTACGTCGCCTTGTTACATGTAATGTGAAATTCGTCACGATTTTGGGGGGTGTTGAGTGAGAAATGGTGAGCCGTTAATTGCGATCGCAGTAGTTGCGGTGCTGGTCGTTGCTGCATGGGTTGCGAAGTCAACCGGGGCGGCGTTTATGGTGGTTCTCACCGCATGCGCGAAGACATTAATCCCTCTGATTTTGGCGGGAGCCGTGTCGTTTTTCGGCGTGATGCGTGTGTCTTCGGCATTTCTAATCGCCTTGGTGTTCATTTATCCGCTCTGGTGGCCAGTGCTGGACAGCATCGCGCTGGAGGGGCACGACAATCTCCGTTTGGAATGGCTGCAGCATCAGATGCCGTGGTGGACCAGCACCTGGTTCAAGGTGATCAGCGAGCTCACGCTCATCGGTGGTTTGGTGTACTTAATCTTCCACGACGGACGTTATCGCTAGCTAAAGGAGGGGCGCACTTATGACGAAGTGATGGGTGCGCCGATCAGTTCGCAGCCTCCCTGAGCTGTTCGGGCGCGGGGTACTGTAGATCCTCTACCAGCACCTCATGGTCCCGCTCGCCAGTGAGCAGACCGACCAGCTCCCACTGTTGATCAAGCTCTTCGCTGATGGCTTGCATGCGCTCGATCATGCGTCGTGCTGACCGCTGCACCGTTACGTCCTGGCTCTGGAGTTGCTCGAAGGCCATCGCCGCTACGGATGCGGTCATGTGAGTCATGCTGCGGGCCATCAATCCCAGCAACTGCTTTAGCTGCTGCTCTTCCTTGGCAGACATATCGTGCTCCTCTTGTGTCTAAGCATCAGCTTAGCTGAATGACTTCAAGCGCATAGAGGCTTGCTTGTAAGCCAATGCCGACAACGTGGGTACTACCTTCACCAAGGTTACGGCGCCCTTTTTTTCCCGGTGTTTGGTGGTCGCTGTTGCTGCTTGCTTATGAGGGTGGTGTTTCGATGCCCAGAACGAGCGAGAAATGCCGTACCACTTTTTGTACCAATCAAGTGTCGGCAGTGGGGGTGGCAGGATCGTGTCCCTGGAAGTGGTGTAACTGAGGTCTACCCAAAGCGCCGTCAGGCGTAAGAGGAAGGCCATCGTGGTTCTTGGCTAAGGTTGAGTTTGCAGACCTAACCATCACCGGAGAAACCACGAT
>Ga0209911_100051_pt1 | contig 159985 bp, 148 predicted proteins | sample FECB21metaG_FD_188301 | JGI IMG/M metagenome (GOLD analysis project Ga0209911, IMG submission 188301) | Cyanobacterial communities from the Joint Genome Institute, California, USA - FECB-21 (SPAdes) (version 2) | ecosystem: Environmental > Aquatic > Thermal springs > Hot (42-90C) > Microbial...
GGCCGGATCGCCTCCCATTCGAAATCCGTCAGATCGTAGCGGCCCATCGCAAAGCTCCCGAAAAGGAGCTTGAATCACAATTGCCACCGTCAGGGAACCCAGAGCCGTTTATGGGTTTACGGCCTAGGGTCTGACAGCGCTGTCAGAGTCAAGGCGTGATATGAGGATCGGCGAGTTGTCCCGGCGCACCGGCGTGAGCGTCCGCATGCTGCGCTATTACGAGGCCGAGGGGCTGCTGAAGCCGCAGCGCACCACGGGCGGCTATCGGGACTACGACCCGGCCGAAGTGCGCACGGTCGAGCGGATCAGGCTGCTCGGCTCGGCGGGCATGACGCTGGCGACCATCCGGCAGTTTCTGCCGTGCGTGCGCGGAGAGGGCCCGGTCTTCGAGCCTTGCGATGAATTGCGGGACGTTCTCAAGGAACAGATCCGCCTCGCCGACCTGAAGACGGAGAAGCTGGCCCAGAGCCGGAAGGTTCTCGAGAGCTTCCTGCTCGAGATCGGGGAGCGCTAGCGTCAGCCGCGGCGCGCGTGGAGGATGAAACGCCTGTAGGTGAGGGTGCGCAGCTTGTCGGCGAAGGCCGCGCCCTGGCGCTGCGCCGCACCGATGCGCGCATGGCTGCCGCGGCGGATGTCCGTGAAGCCGGCGGCGGAGACGAGCCCGGCGAGGGCTTCAAAGGTCAGGCCGTCGCCGAAGGGCAGTTGCTGCATGATCGCCGCGTGCCGGGCGCGGCTCGTCGCGTCCCGTCCGCCCGGCACGGCCGGAGCCTGCTGCAGCCGGGCGATGAGCCACGCCGCCAGCCGCCCGACGAGGCCTTGCCGCACCCAGTTGCCATCGAAGATGATGAGATGGCCGCCCGGCCTGAGGACGCGGTGCCAGTCGGCAAGGGCGGCGGCGGGGTCCGTCAGCGTCCACACGAGATGGCGGCACACCACGGCGTCGTAATGTTCGTCCGGCTCCATCGTGTTCTCGGCATCGGCGAGGACAAAGCGCGCCCGCGGATTGTCGCGGTGCTTGTCCCGCGCCAGCTCCAGCATGGCGGGCGAGAAGTCGAGCCCCGTCACCTCGTGGCCGAGCCCGGTCAGGACGCGCGTCACTTCGCCCGTGCCGCTGGCGAGCTCTAGGACGTGCAACGGCGCCGTGCCGAGCCTCTCGCGAATCGCCCGTGCCCAGGCGTCGAACGGAGGGCCGGCGGCGATGCGATGCTGCACGTCGCCGTCGAACGTCGGCGCCCGGTCCGACCAATAGGCGCGGATCTCCTCCTTGAGCGAGAAGTTCGACAAGGGAGCGGGTTGGGTCATGGCGCCTTCCTGTCCTCACGCCTGGTCTTTGCGGGTCGTGTGCGGGCGCGCAGTATTAGGCCGATACGGAAGCGTGAACAAGCGCTTTGGCGCGGGTTGCCTGCGACAATTCTTCCAGAGGTTTCTTTTAAATTGTTCTAATTCATGTAATGCACATTGTATCAGTTAAAAAAGATAGCGATTGACCCTTTCGAATACATTCTCTACCTGCCTGCCCCAACTTGCCCGGTGTGGTGGAAGGCGACAATGCAGTTTCTTCGCAAGGTGACGGTGGCGGTCGCGATGGCGGTGTCTCTCGTGGCTCCCCTGGCGGCTCGGGCCGAGACCGTCAAGGTGACGGATGTGCTCGGCCGCGAGGTTGAGGTCAAGGCGCCGGTCGAGCGCATCATCCTGGGCGAGGGGCGCCAGATCTATTTCGTCGCCACGCTCGACAAGGACGATCCCTTCAAGCGCATCGTCGGCTGGCGGGACGACCTGCCGAAGGCCGACCCGGACAATTACAAGGCCTATCTCGCGCGCTATCCGGATATCGCGAAGCTGCCGACCTTCGGCGGCATGAAGGAGGGCTCGTTCGACGTCGAGCAGGCGATCGCCCTGAAGCCCGACGTGCTCTTCATGAACATCGAATCGAAGGTCGCGAGCGACGAGGCCAAGCTGATCGAGAAGCTCGCCGCCGTCGGCATTCCGGTCGTCTATGTCGATTTCCGTGAACGGCCTTTCGAGAACACCGAGCCATCCATGCGGCTCATCGGCAAGCTCTTCGGCGAGGAGGAGAAGGCGGAGGAGTTCATCGCCTTCCGCGCCGCCGAGATCGCCCGCGTGACCGACAGGCTGAAGGGCGCGAAGGTCGACCAGCCGCTCGTCATGATCGAGCGCGCGGGCGGCTATTCCGACGACTGCTGCATGTCCTTCGGCCGTGAGAACTTCGGCAAGATGGTGGAGATCGCCGGCGGCCGCAACCTCGCCGCCGACCTGATCCCGGGAACCTTCGGCGTCGTCAATCCCGAGCAGATCGTCGCCGCCAATCCGGACGTCGTCATCGTCACCGGCGGCAACTGGGACGCCTATGTGCCGGGCGGCGCCTGGGTGGGCCTCGGACCGGGCACGGACCTTGCCGAGGCGCGTCGCAAGCTCGTGAACCTCACCCAGCGCCCGGCCTTCGCCCACACCGCCGCCGTCGGCAACGGCCGCGTCCACGCCATCTGGCATCAGTTCTACAACAGCCCGTACCAGTTCGTGGCCATCCAGGCGATCGCCGGGTGGCTGCATCCGGAGCTGTTCAAGGACGTCGATGCCGACGCGACCCTGAAGACCCTGCATGAGCGCTTTCTGCCCCTGCCGTACAAGCCGGGCTACTGGGTGTCGCTGGAGAAGGTGCAGTGACGGTGACCAGCGACACGATCGCCGCCGAGCAGCCGGAGGGAGCGCGGTTCGCCTACCGCGCTCGCACCCTCCGCAAGCAGCTCATCCTGCTCGCGCTGGCGGTCCTGCTGCTCACGAGCCTCGTCGCCGACATGATGCTGGGCCCCGCACGCTACGGCGCGGGCGAGGTGCTCGCGGCGCTGTTCACGCCGGATGCGGCGCCCGTGGCGGTGCGCGTCGTCATCTGGGACATCCGCCTGCCGGTCGCGCTCATGGCCGTCGTCGTCGGTGCAGCGCTCGCGATCGCCGGAGCGCAGATGCAGACCATCCTCAACAACCCGCTGGCGAGCCCCTTCACGCTCGGCATCTCGGCGGCGGCGAGCTTCGGCGCCGCGCTCGCCCTCGTCTTCGGCATCGCCATCGTGCCTTTAGCCATCAATTATGTGGTGGCGGTGAACGCCTTTCTTGCCGCCATGGCCGCGGCGCTCATCATCCACGTGCTCAGCCAGCGGCGCGGCGTGACCACCGAGACCATCGTCCTCCTTGGCATCGCGCTCGTCTTCACCTTCAACGCCCTCCTGGCACTCCTCGAGTTCTTCGCCTCGGAACAGGCGCTCGGCGCTGTCGTGTTCTGGACCATGGGCAGCCTGACCAAGGCCACCTGGCACAAGCTCGCCATCACCACGGCCGTGCTGGCGCTGTGCCTGCCCGTCTTCGTCCGCCGCGCCTGGGCGCTGACGACGCTCCGGCTCGGGGACGACAAGGCGGCGAGCTTCGGCATCGACGTGCGCCGGCTCAGGCTCGAGACCATGCTGCTCGTCAGCCTGCTCGCCGCCGTCCCCGTCGCCTTCGTCGGCACCATCGGCTTCATCGGCCTCGTCGGGCCGCACATCGCCCGCATGATCATCGGCGAGGACCAGCGCTTCTTCCTGCCGGCCTCGGCGCTCGCCGGGGCGGCCATCCTCTCGGCTGCCTCGGTGGTGAGCAAGTCGCTCATCCCGGGCCTCGTCTTCCCCATCAGCATCGTTACGGCACTGATCGGCGTGCCGTTCTTCTTCAGCCTCATTCTCTCGACTCGGAGGCGGTCATGGTGAGTCTTGAACTCGTCGGCGTCGGCGTCCGCTACGGCCGGCGGGAGATCCTCTCCGGCATCACCACGCCTCCGCTGCGGGGCGGGGAGGTGGTGGCGGTGATCGGCGCCAACGCCGCCGGCAAGTCGAGCCTCTTCCGCCGCATCGCCGGCCTGACGCGCGGCCCGGGCGAGGTCCGCGTCGGCAGCCCCACCGGCCGGGCCCCGTGCTACCTGCCGCAGGACACGGCCGTGAACGCCGTGCTCACGGTTCACGAGTCCGTCCTCCTTGCCAAAAAGCTGGACGGCTCCTGGCGCGTCAGCGACGACGAACTCGCCGCCATCGACGCCGTGCTGCGGGCGCTCGCCATCGAGGATCTCGCCTTCCGTTCCCTCGGCGAACTGAGCGGCGGCCAGCGCCAGCTCGTCTCCATCGCCCAGACGCTGGCGCGCGAGCCGGAGATCGTGCTGTTCGACGAGCCGACGAGCGCGCTCGACCTTCACCGCCAGTTCGAGGTGCTGTCGCTCGTGCGCCGACTCGCCAGCGAGCGGGGCCTGTGCGTGCTCATCTCCCTGCACGATCTCAACCAGGCGCTGCAGGTGGCGGATCGCGTCATGGTGCTCGCAGGCGGCCGCCTCGCCGCGCTCGGCTCGGTAGCCGAAGTGATCACGCCGGCGCTCCTCGCCGAGGTCTACGGCATTGCCGCACGCATGGAACGGACCGCATCCGGCGCGCCCTATGTCGTCGTCGAGGGCTCGCTGAAGGAGGGCGTCACCCCTCGACAGAGCCGCGCCGCCTGAGGATGACCGGTCCCTAGAACTCCGCGACCTTGCCGAAGGCGGAGCCTTCGAGCCGTTCCGGCCGGTAGGGCGCCGGATTGACGATGGGTTTCGTGCCCGTGATGAGGTCCGCGATCATGTGGCCCGCGCCGGGGCCGACACCGAAGCCATGGCCGCTGAAACCAGCGGCGAGGATGAAGCCCGGCAGGGCTGCGAGCTCGCCGATGGCCGGCACGCCGTCCGGCGTACTGTCGATATAGCCCGCCCAGCGCGCCGCGACGGGGACCGCCTCGAGGGCCGGCAGCAGGCGCCGCGCCCGGGCGTGGGTCTCGGCGATCTGGCGCGGATCGGGGGTGGGATCCAGGATCCGCGTCGCCTCCATCGGCGTTGGCGCGTCGAGCCGCCAGCGTGCGAGCGTCTCGTGCCCGGCCCGCCAGCCTTGGAGCCCGCCCGGGGCGAGGCTGCGCCAGCGCCTGAGGAACATGGGCACGAACTGGCGGGCGAAACGCAGCTGCTGTGGGGTCGGATCGACGCGGGCGCCGCCGCTGATCGCCAGCGTATGGCCGCCGTCCGCGCGGCGCGTGACCGAGACCTCGGTCGTATGGAGCGCATCGGGCAGACCCGCTGCGCCGGGGGCGACGGAGAGGATCGACGCGCGTACGGAAGACTGGGGAAAGCGGATGCCGCGCTGGTTGAGGAAGGAGGAGGCCCAAGCCCCGCCCGCATGGACCACGGTCGCGGTGCGGATCGTGCCCTTCTCTGTCACGACGGCAGCGACGCGCCCGCCGGCCGTCTCGATGCCGCGCGCCGCGCAGAACTGATGCACCGTGCCGCCGGCAGCCATGATGCCGCGGGCGATTACCGGAGCGGCCCGTGCGGGGTTGGCTGTGCCGTCGCTCGGGGAAAAGACGCCGCCCTTCCAGCGCCGCCCGGTCGCGCTGCCGCGGGCGGAGGCCTCCTCGCTTGAGAGCATGTGCGTGACGACCCCTTCGCTCGCGGCGAAATCGCGCCACTTGGCCCAGACGGAGAGCTGGGCCTCGTCGTTGCTGAGATAGAGCAGGCCGCAGCGGCGGAAGCCGAGGTCCTCGCCGATCTCGGTGGCGAGGCGGTCCCAGAGCGCGAGGCTGTGCGTTGCCATCGGCAACTCGCGGGCGTCGCGGTTCTGCTGGCGGCACCAGCCCCAGTTGCGGCTCGACTGCTCGGCGCCGATCCGGCCCTTTTCCAGCAAGGCGACCTTGAGGCCGCGGCGCGCGAGATAATAGCCGGTCGAGACGCCCACGATGCCGCCGCCGATCACGACGACATCGGCCCGCTCGGGCAGGGTCGGGCTGGTCTCGATCTCGAAAAGTGGCGCCGGCATCGTGGGTCTCCCTGGACGCAAAGACCCTAGCGCCCCCGCAGAAGGCGCGGGCACCGTAGATCGATCCGACGCGGCATTTCCTTTCGCGGGTACCCCAGCCATCTGCGATATTATTCCGGTAATGCCCGCAAGCTTCTCGATTTTTCTACGGCACTATCTGCTGTATGGTGGGTGCAGGCTGTCGCCTGCACCCGGCTCGCGAGAGCAAGACGGCGCCTCGACGGAGAAGCGCCCAGTCCGACGAGGTTGCGATGAAGCTCGATCAGATTGACGTCAAAATCCTCTGCGAGCTGCAGAAGAACGGCCGGATCACCAATGTCGAACTGGCCGATCTCGTGCACCTCTCGCCGAGCCCCTGTCTGACGCGGGTCAAGAAGCTGCAGCAGGAAGGCTACATCCTCGGCTATTCCGCCCTCATCAACATCGGCAAGCTCGGGCAGACGCTGACGGTCTTCACCGAAGTGACGCTGAAGAACCACCGCCAGATCGATTTCGCCCGCTTTCTTGCGGCCGTCGACAAGCTCGACCAGGTGGTCGAGTGCCATCTCGTCTCCGGTGGCTACGACTATCTCGTCAAGTTCGTCACCAGCGGCATCATCGAGTATCAGACGCTCATGGAGCGGCTGATCGACCTCGATATCGGCATCGACAAGTATTTCAGCTTCGTCGTGCTGAAGTCGCCGATCGTGAAGCCGCACCTGCCGCTGACGAGCCTCTTTCCCGTCAGCGTGTGACGGCTCTCAGCGCTTCGCGAAGGCGGCCACGAGCTCGGGGTCGCGCTCCAGCCGGTCGAGCCATGTCGGGTCGAGCTTCGGCACCGACGCCATCAACAGGCGGGAGTAGGGGTGCCCGGCGGCGCTGCCCACATCCCTGGCCGGCAGTTGCTCCACCTTCTCGCCGCGATACATGACCGCGACCTCGTCGCAGATCGCCTGCACGGTGTGGAGGTCGTGGCTGATGAAGACATAGGACAGGCCGAGTTCCTGCTGGAGGTCCTTCAGCAGGTCGATGATGGCGGCGGCGACCACCGTGTCGAGCGCCGAGGTGATCTCGTCGCACAGGATGAGGTCGGGATCGGCGGCAAGGGCGCGTGCCAGGTTGACGCGCTGCTTCTGGCCGCCCGACAGCTCCGCTGGAAGCCGGTGCTTCAGGGTGCGCGGCAGATGCACCAGGTCGAGCAGCCGGTCGATGCGGGCGTCGCGCGCCGCGCCGCGTAGTCCGTGATAGAAGGCGAGCGGCCGGCCGAGGATGTCCGCGATCGACTTCGCCGGGTTGAGCGCGGTGTCCGCTGACTGGAAGACGATCTGCAGTCTGCGCAACTCGTCCGGGCTGCGGTCGCGCGCCCGGGGGGCGACCGGCTTGCCGTCCAAATAGATGTGGCCCGAGGCGGGCGGGATGATACCGGCGATGGTGCGGGCGAGCGTCGACTTGCCGCAGCCGGATTCGCCGATGATGCCGAGATTGCGGCCGCGCTCGAGCCTGAAGCTGACCTTGTCGACGGCGAGGATCGGCGGCGTCCCGTCGGCGCCGGGCTTGCCATAGCCGGCGCTCACGGCCTCAAGCTCCAGAACCGGCCGGGCGGTGTCGCTCTCTGCTGCCGGCTGTGCTGTGACCCGGCCGGGCGGAGAGAAGGCGACCAGCAACGCGCGCGTATAGGGATGCTTGGGCGCGGACAGGATCTCGCGCGTCGTGCCGATCTCCTGCACCTCGCCGCCCTTCAGCACGACGATGCGGTCGGCGATCTGGGCGACGACGGCAAGGTCGTGCGAGACGTAGACCCCGGCCATCCGGCTCTGCCGCATGACGGATTTGAAGGCGCGCAGCACCTCGATCTGCGTGGTGACGTCGAGCGCCGTGGTCGGCTCGTCGAAGATCACGAGCTTTGGATCACCGATCAGCGCCATGGCCGCCGACAGACGCTGCAGCTGGCCGCCGGAAACCTGGTGCGGGTAGCGTGTGCCGATCGTCTCGGGCGAGGGCAGCGAAAGGGCGCGGAACAGTTCCACCGCCTTGGCCTCGGCCGCGGCGCGCGGCATCAGACCGTGGATGCGGGTGATCTCGATGACTTGATCCATGATGCGCTGCGCCGGGTTGAAGGCCGCGGCCGCGCTCTGCGGCACATAGGCGACCTCGCTGCCGCGGACTCTGGTTCGCCCCTTCTCGCTCAGCTGTGCCATATCCCGTCCTGCGACGCGGATGCTGCCGCCGGCGATGCGGCAGCCCGTCCGCGTATGGCCGAGCAGGGTCAGCGCAATCGTGGTCTTGCCCGAGCCGCTCTCGCCGATGAGCGCGACGATCTCGCCTTCGGCGATGTCGAAGTCGACACCCTTGATGATGTCGACGCGCCGGCCGGCATCGGTCGTCGCTTCGACCTTGAGGTTCCGGATCTCGACGAGGTGGCTCATCAGGCGCTCCGATCCCGGATCTTCTGCGGCAGGTTGTCGATCAGCAGGTTCACCGCGATCGTCAGGCTCGCGATGGCAAAGGAGGGCGCCATCACCGCCGGAGCGCCGAAAGGCAGGCCACCGATGTTCTCGCGCACCAGCGCTCCCCAGTCGGCCTCGGGCGGCTGCACGCCGAGCCCGAGGAAGGACAGGCCCGAGAGCAGCAGCACGATGAAGACGAAGCGGATGCCGACGTCGGCGAAGACCGGGCCGATGATGTTCGGCAGGATCTCCGAGCCGATCAGATAGCCCAGCTTCTCGCCGCGGATGCGGGCCACGGTCACGAAATCCATCGTGTTGACGTTGACGGCGAGCGCCCGGGCGAAGCGATAGGAGCCAGGCGTATAGATGATGGCGAGCGTCAGGATGAGCACCGGGATCGAGGAGCCGACGCCGGCCACGACGACGAGGCCGAAGAGCTTGCTGGGGATGGAGTTCAAGGCATCGAGGAAACGGCTGAGGGCCGCATCGAACCACCCGCCGCTGACGGCAGCGGCCATGCCGAGCGTCACCCCGGCGGTGCAGGCGATGAGCGTCGCGGCGAGCGAAATGCCGACCGTGTAGCGCGCGCCCAACAGGATGCGCGAGAGCATGTCGCGTCCGAGATAGTCGGTCCCGAGCGGGAACTCGGCGCTCATCGGGCCGAAGTAGTCGAGATCGACGATGTCGCCGACGCCGTGCGGCGTCAGGTAGGGCGCCAGGACCGCGACCGCCGCCCAGGTGATGACGACGGCGAGGCTCGCCCAGCCGGTCAGGTTGAACCGGTAGCCCGGAAGGCGCGGCTTGAAGGTGGGGGAGACGTCGATGGCCATGGCTCAGCGCAGCTTCGGGTTCGACAGGATGGCGATGATGTCCGCCGTCGTGATCAGCAGCAGGTAGACGAAGCAGAAGATCATCGCGCAGCTCTGGATGAGTGGCAGGTCGCGCGTCGACACCGCATCGACCATCAGTTTGGCGATGCCGGGATAGTTGAAGATCGTCTCGACGATGATGACCCCGCCGAGCAGGTAGGAGAGTGACAGGGCCACGGCGTTGACAATCGGCCCGAGTGCATTGGGCAGCGCATGGCGCAGCACGATGCGCGTGCGGGACGCGCCCTTGAGCCGCGCCATCTCGACGTAAGGAGTGTTGAGCGCCTCGATGACGGCTGCCCGCGTCATGCGGATCATCTGCGCCGAGATGACGAAGCTCAGGGTGAAGACCGGCATGGCGTAGATGCGGATGAGTTCGCCGAAGGAATCGACGTTGCGCGTGATCGAGAGCGAGGGCAGCCATTTCAGCCAGACGGCGAAGATCAGGACGCCCGCGGTCGCCACCATGAACTCGGGGACCGATATCACCGTGATCGTGGCCGTAGTGATGGCGCGGTCGTAGAGCGTGCCGCGCAGCATGGCCGAGGTGATGCCCAGGGCGAGCGCGATCGGCACCGAGAACAGTGCCGTGGCGGCCGCGAGCTGCAGCGAGCTCTTGAGGCGGCCACCGATCAGCTGCGCGATCGGCATGTTGTTGGCGTAGGACGTGCCGAGATCGCCCGTCACCAGGCCGCCGAGCCAATAGAAGAAGCGCAGGATCGCCGGATCGTCGAGATGCATGGCCGCGCGCAGGCCGGCCACGGCCTCGGGTGTCGCGGCCTGGCCGAGGAGAACCTCGGCCACGTCACCGGGCAGGATCTGCGTCGCGCCGAACACGACGAAGGACACCACGAAGAGGGTGAACAACGCGACGAGAAGGCGGCCGCCCAGCAGGGACAACAGGTGAGTGTTCATCGGGCGCTCCTGCAGCTGATGGCTCCAGGGAGAGTGTGACACGAGGAAGGAGGACCGGGCCACATGGGACCCGGCCCGCGAGCACCTCGTGCCGGTCGGATGCCGTCCGGCAGCGAAATGCCTTGTGCTCAACGTGCTACAAGGCAAGCAAGATTCAGGCCTCGAGCCACACGTATTCGGCGAAGGCATAGCCCATCATGCCGCCGAGCGGGTTGGGCTGGAGACCCTTTAGCTTACTGGAGATGGCGTCGACGTTCGAGATGTAGACGGGGATCGCGGTGCCTGCCTCTTCGGCGACCATCACCTGCATCTCGCCGTAGATCTCCTTGCGCTTGGCCTCGTCGAGCGAGCCGCGGGCCTCGAGGAGCATCTGGTCGAACTTCTCGGACTTGTACCGGCTCTCGTTCCACGGTGCGGTGGAGGCATAGAGCAGCGAGAACAGGATGTCCGGGGTCGGCCGCGGGTTGATGTTGCCGAAGTGGACGGGCGCCTTCAGCCAGTAGTTCGACCAATAGCCGTCGGACGGCACGCGCTGGATGTCGAACTTCATGCCGATGGCGTTGCCGGCCTGCTGAACGAGGACCGCCATGTCGATGGCGGCATTGGCCGCCTCGGAGGTGACGATGGGGATCGACTGGCCGAGGAGGCCCGCTTTCTCAAAGTGGAATTTCGCCTTCTCGGGATCGAACGCCTTCGGCTTCAATTCCTTGTTGTGATAGATATTGGCGGGTGAGACGGGCTGGTCGTTGGCGATCTCCGCAAGACCGCGCAGCGCCGATTTCTGGATCTGCTCCCGGTTGAGCAGGTATTTCATGCCCGTCACGAAATCCATCTTGTCGCCCGGAGCCATGTCGAGGCGCATGTTGAGGTTCGTGTAGTTGCCGGAGGTCGTCTTCGACAGGGCGACGCCAGGCTGGCTCTCGACGAGCCTCATCGAGCGCGGGCTGATCGCGGCCGCGAGCTGGATGTCGCCGGCCAGGAGCGCGTTGACGCGGGCCGTATCCTCCGAGATGGCAAAGAATTCGAATGAATCGAGGTTTGCCCCGCCAGGCTTGAAGTAGTTCTTGTTCTTCACGCCGATCGAGCGCACGCCGGGCTCGAAGTTTTCGCAGACGAAGGCGCCCGTGCCATTCGCCTTCGAGAAATCGGTGGTGCCATCGGCGATGATCATGAAATGGTGCATCGCCAGGATGGTCGGCAGGTCGCTGTTCGGCGCCGCCAGCGTGATCTGGACCGTCAGCGGGTCGACAGCCTTGAAGTCGACCATCTGCTTGGCAATGGCGTTCACCTTCGAGCCGGTGGCCGGATCGAGATGCCGTTTCAGCGAATAGATGACGTCGGCAGAGGTGAGCGGCCGGCCGTCGTGGAAGGTCACGCCTTTCTTCAGCCTGATCGTCCAGACCTTGGCATCCTCCGTGCCGATCGCCTCGGCGAGTTCCATCTGCAGGACGCCGCCCTGGTTGAGGAAGGTGAGCCGATTGTAGAAGGCGCAGCAGCGGACATAGTCCGTCGAGAGTGAGGCCTTGGCCGGGTCGAGCGTGTCGGCGGTGGAGGACGACCAGCCGGCCGCCTTCAGGTGGCCGCCCTTGACCGGGGTATCAGCCAGCGCCGTGCTGGCGCGGGCGAGTACGAGGCTGCCGGCGGAGGCCGCGAGGCCGCCGGCCATCAACATCTGCAGGAGGTCGCGGCGGCTGGCGCCGCGGCGGATGGCATGTTCGACAAGGGCGTCGTCAGCGCCCGTCCAGCTGGAGGTGATCTTCTCGCTCACGGTCTTTCCCTTCTCTGGTTTGTCGCCGGCGTTTGCCGCCGGCTTTTTGTCCGGTTCCGCCTTTCAGGCGGCCGGTTTGGTCCCGGCGGCATCGGCGAGGCCGGCCATCGAGATGAAATGGAAGTCGGGCTCGGTGAAGCGCTCGGGCTCGATCGTGCCGCCATAGCCGGGCTGGGCATGGCGCCGCTGGATCCAGCAATTGGTGAGGCCGAGCCGGCGCGAGATGCCGATGTCGTGGTACTGGCTCTGCGCCACGTGCAGGATCTCGTCGCGCGAGCCGCCGTCCTTCTCCACGAAGGCGAAGACGTGCTCGAAGAAGGCGGGATCGGGCTTTTCCGTCCCGGTGTCGTCGACCGTGAAGCCGGCGTAGAACGGATCGCCGAGGGCGCGGGAGAAGTGCGCGAAGGCCCAGCGCTGGGCATTGGTCATGGCGATGAGCTTGTAGCGCCGCGCCAGCCGTGCGAGCGCGTCGGCACTGTCGGGGAAGGGCCGCCAGTCCTTCACGCTGTCCCGCAGGCGCTCGCCATCGGCGGCGCCCGAGGGCAGGCCCAGCTGCGGCGCGATCACACCATAGACCCGGGCGAGGTCGTCGGGGAAATGCCCGGCATCCGGCATGTAGCGGGCGGCGCGATAAAGCGCGAGGGCCTCCTCGCTGTCGAAGGAGACGCCGGCCTCCCGGGCGATCTCCTCAAGGCAGCCGACGAGGCCGCCCTCGAAATCGATCAGCGTGCCCACGACGTCGAAGGTCATGTAGCGGAAATCGGCGAAACTCTTGGCCATGGTCCCTCCGCCTCATCCCGCGTATCGCCGGCGGGACATCCCGTGATCACCTGCAAAGCACAGTCACGTCATCGCCGCGCCGCTCGGGCGCCTCTTGCGATGCTCACGCTCTGTTCCCCTGCCGCGTCTGCGTCGGCTCTGAACGCTACTGTCTCACCGCCCGGATCGCCGGATTCGCCGAATGTCGAAAATCCGGCGGCACAAAATTCCGAATTCGCCGGCCTGGCGGAATATCGGCTGCGGCGCCGGCCGGGCCGCAGCCCCTGCCTCATGCCATCGCGGCGCGCACGTCCGGGTCGGCGAGCGTCTCGTCGAGCGTCGCCCGCGTGCGCTCGACGATGGCGTCGATCTCGGCCTCGGTGCAGCACAAGGGCGGCGCAAAGCCGAGCACGCCGTTGCCGAAGGCGCGGATGATGAGGCCGTTGTTCCAGGCCCGGTCGAAGATACGCTGCGCCGGCAGAGAGGCCGCCGGCAGAGGGGTCTTCCGCGCCTTGTCGATCACGAGCTCGACGGCGGCCAGCATACCGCGGCCGCGCACCTCGCCAACGAGCGGGTGGTCGGCGAGGCTGCGCAGCCCTTCCATCAGCCGCCTGCCGGCCTTGCGGCCGTTGTCGAGCAGCCCCGCTTCATAGAGGCGCAGCACCTCGAGCCCCACCGCGGCGCTGACCGGATGGGCGGAATAGGTATAGCCGTGGCCGATCGTCGCCGCGCCCGCCCCATCGGCGATGACGTTGTAGACGTTGCTCGACATCAGTACGGCCCCCATGGGCACGTAGCCGGCGGTCAGGCCCTTGGCGGTCGTCATCAGGTCAGGGATGATGCCTTCGTCCTCGCAGGCGAAGAGCGGGCCGGTGCGCCCGAAACCCGTGATCACCTCGTCGGCGACGAAGAGGATGTCGAGCTCCCGACACAGATCGCGCATCGCCTTGATCCAGCCGGGTGGCGGCACCAGGACGCCGCCCGACCCCTGGATCGGCTCGCAATAGAAGGCGGCGACGCGCTCGGGGCCGCCGAGGGCGTCGACCTTCGCCCTGAGCGCCGCGAGCGACGCGGCGATGACGGCCGCCGGCTCGGAGCCGGCCGGATTCCGGTAGGTATAGTGCGACGGAATCTTGTGCTGCCAGTCGTAGGGCACACCGAAGCCGGCATGGAAGACGGGCAGCGCCGTCAGCCCGGCACCGACGGTGGACGAGCCGTGATAGCCCTGCTCGATGGAGATGAACTGGTCCTTCTGCGGCTTGCCGCGCGCCTGCTGGTAATAGCGGATGAAGCGCACCGTGCTGTCGATGGCGTCGGAGCCGCCCAGCGTGAAATAGACATGGTCGAGATCGCCGGGGGCCCGCTCGGCGAGCGCCGCCGCGAGCCGGATGGCCGGTTCGGAGCCGAGGCCGAAGTAGCCTGTCGCGTAGGGCAGTTCCCGCATCTGGTTGGCGGCGGCCTCGACGATGCTGTCGTGGCCATAGCCGGCATTGACGCACCACAGCCCGGCAAAGCCGTCGATGAGCTGGCGGCCGGTCGCGTCGGTGACGGTCGCGCCCTTGGCGGAGCGCAGCACGCGGACTCCGGCCTTCTCGTGGCCGCGATAGGAGGCGACCGGGTGGACCCAGTGGGCGCGATCGAGCTCGATCAGCGAATTGCTCAACATGGCGGTTCTCCGGTTATCCGAGCGCCTGGCTGGCGAGGGCGAAGGGCTTGCAAGGGGCGGACGGCTCGGGCCGCGCGGGCCCGGTGCGCATGGCGATGCCGCCGCCCACCTCCTCGAGGCCGCAGGCGGCGAGCCAGGGCGAAAGGTGCGTGAGCGCGGGCGTGTCGACGCGCAGGAAGGCGCCCGGGCGGGCCGCCATCAGAAAGGCGATCAGGGCCTGCGCCTCCTCTTCGCCCCCGGCGATCACCGGCCCGATCACCTCGCCGCGCCCGAAGGGACGCAGCACGCCGTAGCCCGCGATCTGCCCATCGGCAGCGCGCAGGACGGCCATGCGCCCCGCTTCGGCGAGGAGGCGCAGCAGAGAGACCCGGTCCATGCCGAGGGCGAGGCGGTCGAGCGCGGCAATCGCTATCAGGTCCCCGGCGCCGGCCCAGTCGATCCGGCCCTCGTGCGACACCGCAACCGCTGCGATCCCGTCGGGCACGCCCTGGTGCTGGCGGATCTCGTGCGTCGCGCGGAAGCCGAGCTTTTCATAGAGCGGCAGGCCCTCCGCGGTCGCGACGAGGCGGCATTCCAGCGGGCCGGCGGCGGCGAGGGCCCTGTCCATCAGCCGGCGGCCGAGGCCGCGGCCGCGCATCTCGGCGGCAACGATGACCATGTTGATGGTCGCGGCGGTGTCGCCGAAGGGCGTCATCATCGCCGTGCCGACGACGGCGCCGTCCTCCAAGGCGACGAAGCCGCGGCTGAGCGACAGGACCATGGCCCAGTCCTCGCGCCGATGCGGCCAGTTCGCCTCCCGCGACAGGACGTGGGCGCCGTCGAGGTGGCTTTCGTCGAAAATCGCGAGGTCGATGGTGTCCTGATTCATGTGCCTCGGTCCGTTTCCCTTGCTCCATGAATAAGACAGACGCCGGCGCAGTTGCTCTTGTGGATCGGGGCCGAGCGACATCTTCGACCGAAGGAGTGGGCGGGGACCGCATGGAATGCCAAAGCCCCCCATGCAATGGGTGGGCGAAGGGTCCCTTCGGCAGGCCGCGCGGCGGTGGCAGGCGCAACTCTCTGCCAAAGGCCGCAAGGCTGACGGCACTTTGTGCTTCCCTGCGGCGGCAATGCGGTGCCCGGGGCCGGATCCGCCCGGACTATGATCGGTGTGGGAGCGAACCGACCTTTCGCCAGCAGGGAATGAACCCATGAGCGCCTTCAAGCCCAAATACGTCACCTTCGATTGCCACGGCACGCTGATCTACTTCGCCATGGCCGATGCCGCGCGCACGCTCTACGGCGAGAGGCTTAACGAGCCGCGCATGCAGCAGTTCCTCGCCGATTTCGCCGCCTATCGGCTCGACGAGGTGCTCGGCGCCTGGAAGCCGTATGAGGAAGTGGTCTACAACGCGCTCGCGCGGACCTGTCGCAGGAACGATGTCGCCTTCCGCCCGGAAGATGCGCGCTGGGTCTACGAGCAGGTCCCGACCTGGGGGCCGCATCCGGACGTGCCGGCCGGCCTCGCGAAGGTGGCCAAGGAAATCCCGCTCGTTATCCTCTCGAACGCGATGGATGCGCAGATCCCGTCCAATGTCGCCAAGCTCGGCGCGCCGTTCCATGCCGTCTACACGGCCGAGCAGGCCGGCGCCTACAAGCCGCGCTTCAAGGCCTTCGAATACATGTTCGACATGCTGGGCTGCGGGCCGGAGGACATCGTGCACTGCTCGTCCTCGTTCCGCTACGATCTCATGTCGGCACACGATCTCGGCATCAGGCACAAGGTCTGGGTGAACCGCGGCCACGAGCCGGCGAACCCCTACTACGGCTACGTCGAGATCAAGAACATCTCGGGACTTCCCGGCGTCTTCGGCCTGTGAGGCTCAGCCCATGCAGTTCCGGTCCTACTGGCACGACACGGCGTCGCCCTTCGCGGGCGCAGCCTCCGGCCCGGTCGAGGGCGCCTATGACGTCGCCGTCGTCGGCGGCGGCTTCACGGGGCTCGCTGCCGCGCGTGCGCTCGCGATGGCGGGTGCAAAAGTCGTGGTGCTGGAGGCCGGCACCGTCGGTTGCGGCGCCTCCGGCCGCAACGGCGGCCATCTCAACAACGGCCTCGCGCACAGCTTCATCGCCGCCAAGGCGGCGCTGGGGACCGAGCGGGCGATCGCGCTCTACAAAGCCTTCGACGATGCGGTCGACACGATCGAGCGCCTCGTCGCCGAGGAGGGCATCGATTGCGCCTTCCGCCGCGCCGGCAAGCTGAAGCTCGCCTCCAAGCCCGGGCATCTCGACGCGATCGCGCGCAACTTCGAGGCGGTGCATCGCGAGGTCGATCCCGACACGGCCCTCCTCGGCCGGGCGGATCTTGCCGGCGAGATCGGCTCCGACGGCTTCCATGGCGCCATGCTCTCGAAGAAGAGCGCCATGATGCACATGGGTCGCTTCGTCACCGGCATGGCCGACGCGGCCGTGCGGCACGGCGCGGTGATCCACGAACATGCGCCCGTGACCGCACGGCGGGAGAAGGGCGGTCGGCATCTCCTCGGCACGCCGCGCGGCAGCCTTTCGGCCAGGGAGGTGCTGCTGGCGACAGGGGCCTACACGAGCGGGCCCTTCGCCTGGTTCCGGCGGCGCATCATCGCGGTGGGCAGCTTCATCATAGCGACGCGGCCATTGAGCGAGGCCGAGATCGCGGCGACCATGCCGGGCAACCGCACCGCGGTGACCTCGCTCAACATCGGCAACTACTTCCGCCTCGCGCCCGACAACCGCCTGATCTTCGGCGGGCGCGCGCGTTTCTCGGCCACCTCCGATGAGGCGTCCGATGCAAAGAGCGGCGCCATCCTGCGGGCGAGCCTTGCACGCATCTTCCCCCAGCTGGCCGATGTCGAGATCGACTATTGCTGGGGCGGCCTCGTCGACATGACCAGGGACCGCTATCCCCGCGCCGGCCGTACCGACGGCGTCTGGTATGCCATGGGCTATTCCGGCCACGGCGCGCAGTTGTCGACGCATCTGGGCATGATCATGGCCGATGCGATCCTCGGCCGGTCCGACCGCAATCCCCTGAAGGACCTCGCTTGGCCGGCGGTGCCCGGCCATTTCGGCAAGCCCTGGTTCCTGCCGCTGGTCGGGCTCTATTACAAGATGCTCGACCGCATCCAGTAGGCACATGATGCTGCAGGCGCCGGGAGGATCCCCCGGCGCCTTTTCCATGCGCTCAGGCAAGGCCGCCCATGTGGAAGGCCTTGACCTCAAGATATTCCTCGATGCCGAGCTGCGAGCCCTCGCGGCCGAGGCCGGACTGCTTGACGCCGCCGAAGGGCGCGACCTCCATCGAGATGGCGCCGGTGTTGAGCCCCACCATGCCGAATTCGAGCGCCTCGCCGACGCGCCAGGAGCGCCGCAGGTCCTGCGTGAAGAAATAGGCCGCGAGCCCGAAGGGCGTTCCGTTGGCGATCCCGATCGCCTCCTCCTCGTGGCGGAAGCGGAAGAGCGGCGCCACCGGCCCGAAGGTCTCCTCGCTCGCGAGCAGCATATCGGTGCTGGCGTCGCCGAGCACGGTCGGGGACGCGTATTGCGGCCCGTCCGGCACCTCGGCGGCGCTCGCGAGCCGCCGGGCGCCCTTGGCGAGCGCGTCCGCGACGTGGCGCTCGATCTTCTCGATCGCGGCGGCATTGATCATCGGGCCGATGGCGACGCCCTCCTGCGTGCCGGGGCCGACCTTCATCGCCGCGACCTTGGCCGACAGCTTCTCGGCGAACCGGTCGTAGATGCCGTCCTGCACGAGGATGCGGTTGGCGCAGACGCAGGTCTGGCCGCCGTTGCGGAACTTCGAGGCGAGGACGCCCTCGATGGCGAGGTCGAGATCGGCATCGTCGAAGACGATGAAGGGCGCATTGCCGCCGAGCTCCAGGCTGAGCCGCTTGATGCTGTCGGCCGCCTGGCGCATGAGCAGGGCGCCGACGCGCGTCGAGCCGGTGAAGGAGAGCTTGCGCACCGCGGGGTTGCCGGTCAGTTCCGCCCCGATCGGCGTCGGCATGCCGGTGACGATGTTGATCACGCCCGCCGGAATGCCCGCGCGCTCGGCGAGCACGCCGAGCGCCAGCGCCGAGAAGGGGGTCAGCTCCGAGGGCTTGATGACCACCGTGCAGCCGGCGGCGAGCGCCGGGGCGACCTTGCGGGTGATCATTGCATTGGGGAAGTTCCAGGGCGTGACGATGCCGCAGACGCCCACCGGCTGCTTGAGCACCACGATGCGCCGGTCCGCCGTCGGGGCAGGGATCGTCGTGCCGTAGATGCGGCGCGCCTCCTCGGCGAACCATTTGACGAAGGAGGCGCCGTAGCGGATCTCGCCCCGCGCTTCGGCAAGAGGCTTACCCTGCTCGCGCGTCAGGATCAGCGCGAGGTCCTCCAGATGCTCCAGCATCAGCGCGTGCCACGCCTCCAGCAGCGCGGCGCGCTCGGCGGGCGTCCTGGCACGCCAGGGCTCGAAGGCGGCGGCCGCCGCCTCGATCGCGGCGCGGGTCTCCTCGGCGCCGGCATCGGGCACCGTGCCGAGCACCGACTGCGTGGCCGGGTCGATCACATCGAGCGTCCGGCCGGCGGAGGCTCCGCTCCAGCGGCCCCCGACGAGGCAGGCCTCCCGGACGAGGCCGGGATCGCGAAGGCCTTCGATGGTCATGTCGTTCGTCTCCTGTCAGGCGAGTGCCGCGAGCACGGCGGCGGTGATCTCGGTGGTGCGGTGCTTGCCGGGCTCTATGCCGATGCCGCGTGCGGTCGCAGCTTCGATGGCGGCCATGACGGCCGCCGCTGCGGACGGCTCGCCCAGATGCTCCAGCATCATCGCCCCGGACCAGATCGCCGCGATCGGATTGGCGATGCCGAGATGGGCGATGTCCGGCGCCGAGCCGTGCACCGGCTCGAACATCGACGGGGCGGTGCGGTCCGGATTGATGTTGGCCGAGGCGGCGAAGCCGAGCCCGCCTTGGATGGCGGCGCCGAGATCGGTCAGGATGTCGCCGAACAGGTTGGAAGCGACGACGACGTCGAGGCTCTCCGGCGCCATCACCATCCGCGCCGCCATCGCGTCGATGTGGTAGTTCGTGACCGTGACGTCCGGATAGTCGGCGGCGAGCCGCGTCGTGACCTCGTCCCAGAACACCATGGAATGCTTCTGGGCATTCGATTTGGTCACCGAGGCAAGCTTGCCCCGTCGCCGGCGCGCCTCTTCGAAGCCGAAGCGCAGGATGCGCTCCACCCCCTTGCGCGTGAAGATCGACGTCTCCACCGCGACCTCGTCGTCCGTGCCGTTGTGGACGCGGCCGCCGGCCCCGGAATACTCGCCCTCGGTGTTCTCGCGGATACAGAGGATGTCGAAGGCGCCTGCGCGCAGCGGCCCCTCGACGCCCGGCAGCAGGCGGTGCGGCCGGAAATTGGCATATTGCACGAAGGCCTTGCGGATCGGCAGCAGCAGCCCGTGCAGCGAGACCGCATCGGGCACGCGCGCCGGCCAGCCGACCGCGCCGAGCAGGATGGCGTCGAAGCTGCGCAGGGTCTCGATGCCATCCGCCGGCATCATCGTGCCCGTCCGCTCGTAGAAGTCGCAGGACCAGGGAAAGGTCGTGCCTTCAAGGGAAAAACCGGCGCCGCGCGCCGCCTTGCCCAGCACCTCCCAGGCGGCTTCGGTGACGGGCACACCGATGCCATCACCCGGAATGAGGGCGATCTTGTAGGATTTCACTGGTCTTCCTCCTCAGATGGCGATAAGGACGCTCTTCGACCTGCGGTTCGCGAGATAGGCCTCGCGGCCGAGGTCCTTGCCGAGCCCCGATTGCTTGTAGCCGCCGGTCGGCAGGATGTGGTCGCGCGAGCGGCCATAGCGGTTGATCCACACCGTGCCGGCCTCCAGCCGGCCGCTCAGGCGCAGCGCGCGCGACAGGTCCCGCGTATAGAGGCCGGCGCAGAGGCCGTAGGTCGGATGATCGGCAAGCGCGAGCGCCTCCTCTTCCTCGCGGAAGGTTTGGACGGTGAGCACCGGCCCGAAGATTTCCTCCGCGACGGCCCGGGAGTTGGCGTCGACACCGTCGATGAGGGTCGGGGCATAGAAATAGCCCGGCCGGTCGAGGCACTCCCCGCCGAAGCGGCACTGGGCGCCCTGCGCGAGGGTGGCATCCACGATGCTCTTTATGCGGCCGAGCTGGCGCGCGGAGACGATCGGCGCATAGCCCGTGGCCTCGTCCCAGGTCGGGCCGGGCCGGATCGCCGCCATATGCTTGGTGATCAACCCGATGAGCTCATCCGCGACGGTTGCCTCAACGATGAGCCGGGAGCCCGCGACGCAGACCTGGCCGGCATTGGCGAGGATGCTGCGGGCGATGGCGCCGGCGGCGAGCGCAAGGTCAGCGTCGGCGAAGACGAGCTGCGGGCTCTTGCCGCCGAGCTCCAGCGTCATCGGCTTGATGCCGGTGCGCGCGACATTCTCCATGATCGCCGCCCCGGCGCCCGTCGAGCCGGTGAAGCTGATCTTGGCGATGTCGGGATGGCTGGTGATCGCCGCGCCGGTGGTGCGCCCGTCGCCGAGCACGACGTTGATCAGCCCCGCCGGCAATCCCGCCCGCACCGACAGCTCGGCCATGAAAAGCGTGGCGAAGGGCGTCATCTCCGACGGCTTGAGCACCACGGCATTGCCGGCGGCGAGAGCTGGGCCGAGCTTCCACGCGGCCATCGAGATCGGGAAGTTCCACGGCGTGATGGCGCCGATGACGCCATAGGGCTCCGTCGCGATCATGCCGACGCTGTCGGCGGCGGTGGGGGCGAGGTCGCCCCCTTCCTTGTCGGCGAATTCCGCGAAGAAGCGGATCTGCTCGACCGTGATCGGAATGTCGACCCTGATCAGCTCCGCGACCGGCCGGGTCGACGCCACCGCCTCCAGCCGCGCCAGCGTCATCGCCTCGGCCGCGATGAGATCGGCCCAGCGGTGGAGGGCATCGACGCGCTCGCGCGGCCGCACCCGGCCCCAGCCGCTGGTCGCGAGGGCCATTCTGGCGGCGCCGACGGCGCGATCGACGATGCCGGCATCGGCGACCGGACAACTGGCGAAGGCCACGCCGTCTGAGGGGCGGTGAAGCGTGATGCCATCGGCCGCGGCCACGCGCTCGCCGCCGATGAAATGGACCTGCGGCATGATGACCGCGGCAGGATCGAAACTCAGCGACAAGGGCTCATCTCCGGATGCGGCCGCAAGCCTCACATGCCGCGGTCCGCAGGTGCGATCGGAAGGACGGGCTGGCTCGACGGGAAATCCCGTTCGCCGCGCCCGTGACGGAGAAACCTGCCGCCACGCGTTCAGCCGACGACGACGTAGATCTTGCGCACGGTCTCGATGGTCTTCCACACGCCGACATAGCCGGGCTTCATGACGAAGCTGTCGCCGGCACGGAAGATGCGCGGTGCCTTACCCTCTTCCGTGAGCTCGACGACGCCTGACAGGATGTAGCAGAACTCGAAGGTCTCACCCTTGATGGAGCGGGTCTCGCCGGGCGTCGCCTCCCAGATGCCGGTCTTGACGGTGTCGTCGCGGGAGGCGTCCTGTGCCCAGGTCTTGAAGGCGGGATCGCCGGCGATGAGCCGGTCGGGCGCCGGCCTGCTGTGCCTGGGCTCGTCGGTCGGGGCAAGATCGAGCTGAACGAGAAGGGACATGGGTCAACCTTTCCTGGTGGGGGTGTCAGTAGCCGCGGCCGCGGTCGACGAGGCCGATGAGCGGCAGGCCGGCCCGGTGGCGGCGGATGTTGTCGATGACGGCCTTGGCCGCCGGCGCGGCCTCGACCTTGCTCGCGATGTGCGGCGTCAGGATCACCCCGGGGTGGTTCCAGAGCCGGTGATCCGCCGGCAGCGGCTCCGGGTCGGTGACGTCGAGGACGGCGCCCGACAGGTGGCCGCTGTCGAGCGCCTCGATGAGGGCCGCCTGGTCGAGATGCTGGCCGCGCCCGACATGGACGAGCCCGGCACCGGCGGGGAGCCGCGAAAAGAGATCGGCGTCGAGGATGCCGACGGTTTCCGGGGTGAGGGGCAGCAGGCAGATCAGGATGTTGGTTTCGGCGAGGAGGGCGGCCAGGCCCTCCTTGCCGTGGAACGAGCGGATGCCGTCGAGCGACCGCGGCGAGCGGCTCCAGCCCGCGATCGGGAAACCGAAGGGCTTCAGTCGTTCGATGACGGCCGAGCCCATCATGCCGAGGCCGAGCACGCCGACGCGTCGTTGCGTTGCCGGGAGGAGGTCGTGCGCCTGCCAGCGCGCCTCCTTCTGCTGGGTGATATAGAGCGGCAACTGCCGATGCAGGGCGAGCACGCCGAGCGTGACATATTCCTGCATCATGCGCGTGATGCCCTCCTCGACCATGCGCACCACGAGGACGTGCGGGGGCAGGGCATCCGTGTTCAGCTGGTCGATGCCGGCGCCGATCGAGAACAGGATCTCGAGGCTGGAGAAGCGGCCGAGATCGTCCGGCGCCGTCCAGGTGATCAGGTAGCGCACGTCGGCGGGATCGAAGGCGTCGCCGTTCCGCACGAAGCGGATGTCGGGGAGTTCCTCAGCAAAACGCACCGCGAACACCCTGGCGCGCTCCTCGGTGGAGTTGAAGAGGAAGGTCAAGAGGCGTTCTCCGGCAACATCGGGATATCGGGGGCGCGAACAAGATAGGCCGGGCGCAGCGGCCGTCCCTTCGTTTGTGTGCGCGCCGACGGTCGAACCTGCCGAAATGCCGCGGAAGAACAGTGCTTCCTGTCGAGAGAATGGTTTAGAAAGAGCTCTGGGCTGGTGGCCCGATCGTTCCCGCCCGCGCGGCGGGGACTCGCCGGAGCTTTCGATTTTGGAGACCGACGTTCAACTGCAGCTGGATGCCTTCGAGGTCACCCTGCGCGATATCGCGGTAGTGGGCATCGACCAGCTGCACGCCCTGTCCGTCGCCGTCGGCTGGCCCCATCGTGAGAGCGACTGGCGCATGCTGCTCGACCTGGGACGGGGCATCGCGGCCGTCGACGAGATCGGCCGCGTGGTCGGCTCTGTCATGTGGTTCCGCTATGCACCGGACTTCGTCAAGGTCGGCATGCTGATTACGTCGCCGCGCCTGCAGGAGCAGGGTGCCGGACGCTGGCTGATGCAGCGCGTGCACGAGCTGAACAAGGGGTCGGTGTTCGGCCTCACGGCGACGCGTGCGGCGAGGCGGCTCTATCGCTCGCTGGGTTATGGCCATGAGCAGAAGGTCCTGCAGTGCCAGGGCCGGGCCGTTGTGCCCGCGGATGTGCGGGCCGTCGTCGCGGGCAGCCTCAGGCCCGTCCGCCCGGCGGATCACGATGCGCTGCTCGATCTCGACCGGGCGGCGGTGGGCTGCGACCGGTCCGCCATGTTCCGCCGGCTGCTGCCGCTATCGACGGGTCACGTGCTTGTCCGCAACGGCGAGACGGTCGCCTTCGCGCTCTGCCGCCAGTTCGGGCGCGGCCATGTCATCGGTCCGGTGATCGCTGCCACCGAGGAGGACGCGATTGCCGTCGCGATGCCGCATGTCGAAGCTCACGCCGGCGGTTTCCTGCGCGCCGATACGCCGGCCGCCAACGCGGCCTTTACCGGCTTTCTCGCCGCCGCCGGCATGCAGGTCCATGACACGGTGACATCGATGGGGCTTGGTCGCGCACCCTTCAGGCCGGCGAGCGCCGATGGCCCGCGCCGCATGGCGCTCGCCAGTCACACACTCGGCTGAGGCGCCGATCGTCGCGACCGGCTCGCAGGACGCGAGGCAGGGCTGCATCGCATCTGTGCGACGTTAGGACGGGGCCCGGCACAGGCGCGGATCGAGATCGTCACGCAGCGCGTCGGAGGCTCATACAAGATCGATCATCGCCGGATCGCGGGCGCAATTGACGATCGGGGTCTGGCCGTTAGCGTCCGTCGCCGCCATCCTGGCAGTATGGGTTGCGCCGACGGCGATCTCTCCCCTGGCGCTCGGCCGCTCGATGGCCGCGAGGTGGAAATCGACGGGACGGGCGCCGATGGCGCAGCCGCCGGGCAGCGAAATAGGGCCTCTCCGAGCCGGGCCGCGAGCGGCCCGAGCATGCGGAAAGAGGCCCGCATCTTGCGGACGTAGATTGCTTCGGTGTTGGTCAGCGAGCCGGAGGAAATCGAGAGTACGCGGGATGGGCCCACGTCCATCGCGGTGCCGAGCCGGCGCAGCAGGGCTAGCATCGTATGCAGGTCGGCAGCATCCGCAACATTGCTCAACGGGAGCGATTGGCCGCTGAGGAGGCTAGCCGCCAGCACCGGCAGGGCCGCGTTCTTCGCGCCGGGACCTGGACGGTACCCTCCAGGCGCACGCCGCCGATGATCGCGTGTCTGTCCAAGGCGCATGCCTTCCTGCGGGGCAGGCCGGCCGACCCCGCCAAGCGGATCGGAGAGAGCCCGTTGTCAACCAGTTGCGGTCTTCTTTCGAGCGCTTCGTCACGCCAGCGGGGTCGTTGCGGGGAGGGGGTTGTGCACGGCATCCTTGGTTCAAGCCGCTTGGAGTCGATGACCCATCCCGTGAAAGTCCGTTGCGTCGGTTCTCCGCGCAGTTTACTCCGGTATCATAGTGGTTATGGAGCGGTGGCATGACCAGGGCAGGCCTGATCGGCCATACCGAACGCCGCAGCCTCAAGTACCGGAACCTCGAGAAGCTTCTGGGCGAGTAGATGCTGCGCGCGCTCGTACGGGGACAGGAGAAGGTGATTGGCACCGTCTGGGCGGTGCTGCCGTCGCTCCAGCGGGTCATCCCGCTGGCAAGCTCCATCGCCGCGCGGGGACATCGTGGCGAACGTCACCGCTGCAGCCCGGCCGCGGCCCGAGCAGCTCTCGAAAAGGCGACATTCCAGGTCAAGCTCGCCATCTTCGTGGTGCAGGGCCTGTCGCCGGCCGAGGCCGAGCAGGCCTCGCGCGCGTCCGGCGAAGACCTGCCTGCGGTGACGGCGGCGGCTTTCGAGGGAAGGTCACAGCAGCCCGCCGATGCCCCGAAGGACGAGAGCTGATGGCGATCCGGAGGGTGTGTTGAATCCTATGACTGAGATGGAGCGGGAGACGCGGGAGGCACCGCAGGCTGTCGCCCGGCTTCTCGACGCCAGCCTCGACGACCTGACGGCGCTGGGTCGCCGCCTGTCCGGCATGGCGCCGCCGATCGTCGCCACCTGCGCGCGCGGCACGTCTGACCATGCGGCGGGCTATCTGAAGTACCTCCTCGAGATTGCGACCGGCACGCCCGTCGCCTCGCTTGGGCCTTCGCTGGCGTCGGTCTACGACGCGCCCTTGCGCCTGCGCGGCGCCGTGCTGTTCACGATCTCGCAGTCGGGCCAGAGCCCGGACATCGTTGCGCTGCAGGCCGCCGCCCGGGCGGCCGGGGCGCTGACGGTCGCCCTCGTCAATGTCGACGACAGCCCGGTGGCGCAGGCGGCCGATGTCGCCATCCCGCTCCAGGCCGGCGTCGAGCGCAGCGTGGCGGCGACGAAATCCTTCATCGCTGCCGCCGCCGCGGCTGCCACCATTGTCGCGGCCTGGGCCGGCGACGAGCGCCTGCTCGCAGCGATCCGGGGTCTGCCCAAGAGCCTTGCCGAGGCGCTGGCCGCCGACTGGTCCGCGCTCGAGGAGCCATTGTCGACGGCCTCTTCATGCGACATGGTCGGCCGCGGGCCGGCCCTGGCCATCGCGCAGGAGGCGGCGCTGAAGAGCAAGGAAACCGCTGCCATTCATGCCGAGGCCTTCTCGACTGCCGAGATCATGCACGGCCCCTTGCGCCTCGTGCGCGCGGATTTCCCGATCCTCGCCTTCCTGCCGGAAGACAGGGCGGCCGCGGCCGGGCGCGCCGCCTTGCAGCGCCTGCAGGCGGCCGGCGGCCACGTCTTTCCGGCGGCGACAGCCGACGCGCCCGGCAAGCGGCTGCCCGTCGCGGCGACCGGTCACGCCCATCTCGATCCTCTGTCGATGGCGGTGTCCTTCTATGGACTGATCGAGAAGGTCAGCCGTCTGCGCGGCTTCGATCCCGACCGCCCGCCCCATCTCCTCAAGGTTACGGAAACCGTCTGATGTCTCTCACCGCCATGGTCGGCGCCCGCGTCTTCGACGGCGATCGGATCCGGGAGGAGGCGGCGGTCCTCGTCTCCGGCGGCACCGTCCTCGACGTGGTGCGGGCGCAAGACGTGCCCGCGCATGCCGAGCGCCGCGTGCTCGACGGCGGGCTGCTGGCGCCGGGTTTCGTCGACCTGCAGGTCAACGGCGGCGGCGGGGTCATGCTCAACGACGGGCCGAGCGGCGAGGCGATTGAGCAGATCGCGGCCGCGCACCGGCCTTTCGGCACGACGGGGCTGCTGCCGACGCTGATCACGGACACGCCCGCCGTGACGGCGGCGGCCATCGCCGCCGCGGCAGAGGTGGCAGGGCGGATCCCCGGCGTTCTCGGCCTTCATCTCGAAGGGCCGCACCTGGCGCCCGCCCGCAAGGGTGCGCATCTGGCCGAGTTGATGCGTCCGTTGACGGAGAACGACGTTGCCCGCCTGATCGAGGCGAGGGAGCGCATCGGGGTGCTCATGGTGACCGTGGCGGTCGAACAGGCGCCGCTGCGGCTCATCCGCCGCCTGGCCGATGCCGGCGTCATCGTGAGCCTCGGCCACACCGATGCCGGCTATGACGCAGCGCGGGCGGCCATCGATGCCGGCGCGCGCGCGGTCACCCACCTCTTCAATGCCATGAGCCAGCTGGGCAACCGCGACCCGGGCATGGTCGGCGCCGCCCTGGCGGCCGGCGCCGTGTTCTGCGGGATCATCGCCGACGGCCACCACGTGCATCCGGAGAGCCTGCGCGTGGCGCTGGCGGCCAAGCGCGGGCCGGGACGGCTCTATCTCGTCACCGATGCGATGGCCTCGGTCGGCTGGAGCGGCGACAGCTTCACGCTGGGCGGGCGCACGGTCTATCGCCGCGGCGGCCGGCTCACGCTCGCGGACGGCACCCTGGCCGGAGCCGACATCGACATGGCGAGCGCGGTGCGCTATGCGGCGCGGGACCTCGGCCTCGGCACGGAGGAGGCGCTGCGCATGGCTTCCCTCTATCCGGCCGAACTGATCGGCGACGCAAGGCGCGGACGCCTGCGCCGTGGTGCAGTCGCCGAGATCGTGCATCTCGACGACAATCTCTGCGTGCGCGGCGTCCTTGAGTTCTGATCCCCGATCCGGCCATCTGGTTCCATAAGAACGCTTATGCGATTCTGGAGAACTGTTCGAGCGACCTCGCCCTCTTCCCTTCCGAACGGGAGGCGGCGGGGCCGATAGGCGGAGCGCGTTCAGAAGAACTCGTCGAGCAGACGGTAGAAGGCCAGACGATCGGGATCGACCGTTCCGCCGTAATGCCGCAGGAAGGGTTCGACCCAGTCCTCGCCGAGATTGTGGCGGATGCTCCAGCTTGCCAGCGCCAGATCCTGGTGGCGGTCGGCCACGCCGAGCCTGCCGCAGTCGACGAAGCCGGTGAAACGCCCGTCCTGGGCGAGGAGATTGGGCAGGCAGGCGTCACCATGCGTGACGACGAGGTCCTCGCCTTCGGGACAGCTTGACAGCAGATCGTTGAAGAGGTCGGCCGCGCTGCGGCCGCGGCGCTCATCGTCGAAATCCTCCTCGTCTACCAGCCCGGCATCCATGCGCGTCCGGGCGAGCGCGATACGCGGGCGGAGTCCATGATCGAAGGGGCAGGTGCGTGCGGCGAGCGCGTGCAGCCCACGCAAGGCTTCCGCCGCGATGGTCACAATCTGCTCGGGCGCGAGATCGGTCGAGGAGGCAAGGTCGCGGCCGGCCACGGCACTCATGAGAAGCCAGCAGCACTGCGCCTCCTCGGCCTCGGCGAGGACCCGCGGGCAGGCGATACCCTGCCCGGCCAGCCAGCGCAGTCGCGCTGCCTCTCCCGGCAACTCACACAGCGGTCCGACCGGCTCCGCCTTCACGAACAGGGTCGGACGGCCATGTGCCTCGAGCCGGTAGACCGCCGCCTCGGAGCAGCCGATGGTCTGCGGCCGGCAGGCATAGCCGGCAAGATCGCCGACCCAGGCACGGGGCAACTCCACGGCCATCTGCGCATTCGCCAGAACCATCGGCTGCATTCCTTTCCGCACCCGTCCGGGCTGCCGGTCGCCGCCCCAGTATTCGAACCAAGCAACTAACCATCCCGTCGCCCACAGGCAATGCCGGCCGCAGACCCTAGATGACGTGCGCACGATGTTGCGGCGGCGGTTGCGCCGGCCCCCTGCCGGCCGAAGCGATTCTCATGGCATCCATCATGTGGATCGACTGCTGAGCCATGTGCCGCTCGAGTGGCGCGGATGCGCCTGTTGCCGGAGGTGGCGCAGATGGCGAAACTGCTGGTGTTGCGAAGCGGGCCGCCACGATCTAACCCACCGCATATCAGGGCAAGCTTTCCTGCCCAGAGAGAACGGCATGATGAGCACCGCCAGCGACGCTCGCTTCTGGGACAGGTCTTCCCGCAGATATGCTCGCTCCGCCATCGCGGACCAGCTTGGGTACGAGCGCACTCTCGAACGCACGCGCGCCCATCTGCGGCCCACCGATGATGTGCTGGAACTCGGTTGCGGCACGGGAACGACGGCATTGCGACTTGCAAGCGGCGTTCAGAGCTATCTCGCGACGGACCTTTCCCGCGGCATGATCGCGATCGCCGAAGACAAGCTGGCGGCAGAGCCGGTCCCGGCACTGTTGTTTCGCACGGCGACGGCCGAGGAACTGGTCCACGACGAAGGCCGGTTCGACGTCGTCCTCGGTTTTAACTACCTGCACCTGGTGCGTGACGTGCCGGGCACCTTGCGTGGCATTCACACGCTGCTGAAGCCCGCAGGTCTGTTCATCTCGAAAACCCCTTGCCTCGGAGACATGAACCCGCTCATCCGGCTGCTCCTGCTGCCCGCGATGCGGGCTGTCGGACAAGCGCCGCATGTCAATTCGTTCGATACATCCGCGTTGGACCAGCTGATCACCGGTGCGGGGTTCGACATTCTTGCCCTGGAGACCCACGCCAGCAGAGGAAGGGACCGGCGTCCCTACATCGTGGCCCGCAGGCGATGATCACTGGACCGGGCGTCGATTCACCACGCATCTATGGTTGCGGGCAGTCCGCGCCTTCTGGGCAGCCGCGCCGGCCAGGTCCGCGCGGGCCGCGCTCCGCCGCTGGACCGGACGGCTGCTGACGGGGTGCCTGCATGCGCGGCTGTTCGGGCGCGGGCCGTTCTGGACGCGGCATGGCGGCGGGGGCGCGGGGCTGTTCTGCGCGACCCGGCCGTGCGTCAGGCATGACCGGTGCGCGCCCATCGAAACCGGATGGACGTTGCGGCTGCACCGGCCCTGATCGTTCTTGTCGGGGCGGCGCCTCGCGAACGGACGGCTGCGGCATGCGTACCGGGGGAGCGGTCTCTGAAGGCGCGGGCTCGCGTCGGGGACGGGTGCCGGCGGGCGCCTGCCTCGCCGGTTGCCGCGGCTGAATTTCGCTCGGCGCCGTCTGCCGACCGGGAGCGCCCGCAGCGGGCGGGCGCTCAGGCGGGGCGGCGTCTCGCCCCGGCCTCGACGACCTTTCCGGCGTGCTGCGCTGCGCTGGGGCCTGGCGCTCGGCGGGCCGAGTTTTCCTTTGCGGCCGAGCCTCGTCGCTGGGCTCCGTCCGCTGGCCGCGAAGCTGGTCGGGCACGGGTACCGGCGCGGGTGGCGCCGCGCCCTCGCCCGGCACCGGCAGTTCGCCCGGCGCGCGGCGCTGCCGCGGCGCTTCGCGATCTGCCGGTCGAGGCGTTCGCTCTCGCCGTGGCCGGACCTGATCGGCAGGAGCCCTTTCCGGGTCGCGCAGGTGGCCCGGCGCGGATGCGGGCGGCGCCGCGTCCCGGTCCGGTACAGGCGGTTCACCCGGAGCGCGGCGCTGGCGGGGCGCCTCGCCTGGCTGGGCGGGCGCGGGTGAGCCGGGCCGGGCATCATCGGCCGGCTGCGGCGCCCGGTCGCCCTGTGGGGCCGTGCGCTGCGGGGCAGGCGGGGTCGGGGGCGGTGGCTGATCGGTGTCCGGGCGCGCGCCTTCGGGCGCCGCCGGCGCAGGCGCGGTTCGCGGCACCTGAACGTCGATGACCCGTTGCGGATCCAGTGCCGGACGGAAAACGCCTTCCGGCCGCCGCCGCGCTGCGCTCGGCAGGGGTACTTCGGTGGGGATCGGCAGGAAGCCGGCTGTCGGCGGTGGCGGAGGCGGCGGCAGGCGCTCGAATTCGGTCGGCCGCGGCGGCAGGATGGCGACGGGGAGCGGTGGCGGCGGCGGCAGGTCGCGGATCTCGTAGATCTCGGCATAATCCTCGAACTCGTCCGGCAGCCGTGGCGGCAGGTCGTCATATTCGATGATGTCGAACCGGCGCGGCGGCTCGAGCGCGACCGACAGCCTCGAAAGGCGGCGGCGGCTGTCCACGGCATGCGGCCCGCGCGGATAGCGGTGCAGGTAGGTCCAGTATGCTTCCGGCGAATCCGTGAGGAGGGTGCGGCGCCAGATCAGCGCTTCGCGCCGCTCGGCAAGGATGACACGCACGCGCCGGGCCATCGGATCCCGCGGATAGATACGCAGGAACTCCTGGTAGACCGGAATGGTGTCCTCCTCGATGGCATAGACATAGGCTTCCGGAGCCGGAAGCCGCGCGATCGAACGGCGCGGCGGCGGGCCGGCCACCGGCGCCGATCCCGGCTCGGGCTCAAAGAAGAAGAAATCGGCATCGCCGATATTGACGCTGTCCCAGGGCGTCTGCCGGCCGCCCGTCTCCTCGTGCACGCGCAGCCGCACCCGCCCGAAGAGCACATCGATCGGCAGGCCGGGCTGCTGCATCATTTCGGCGAGCGCCGTGGCATAGGGGCCGTAGGGGCCCTGCCCTTCCGGCGCGACCGAGTTGGGCGCCGCGGAGTAGGCAATGGCGAACCCCTGCGGGGGGTCGATGATGGCGAGACCTGGCGCGATCGGCTGCCCGCCAAGCTCCGGATGGGGGCGGGCGGCGTCGAGGATCACGATGCGTACGCCGGCCGAGGCGCCCGCCAGCGAGCGAAGCAGATCCGAGATCCTGAAGCCCTCGAGCGGAACATCGCTGTCGTTGCTCAGCCGCGCATCGACGGGCAGGAAATAGTTCTCTCCCTCAAGCTGCAGCGCCTGTCCCGCCAAATAAACGACGATAGCCGCATCCCGGCCCGCTCCCTGGACCTTGTCCAGGAACGCCCGCATGGCATGGCGCAGGTCGTCGCCCTTCAGGTCAGCGCCCCCCGACACGTCGAAGCCGGCGGTTCGCAAGGTCTGGGCCACGAGGCCGGCGTCATTGAGGGTGGTCGGCAGGCGGCCGCTCGGATAATCGGCCTGGCCGATGACGAGCGCAAACCGTTCCTGCTGGGCGAAGGCGGTTCCGGCGCCCACGGTCAGAGCGAAGGCCATGATGATCAGAAATAGGGTCCGGCGAAGCATATCGCGTTTTCCTTTGCCGCAGCCAGCCCCGGGTTTCCTGTCACGATGCAATAATGATTAGACTGAAATGAGCTATTGATAATCGTTCTCATTCCAAAAGAACCATGCTCAAGTAAATAGGTCATTGTTGATTATTTTATGCTTGTCACCATGTGTTTGCTATGGCCGCTCGGCCCTTTCTTTGTAAGTCTGGTCCAGTGCTGTCGGGTCGCTTTGCGTCCCTTCGGCACGAGGGAAACGCCCGGCCGGACATTTCGTTCCAGTGCGGAGGACGTCCAAAGGCTGCGCGAGGTGCCGGTCGCGGATGGCGCGGCACCTCATCAGACGCAGCAGCCCGCAAAAGCGTGAGCCGGGCATTTCGGGTCGGTCCGGGGCGGCGACGCCTGGTGTCGCGGAATGGCTCCGGCGGCATCCTGATGCGCGTCACGGGCCATGACGCTGACGTGTTCCATCGGAAAAGTCCCGATCAGCCGATCCTCGCGGGTCCCATAGCCATGGATGACGGGCGTCAGCTCCGGGGCAGCCCCGGCGGCCGCAGCTGCCGCTTCTGCGCTGCTATGCGGAAGGGTGCATTGGCGGCGCCGTATCCACGATAGCCGCCGCGGCGCTCGACAATCTCGAAAAAGAAGCCCTCGCTGTAGTTGGTGCTGTAGACCTGGAAATATTCACCGCCGTCGTCGCGGTCGTAGAGAATGTTGTGGGTGCGCAGCTGGTCGAGCAGCTCCGGCTGGATGCCGAAGCGGGCCGCGAGATCGTCGTAGTAGTTGGGCGAGATTTCCAGTGCCCGAAAGCCACGTTCCGCCATGGCCGCCGCACTCGCGAAGATGTCATCCGTGCGGAAGGCGAGGTGCTGCACCGACGAGCCAAAGCTTTCGGCGATGAAATGCCCGGCGAGGGTCTTGTGGTTCTCGGCGCCGTTGAGCGTCAGCCGGACGGCCCCGTCGGTGCTCGCGACCACTTGGCTGCGCACAAGTCCACCGGGATCGACCACGTCCACCATCGGCGATTTCTCCATGCGGAAGATCGCCGTGTAGAACAGGATCCAGGTCAGCATCTCCTCGTAGTTCATCGTCTGGGCGACATGATCGATCCCGACGAGTCCCACCGCCTGCCCCGTCTGTGGGGCCTGCGGCAGAGGTTCGAACTCAATGTCCCAGACGTGATTGGTGCGGTCGTCGATGAAATAGATAACGCCGCCGCCGACTCCCCGGATGGCCGGGATCGCCAGTTCTCCGGGCCCGTGCTTCTGCTCGAAGGGTTCGGCGCCGAGCGCGCGGGCGCGGGCCACCGTGGCGTCGGCGTCCCCGACCTTGATGCCGAAGGCATAGGCGTTGGTGCCGTGCACCAGATAGGACGAGTGGGCAAAGCCCTCGTGTTCGGTATTAATGACGATGTTGATGCCATCGTCGGCTGTGCCCTGCCGCCACAGCACGACCTCCTTGTTGCGGTGCCTGGCGTGCGGGGCAAAACCCATCGTCATGAGCAGAGAGCCGAGGGCGCCCGCTTCCTCTTCGTTCGCCGCGAATTCGACGAAGGCGACGCCTTCCACCCGCACCGGCTCCGGCATCGCCGGCACGTCGATCGCGATGGTCGGCTCGGACCGGCGGACCTGGTCCATGAGGTTGACGAGCGAGCGCCGGCCGTCGACCGCGATCGACCGGGGCGAGCCGCCGCGGAACTGGTCGTTGAAGATCTCCAGTGAGAGCGGCCCGACATAGCCCGTCGCCGCCACCGCGCGCATGAAATCGACGACCGGGAGGTCGCCCTGGCCGGGCATGTTGCGGTAGTGCCGGCTCCAGGAGAGCAGGTCCATCGTCATCTTCGGCGCGTCGGCGAGCTGCACGATGAAGATGCGGTCGCCGGGAATGGCGCGGATGGTGTCGACGTCGATGCCGCGGGCCAGCGTGTGGAAGGAATCGAGGATGAGGCCGATCGCCGGGTGGTCCGCGCGGCGCACGATCTCCCACGCATCGCGGTGGTCGCCGATGTGGCGGCCCCAGGCGAGCGCCTCGTAGCCGACGCGCAGGCCGCGCTTGCCCGCCCGCTCGCCGAGCTCGCGGAAGTCGGCGGCGGCCCGGTCGATGCCGCCGAGCGCTGCCGGCGAGACATTGGAGCAGACCAGCATCAGGTCCGTGCCGAGCTCCTGCATGAGGTCGAACTTGCGCTCGGCCCGGTCGAACGCGCGGCTGCGCTGCGGCTCGGGCAGGCCCTCGAAGTCGCGGAAGGGCTGGAAGAGCGTGATCGCGAGACCGTGGTCGCGTACCATGCGGCCGACCTCCGCCGGCGTCCCGTCGAAGGCGAGAAAGTCCTGCTCGAAGATCTCGACCCCGTCGAACCCGGCCGCGGCGATTGCTGCCAGCTTCTCCCGCAGGTCGCCGCTGATTGAGACCGTGGCGATGGATGTCTTCATGACGATCCTCCATCGATCATCTCGATCAGGGCACGGATGCCGTGGACGTAGCCGCGCGGCCCGAGCCCGGCGATGACGGCCGTGGCGGCCCTGGACACAAGCGAGTGGTGATAGATCTCCTCGCGCCGATGGATGTTCGAGATGTGGATTTCGACGATCGGCCCGGGGAACATCTTCAGGGCGTCGAGCAGCGGGATGGAGCGGAAGCTCAGCCCTGCCGGATTGATGAGGATGCCCGCTCCCCCGTCGATCGCCTCGTGCACCCAGTCGACGAGCTGGTGCTCGGCATTCGTCTGGTGGAAGCGCACGGGCGTGTCGCCGGCCGCCTGCCGGCACATCGCCTCGATCTCGGCCAAGGTCGTCGTGCCGTAAACGTGCGGCTCACGCGTGCCGAGACGGTTGAGGTTGGGCCCGTTGAGAACGAAGATCGGCTTCACGGTCATCCCCCGTATCCGAGCAGGCGCGGCAGCCACAGGACGGTGCCTGGCACCAGCGTGACGATGGCGAGCGCGCCGAGCATGGCGAACAGGAAAGGCAGGACGTTCAGGACGATGTCGCGCAGCGGCACCTCGGCGATGCGGGTCATGATGAAGAGCAGCAGCCCGTAGGGCGGCGTGATCAGCCCGAGCATGATGTTGAGGACGACCACCACGCCGAAATGCACCATGTCGATGCCGAGGGCCCGCGCCGTGGGGATCAGCACCGGCACGATGACGAGCAGGATCGTGGTGCCCTCGAGCACGCAGCCCAGGAGGAGGAGGAGCACGTTGACGAGGAGGAGGAACTGCGTCGGCGTGAGATTCCAGCCGAGCAGCAGGGCAGACAGCGATTGCGGGATGTTCTCGACGGTGACGACGTAGTTGAACACCATCGCGCCGGCCAGCAGCATGCCGATCGAGGCGGTGGTGCGCCCGCTGCTGAGGAGCGCGCGATAGAGCTGCCCGGGCGTGACGCTCTGGTAGATGACGATGGAGATGAGGAGCGCATAGCCCGCCGCCACGGCAGCCGCCTCTGTCGGCGTCATCACGCCGCCCCTGATGCCGACGAGCAGGACCACCGGCAGCATGAGTGCCGGCAGGGCCCGCAGGGTGAGGCCCGGCAGCAGGCGCAGCGGAACGGGTTTTTCCACGGGGAAGTTCTTGCGGCGGGCATCGATGGCCACGATCGACATCTGGGCGAGCGCCAGCATCACCCCCGGCGTGATCCCCGCGAGGAACAGGAAGCCGACCGAGGCGTCTGAGACGAGCGCGTAGATGACGAGCGGAATGGAGGGCGGGATGATCGGCGCGATCACGGCCGTGGCCGCCGTCAGCGCGGCGGCATAGCTCGCAGGATACCTGCCGTCCTTCGTCATGAGCTGCTGCATCATCTTGCCCGTGCCGGCCGCATCGGCGATCGCCGAGCCGGACATGCCCGCAAAGATGAGGGACTGCAACACGTTGACCTGTGCGAGGCCGCCGCGGAAGCGGCCGACGACGGCATTGCAGAAATGGAGCAGCCGCTGCGTCATCGTCCCCGCGTTCATGATCTCGGCGGCGAGGATGAACATGGGCACGGCGAGCAGGAGGTATCCGGTATAGAGGCCGTTGAGGATCTGCTCTGCCGCGGTGCCCATGTCGAGCCCGGCGAGCCACAGATAGAGGATCGAGGATGCGATCATCGCGTGGCCGATCGGCAGGCCGATGAGTGCCAGCGCGCAGATGGAGACCAGCGCCAGCCAGAACGGGTCGATGACGATCATGTGGTGGGGCTCGCCTTGGCGGGATCGGTTTCGTCCGGCTCCCGACCCGTGAGAGCATGCCAGCCGAGCCACAGGTAGCGGGCGAGGACGGCGACGACGAAGATGACATAGATCGAGAACAGCCAGTCGAAACGGATCTTCAGATAGGCGGTCTTCTGCACCTTCATGAAGGTCACGTAGTCGTAGACGGCGGGAAGCGAGCAGCCGTAGAGCACGAGGAGCGCGGCCGCGGCGATCACCGTCATCACGCGGCGCACGCGGGGGCGGACCGCGCCGTAGATGAGGTCGAACCGGATCTCCTCCTCCTCGCGCACCACGAAGGCGGCCCCGAACAGGACAACCCAGATCCAGAGGACGACGGTGAGTTCGTTGCTCCAGCCGGTCGGCCATTGCAGGAGATAGCGAAAGATCACCTGGAGCAGAAAGGCGGCGAACATCACGCCGATCATGACGACGACGAGGTTCTCGCCACGTCGATAGAGCCAGCCCGCCAGGAGCCGCGCACCGTGCCGCATCGGCTTGTCTCCCGTGGACGTACCGCCGGCCCTCGCGGGCGGCGGTACGCCGCGTGACGTTCTCAGAGGGCGTTGATCTTGTCGACCATGCCCGCGGGCCAGCTCGCCGCGAGGTCTGACGCAAGATACTGCTGCTGCACATGGCTGCGGAAGGCCTCGACGTCGGGCTCGTAGATCTTCAGCCCGGCCGCCTTGAACCGTTCGGCGAGCTCGGTCTCGCGGGCGAGGTGCTTCTCGGTCGAGAAGTCGATCGCCGCGTCCGCCGCCGCCTGGAACCGCGCCTGCCTGTCGGCATCCATCCAGTCCCAGGTCTTCTTGGACACGGTCAGGAGATCGAAGCCGACGAGGTGCGAGGTCAGCACGATCTGCTTCATCACCTCGTAGAACTTCATGTTCTCCACGTTCGGCAGCGGATTGTCCTGGCCGTCGATGGCGCCGGTCTGCAGGCCCGTATAGACCTCGGCATAGGCCATCGGCGTCGGGTTGGCGCCGAGCGCGCGGCCCAGGAACTGCCAGGCGTCGCCGCCGGGCATGCGCAGCTTGATGCCCGCCATGTCGGCCGGCGTCTTGATCTCCTTGTCGACCCTGAGGCCGACCTGGCGCACGCCGAAATAGGTCGGGCCCAGCACCTTCACGCCGAGCTGGTCCTCGGTCATCTTCTTCATCTCGGCGCCGGCCTCGCTGGCGAAGAAGGCCTTGAGATGCGCGGCGTCGCGGAAGAGGTAGCCGGCGGTCAGGATCGACCAGGCGGGGATCTGGTTGGAGATGTCCTGCGGGGCGATGTTGCCCATCTCGAGGTTGCCGCGCTGCAGCGCCACGAGCTCGGTGCCCTGCTTGAACAGGTTGCCGCCGTAATAGCCCTCGAAGGTGAAGTCGCCGGCAATCGCGTCGGCGAACTTCTTCATCATCTCGGCACGGATGTCCTGCTCGGAAAAGACGGCCGAGAAGCGCAGCTTCGGCTTGTCCTGCGCGAGCGCCGGGATGGCCGAGGAGGCTGCGAGAATGCTGCTCCCGATGAGGAACTGGCGGCGTGTGGCATGTAATTTCATTTGAATTCCTCCCTGTTCTTCTTTCCGAAACTGGCCTGCTATCCGGCAGGCTCGTGCGTGAATGCCGCGAAGGCGGCCTTCATCCGGTTGGCGTCGGGCGCGATGCCCGTGAACAGCTCGAAGGCACGCACGGCCTGGAAGACCGCCATGCCTTCGCCCGAGAGCGTCCGGCAGCCCTTGCGGCGCGCCTCGCGCAGCAGCTCCGTCTCGAGCGGGAAATAGACGACGTCGGCGACCCAGTGGCGCGCCTCGATGCAGTCGGCCGCAATCGGGATGCCCGGCAGTTTCGCCATGCCGACCGGAGTGGCATTGACGATCCCCTGCGCCGCCTTCGCGGCCTCGCGCACGTCGTCGACGATCTCCGCGCGGCCGGCGCCGAAACTGGCGGCGAGGTTGCGGACGAGAGCCCCCGCCCTGTCCGGTTCGACGTCGGCAATGGCGAGCCGGCTGACGCCGCAGTCGAGCAGCGCATGCGCCACGGCCGCGCCGGCTCCTCCCGCTCCGAGCAGCAGCACGTGATCGCATGGGGCGCCGGCCATGCCCGTGCGAAAGCTCTCGCGAAAGCCCCAGACATCCGTGTTGTGCCCGAAGCGCCGCCCGTCCCTGAACACGACGGTGTTGACCGCGCCGACCTGGCGCGCCGCCTGCGACAGCTCGTCGAGCAGCGGCAAGATCTCCTGCTTGTAGGGAAAGGTGACGTTGAAGCCGGAGAAGCCGAAGAACTCGGCGAAGCGGATGATCTCGGCGATCGGCGGAGCGGGATCGCCCATCAATTCGGTGTCGAGCAGGCGATAGACATAGGCGAGCCCCTGCTCACGGCCCTCGGCCTCGTGCATGGCCGGCGTCCGGGACAGCTGGATGCCGCGGCCGAGCAGACCCACCAGTACGCCGCGGCGGGATCGCTCCCGTGCCGCCGGGGCTTCGGCCGTGATTGCCGTTCCGTCCAAGACGATCGCCTCCCCTGCCGGGGAGCGCTGTCCGTCCAGCGCTCCATGTCCATGGGATCGACTTTGAACCACCTGGTTAATTCTGGCAAGCACTTTGAACGATCCGGATAATTCATATAGTAGGACGGAGCGGACGCGGGGGCGATTCAAGCGATGGACGAGCCAGGAGTGGACACGGAGAAGGCCACCGGCCGCGGCGGCTGGAAGCAGGACCCCGCCGGCGTGCAGTCGAACATCCTCGCGGTCGCGATGTCGGAATTTGCCGACAACGGCCTGTCAGGCGCGCGCATCGACGAGATCGCCGCCAAGACCCGAACGTCCAAGCGCATGATCTACTACTACTTCGGCGACAAGGAAGGTCTCTACCGCCGTGTGCTCGAGGAGGCCTACCGAAAGGTCCGCGAAGGGGAGCGCAAGCTCGATCTCGACCACCTGCCACCGGTCGAGGCGCTCACGCGGCTCGTCGAATTTACCTTCGACCACCACAGCCGCAACCCCGACTTCATCCGGCTGGTGATGATCGAGAACATCCATCACGGCGCCTATCTCGAGCGCTCGGACCTCATCGGGCGGCTGAATGCGGGCGCCATCGAGAAGCTGGAATTGATCTGCCGTCGCGGGCGCGAGGCCGGACTGTTCCGCGATGATGTCGAGCCGCTCGAACTGCACTGGCAGATCAGCGCGCTCAGCTTCTTCAACGTGTCCAATCGCGCGACTTTCTCGCGGATCTTCGGCGGCCGGCTCTACAGTACCGAAGGCCAGGAGACGATGCGCCGGCACGTGGTCGAACTGATCCTGCGCTTCATGCTCAAGGACAAGAGGTCCTGACGCTCGCCGGCCGCGGCCGGGCATCGCCGGCAGGTTTCAGGGCTGCTCGCGCAGCTCCACTGAAAAATCCTGCTCAAGCACCACGGCGCCGTCGCGCGTCACGCGGTAGCTCGCCTGATAGAGCCCTGGCCGCCAGCCGTCCTGGGGCCGCTTCCTGCCCGCATACAGCAGTGTCTGCGCCTGGTTGCGCTCCATCGGCTTGGCCCGGTTCTCGGCGATGACATGCCCCGATGGGTCCTTGACGGTCAGAAGCTGGATGTCGCCGGCCTGAAGCCCGATCGCGCGGATATAGGCCACGAGCGCGGCGGCATCGGCGCCGTCCGGGGCCTGCCCGGTGCGGGCTTCCTCGACCATCTGCATCGTCACCGGGCCCGAGGCAAATCCGTGGTTGATGATCGCGCGCGGTCGATAGGCGAGGCCCGGCTGCAGTGCCGGCGCCCACAGGCTCGCGCCCGCGCCGCAGGAACCGGGCGGGGCATCGTGGGCGAAGGGATCGATGATCCGGCCGCCATGGCGCACCGTGAAATGGACGTGCGGATACTGGCTGAGGCCGGAAAGGCCGACGCGCCCGACCGGCTGCCCCGCCTTCACCATCTCGCCCGGCTTCAGCCGCAGGCTCCCCTTGGCGAGGTGGCAGTATTGCGTCTCCCACCCCCCGCCGTGGTCGATGACGAGGCCGTTGCCGCATTCCGTGTTCTGCACGGCCGAATGGTCGCTGCCCGCGACCGGCACGTCGGCCATGCCGTCGCGCTGCCGCAGGACGCGCCCGTCGGCAGCGGCGAGGACGTCGACGCCGTCGCGCTGCGCGGCCATGCTCGGCAGGCGGAAATCGGTGCCGTTGTGACCGTCCTGCGCGCGGGCCCCGCACATGTAGTCCCGGGCTAAAGGGGATGGATCGGCATCGACATAGGTTTGGATGAAGCAGTTGCGGCCGATATCGCAGGCGAGCGGCAGTTGCAGGACGGGGGCGCCCGCAGCGACGGCACCGGCCGCCCCGCCGAGCATCGCGAGCGCCGCCGCGATGACCGTCCGCGGATGAGGCATCGTGCGGTTGCTCATCGCCTGCATCTCCTGTCGTGCAGCGGGCCCCTTGGGGAAGGCGGTCGGCTCTCCGCCTCCCCGCCTGAAGGGCGGCACGGTGAGCATGTAGAGCAGGACGAGACCGGCTTGTCGGTTGATGCTGAGCTTGAGAATGATGCGTTTCGTGCAGGTTGTTGCGCCGCCTCGGTGAGGTCGAGGACGCCGCCCATCCGAGACGGCGGCTGGCCGCATAGGACGCAGGCCACGATCCTCTCTTCGCCCATTTGGGATCGATGCGCTGGGCGCCCGCCGCTCGATCGGCCTGAGGGCGACCAAGACGTTACCGGACCCGATAGCGTCGTGAGAGAATTCATATTTCAGTTTATAACTATTATAAACCAAATATACGTCATCGTTTCATAGAGGACTTCCAATAAATTTCCATTGATGGCGCTGCGCACCGTGTTTATACACGATTCACTACTTGCAAGATGTGGCGAAAAGCGGCATGCGGCCCGATTCCGACACACTCGTCCTCTATCTCATGCACCGCCCGGCGCTCATCAACTATGCCGCGCCGATCGTTGGCTGCCGGGCGCGGGCGGAGGATGTGGTGCAGGAGGCCTATTTGCGCTTCGTCCAGGTCGCACGGGACGAAAAGGTGTTGCAGCCCGTGGCCTATCTCTATCGCATCGTGCGCAATCTCGCCGTGGACTGGGTGCGGCGCCTCGGCGCCGAGGTGCGGGAGGACGCCGGCACGGCCGAGCCGCTCGCTGCCGACACGCCCTCGCCCGAGGACGAGGTGCTCTACCGTGACGAACTGCGCCGGCTCGCCGAAGCACTGGCGGAACTGCCCGAGACGACGCAACGTGCCTTCACCATGCACCGCTTCGACGGCCTGACGCTGCAGGTCATCGCCGACAGGCTCGGCCTTTCCGTCGCGGGAGCCCACCGCCTCGTACGCGACGCGCTCGCCCATTGTGCTCGCCGGCTCGGCGACGATTGAGCGAAATCCGGTTCCGAACTGAAAAAATCCCCTCCTCGGAACGTCTCTAAGGAGATAAGCAGGGCCGGGACGACCGGACGCCGCAGGAAGCGACGGGACATGGCGGGAGCGCGCGACAAGGGGGAAGACCCGGTTCTCGATGAGGCGCTCGACTGGCTCCTCGCCATCGAGAATGCCCCCGCCGATCAGGCGCTGCGCCGGGCGCGCGACGCGTGGATCGCCGAGAGCGACGAGAACGCCCGCGCCTGGCGCCGCGCCGAGCGCACCTGGCAGCTCACCGGCGCGCTCGCCGGTTTGCGTGAGGCGCCGCTCGACAGTACGGTCCCGAAACCGGACCCGCGACAGGGGCCCGTCGCCGCCGCTCCGGCGGGTCAGTGCCCGCCGCCGCGCCGCCGCGCTGTTCCGCGCTGGGCGGCCGCAGTCGCAGCCGCGATCGTCGTCGGTTTCCTCCTCGCCGCCGGCCATGAACTTCTGAGCCGGAGCGCTGCGGACCATGCGACCGGCACGGCCGAGATCCACCATGTCGCGCTGCCGGATGGTTCCCGCCTCGTCCTCGGCGCACGCAGCGCCGTCGACGTCGATTTTTCGGTGCAGGAGCGGCGCATCCGACTTCTGTCCGGCGCCGCATTCTTCGATGTGCGCCCTGACGCCGCTCGGCCGTTTGTCGTGTCGGCCAAGGACGTTCACGTGACGGCCGTCGGCACCGCCTTCTCGGTGGAGATCGGCCCGCGCTGGCTGAGCGCCGCCGTTGCCGAAGGCCGCGTGCGCCTTGAGCGGCCGGGTGGCGCGAGCGAAATCGCGGCGGGCGAGGAGGTCGCCGTCGACCGCACGTCCGGCAGCGAACGGCGGCGCCAGCGCGCGCCGGGGGATGTCGCCGGCTGGCGCGAGCGGCGCCTCGTCGCCGACAACGAGACGATCGCCGATGTTGTGGCGAGGCTCGCCGATCACCACCGCGGGCTGATCCTGACGCTCGACGGCACGCTCGCCGAGCAGCGAGTCACCGGCATCTACGACCTGTCGCGGCCCGTCGAGGCGCTCGGCGCAGTCGTGCGGCCCTATGGCGGCTCCGTGCACCGGATCACGCCCTATCTCGTGTTCGTCGGCGGCCGCTGAAAGCTCACGAAAAAGCATGTCTTCTGAAAAATCCTGCGCTCCCGTTCGTCATGTCCCACGGGGCTGGCGCGATCGCCGGCGGAGTCACGGCGGCGCGGCCGCGAGCGAAGGAAGACGAGCGATGGGGCGTAGGGTATCGGGTGCCGAGGTGCGGGGCGTTGCGCGGCCGCGCGGACAGGGGGCATGGCTTGCCGCGACGGCGATGGCGCTGATCATCGCCGGTCCGGCAATGGCGCAGACGGCTGCACCCGCCGGGCAGACGAGCAACGCGCGCCAGGCGGGCGCCGCACGCGCGTTCGACATACCGGCGCAGCCGCTGTCGAGCGCCCTCGCCGCCTTCGGCCGCCAGGCGGGCCTGCAGGTGAGCGCGGCGGCTGATGCTGTGGCCGACTTCGATTCACCCGCCGTGCGCGGCACCATGAGCGCCGAGGCCGCGTTGCGCCGCCTGCTCGCCAACACGGGCGCGAGCTTCCGCATTGCCGGTGGCACGGTGACGGTGTCGCGCGGCGCCGCCGGTGCCGCGGCGCCGGCCGCCGACGGTTCCATCCTGCTCGACACCATCAATATCGAAGGCACCGCCGAGACGGCCTACGGCCCGGTCGACGGCTATGTCGCCACGCGCACCGGCACGGGCGCCAAGACTGATACGCCCGTCATCGAGGTGCCGCAGTCCATCTCCGTCATCACCCGCGACCGCATTGAGGCGCAGAAGGCGCAGACGCTGCCGGAAGCCCTGCGCTACACGCCCGGCGTCCTCGCCCAGCCGTGGGGTCTCGACCCGCGTTTCGACCAGTTCAAGGTGCGCGGCTTCGAGATCACCTCCGTCGGCGTCTACCGCGACGGCATGCGCATGCCGACGGTGGGCATGATGAGTTGGGCCTACGATCCTTACGGTGTCGAGCGCATCGATGTGCTGCGGGGGCCCTCCTCCGTGCTCTACGGCGCGGCATCCCCCGGGGGTATCGTCAATCTCGTGACCAAGCGCCCGCCGGCGAGCCCCTTCCACGAGGTCGAGATCTCGGGCGGCAGCGACGCCAACAAGCAGATCAACGCCGACCTCGGCGGCCCCATCGACAAGGACGGCATCTGGTCCTACCGGATCACCGGCCTCCTGCGCGATTCCGAGACGCAGGTCGACTACACGCGCAACGATCGGCACTTCATCGCCCCGGCGCTGACCTGGCGGCCGAGCGCCGACACCTCGCTCACCCTCTTCGGCAGCTACCAGCACGACGAGGCATCCGCCTACGGCACCTTGCCGGCGCTCGGCACGCGCTTTGCCAATCCCAACGGCCGCATCGCGCGCAGCTTCTTCATCGGCGACCCGAACTTCGACCGGGTCGACCGCACCGCCTATTCGCTGGGCTACGCCTTCGAGCATCGTTTCAACGGCGCCTGGACGGTGCGACAGAACCTGCGCTGGGGTCATCTCGAGGCGGACCAGAAGGTGCTCTACGGCGCCGGGCTGCGCGCCGACCTGCGCACGCTCGACCGCGCCGCCTTCACCGTCGACGGCAAGCTGCGCTCCTTCACGGTCGACAACCAGGTCGAGGGCAAGTTCGAGACCGGGCCCCTGCAGCACACGCTGCTCTTCGGCCTCGACTACCTCAACCTCTCCGCGCGCTCGCTGCAGGGCTATTCCGACAGCACCTATGATCCGGGCGTGCCGCCGATCGACCTGTTCCAGCCCATCTACGGCCAGGCGGTGGCGCTGCCGCCGATCTACCAGAACAACGAGCAGACGCTGTCGCAGCTCGGCCTCTATGCCCAGGACCAGATCAAGTCCGGCGGCTTCATCCTCACGGCCGGCCTGCGGCAGGACTGGGCCACCAGCAAGCTGAAGAACTACATCGCCAATTCCTCCCGCACGCAGGACGACAACGAGCTCACCTGGCGCGTCGGCCTTGGCTACGAGTTCGACTTCGGCCTCGTGCCCTATGCCGCCTATGCCACCTCCTTCGAGCCCGTCGTCGGGACCGACCGGCTCGGCGCCGCCTACAAGCCGACGACCGGCGAGCAGTTCGAGGTCGGCCTGAAGTACCAGCCGCCCGGCATGCGCTCGATGGTCACCCTCGCGCTCTTCGACCTCAAGCAGCAGAACGTGCTGACGACGGACCCGCTCAATCCCTTCTTCAGCGTGCAGACCGGCGAGATCCACACGCGCGGCCTCGAGGTGGAGGCGCTGGCGAGCCTCATGGACGGGCTCGATCTCGTCGCCAGCTACACCTATACGGACGCCGAGATCAGCAAGGACACCGACGCGGCCCTCGTCGGCAACACGCCGGCGGTCACCCCGCGTCACATGGCCTCGCTGTGGCTCGACTACACGCTGCAGGAGGGCGTGCTGAAGGGCCTCGGGCTCGGCGGCGGCGTGCGCTATGTCGGCGCTAGCTACGCCGACAACGCCAATACCTTCCAGAATCAGGCCTTCACGCTCGTCGACGCCGCCGTGCATTACGAGCGGGACAACTGGCGCTTCGCGGTCAACGCCAAGAACCTCTTCGACAAAACCTACGTCATCTGCAACGGCGGCGACCTCTCGTGCGTCTACGGTCCGGGCCGCAGCGTCGTCGCCTCGCTGCGCTATCGCTGGTGAGGCGTCGGCAGGTCCTCGCGGCGCTCGCCGGCCTTGCGCTCCTGCCGGCGGCGGCGCCAGTTCCCGCCCGGCGCATCGTCGCGCTCGACTGGGGGCTGGCCGAGACGCTGATCGCGATCGGCGCGCCGCCCGTCGGCGTGCCCGAGACGCGCACCTATGCCGACTGGGTCGTTTCCCCGGCGCTGCCGCCGGGGACGGCGGACGTCGGCCTCAGGGTCGAGCCCAATCTCGAAATCCTGCAGCAGCTCGCGCCCGATCTCATCCTCGCCATCGCCGAGCACGAGACGATCCGCCCCCTGCTCGAGCGCATCGCTCCCGTGCTGTCCCTGCCCATCTACGGCCCGCAAGGCACGCCCTATACCGTCGCGCAGGCGGCCACGCGTCGCCTCGGCGCCGTCACGGGCCGGACGGCCGAGGCCGAAGCGCTCGTCTTCCGCGCCGAGGAAACGATGGTGTCGGCCCGGGCGCGGCTCGCCGCTTCGGGCAACGCGCGACCCGTCGTCATCGCCTCCTTCCTCGACGGGCGGCATGTGCGCATCTATGCCCGTCACGGCCTGTTCGATGCCGTGCTTCAACGCATCGGTCTTGCCAATGCCTGGCACGGCCCGACGAACGCCTGGGGCTTTGCCACGGTCGGCCTCGAGGCCCTCGCCGGCATGTCCGAGGCGCGCCTTGTGCTCCTGGAGCCGCTGCCGCGCGAGACGGCGCGCACCTTCCGCGACAGCCCCCTGTGGAACAACCTGCCCATGGTGCGGGACGGCCGTGTGCTGCGCCTGCCGCCCGTCCTGATGTTCGGCACCCTGCCCGCCGCCATGCGCTTCTGCACCCTCCTTACCGATGCGCTCACGGGAGAGGGTGGCCATGGCTGAGCACGCTCGTGAGCATGCGGCCGCCGAGCCGGAACGAGCGACGCCGGCCGCAGGAACCCTCTCCCCGCCTGCGGAGAGAGGGCAGGATGAAGGGCAAGGGCCTGGACCGGAGGCGACGGCGCTGCGTCGGCGGATGCGTGCTGCCGCTCACCGCAAGCCTCTCCCCGAAAGCAAGTCGGGTTCACCCGACTTGCGCGAGACGAATCGGAGCTCGAGCAAGCCCGAGCTCCGTTGCGGCGAGAGCGGGCTATCGCGGTCCCTCCTCCATCCCGCCTGGTGCGTGGCGGCCATGGTCGCCGTCGCATTGCTCCTCAGCATCGATGCGCTCGTGGCACGGCTGCCGCCGGAGCTGTGGTTTACGGCCCTCACCGCTCCGGACCTCACCGACATGCGCCAGCTCGTGGCGCGCGAGAGTTTCCTGCCCCGGCTCGTCGTCAGCATCCTCGCCGGAGCGGCGCTGGGGCTCGCGGGCGCCGTGTTCCAGCAGGTGCTGCGCAATCCCCTCGCCTCCTCGACGACGCTCGGTGTCGCGGCCGGCGCGCGCCTTGCCCTCGCCGTTGCCGGGCTGTGGCTGCCGGGAGTGCTGACGGAAGGAAGCGAGATCGTCGCCTTCGGCGGCGCCGCGTCCGCGCTCCTACTCGTCCTCTCCATCGCTTGGGGCCGGGCGCTGTCGCCGCTCGCGGTCGTCATCGCCGGCATGGCGGTGAGCCTTGCCGCCGGCACGGCGGCGGCGGCACTCGTCCTGTTCAACGAGCATTATCTCACCGCCCTTTTCCTCTGGGGCGGCGGCTCGCTCAGCCAGCAGGGCTGGGACACCGTGTGGTTCCTCGCGCCGCGGCTCGCCATCGTTGCGCTGCTCGTCGCGCTGATGGCGCGGCCGCTGACGCTCGCCGGCCTCGATGACGGGCAGGCGCGCAGCCTGGGGCTCGCGCTCGGCGGCGCCCGCCTTGTCCTGTTGGGGCTGGCCGTGGCGCTCGCGGCCTCGGTCGTCAGCGCCGTCGGCGTCATCGGCTTCGTCGATCTCGCCGCTCCGACGCTCGCCGGCCTCATGGGCGCGCGCACCCTGCGCCAGCGCCTCCTGTGGGCGCCGCTCACCGGCGCCGCCCTCCTGTGGCTGACCGACCAGCTCCTGCAGCGCTGGGCCGGGCCCTTCGGCGAGATGGTGCCGACGGGGGCCGTGACGGCCCTCCTCGGGGCGCCGCTCCTCCTCGTCCTGCTGCGGCGTCTCGCGGTGACGGCCACGCCGCCGCGCAGCGCCGCTCTGCCCGCAGCCCGCCGCAGCCGGCGGCCGTGGCGCAACGTCGGTCTCTTCGCTCTCCTCGCGCTCGTCGTCATCGCCGCAACGCTCGTCATCGGCCGCGGGCCGGACGGGATCGCCGTCGCAGGGCCGGACGCCCTGTCGGCCCTGCTGCCGTGGCGTCTACCGCGCATCGCAGCCGCCTTCGCCGCCGGCGCCATGCTGGCGGCGGCCGGCGTGCTGATGCAGCGACTCACCGGCAACCCGATGGCGAGCCCGGAGGTGCTCGGCATCTCGACCGGCGCGGCGCTCGGCCTCGTGCTCCTGCTCATCCTGGTGCCGGCGGCCGGCCGGTCCGAGAGCCTCGCGGCGGGTGCGGCCGGCGCCTTCCTCGCCCTTCTCGCCATCCTGTCGCTCGCACGCGGCAGCAGCTTCTCGCCCGAGCGGGTGCTGATCGCCGGCATCGCCCTCGGTGCCTTCTTCGATGCCCTCGTCGTCGCGCTGATGGCGGCGGGCGACCCGCGCGCCCAGATGCTGCTCGCCTGGCTCGTCGGCTCGACCTATCGAGTGGGCGCGGGCGATGCGCTCGTCACCGCGGGCGTCGCCGTGGCGCTCATCGCCCTGTTGCCGCCGATGGCGCGCTGGCTCGACATCCTGCCCCTCGGCACGGCCACAATCCGCACGCTCGGGCTGCCGCTCGGCGCAAGCCGCCTCGCCGTTCTTCTTTTTTCGGCGGTCGCGACGGCTACCGCGACGCTCGTCGTCGGCCCGCTCAGCTTCGTCGGGCTCATGGCGCCGCATCTGGCGCGGCTCGCGGGGCTGGCGCAAGGTCTGCCGCAGGCGCTCGGCGCCGCGCTTCTCGGCGGCACGGTCATGGCCCTGGCCGACTGGCTCGGCCGGCTCGTGTCACCGACGAGCGCCATTCCCGCCGGGCTGATGGCGACGCTCGTCGGCACCCCCTGCCTCATCTGGCTGCTGCGAAGGCGCTGAGCGCCGGCCGCGCGGCCCGCGCCAATGCGTGCATCTCGCGCGCCAGCAGGGCGGCGGCCGCGAAACCGGCAAGGCCTGCGGCGATGGCCGGCGCGGCGATGAGCCCGTCGAGCCCCCAGACGCGCGGCAGCACGAGAACAAGCGGCACCAGCAGATAGCCCTGCGGCGCCAGCGTCACGAGGGCCGCGAGCCGCGCCCGCCCGCTCGCCCGCAGCAGCACGACGAGCACCATCTGCAGGCCGAAGAGGGCGAAGAAGAGATGGACGGCGACGAGCGTCCGCGCCGCCACCGCGCGCACCGCCGCATCCGCCGAGAACACCGATACGACGGCATCGGCGCAGCCGATCATGAGCGCGGCGTGGACGAGCGCGAAGACGCCGGTGACGCGCATCATGAAGCCGAGCGCCGCGCGCACGCGCGCCGTGTCGCCGTTGCCGAGCGCGTAGCCGAGCACGGCCTGGGCGCCAATGCAGAAGCCGGCGACGGGCAGTACCCCCGCCGCGAGCAGCCTGAGGGCGATGCCGAGGCCGGCGACGCTCGCTTCGCCATAGGGCCCGGCCGTGCGATAGACGAGCGTGAAGGCGGCGGCCGAGACGACGCTGGCGAGCCCCGCCGGCGCGCCGACGGCGAGGACAGGGCGCAGCACCTCCCGCCAGAGCGCGCCGAGCCGGCTGCGCAACAGGCTAAGGCGCAGCCGCACCCGCCCGTAGCCGCCGGTGAAATAAACGGCCCAGACGGCCATGACGAGGAGCTGCGCCACGAGCGTCGCCGCCGCGGCGCCGGACACGCCCCAGCCGAAAACGAAGATGAAGAGGGGATCGAGCACGATGTTGACGGCAAAGCAGCCGACGAGCGTCCACATGCTGAAGCGCGTGTTGCCCTCGCCGATGGCGATGAAGTCGGCGAGGATCTGCGTCAGCGTCAGCACCGTGCCGAGGGTGAGGATGAGCGCATAGGCCCGCGCCGCGCCGAAGGCACCCGGCGTCGTGCCGAAGGCATGGAGGATCGGGTCCAGAAAGAGGAGCACGAGCCCGCCGGCGCCGACGCCGGTCGCGAGCGCCATCACCATGGCCGCTGTCGCCGCACGGCCGGCCGCTTCCTCCCGCCCGGCGCCGAGAAGGCGCGAGACGAGCGCCGCGGTACCGACGCCGATGCCTTCGCCGAGCGCCGCGAGCAGGATGGCGAGCGGGAAGACGAAGCTCACCGCCGCCACCGCCTCGGCCCCCAGCATGCCGAGGAAGGCGGCATTGGCGAGGTGATGCAGGGCATTGATCGACAGCCCCGCCACCGCCGGCAGCGCCAGGCGCACGATGAGGCGCCGCAGGTCAGGCGCGCCGAGATCGAGCGGCGCGGAGAGGAAGAGGCGCATGCACGGCCTCATCGGTTGCGTCCTGTCCGTTCTGCCGCGCCCGTCTTTCGGTCGCCCTGCCCGGGCAACGCGCCCGCATGGTGGTGAAGCGCAACGCCCCCCTCCGTCATGCCCGCGCTCGTCGCGGGCATCCACGCCTTGCAGCTCGAGGCAACGCTAGAGGCGTGGATGGCCGGGACAAGCCCGGCCATGACGGCGGAAGAGGCCGGGCCAATGGCGGACGGTTCATCAATGGTCATCCCGCGCGCCTTCCCGGCAAACGAGCAGAGGCGAGAACGTGGTGCGGAAGCCCGCCCGCCCGTAGAGCCGCTCGAGATGCGTGCCCGCCGCGCATTGCAGGAAAACGTGGCTTGCGCCGAGCCGGGCCGCCTCGGCGACGAGGCGCCGCGTGAGCTTGAGACCGATGCCGCCGCGCTGGCGCGTGTGCCACGTGCCGACGTTGTAGAGGCCGGCGAGCGGACCGGTGATATGCAGGGTGGCGCAGGCGACCGGATCCTGACCGTCGAACACGACCGCATGGCGGGTCGTGACACCGGCCACCGGCTGCGCGGCGGCGAGCACCGGCACATAATGGCGCGCGACATGCGCATCGATCGGCCCGCCGTCGTGACAGGCGCCGAAGACGGCGAGGAAGGACTCATCCGGCGCAGGGCCGTCGGTCAGGCGCAAGCCAAGCCCGGCGAGGGCGAGGTCGTCCTGTGCGACGGGAGCGGCTTCGGCCACCATCCAGCGCGCCGCATAGGCGCGGGCGCCGTGGAGCCAGCTAAGCGCCGCCTCGCCCTCGGCCAGGAAGGCCGGGGCGCGCCCACGCGCTCGGGCCGTCTCCTCAAGCCAGCCGATGCCGCCGGTGCCGATGCCGACGGCGAAGTTCATGGTCACGTCCGGGATGCCGGCCGAAAAGGCGTAGCGGGCGCGGCCCGGCCCTGCGATGACCTCGGTGAGATAGCTGCCGGCGAGCATGGCAAGATGCGCCGAGACGAGCGCCTCGGCATCCGGCTCGGCCGCTGTTCTTGTCGGCGCGGCCGTCACGAGGAAGCCGCCAGGCGCACGGGCCGCATGAAATGCTCCGCCGGGAGAGGCGGAGGTGGCAGCCGCTCGACGATCGCCGTCGCGATCTCGCGGGATCGCACGGCGACGACGGAGAGCAGGGTGTCGCTCAGCCCGTGCGTCGTCTCCGACTGGCCCTGCACGAAGAGCCCTGCCTCGCAGGCTTCCGCCATCGGCAGGCGATAGTCCCGGTCCACCGTCCCGCCGGCGAGATAGGGCGCGAGCGGGGCGAGAAGCCGACGGTCGAGGCCACGGCGATAGCCGGTGGCGAGCACGACGGCATCATAGCGCCGTTCCTCGGCTGCCCCGGGTTCACTGCCGGCGAGCGTCAGCGTAATGCCGTCGCGGTCGGCCGCAGCGGCCACCACTGCGCGCCCGCTCCGCAGCGCGAGCCGGTTTCCGCCAGCCACCCGCTGCTCGTAGAGCATGTCGTAGATGCGCTGGATCAGGTCGTGATCGACGACCGCATAGTTGGTGTTGCGGAACTCGTCGAGGAAGGCGTGGCGCGCCGCCTGCGATTGGCCGAAGAAGGCGCCGGTGCCCTCCGGATCGAAGATCTCGTTGACGAAGGGGCTGTCGTCGGCCGGCTTCAGCGCCCGCCCGCGCACGAGAAGATCGATCGCCGCCCTGCCGAAGCGGCCGGCGAGATCGCAGAAGATCTCGGCCGCGCTCTGGCCGCCGCCGACGACGGCGATGCGGGTGGCGGGGGCGTCGGTAAGCCCGAGCCCAGCGATGCCGTCGAGATAGCGCGAGGAATGCATGATGCGCGTGTCGCCGGCGAGCGCGGCGAAGCATTCGGGCAGCTGCGGCGCACCGCCGGCGGCGATGACGACATTGCGCGCCCGGCGCAGGCGCTCGGTGCCATCGTGGGCGCACGAGCGCACGGCGAAGGCGGAGACCCTGCCGTCGCGCTCCGCCGCCGGCTCGAGGGCGACGACCTCCTCGCCATAGCTGCAGCGCTCGGCGAAGCAGGATGCCGCCCAGCGCAGGTAGTCGTTGAATTCGATACGGCTCGGGAAGAACGTCTTGCGGTTGATGAAGGCGGTGAGACGTCCCTTCTCGTGCAGGTAGTTGACGAAGGTGAAAGGGCTCGTCGGGTCGCGCAGCGAGACGAGATCCTTGAGGAAGGAGATCTGCATGTCGCTGTCCGGCAGCAGCATGCCGCCGTGCCAGGTGAAATGCGGCTGCTTCTCGACGAAATGGAAGGCGAGGCCCGGCCGCTCGCGGCGGGCCGCCTCGTCGAGCGCGATGGCGAGGGCGAGGTTCGAGGGGCCGAAGCCGACGCCGATCACGTCGAAGGTCCGATCATGTAGGGTCATGGGGGTCACCTGCCGCTGGTCGTGTGACGGTCATGCGTCGACGGGCTCGGGCTGGCGGACGCCCTGCCGCGCTGCCGCCGGCACCACTGCCGGCTGCCAGAGCCGGTCGCCGAAGAAGCGCTCGCGCAGCAGCATCACGAGCAAGGCCCGTTTGTGCGGGAAGTCGAATTCCTTGATCTTGGCGAAGCCGGCCTTATCGAGGTTGCGGATCTGTTGCTGGTGGTCGGCCCGCGGCTCGCCGACGATGCGCTCGGTGCGGCAGTCGTCGAGGAAGATGTAGTGCATCAGCGACGGCAGCCAGGCGGTGACCCACGGCCGGCCGCGGAAGCCGTCCTCGCCGATGAGCACGTGCCAGCCGCGGTCGTAGTCCTGCACGTCGTAGAAGGGGCCGAGGCGGTTCTCCTTCGCCCAATAGACCTCGAAATAGCCGAAGGGCTCGCCGTTGAAGGAGACGATGAGCGGCAGCATGTGCGGATCGGCGATGAGCCCGCCGAGATAGGCCCGGTGCTTGTCGAGGTCGCCCTCCTCCGCCCAGACGGCGGCGACGCGCGGGTCATTCATCCAGCGGTTGAGGCGCGCGGCGTCGGCCTCCACCGTCGCGGCGCGCAGGGACAGAACGCCGCCGAGCCAGGGGATGAAGCGGGCATAGACCACGCCCGTCGGCTTCATCGGCCGCAGCGGATGGCGGCGCTCGCCCGTCATCACGAGATGCTGCGGATAGGGCGCGGTTGGGGACGGCAGCCACAGCTCGGGCAGTTGCCACAGCAGGGAGGCGCGGGCCGTCAGCATGCCGCCGGGGCCGGCAAGCGCGGCCCCGCGCCCGAGGAGCGCATCGGCGACGAGCGCCCAGTCCATCGAAGCAAGCCCGACCGTGGCCCGATCCGGATGCAGGGCAAAGAAGGCCTCGAGTCCGGCGAGGGCGGCGTGCACCAGCGTCACGGGCTCCGCCGCACCCGGCCGAAATGCCAGGCGGCGGCCCTCGTCCTCGGGCACCAAGGTGGCGAGCACCATGCCGTCAAGCTCGACAGCGAGGCCGCGGCCCCCCGCCCGCACCGCAAGTCTCGGTTGTTCCCCGGCATTGAAGGAGGTGTAGACGGTCTCGCCTGGTCTCATCTCGGCGTCCATGGCCCTCTCCTGCCGACATGTCGATGAAACGACGAATGCGCAGGGCGTTTTTTTCAGCGTCCCGGCCTGCAGCCGATGCCGAAACGGGCAAGACGCGAAATTTTTCCCCTCCCCGTCCGTCTTGAGGGCATCGACAACAATGGACGGATCGGGCGCATGGCGATCGACGACGAGGGCACCATTTTCGACGTCGTGGTGAACGGCGAGGGGCAGTTCTCGCTCTGGCCCGTCGGCCGCGGACTGCCGGACGGCTGGCGCACCGCAGGCTTCTCCGGACCCCGCGCCGCATGCCTCGCTCATGTCGGCACCGTCTGGCGCGACATGCGCCCCGCCCGGCTCGCCGCCTTCCTCGCCACGGGCCGGGACGAGGCACGGGCGACACTCGCCTGGGGTGGGTGCCATGGCGCCGGCGCGCCGGTACACCGCCTCATTGCCGGCCATGCCCGCGCCCGGCCGGACGCACCCGCTGTCATCCAGAACAGCGGCGAGACGAGTTTCGCCGCCCTCGAGAGCCGGGGGAACCGGCTCGCGCGCCATCTCCTCGCCCTCGGCCTCGCCGCGGAGGAGCGCGTCGGGGTCGCGCTGCCCCGTTCGGCCGAGATGATCGCCGCCTTCTTCGCCGTGCTCAAGGCCGGCGGGGCCTTCGTGCCGGTCGATCCCGACCATCCGGCGGAGCGCATCGCCCATGTGCTGAGCGATGCGGGCGTCGGCATCGTGCTGACGACCCGCGACCTCGCCGCGCGGCTGCCGCCCCTGGCCGGCGCAAGAGTTGTCGCCTGCGACGGGCTTCCCCTGTCGGGGCTCGACGACAGCGATCCGGGGATTGCCGTCCATCCCGACCAGCTCGCCTATCTCGTCTACACCTCCGGCTCCACCGGGCGGCCGAAGGGCGTCGCCGTGGCGCACGGGCCGCTCGCCGCCCATTGCCTCGCCACGGGCGAGCTCTACGACATGACCTCGCAATCGCGCGAATTGCATTTCCTGTCCGTCAGCTTCGACGGCGCGCACGAGCGCTGGATGGTGCCGCTCGCCTTCGGCGGTGCCATCGTGCTGCGCGACCAGGCGCTGTGGAGCGCGGTCGAGACGCTCGATGCCATGGCGCGCCACGGCGTCACGAATGCCGGCTTTCCGCCGCGCTATCTGCACCAGGTGGCGGAATGGGCGCTGGAGACGGGCGAGGCCCCGCCGGTCCACCTCTATTCCTTCGGCGGCGAGGGCATGTCGCCGGCGACCTTCGAGCTCGTCAAGCGAGCGCTGAAACCGCAATGGCTCATCAACGGCTACGGCCCGACGGAAGCGGTGATCTCGCCGCTCGCCTGGAAGGTGCCGGCGAGCGCGACCTTTTCGGGGGCCTACGCGCCCATCGGTAAAGGCGTCGGTCCGCGCCAAACCTATGTGCTCGACGATGATCTTATGCCCGTGGCCGACGGCGAGGCGGGCGAGCTGTTCATCGGTGGCGAGGGCCTCGCCCGGGGCTATCACGGCAGGCCGGGCGACACGGCCGAGCGCTTCCTGCCCGATCCCTTCGCGGGCGCCGGCGGACGCATGTACCGCACGGGCGACGTGGTGCGCCGCCGTACCGACGGTGTCATCGACTATCTCGGCCGCCGCGACCAGCAGGTGAAGCTGCGCGGCTTCCGCATCGAGCTCGGCGAGGTGGAGGCGCAGCTTGCCGAACTCGACGGCGTCAGCGCCGCCGCCGCAGCTTTGCGCGAGGCGCCGGGCGGCACCATGCTCGTCGGCTATGTCGTGCCGGCGGCCGGCGCTGCGGTCGACGCGGCGGTCCTGCGGGCGACGCTGGCCGCGCGCCTGCCCGGCTACATGGTGCCCTCGCGCATCCTCGTCATCGACCGGCTGCCGTTCACGCCCAACGGCAAGCTCGACCGCGACGCCCTCCCCGCGCCCCAGGCGCATGTCGTGCCGATCCGCCCGCCGCGCACGCCGCTCGAGGCGGATATCGCCGGCATCTGGCGCGAGGTGCTGGGGCTCGCCGACGTCGGCATCGACGAGAACTTCTTCGAGCTCGGGGGCAATTCGCTCTCGGCGCTCAGGGTGCTCGCGCGCCTGTCGCGGCTCCTGCCCGGCCGGTCCGTCACCATCGCCCAGCTCTTCAACCACCAGACCGTGGCGACGCTTGCCGTCGCGCTCGCGAGTGGAACGGTTGAGGAGCATGCGGTCGTGCACATGCGGCGCACTGGCAGCCAGCCGATGCTTTATTGCTTCCCGGGCCTCCTCGTCAGCACGCGCGAATATGCCGGGCTCGTCGAGCATCTGGGACCGGACCAGCCGGCGACCGCCTTCATTTGCTACTCGCTGACGGAGGACAAGGCGCACACCGTCAGCGTCGAGGAACTTGCCGGCCGCTATGCTGAGTATATCCGCCGCACCAGCGGCGGGGCCTGCACGCTGCTCGGCTGGTCATGGGGTGGTATCCTCGCCTACGAGACGGCGCGGCGGCTCGCGGGCGAGGTCGACATCACCTTCGTCGGCATGCTCGACGTCTGCGCCCTCGACGCGGAATTCGCCATTGATGCCGAGGTGAGCCTTACGGAGGACGAAAGGGCCGGGATCGAGCGGCGCATCGCGGCCTGGTTGCCGCGCACGCGCATGCGCGCCGACTGGGAGGGTCTCATCGCCCGCATGGACGCGGAGGTCTACACCCGCTTCCTCGCCTATGTGCTGAACAGCCCCGAGGACCTGCCGCTCGACGGTCCGGACATCGGCAGCCGCGAGCACATCTTCTGGACGCTCATCGAGAACGCGATGATCTTCCGTAACTATCGCCTCGAGCGGAGCGACCTGCCCATCCGCGCCTGGATTGCGGAAAAGTCCATCGAGCGGGGCTTCAGGCTCGTCGACTGGCGGCACTATTCCAGCCGTGTCGAGGCTGTGACGCTGGTGCCGGACACCGACCATCTCGACATCGTCACCGCCACGGCCTTTCACGCGAGCTTCGCCGAACAGCTTGACGCGAGCCTCCGGAGCCGTCTCCCAGCGTCCCGCCTTCTTGCTGCGACGCGGTGAGGCCGGGGGCCGCCCGACCTACGGCGCCAGTGCCGCCTTCAGCGTGGGGCCGGTGCGGGCGCGCAGGTCGAGATCGGCCTCGATATGGTCGATGTGGCTGACGACGAGCGCGACCGCGACCGCCGCATCGCGCCTTTCGAGCGCATCGACGATGGCGTCGTGCTCGTCGTGGCCGCAGCTCGATGCGCCGGAGCGGCCATAGAGCGCGATGACGAGAGAGGAGCGGGCGATCAACTCCTCCATGAAGCGCTGCAGAATGGCATTGCCGCCCATGGCGGCGAGCAGCAGGTGGAATTCGCCCGAAGCCTTGATCTCGGCGCGCCGCGCGTCCGGCCCGCGCTCGTGCATGTGCCGGCGCTCGGCGGCGAGATGGGCCCGCAGGCGGGCGAGGTCGTCGGTCGTCACCCGCTCCGCCGCGGCGGCGACGATGCCGGGCTCGATCAGCCGGCGGGAGGCGAAGACCTGGCGCGCCTCCTCCGGCGAGGGATTGGCGACGAAAGCGCCGCGGTTGCGCTCGATGCGCACCAGTCCCTCGAAGGCGAGCATCTGCAGCGCCGCGCGCGCTACGGTGCGGCTCACGTCGAACAGCGCGCCGACCTCGCCCTCCGAGAGCTTTGTGCCGGGCGCCAGCCGGCGGTCGACGATGGCGTCGCGCAGCCGGTCATGAATCGCCTGCGTGCGGTCCTCGGCTGCATGCTGCCCGTCGGCAGATGTCGAATCGATGCGGTTCATGCCCGTCTCACCCGCATAGGGTCTTTCCTTCTAGCGGGAAAAGCGGCGGAGGAAAGCCGAGATTGCCGGCAATAGAAGCTGAAATTGCATACAATTTTGCCGTCAGATCGGCGACAACTGCCCGGATTTTGTGCAGTTCGTTGACTTCCCCTGCTCGCCACGCTCGGCAGAAAACCTGAGCCATACCAGCGCCTTGGATCCGCTCCCGGCAACTGGCACGCCGGATGCTTCGTTCCCGGCAGACAGGGGAATGCCGCATGAGCAAGGCTGCCGCGATCGACATCGCCGCCGTATCCAAGATCTACGGGACGATGACCGCCGTCCACGCCATCAGTCTCAAGATCCCGGCGGGCAGCTATTGCTGCTTGCTCGGACCGTCGGGCTGCGGCAAGTCGACGACGCTCAGGATGATCGCCGGCCATGAACGTATCTCCTCGGGCGACATCCGGCTCGGCAACACCGTCGTCACCGACCTGCCGCCGGCACGGCGCGGCACGGCGATGATGTTCCAGTCCTACGCGCTCTTTCCCCATCTCGACGTCGTCGACAACGTCGCCTTCAGCCTGAAGATGAAGGGCGTGGCGAAGGAGGAGCGCCGTGCGCGGGCGCTCGATCTACTGAAGCTGGTGCAGATGGACACCTATGCCGATCGCCGGCCGGCGCAGCTCTCCGGCGGCCAGCAGCAGCGGGTGGCGCTGGCGCGCGCACTGATCACGGATCCGGAAGCGCTGCTGCTCGACGAGCCGCTCTCCGCGCTCGATCCCTTCCTCAAGGTGAGGGTGCGGGCAGAGCTCAAGAAGCTGCAGAACGAGCTCGGTATCACCTTCGTCCACGTCACCCACAGCCAGGAGGAGGCGATGGCGCTCGCCGACCTCATCGTGGTGATGAACGAAGGTCGCATCGAGCAGGCGGCCCATCCGCGCACGATCTTCGAGCGGCCGGCCACCGCTTTCGTCGCCCGCTTCATGGGCGACCATAACGTCATCTCCGGCCGGGTGGCCGATGTGCGCGACGGCGCCGTCACGGTCGAGGTCGCCGGTGGCGGACGCTTCGATGCGCTCGGCCGGCCACCCGAGGGCGGGCAGGCGGACATCGCCGTGCGCACCGACCGCGTGCGCCTCGGCGAGGCGCCGGTGCCCGGGCTCGGCTTCACCGGCATCGTCACCAATGTCGAATATCGCGGCGCATCGGTGAAGCTGACGGCGAGCGGCGCCGGCATCGAGGATTTCACGGCAATCGTCGGCGATGGCCCTTTCTTCGCCAGGCCGGTCACGGTGGGCGAGGCGGTTCCGTTCGCCTGGCGTGCTGAGGACGCGATTGTACTCGGCCGGCTCGGTTCCTGAGCCGAGCGACGATCAAGCAGCAACAATCACAAGAGGGGATGAGGCCATGACCAGGACAACGAAGGACAAGCGCGGCATATCGGGCGGCATCTCGCGCCGCTCGCTCCTCAAGACCGGCGCTGCGGCCGCCGGCCTTGCCGCCGGCTCGGGCGCGATCACGGGCTTTCCGACCATCTGGGCGCAGAACCCGATCACCCTGCGCCAGTTCGGCACCGGCGTGTCGAACCTCAACGCCATCGCCGAGAAGTGCAAGGAGGACCTCGGCATCACCCTGGAGATGACGGCGACGGATTCGGACGCTGCCGCGCAGCGCGCCGTCACCCAGCCCGATTCCTACGATATCGCCGATATCGAATACTGGATCGCCAAGAAGGTCTTCCCGGCCGGCGTCCTGCAGCCGATGGACGTGTCGCGGCTCACCTATTTCGACAAGATCGTGCCGCTCTTCATCACCGGCAAGCTGACGCCGGACAGCGTCATCGCCCAGGGCACCGCGCCGCACACGGTCGGCTTCGTCGAGGGACCGGATTCGACCACCTTCGCCAAGGCGCCGACCGGCTGGCTGACGATGGTGCCGACCATCTACAACGCCGACACCCTTGGCATCCGGCCCGATCTCGTCGGCCGCCCGATCACCACCTGGGCCGACATCATGGACCCGGCCTTCCGCGGCAAGACCTCGATCCTCAACATCCCCTCCATCGGCATCATGGACGCGGCCATGATCATGGAGGCCTCGGGCGAGCTCACCTATGCCGACAAGGGCAACATGACGCGGGCCGAGATCGACAAGACCATCGATTTCCTCATCGCCGCCAAGCGCGCCGGCCAGTTCCGCGCCTTCTGGAAGTCCTTCGACGAGAGCGTCAACCTCATGGCCTCGGGCGAGGTCATCATCCAGTCCATGTGGTCGCCCGCCGTGGCGGCCGTGCGCTCGCGCGGCATCCCCTGCGTCTACCAGCCCCTCAAGGAAGGCTATCGCGCCTGGGGCGGCGGCATCGGCCTCGCCAAGCACCTCAGCGGCGCCAAGCTCGACGCGGCCTACGAATATATCAACTGGTACCTGTCGGGCTGGGTCGGCGCCTATCTCAACCGCCAGGGCTATTATTCCGCTGCCATGGAGACGGCGAAGAAGCACATGTCCGACGACGAATGGGGCTTCTGGGTCGAAGGCAAGCCGGCCAAGGGCGACATCCTCGCGCCCGACGGCAAGGTGATGGAGAAGGCGGGCGCCGTGCGCGATGGCGGCTCCTTCGAGGAGCGCATGGGCAAGGTCGCCTGCTGGAACTCGGTGATGGACGAGGACCGCTACATGGTCCGCCGTTGGAACGAGTTCATCGCCGCCTGAGCCTACGCCTTTCCGCCCTCTCCCTCGCCGGGAGGGGGCGGTCCGCCACGCGGGGCTTCGTCAGAGAAGTGTTTCACCCGAGGAAAGGCCGCATGGCCATCGCCGTCGAACAACCTGCCGCTTCCCCGGCCCGCCCGGCCGGCGCGCGCCTTGTCTCGGTGCTCGGTCGCCTCGCCGCCTATCTGCAGGCGGCGCCGCTCGCGCTCATCCTCGGCGTCTTCCTGCTCGCGCCGATCCTCATGATCGTGGCGGTCAGCTTCTGGGACTACGACTTCGCGCGGCTCTACCCCGATTTCGTCCTTACCAACTATGCCGAGACGCTCGGCTCATGGGTGACGTGGCGCACCTATCTCAACACGCTGAAATATGCCGCCATCGTCTGGGCGCTGACGCTCTTCATCGGCTTCTGGGTCGCCTATTTCATTGCCTTCCACGTCCGCACCGCGACCATGCAGACGGTGCTGTTCCTCGTCTGCACGGTGCCTTTCCTGACCTCCAACATCATCCGCATGATCTCCTGGATCCCGGTGCTGGGGCGGAACGGGCTCGTCAACGCCACGCTCATCGAGATGGGGCTCGTCTCGGCGCCGGTCGAATGGCTGCTCTATTCCGACTTCGCGGTCGTGCTCGCCATGGTGCATCTCTACACGCTGTTCATGGTGACGCCGATCTTCAACACGCTGATGCGCATCGACCGCGCGCTCATCGAAGCGGCGCGCGACGCGGGGGCGAACGGCTGGCAAGTGCTGTGGAACGTCGTCCTGCCGCTTGCCAAGCCGGGGATGGCGATCGGCACCATCTTCGTTGTTACGCTGGTGATGGCCGATTTCATCACCGTGCAGGTCATGTCCGGAGGCCAGAGCGCGTCGGTCGCGCTGATGATGCGCAACCAGATGTCGCTGCTGCAATATCCGGCGGCGGCCGCCAATGCGGTCGTGCTCCTTGTCCTTGTCCTCCTGATGGTGGCGGGCATCCTGCGCGTCGTCGACATCCGCAAGGAGCTCTGACATGGCCGGCGAAAGACGCTCCGTCACCTTCTGGATCCTCGCGGTCTTCTTCGGCCTGTTCCTCGTCTTCCTCTACGGGCCGCTGTCGGCCATCCTGATCCTGTCGTTCCAGGGGCCGAGCGGCGGCCTCACCTTCCCGCTCAACGGCGTCTCGCTGCACTGGTTCCGCAATCTCACGGAGCAGCAGGCGGTGGGCGACTTCGGCGGCTCCTTCCGCCGCTCCTTCACGCTCGGCCTCATGGTGATGGTGGTGACCGTCGTCGTTTCGCTGCTCGCCGGCCTCGCCTTCCGGCGCCGGTTCGTCGGGGCGACGCCGCTGTTCTACCTCGCTGTCGCCAGCCTCGTGGTGCCGTCGATCATCATCTCGCTCGGCATCGGCGTGATGTTCCAGCAGGTCGGCATCCGCCCGTCCTGGTACGGCTCGGCCTTCGGCGCGCACCTCACCTGGACGCTGCCCTTCGGCGTACTCATCATGTTCGCCGTCTTCAACCGCTTCTCGCCGGCCTACGAGGAGGCGGCGCGCGATCTCGGCGCCTCGCCGTGGCAGACCTTCCGCCACGTCCTCCTACCGATGATCGCGCCGATGCTGGTCGGCGTCGGCCTCTTCGGCTTCACGCTGTCCTATGACGAATTCGCCCGCTCGCTGATGACGGCCGGCACCTACAACACCCTGCCGCTGGAGATTTACGGCATGACGACCAATGTCACCACGCCGGTGCTCTACGCGCTCGGCACGGTGACGACGCTCTTCTCCTTCCTCGTCATCTCGCTCACGCTCGGCATCATCGTCTGGCTCGGCCGGCGCAGGGCGCGGGGCTGACCGAAGGCCCGCGCACGGAACGTCCCCATGCATATCCTCGTCGTCAATCCCAACACCACCGCCTCGATGACCAAGACGATCGCGGCAGCCGCGCGCGCGGCCGCCGGTCCGTCGACCGTCATCGAGGCCGTGACCTCCGCAATGGGCCCCGCCTCCATCGAGGGCTATTACGACGAGGCGCTGGCGGTGCCGGGCCTCCTCGCCGAGATCGCGCGGGGCGAGCGCGCGGGCGCCGCGGCGGCGGTCATCGCCTGTTTCGACGACACAGGGCTCGACGCGGCCCGCGCCATGGCGGCCATCCCGGTGATCGGCATCTGCGAGGCCGCACTGAGCCTCGCCTCTTTCCTCACCCGACGCTTCAGCGTGGTGACGATGTCGGAGCGTTCGCTCGTGCCGATCACCGAGCTCGTCCGCCGCTACGGCATGGAGCCGCGCGCCCGCGTGCGGGCGCTCGGCGTTCCCGTGCTCGATCTTGAAGACCGGTCATCCGATGCCGTTGCCGCGCTGCGCGGCGAGATTACCCGCGCCCTCAAGGAGGACCATGCCGAAGCGATCGTGCTCGGCTGCGCCGGCATGGCGGACCTTGCCGCCGCGCTGCAAGGCGAGTTCGGCATTCCCGTCGTCGATGGCGTCGGGGCGGCGGTCAAGCAGGCCGAGGCGCTCGTGACGCTCGGCTTGTCCACCGGCAAGCGCGGGGCCTATGCTCGGCCTGCCCCGAAGCCCTACACCGGCCTCCTCGCCGGCTTCGGGATCGAGGACAAGGCCGTCGCCTGATGCCGCAAGCGCCGACGATACGCCCGCTGACGCTCGCTGAGGTCGAGACGCTGGTCGACTGGGCGGCGGGCGAAGGCTGGAATCCCGGCCTCGCCGATGCTGCCGCCTTCCATGCCGCGGATTCGAGCGGCTTCCTCGGCGCCTTCATGGATGGCGAGATGGTCGCCGGCATCTCGGCCGTCGCCTACGGGGAGACGTTCGGCTTCATCGGGCTCTACATCTGCCGGCCGGATCGGCGCGGCAGGGGCCACGGGAAGGCCGTGTGGGATGCCGGCATGGCGCGGCTCGCGGGCCGTACCATCGGTCTCGACGGCGTGCCCGCACAGCAGGCCAACTACCGCAGCATGGGCTTCGTCCCGGCCTATCGCACCATCCGCTACAGCGGTCGCTTCGCGCCGGCGGCCGCCTCGTCCGGCGCGGTCCGGCCGGTGACGTCCGATTTCGTCGAAGCCGTCGCCGCCTTCGATGGCGGCTTCTTCCCGGCACCGCGCCGGGCTTTCCTGAAGCAATGGCTGCGCCCGCCGCATGTCGCCCTCGTGGCGATGGGGCAGGACGGCATCGCCGGCTACGGCGTCGCCCGGCCCTGTCGCGAGGGTTTCAAGATCGGCCCGCTCTTCGCACGGGACGGCGGAACCGCCGAGGTCCTGCTCTCGGCCCTCGCCGGCGTCTGCGGCGGCCCCGTCCATATCGACGTGCCGGAGACGGCCGGGAGCTTCCCGGCCTTCCTCGCCGCGGCGGGGCTGTCGCCGGGCTTCGAGACCGCGCGCATGTACCGCGGCGCCGCACCGGCGATCGACCTTGGCGGCATCTTCGGCATCACGACGCTGGAGCTGGGCTGAACATCCGCGCCCTCACCAGTCCGTCGTCTCGATGACCTCGAGCGCTCTCCCGGCGAAGCGGCCCGCGAGGGGCCCGAGCCTTGCCGCATCGGCCGATGCGGCATTGCCTGCCCGTGCCCGGTCGGCGATGCCGACGAAGATGACCGCGAAGCGGAAGAGCGCGAAGGCGACATGGAACCGCGCGAGCGGAGCGGTCGGCACTGCATGGGCCTGATAATGGGCGACGAACTCGCGCCGGGAGGGGATGCCGAGCCCGGCATGGTCGAGGCCGAGAATGCCGCCGTATTCGTCCGGCGCCGTGTGCCACGGCATGCAGCAGAAGCCGAGATCGGCAAGGGGATGGCCGAGGGTCGACAGCTCCCAGTCGAGAATGCCCATGACGAGCGGTTCCTCAGGGTGGAAGAGCAGGTTGCCGAGGCGGAAATCCCCGTGCGCGATCGCGACCATCCCGTCATCCGCAGGCAGGTTCTCCCTGAGCCAGGCTTCGACGCGGGCGAGGGCAGGAACGGGATCGCCCGGTGAGGCGGCGAGCTGTTTCGACCAGCGCGCGATCTGCCGCTCGAAATAGCTGCCGGGCCGGCCGAAGTCGGCAAGGCCGACATCCTGCGGGCGGATGGCGTGCAGCTTCGCCAGCGCCTCGACCATGCCGAGATAGATGCCGCGCCTTTCTGCGGGTGCGAGTTCCGGCAGCGCGCAATCGTGGAAGACGCGGCCTTCGAGCCGCTCCATCAGGTAGAAGGGCGTGCCGAGGAGGTCCGCATCGGCATGGTAGAGGATCGGGCGCGGCACCGGCACGTCGGTCGCGATGAGCGCCTCAAGCACCCGGTATTCCCGGTCGATCGCATGCGCCCCGCGCAGAATCTCTCCGTTCGGCTGCTTGCGCAGGACCATGCGGCGGTCGCCGAAATCGACGAAATAGGTCGGGTTCGACTGCCCGCCGCCGATCCTGCTCATGCGGAAGGGATCGGCGCTTCCGCCGAAGCGCTGCGCAAGGAAGCGCTGGAGGGCGGCGGGATCGAAATCGATATCGGGCGTGCGGGCCGGACCCGTCGTGGTCATTGCCGAGACCTCCCGGTGTCAGGCGGCGCCGACCGCCGCCGCGGCGCGGAGCCGGAACTTCTGGATCTTGCCCGTCGCCGTTTTCGGGACTTCGCCGAAGACGAAGCGCTTCGGCACCTTGAAGCCTGCGAGCCGCTCCCGGCAGAAGGCCGTGAGCTCTTCGGCCGTCGCCGTGCCTGTACCCTTGAGCTCGATGAAGGCGCAGGGCACCTCGCCCCACTTGGGATCGGGGGCCGCCACCACGGCGGCGATAAGGACGGCGGGGTGCTGGTGCAGCACGTTCTCGACCTCGAGGCTCGAGATATTCTCGCCGCCCGAGATGATGACGTCCTTGGCGCGGTCCCTGATCTCGATGCGGCCGTCGCCGTGTACGACTGCGAGGTCCCCCGTGTGGAAGACGTCGCCCGCGAAGGCGCTCGCGGTTGCCACCTCGTCGCGGCAATAGCCGGCCATCAGCGTGTTGCCGGCGAGCACGATCTCGCCCGTCGTCGTGCCGTCGCGGGCGACATCCCTTCCCTCACCGTCCACGACGCGCACCCTGCTGCCGGTGACGTGCCGAAAACCCTGCCGCGCCAGGAGCTGCGCCTTCTCCTCCACAGCGAGGTCCGCCGCCTCGTCGAGCTCGCACAAGGTGGCGGGCCCGTGGGATTCCGTCAGTCCGTAGAGATGGATCAGGTCGAAGCCGAGCGCCTCCATCTGCGCGATGAGCGCGCTCGTCGGTGCCGCGCCGCCCGTTGCGACCCGCACCATGCGGGAGACGTCCTTCTTCTCCCGGTCCGGATGGTTCAGCAGCATGTAGAGCACCACCGGCGCGCAGCTGAGATGCGTGACGCCGTGCTGCTCGATGGCCGCGAAGATGAGGGCCGGATCGACGCGATCGAGGCAGACGTGGAGGCCACCCGCCGCCGTCACGGCCCAGGTGTGGCACCAGCCGTTGCAGTGGAACATCGGCAGGGTCCAGAGATAGACGCTGCGCCGGTCGAGCCCGAGCGCCAGCACGTTGCCGAGCGCATTGAGATAGGCGCCGCGGTGGTGATAGACGACGCCCTTCGGCCGTCCTGTCGTGCCCGAGGTGTAGTTGAGGCAGATCGGCTGCCACTCGTCCCTCACGAAGTGCCGGTAATCGATATCGCTGGACCCATTGCCACCGCCGAAGAGGTCGAGGGCATCGGGACCCGCAGGCTCCGCATCCGCACCGAGAACAACGAGAGGCACGCGCGCGGCTGTCGCCGCCGCTTGCGCCGTGTCGAGGCAGGACGGATCCGCAATCACGAGGCGCGACTGCGCGTGTTCGAGGATGTAGCCGACGGTGTCCGGCTCCAGCCGCGTGTTGATGGTGTTGAGCACCGCGCCGATCATCGGCACGGCATAATGGGCTGCGAGCATCTCCGGCCGGTTCGGGGCGATGATGGAGACCACGTCGCCGGGTTCGATGCCCCGGCCGAGGAGGAGGGCCGCGAAGCGCGCGACCATCCGCCCGAAGGCGCGATAGGTCAGCGTCCGCTCCCGCCAGATCACGGCCGGGCGCTCGGGATGGGCCTCGACCGTGCGGTCGAGCAGGTCGAGCGGCGTCAGGGGAACGTGGTTGGCCGGCCGTGGCGCGAGATGGGCATCAAGACGCATGGATTGCTGTCCTCCCTCCGTTCATTTTTCTGGCTGAGGCCTTCTTGGATGGGCCCCTTGCTGCCTGATCGTCTCGGGCGTTCACCTCACATTGGCGGGGCTGCGACGTCCCAGCGCCAGAAACCCGTTCCCTCCTCGTTCAGGAACCGGTTCAGAACCATCTTGTGGACCTCGTCGGCGCCGTCGACCAGCCGCGCCTGCCGGGCGTAGCGATAGATCCACTCCAGCACCGTATCCTTGGAATAGCCCCGCGCGCCGTTGATCTGGATGGCGACGTCGGCAGCCTCGTGGAGGAGGTTCGCCACGTGGATCTTGGCCATCGAGACTTCCTTGCGGGCGAAGCCGCCGCGGTCGAGCTCCCACGCCGCGCGCATGACGAGGAGCCGGCCGATCTCGATGCGCATGGCGATCCCGCCCAGCATGAGCTGGATGCTCTCCCGGTCCGCCAGCCGTTGGCCGAAGCCGTGGCGCTCGCCCGCATAGGCCCGCGCGATCTCGACCGAGCGCTTGGCGAGGCCGAGCCAGCGCATGCAATGGGTGAGGCGCGCGGGGCCGAGCCGCACCTGCGTCACCTTCATGCCCCGCCCCTCATCGAGAAGAATGTCACTTGCCGGGATCTCGAGGCCGTCGAACACGAGCTCGCAATGCCCGCCGTGCTCCTCCGGCCCCATGATGGGAATGCGCCGCTCGATGCGCCATCCCGGCTGGTCCTTGTGGAAGAGAAAGGCGGTAAGGCCGTGGCGGGGATCGTCGGACGTGCGCGCGACGAGGATGAAATGGCTCGCCTCCCCGGCCCCGGTGATGAACCATTTGCGGCCGGTGACGACATAGGTGTCGCCGCGTTTTTCGGCGCGCGTGAGCATCATCGACGGGTCGGAGCCGCCGCCCGGATGGGGCTCGGTCATGGCGAAGGCGGAGCGGACCTTGCCCGCGACGATCGGGGCAAGCCACCGCTCCTGCTGCTGCGGCGTTCCCACCGCCTCCAGCAGCATCATGTTGCCGTCGTCCGGCGCCGCCGCGTTGAAGACGACGGGGCCGAAGATGGAGCGGTTCATCTCCTCGTAGCAGACCGCCATGCCGACCTTGCCGAGCCCGGCGCCCCCCGTCTCCTCCTTGAGCTGCAGGCACCAGAGCCCGGCGGCCCTCGCCTTTTCGCGCAAGGGCCCGAGCAGATCGAGCGTGATGTTGCCATGCTCGTCGAAGGACCGGGGGTCGGCCTCCAGCGGCAGGATCTCGCGCGCCACGAAATCGGCGATACGCGCGCGATAGTCCTCGATTCTTGGGGAAATTTCGAAGTTCATGCCAGCCCCACGACGCCGAAACCAGATCGCTGCCGCCGGCTGCCGGGCAGAGCAGCGGGCTCCGCCCACGGTATTGAAGGCCTATGCCGGGGCCAATCGGGATTTTGCGAAGGTGGGGCGGGCGATCGTGCAGCGCCCGCTTGCGCTCAGCCGCGCTTGCGGACGAATTCGGTGCGCAGGACGAGGCCCTTGATTCGTGGTGGCGGCAGTCGATCGCCTCGATATTGTCTTGATGTCCTTGATGAGGGCCACCGAGTCACCATCAGTCAGGACGTTGCCGGGCGCCATTTACGGGTCGTCTCGTCTGATCTGTGGACCTGAGCTTGCGCACTTACTCAGCCTGGCGGTGGCCATCGCCGTCTGGCCTGTGGTAGATGTGGGGGACAGGAAGGAGCGCGGAGCTGCGCTCGAAAAAGGGCTGCGACAGGCGGCGACTTGCGGAAAATCTGGCTCACATGGGCCCGCCTCGGGGTGCTCGTCGTTCTTGCATGTGCCGCTGCCATCTGGGGCGGCACGGCGGCGACGCGCATCTACCTCGCCGAGACGGCTGCGCGCGGGCAGACGACGCTGCGCCTTGCCGTCGCTGCCCTCCATGGCCACATGCGCCGCTACGAGCCGCTGCCTTCGCTCATCGCCGATCATGACGACATCCGCGAGCTGGCGCGGCGGCCGGAGAATCCGGGCCTCAGGGCCGCGGCCAACCGTTATCTCAAGGAAATCAACGGCCTGCTCGAATCGTCCGATATCTACGTTATGGCCCCCGATGGCGTCACCATAGCGGCCAGCAACTACGACGAGCCGCTGAGCTTCGTCGGCGAGAACTTCAGCTACCGGCCCTATTTCCAGGATGCCATGAAAGGCGAGCGCGGTCGCTTCTTCGCGCTCGGTACCACTTCGCTGAAGCGCGGCTACTATTATTCGGCGCCCATCCGCGACGGCGAGGCGATCCGCGGCGTCGTCGTCTTCAAGGTCGATGTCGACGTCATCGAATTGTCCTGGCGCGGCAGCGACCATGTCATCATCGTCACCGATCCGGAGGGCATTGTCTTCCTTACCGGCCGCGACGAGTGGCGCTATGCCGGGCTCGAGCCGCTGACACCGGAACGGTTGGCGCGCACCCACGCCTCGCGCCGCTATGCCGATGCCCGGTTGTATCCGCTGCCCATCGAGAGCCATGGCAGCGAGGCCGGACACGCCTTGATGACGATCGGCGAGGCCAATGGCGAGCCGCGCGAATATCTCGTCCTGAGCGAGCCGATGCCGGAGGCCGGCTGGACGGTGAAAGTGCTGCTCGACACGGCTTCGGCCAGAGCCCAGGCTTTCACCGCGCTCGTCGCCATCTTCCTGTGCCTTGCGCTTGCCGGCATGGTCGCCGCGGTCGTCCTGCAGCGGCGGGCGCGCATGGCCGAGCGCATGGCCCTGCAGCAGGAGGCCCGCGAGACGCTGGAGCGGCGGGTCGCCGAGCGCACGCGCGACCTCGCCGCGGTGAACAGCCGGCTCGAGACGGAGGTGGCCGAGCGCCGCGCCACGGAGCAGCGTCTGCGCCAGACGCAGGACGACCTCATCCAGGCCGGCAAGCTCGCCGCTCTCGGCCAGATGTCTGCGGCGCTGTCACACGAGTTCAACCAGCCGCTCGCGGCGCTGCGCACCTATGCCGACAACGCGGCCGTGCTCATCGACCATGACCGCATCGCGGATGCGCGCGAGAATGTCAGGCGCATCGCCGCTCTTACGGACCGGCTGGCCTCCATCAGCCGCCACCTGCGCAACTTCGCCCGCAAGCCCAACCAGAAGCTGGGCCCCGTCGACGTGCGCGACGTGGTGCGCGACACGCTCGAGATCGTCGCCTGGCGGCTCAGGGCTGCTCAGGCCGAACTCGTGACCGACATTGGCGAAGGCCCGCTCATGGTGCGCGGCGGCGCTGTGCGCTTGCAGCAGGTGCTCGTCAATCTCATTACCAATGCCGCCGATGCCGTGGAGGGGCGGCCCGAGCGCACGATCACCCTGCGGGCGTCGCGACAGGGCGGCCAAGTGCTCATCAGTGTGAGCGACCCGGGCCCCGGCGTGCCGGACGCCATCGCCGGGCGGATCTTCGATCCCTTCTTCACGACCAAGGGTGTCGGCAAGGGCCTCGGCCTCGGCCTGTCGATCTCCTACAACATCATCCAGGATTTCGGCGGCAATCTGCTCGTCGCCAATGCGCCGGAGGGCGGCGCTGTCTTCACCATCCAACTCGCGGCGCTGGACCTCGGCGCGCCCCGGGAGGCGGCCGAATGAGCGGGGCGCAGATCCTGCTTGCCGACGACGAAGACGACCTGCGCATCGCTTCGGTGCAGGGGCTGGAACTCGCCGGCTTTGCCGTGCGCGGCTTCGCCAGCGCCGAGGAGGTGTTGAGTCGCGTCGGCTACGACTTCGACGGCCTCGTGATGACGGACATCCGCATGCCCGGCATGGACGGCATGTCGCTGATGAACCGCATCCACGAGATCGACCCGGACATTCCCGTCGTCCTGCTCACCGGCCATGCGGATGTGCAACTCGCTGTCCGCGCCATGCGCGAGGGCGCCTACGATTTCGTCGAGAAGCCCTTTACCGTGCAGAACCTCGGCGACATCGCCCGGCGCGCGCTCGACCGGCGCGCCCTCGTTCTCGAGAACCGCCGCCTTCGGGCGCTGGCGGGTAAACGGGACGACATCGAGACGCGCTTGCCCGGCCGCAGCGCGCTGATGGTCGATCTTCGCTACCGGTTGCGGGCCATCGCCGCGACCGAGGCCGACGTGCTGATCGTCGGCGACACCGGCACGGGCAAGGAGGTTGCCGCCCGTGCCCTGCACGACATCAGCGCCCGCGCGGGGCGGCCGGTCGTCGCCATCAACTGCGCCGCGATGCCGGCGGCGCTGATGGAGAGCGAGCTCTTCGGCCACGAGGCGGGCGCTTTCCCCGGCGCCTTGCGGCCGCGCTATGGCAAGTTCGAGCACGCGCGCGGCGGCACCATCCTGCTCGACGAGATCGGCTCGATGCCGCTCGAATTGCAGGCCAAGCTGCTGCGCGTCATCCAGGAGCGGGTCATCACCCGCCTCGGCTCCAACGAACCCGTGCCGCTCGACGTGCGCTTCATCGCACTTAGCAAGTCGGATCTCGACAAGGAGGTGGCGGCCGGGCGCTTCCGGGCCGACCTCTACTACTGCCTCAACGTCGTCAGCCTGCGCATGCCTGCCCTCGCCGCCCGGCCGGAGGACATACCGCTGCTGTTCCTGCAACTCGTGGCGGAAGCCCGGGCACGCTACCGCCGGGATGACATCGAGGTCCCGGCCCACGTCATCGCCGCCGTCAGCCAGAGGGCATGGCCCGGAAACGTGCGTGAACTGCGCAACGCGGCCGACCGCTTTGTCCTCGGCCTCGGCTGTGCCGACGAGGAGGGCGCCGATGAGTTTGGCGAACCGGCGAGCCTCGCCAGCCGCGTCGCGGATTACGAAAAGCGGCTCATCGCCTCGGCGCTCGCGGCGAGCGGCGGCGCGCTCAAGCCCGTCTACGAGGGCTTCGGCATCTCGCGGAAGACTCTCTATGAGAAGATGCAGAAGTATGGGCTCACCCGTCGGACCGCCGCAGAGCTGGAGTAATGCCGGTTTCGGGTGGAAATCCACCCACGGGCATCGGCCAAATGTTACGGTTTCCACCCATCGTCGGCGTCTTGGCGCAAAAAGATGCATTTGCCACCCTTGAATGATTGTCTCACGGGCGTGGCTGCGCGTTGATGCGGCCGGAGCCGAAGTGTGGATGGGAACCCGCACCGGCACCCGCATTCGCTAAGCAAGGGAGGAAACGATGCGCAAGATCACGCTTGCGGTGCTCGGCGCCGCCGCGCTTTTCCTGGCAGCTCCGGCTGTGGCGCAGGACAAGACCGGCTGGCCGCAGAGCCTGACCATCGGCACCGCCAGCCAGGGCGGCACCTATTTCATCTACGGCAACGGTCTCGCCAACTTCATCAGCGAGAAGCTGGGAGTCAACGCCTCGGCCGAGGTGACCGGCGGCCCGGTGCAGAACGCGACGCTCGTGCAGACGGGCGATCACCAGATCGGTCTCGTCACCATGGGCCCGGCCTACGAGGCCTGGACTGGCAAAAGCGAGCTTGCCCCAGGCGTCGAACACAAGGACTTGCGCGCCCTCTTCCCCATGTACCAGACGCCGTTTCAGGTCGTGGCGCTGAAGTCGTCGGGTATTAAGGACGTCAAGGATCTCGCCGGCAAGCGTGTGGCTGTTGGTCCGGCCGGCGGCACCGCCGCCACCTACTGGCCGCGCTTCTTCGAGGTTCTCGAGGTCAAGCCGGTCATCAGCTATGCTGGCGCCAACGACGCCACGAGCCAGGTCAAGGACGGGCTGATCGACGCCTTCGCCTTCGCCGCTGGCGTGCCGATCTCGGCCTTCGCCCAGATCGCGGCGGAAAACCCGGTCAACATCTTCGCCTTCACCAAGGAGCAGCAGAAGGCCATCCTCGACAAGATGCCCGAACTCGCCGAGTTCCAGATCCCCGGCGGCCTCTACCAGGGCTTCCCCGATCCGCAGGACACGGTGAGCCTGTGGAACTTCGCCGTGGCGCACAAGGACATGCCCGAGAGCCTGGCCTATGAGATCGTGAAGCTTGTGATGGAGAACAACGATCGCATGAAGCAGATCCACTCGACGGCGTCCGAGACCGTGCCGGGCCACGTCGACCGCAACAGCTTCCTGCCCTATCATCCTGGCGCCGTGCGCTATTTCGAGGAAAAGGGCATCACGATCCCGGACAACCTCAAGGGCTGAGCCGGACGCGCGGGGGCGGTACGCCCCGCCCCCGCCCTAGCCGGCCGCGCACCGGCTGACCGCAGACGTGTGTTACAAGCGGCCCGATACTGTCCGCCGGCCGCTCCGCCGCTGCACACAGCGCACCAAGGCAAAACGTGACGAACCGCCTGCAATGGCAGGCCGGCTCCGCTACCATATGCCGGCCGCCCGGCGGCCGGACGATGACCCAACGCATGTTCGAGGTGAGGGCCTGCTATGACCGGCACCCCACAGACGCCCCTTTCCGCAACGATTTCTCCGGCTGACACGTCTCGACAAGGTCCCGTCCTGGCACAGGGCGTCGACGAAGAGCCGCTTGCCGGCAACCAGCGCGATTTCACAGGCGGCCTAGGCGCCGGGCTGATGATCGTGCTGTGCATCCTCTACACCGCATTCCATATCGGGGTGATGAATTTCTACCCGCTGGAAACGTGGACCTATCGCCTGATCCACGTCGCGGGTGGCCTCGTCCTCGGCTTTCTTCTGTTCTCGGCGGCCAGCATCTCGGCTGCGCCCGCCGATGCCGGCCGGCCACTGCGCGTGGCGCCCCTGGAATGGCCACTCCTCATCGCCGCGGCCGCTGGCATCGGCTATGCCGCCGCCATGATCGCTTTCGCCTGGGGCGCCTGGTGGCTGACCGGCGCGGCGCGCCCGCCGGCCTTCGTCTTCGAGACCTACGGCGTGCCCCTCACCGCCGGCATGGTGGCGGCGCTTGCCGGCGCCTGGCTCTTTCCGGAGCGGGCGCGGGGGCGCGTGCACTGGGCCGATGTGCTGCTCGCCGTGGCGGCCGTCACGGTGCTCGGCTACATCCTGTTCAATGTCGGGGCGCTGCGACTGCGCGCCGGCACGGCCCTTGCCCAGACGGCGGACTTCTATGCCGCGCTCGTCGGCGTCATCCTCATCCTGGAGGCTACACGGCGCCTTGCCGGCCTCGCTCTCGTCGTCATCGCCGCCATCTTCATCCTCTATTCCTTCGCGGGGCCCTATCTGCCGGGCTTTCTCGCGCATCGTGGCTACACGCCCACGCGCTTCTTCACCTACATCTACACGGACCAGGGCATCCTCGGCGATACGACGGCCGTCTCCTCGACCTACATCATCCTGTTCATCACCTTTGCGGCCTTCCTGCAGGCCTCGAAGGTCGGCGACTATTTCGTCAACTTCGCCTTCGCCGCCGCCGGCCACGCCCGTGGCGGCCCGGCCAAGGTCGCCGTCTTCGCCTCCGGCCTCATGGGCATGATCAACGGCACGTCGGCCGGCAACGTCGTCGCCACCGGCTCACTCACCATCCCGCTCATGAAACGGGTCGGCTATCCGGCGCGGTCGTCGGGCGCCATCGAGGCGGCCGCGTCCTCGGGCGGGCAGATCATGCCGCCCATCATGGGCGCCGGCGCCTTCATCATGGCCGAGGTCACCGGCATTCCCTATACCGAGATCGTCGTCGCGGCGATCATCCCCTCCGTGCTCTACTTCGCCTCGGTCTACTTCATGGTCGACCTGCAGGCGTTGAAGCTCGGCATGAAGGGCCTGCCGCGCGAGGAGTTGCCGATCTTCGCCAAGCTGGTTAGGCAGGTCTACCTGTTCATCCCGGTCATCATCCTCATCTACGCGCTGTTCTCGGGTTATTCGGTCATCCGCGCCGGCACCCTCGCCATGGTGGCGGCGGCCGTGGTCAGCTGGCTGACGCCTTACCGCATGGGGGTCGCGGCCGTGCTGCGCGCCTTCGAGCTGGCAGCGAAGATGTCGATCCAGCTCGTGGCGGTCTGTGCCTGTGCCGGCATCATCGTCGGCGTCATCGCCCTTACCGGCGTCGGCGCCCGCTTCTCTGCCCTGCTCTTGGCGCTTGCGGCGCAGAACCAGCTGCTCGCCCTGTTCTTCGCCATGTGCATCGCCATCGTGCTCGGCATGGGCATGCCGACGACGGCCGCCTATGCCGTGGCGGCGGCGGTGGTGGCGCCGGGTCTCATCAGCCTGGGCATTCCGGTCCTGACGGCGCATTTCTTCGTCTTCTATTTCGCCGTCATGTCAGCCATCACGCCGCCGGTCGCGCTCGCCGCCTATGCGGGTGCTGCACTGTCGGGCGCGGACCCCATGCGCACCTCGGTGGAGAGTTTCAAGATCGGCCTGGCCGCCTTCGTGGTGCCGTTCATGTTCTTCTACTCGCAGGCGCTGCTCATGCAGGGCGAGTGGCTCGAGATCGCGCATGTCTTCGTCACGGCGTCCGTCGGAATCTTTCTGCTGGCTGCCGCCGTGCAGGGCTGGTTCTTCGGGCTGCTGAATCCACTCGTGCGGGTCGTCCTGCTCATCGGCGCACTCGCCATGATCAAGGGCGGCCTTATCTCGGACCTCGTCGGCCTCGCGATCGGGGCCGGCGTTCTGCTCTACCAGAAGAAAGTGGTGAGCCCGCGCGACCTCGCGCACGGGCTCGACTGAGGCCGCTCGCCCCGGCCGCCTTGCTCGTGCGTCCGGCGGTCCAGGCCGTCGCCTGCACCGCCGGACGCGCGACGAGGCCGCGATATCTGTCCCGGAGTGGTTCTTGCCGGGCGACGTCCGGCAGGCCGCGGAAGACGGTCCAGTCGAGCGCGATGGCGAGCGCGAGATGGCCCTCGGCAAGCGCGGAATAGAGCAACGCTGGCGGCCGCTATTCCGCATCGGGCTGGACCGACGGATGCGCGCTGCCGAAGGCCTCGTGTCGGCCTGCGAGTTCCTCGACACGCAGGATGCGCCGGCAGGCATCGAGCGGTACCTCGAATCGCCGGGCGGCGTAGAGCTGGGGAATGAGGCAGACGTCGGCTAGCGACGGCTCGGACCCGAAGCAGAAGCCGTCGTCCCCGATGGGAGCCTCGACCGCCGCGTGCCCCTTGCCCATCCATGTCGCGATCGAGTTACTCACCTGCATTTCCGAACAGTCCAGCGTGGGCGGGATTGTGGCACGGCACGCGCCGAAGCTATTGCCGACCGGGAGGCCACCGGCCGCGGTCTCCCGGCTTTTCAACAAGGGGCTCGCCGAGCCCCCGTCATGGCGCCGCTCATGATGGCGCCGCTCATGGCCTCTGTGGATCGAAATGGATCTTCAGCTTGCGTCCGTAGGCCCGGTAGTCCTTCTGCAGCGCCTCGGTCCCGGCGGCGAAGGCGCTCACCTTCTGCGGGAAGCGCGTCTCGAACATGAAGGCGAGCGTGCCCTCGAGCCTGTGCGGCTTCAGCTCGACGTTGCTCGCCCTCTCGAAGGCGTCCACGTCGGGCCCGTGCGGCAGCATCGTGTTGTGCAGCGAGATGCCGCCGGGCACGAAGCCGCCGCCGGTCTTGGCGTCATAGACGCCGTAGACGAGCCCCATGAACTCGCTCATCACGTTCATGTGGTACCAGGGCGGGCGGAAGGTATTCTCGGCGACGAGCCAGCGATCCGGGAAGATGACGAAGTCGACATTGGCCGTACCCGGCGTCTCCGATGGAGAGGTCAGCACGGTGAAGATCGACGGGTCGGCATGATCGTAGAGGACTGGTCCCACCGGCGAATAGCGGCGCAGGTCATATTTGTAGGGCGCGTAATTGCCGTGCCAGGCCACGACATCGAGCGGCGAGCGGTCGATGTCCGCCGCCCAGAGGGAGCCGCCCCATTTTACATACATCGTCGAGGCCGCCTCGCGGTCCTCATAGGCGGCGACCGGCGTCAGGAAGTCGCGTGGATTGGCGAGGCAGTTGGCGCCGATCGGTCCACGCTCGGGCAGGGTGAAGGCCCCGCCGTAGTTCTCGCACAGATAGCCGCGCGCCGGCCCGCCCCGCAACTCGACGCGGATCTTCACGCCGCGCGGGATGACGGCGATCTCGCCCGGTCCGATGTCGATGATGCCGAACTCGGTCCACAGGCGCAGGTTGCCTTGCTGCGGCACGAACAGCATCTCGCCATCGGCGTTGTAGAAATACTCGTCCGCCATCGAGCGGGTGACGAGATAGACATGCGCGCCCATGCCGGCCTGCGCACCGGCATCGCCCGCCGTTGTGATGGTGTGGATTCCTTCGACAAAGGACATCTCTTTATCCGGGATCGGAAGCGGATCCCAACGCATCGGCGCGATCGGCACCTCGGCCTCTACCGCCGGCGCCGTGCGCCACAGCCCGATGTCCACTTGCCGAAACTCGCCCCAATGGGCCACCGTTGGGCGGATGCGGTAGAGCCAGGATCGCTCGTTCGTCGTGCGTGGCGCCGTGAAGGGAGAGCCGCTGAGCTGCTCGGCATAGAGGCCATAGGCGCATTTCTGCGGCGAGTTGCGGCCGAGCGGCAGCGCCCCGGGCAGCGCCTCGGTCTCGAAGCCGTTGCCAAAGCCCGACATGTAGCCTCGCTGGATGGCACTCTCGGGCCGCTCCGCACGGCCGGGATCGGGGGATGAATGCTGGTCATTCATGAGCGGAACCTCCTGTCTGGTCACGTCCGCGGCCGTCGTCTCCGGCGGCCGCAGGGCGGACGCTGATGGGGCCGATTCTGAGCCCGACCGCCCCTCGCCGGAAGGCCGGTCGCGAGATCGTGCCCCACCCGCTCGTCAGTGCGGCTGAGACGCCTGCATCGAGGGGCGCTCGGCGAAGGTCGCATACCATCTGGCGAGCGTGGGATGCGGGCGATGCCAGTCCTTGCCGGCGAAGCGGAAGTCGTAGAGCGCGGAGCCGTCGAGGAGAGCCGTCGGCACCTTGCCGGAGAGGTTGCGCGCCACGATCTGGCCTCACGCTTCGCCGGCCCTGCCGCGGAGGCAGCAGCGCGATCGCGTTGGCGACGCCCTTCTCGTGAGCGCTGACGAGCACCTCGCGTACAGAGAGAGGCCGGCAAGTCCTCCATTGACGACCTCGTCGTGCCATATATTCTAGTACCTTACATATAAGATATCGTCGGGGAGGATCATGAACGTCATCACCACGCCTGCGCTGTGGCTGCAGGTTCTCGATGATTTGCGCCGGCAGCTCGGCCCCGGTGCCGTTCTCGTCGGCGACGACGTCCCCGCGCGCAATTGCAACGACTGGAGCCCGCAGGCGCCGCGCCGGCCGCTCGCGGTGGTACGACCGCTCGACGCTGCCGGCGTCGCCATGACCCTGAAGGTCTGCCGTTCCGTCGGTTTTCCCGTCGTTCCGCAAGGCGGCCTTACTGGCCTGTGCGGCGGCGCCACGCCGGAGGAGGGCTGGGTTGCCTTGTCGCTGGAGCGGATGAGCGGCATCGAGGAGGTCGACGCCGCGAGCGCCACCATGACGGTGAAGGCCGGCACGCCGCTGGAGCGTGTGCAGGATGCGGCCGACGCCGCCGGCTTCCTCTTCCCGCTCGACCTCGGCTCGCGCGGCTCCTGCGCCATCGGCGGCAATCTCTCCACCAATGCCGGCGGCAATCGCGTCATTCGCTACGGCATGATGCGCGAGCTGGTGCTCGGCCTCGAGGTGGTGCTGCCCGACGGCACCATCATCACCAATCTCAACAAGCTCCTGAAGAACAACGCCGGCTACGACCTGAAGCACCTCTTCATCGGCTCGGAAGGCACGCTCGGCATCGTCACCCGCGTCGTGCTGCGCCTGTTTCCGAAGCCGCAGTGCACGATGGCGGCCCTGTGCAAGCTCGCCGACTACGACCGGGTGGTCGCCCTGCTCGCTGCCGCCCGCCGCGGCCTCGGGCCGCTGCTGTCGGCTTTCGAGGTGATGTGGCCGGACTATTGGCAGGTGGTGACGGAGCGCGCCGGCGTGCGCAGCCCGGTTGCGCCCGGCGACGGACTCCACGTCCTCGTCGAGGCGCAGGGCACCGACGAGGCCATCGACCGGCCCCGTTTCGAGAGCTGGCTCGAGGGCCTCATGGAGCAGGAATTGCTCGTCGATGCGGCCGTGGCGCAATCGCTGGCCGACATCGATGCCTTCTGGGCCCCGCGTGATGCCTGCGCCGAATTCCCGGCCGTGCTCGGGCCACACATCTCCTACGACATCGGCCTCGCCGTCGGGCGGATGGACGACTTCGCGCGCCGCTGCAAGGCCGCGCTCGAGGCGGCGATCCCCGGCTGCGACAGCGTCTATTACGGCCATATCGGCGACGGCAACCTGCATCTCGTCACCTGGGTGCCGGGCCTCGCCGCCGCCGCCCAGCCGAAACCGGCCATGGACGCGATCATCTACGGGCTCGTGAAGGAACTCGGCGGCAGCATCTCGGCCGAGCACGGCATCGGCACCCTGAAGAAGCAGTGGCTCGGCCATGCCCGCAGCGAGGCGGAGATCGCGCTGATGCGCACGCTGAAGGCGGCGCTCGACCCCTCCGGCCTGCTCAATCCCGGCAAGGTGGTGTGATGATCGAGCGCGCCTTCAAGCTGGTCGACGCCCTGCTCGCCGCCCTGCTGCTCGGCATGGTGGTGATGGTCTTCGGCAATGTCGTACTGCGCTACGTCTTCAACTCCGGCATCGTCGTCTCCGAGGAGCTCTCCCGCTTCTTCTTCGTCTGGCTGACCTTCATCGGCGCCGTCGTCGCCATGCGCGACGGCTCGCACCTCGGCATGGAGACGGTCCTCCTGATGCTGCCGCGCCGCGGCCGCATCGTCTGCCTCGCGCTCAGCCAGGCCCTCATCCTCGCCTGCTGCGTCATGCTGTTCTGGGGCGCATGGCAGCAGCACGAGGTCAACGCGACGACGGGGGCGCCCGTCACCGGGCTCTCCATGATCTGGATCTTCGGCATCGCCTATGTCACGGCGGTCGGCATCGGCGCCCATGCGGTGCACAAGCTCTGGCGCATCGCCACCGGCCGCATCCGCGACGACGAACTGATCGAGGTGCACGAGAGCGAAGAGACCGTGCCCCGCGAGGTGCGGCCATGACCGTCGCCGTTTTCACCATCTCGCTCCTCGGCGCCATGGCGCTCGGCATGCCGATCGCCTTCGCGCTCCTCGTCTGCGCCGTCGCGCTGATGGTGATGCAGGGCCAGATCGACGCCACCATCCTGTCCCAGAAGCTCATCGAGGGCGCCGACAGCTTCCCCCTGCTCGCCATCCCCTTCTTCATGCTGGCCGGCGAACTGATGAACGCCGGCGGCATCTCCAAGCGCATCGTCGCCTTCGCCCTCACCTGGGTCGGCCATGTCCGCGGCGGGCTCGGGCTCGTTGCGATCTTCGCCGCGGTGGTCATGGCGGCGATCTCGGGCAGCGCCGCGGCCGATGCCGCGGCCATCGGCACATTGCTCATCCCCATGATGCGCCAGGCCGGCTACAACGTGCCGCGCTCGGCCGGGCTCATCGCCGCCGGCGGCGTCATCGCGCCGGTCATCCCGCCGTCGATCGGCCTCATCGTCTTCGGCGTCATCGCCAATGTCTCCATCGGCAAGCTCTTCCTCGCCGGCATCTTCCCCGGCCTGATGATGGGCACCGCGCTCGTGCTCACCTGGCTGTGGGTGGCGCGCAAGGACAAGGTCGCGATCCTGCCGAAGCAGGGCTGGGGCCTGCGCCTCAAGGCGGGCATCGACGGCATCTGGGCGCTCGTCATGCCGCTCGGCATCATCGGCGGGCTCAAGTTCGGCATCTTCACGCCGACCGAGGCCGGCGTCGCCGCCTGCGTCTATGCCTTCGTCGTCGGCGCCTTCGTCTACCGCGAACTGCCGCTGCGCCAGCTCTATCCGCTTCTCGTGTCGGCGGCACGCAGCACGGCGGTGGTCGTCTTCCTGATCGCGGCGGCACTCGTCTCCGCCTGGCTGATCACGCTCTCCGACGTGCCGGGCCAGGTTTCGGCGATGCTCGAGCCCTTCATGGGCAACAAGATCCTCCTGATGTTCGTCATCATGGCGATCGTCGTCATCGTCGGCACCGCGCTCGATTTCGCGCCGACGCTGATGATCCTGACGCCGGTGCTGATGCCGGTGATCAAGCAGGCCGGCATCGATCCGGTCTATTTCGGCGTGCTGTTCATCATGAACAACGCCATCGGCCTCATCACGCCGCCGGTCGGCATCGTGCTCAACGTCATCTGCGGCGTCGCCAAGATACCCATGAGCGACCTGATGAAGGGCCTGTGGCCCTTCCTGTGGGCGGAGATCGCCGTCCTGTTCCTGCTCGTCCTGTTCCCGGACCTCGTGCTCATCCCGCTGAAATGGCTCTCATAACAACCGGAGGAGGAAACGAAGATGAAGACCAGGTTCTGCTACAAGCTCGCCGGCGCCGGCCTCGCCGCCGCCGTGCTGTTCACCGGGGCAGCGGCGCAGGCCGAGTTCAAGGAGCGCACCTTCCGCGTCTCCAACGGCGTCAGCAAGGAGCATCCCATGGGCAACGGCCTTGCCGCCATGGGCGCCTGCACGCTGGAGAAGACCGGCGGCAAGATGAAGATCCAGGCCTATTGGGACGGCGCGCTCGGCAATGACCTCACCGCCACCCAGAGCGTTCGCACCGGCTCGCTCGAGATGGTGTTGACCTCGACGGCGCCGCTCACCTCCATCGTCCCCGAACTCGGCGTCTTCGACCTGCCGTTCCTGTTCAATAACGAGCAGGAGGCCGACCAGGTGCTCGACGGCAAGGCGGGCGAGTGGTTCGCCGCCAAGCTGCCCGCTGCCGGCGTCGTCAACCTCGCCTGGTGGGAGAACGGCTTCCGCCACACCACCAATTCGCGCCGCCCGATCACCAAGGTGGAGGATTTCGAGGGCGTGAAGATGCGCGTGATGCAGAACAACATCTTCATCGACACGTTCAAGGAGCTCGGCAGCAATGCCGTGCCGCTCGCTTTCTCGGAAGTCTATTCGGCCCTTGAGACGAAGACCGTCGACGGGCAGGAGAACCCCTTCAACAACATCGAGAACATGAAGTTCTACGAGGTGCAGAAATACCTCACCCTGACCAAGCACGCCTACAGCCCGACGCTCGTGCTCTTCTCGAAGAAGATCTGGGACACGCTGTCGCCCGAGGAGCAGGCGGTGCTGAAGGACTGCGCGGCCGTGGGCCAGAAGGAGCAGCGCAAGGTCAACCGCGAGAAATCCGAGATCAGCCTCGCCAACCTCAAGGCACAGGGCATGGAGGTGAACGAGATCGCGCCGGAGGAGATGGCGCGCATCCGCGAGAAGGCGCAGGTCATCTACGAGCGCCACGGCAAGGCCATTGGCGACGAGGCGCTGACCCTCGTCTTCGAGGAGCTCAAGCGCGTCCGTGGCAACTGACCGGCAGGCGGCCGGCATGGGCCTCGGCGGCCCGTGCCGGTCTGGCGTCATTGACGGCCGGAGCAATTCCGGAATGAATGTCCGTCTCCGGAATCAGACAGCCCCTGATGAAATCGTTCAGGCTCGATCCTCCCAAGTCGCTCTCCGCCAAGGTCATGCTGCGCCTGCGCCAAGCCATCATCGAGGGGGAACTGGCGCTCGGCGCCATCATCGCCGAGGAGACGCTGGCGCAATCCTTCGGCGTCAGCCGTACACCGGTGCGCGAGGCCTTGAACCAGCTTCAGCTGCAGGGCCTCGTCACCATCCGCCCCCAGGTCGGCAGCTTCGTCTTCCGGCCGAGCCCGGAGGACATCGCGGAGCTGTGCGAGTTCCGCTCCGTCATCGAGCCGCGCGCCGCCGAACTCGCCTTCCGCCACGACAGGGACGGCACGATTGCGGCCATGGCCGCCGCCATCGCCGACATGGAAAAGGCCCTCGAGAAGCGGGACAACGTCGCCTATGGTCGCGCCGACACCGCGCTGCACGAGGCGCTGTTCACCCATTGCGGCAATTCCTACATCGAAGAATCCTATCGCCTCGCGGCGGGCAAGATCGCGGCGCTGCGCACCAATCTCAGCTCGCCCATCGACGTCCAGAACCCGACATCCTACGAGGAGCACCGCAGCTTCCTGCGGTTCTTCGAGGCGGGGGATTTCGCGGCCTTCGAGCGCCTGATGGTGGCGCATGTCACCGCCTCCGGCCGCACCTATGTCAAGGTGCTCGAGGAGCGCGCCGGGCGGCCGTGACGCGGCGCGCGATGCCGGTCTTCCTCGCGTAATGCACTTTCTGCGGCGCGGGCCCTCGACCGCGTCGCTCCGTCTGCTTAGAAAGGCCTGATGCAGCAAGCAATATGGGGCTGGAACGATCTTGGCATTACCGGTCATCCTGGCGGTCATCGGCGTCCTGCTCCTCATCATCAGCCTTGTCCAGCCCCTGGCGGGGGCGCTCAGGATGCCGTTCAGCGTCGTGCTCGCTGCCATCGGCATGCTCATCGCGGCGGCAGCCTCCTTCCTGCTGCATACGGAGCTGACCGACGCCTTCAACGAGCCCGCCCGGGCCATCCTCGATTTTCCCATCGGCTCGACAGTCTTCCTCTACGTCTTCCTGCCGACTCTCATCTTCCAGACGGCCCTGACGCTCGACGTGCGCCAGATGATGCCCGACTGGGTGCCGATTTTCGTCCTCGCCGTCCTCGCCGTCGTCGTGGCAACCGCGGTCATCGGCCTCGCCCTCCTGCCGCTTGCCGGCCAGCCGCTGCTCGTCTGCCTCCTTCTCGGCGCCATCGTGGCGACGACGGATCCCGTCGCCGTCGTCGGCATCTTCCGCGACATCGGTGCACCGGCGCGCCTCGGGCGACTTGTCGAGGGCGAGAGCCTGCTCAACGACGCCGCCGCGATCACGCTGTTCGCGGCGTTCCTCGCCATCCTCGTCGCGGGCGAGACGCCGGGTTTCGCTGATGCGGCCCTCTCCTTCCTGTGGACGCTGTGTGGCGGCGCGCTTGTCGGGCATCTGGCCGCGCGTGCGGCGGCCTGGCTCATCGGCAGGCTGCCCGAGCAGCGCTCCGCCGCCGTCTCGATCAGCTTCGCCCTCGCCTATCTCGTCTTCATCGCCTGCGAGCAGTTGCTCGGCGTGTCCGGCGTCATCGCCGTCGTCGTCGCGGGCATGACACTGAGCCTCCTCGGCCCATCGCGCGCCTCGCCGGACGGATGGAGCTACCTCACCGGCATCTGGGATCAGATTGCATTCTGGGCGAGCTCGCTCGTCTTCGTGCTCGCCGCCATCCTGGTGCCACGCCTGCTCGCCAGCCTGTCGCTGTTTGATCTCTTCCTGATTCTCGTCGTCGCAGCCGCGGCGCTCGCCGCCCGTGCCGTCATCCTCTTCGCCCTGCTGCCGCTCTTGAGCCTGCTCAAGCTCTCGCCGCCGGTCAGCATCCCCTACCGGGTCGTCATTCTCTGGGGCGGTCTGCGCGGCGCCGTCACGCTGGCGCTGGCGCTCGCCGTGACGGAGAACGACATCGTCCCCGACGACATCCAGCGCTTCGTCGCCATCCTTGCCACCGGCTTCGTGCTTTTCACCCTGCTCATCCAGGGAACCACCATGCGCTGGGTCATCTCCTCGCTCGGCCTCAATCTCCTGTCGCCTCGTGATGCTGCCATGCGCGGCCAGGTGCTCGCCGTCGCGCTTGAGAACGTGCGCGAGGCCGTTGCCCGGGCGGCCGAGGCCTACAAGGTCGCCTCCGGCACAGCGCTTGCGGAGGCCCGCCGCTACGCCGAGCGGATCGACGAGGCGGCGAGCGCCGGCCAGGGACGGGAGCTGACGGACAAGGAGCGCCTGTCCCTCGGGCTGCTGACGCTCGCCGGACGCGAGCGTGACATCATCATCGAGCGCATGAGGGCGCGAACCGTTTCCGCCGCGCTGCTGCCCTCGCTGCTTGCCCAAGCCGAGACGCTGCTCGACCGCGCCCGTACGGGTGGCTGGTCGGACTACCAGCGTGCCGCCAAGCAGACGCTTGCCTTCGACTGGAAGTTCGGCTTCGCCCAGTTTCTCCATCGCCGCCTCCATGCCAGCGGACCGCTTGAGCGGTTGCTGGCGCGGCGCTTCGAGATGCTCTTCGTGACACGAACGGTGCTTGAGGAACTGAGCTCCTTCATTGACAGCAAGATCGTGCCCATCCTCGGGCTGCGCGTTGGCGAAGTGCTGCACGAGATTGTCGAGCGGCGGCAGGAGGCCGTCGCCGCCGGCCTCGATGCTCTCCGGCTGCAATATCCGCTCTATGCGGAATCGCTGGAGCGCCGGTTGCTGCGCAAGATCGCGCTGAGGCAGGAGGAGCTCGAATACATGGTCCTCTTCGAGGACGGTCTCATCGGCCCGGAGCTCTACGACAACCTGCGCCGCTCCGTCGATGCCGACCGCAAGGAGGCGGACCGCCAGCGGCGGCTCGACCTTGCCCTCAACGCGCGCGAACTTGTCGGCGAACTGCCGATGTTCGCTGATCTGACTGGCGAACAGCTGACGGAAGTGACGAAGCTGTTGCAACCTCTGTTTGTCATCCCGGGAGAGCAGGTCATCCGCCGGGGGACGCCGGGCGATGCCGTCTATTTCATCGCCTCCGGCGCTCTCGAGGTAAGCCTGCCGGGCCGCAAGGTCCGCCTCGGGCGCGGCGATGTCGTGGGAGAGATGGCTCTGCTCCATGGCCGGCCGCGCCAGTCGGACGTGCACGCCATCAGCTATTGCTTCCTCCTGCGACTCGATGTGCGGGCCTTCCAAGGATTCCTCGCCCAGCACCCCGGCATCAGGCGCAACATCGAGCAGGTGGCGGCCGAACGCGCGGCCGCGAACGCGGAAGCGGTCGCGTAGGTTCGGAGTCTAGTGCTCCGTCCCGGCCTGCCGCACGGCCGGCAGCGGGCACAGGCCGCCGCAGCCGGGAACGCCGGGCAGCTTGTAGCGCAGGCAGCAGACCTTGCGACGGCGCGCCTCGATACCGTCCTCGACAATCGGCCTGATCGACCCGTGCATGGGATTGGGCGCGCCGCACGGCAGTATGGCCGCCTCGACGAGACGGAGCGCCGCTGCTGCGCGCTCGCCCGGCACGCGCGGATGGGTGGCGGCGGCGCGCACAACCCAGTCGAAATAGCTCGCCGCATTGTTCCAGAAGAGTCGCGGTGCGAGCCCGCTGACCGCGACCAGCGCCGCGACGGTCGGCTGCAGGTGATCCGTGATCAGCGCCTCCAGCACGGCGATCGCGTCGCAAGGTCCGAGGGTCTCGTCCGGCGCGATGCGCGCGGCCCGGCTTTCCCCCTCCGCCGAAAAGGTGAAGGAGACCTCGGACAATGCCGCCGCGGGCATCCGGTCCGAGAGCATCGCCAAGGCGGCGATTGGCAGGATAGCGCCGGAGAGATGGTAGAGGCTCCAGAAGGAGACGGCCGCGGCGCGCAGCCCCGGGTCGAAGCGGGCGGCATAGCGGTCGAGCCGCGGTCCGAGGCGGTCCGGCGCGATAAGCTCGGCCGCCGGCAGGAAGTCCCGTTCGTCGTCCGGCCGCGCGACGCGCTCGCGCAGGAGGACGAGGTCGCCGTCGAGAACGCCGTGCCAGTCGTGCGGGGCAGGATGCGCGAGGACGGCCTGCGCTGTGCTCATCCGTCACCCTTTCAGCGGCAGGAAGACCGAGGAGCCGCCCGGATAGCGTCCCGAAGGCGCAGGATCAAGCCGGCGAGGACAATCACCGGTTTTATGATCCCGTCGCAAGGGGACATCCGGCGGGTCTTCAGGCGCATCAGGCCGGCACATAGCCCTTCAGCGCCTTGCGCTGCGCAAGACGCCGGGCGGCGGCATAGGCATCGGCACGGCTGCCGCAGATGTCGAGCCGGAAGACCCCACGGCGACCGATACGCCCGTAGTTGCGGACGAGCGACCATTCGCCGAGGAGGTTTCGCTCGATGGACAAAGCATAGAAACGCGCCATGTTGCGGCGGGGATCGATGCGGTGGAGAACGATCATCACGGCTTCCGGACGGGCTTGGTGATCCTTTCCGAGGAAACACGCGTGGAATCCGGCGTCCAACGAGAGTTATGAATCGATCCGGTCCGAGCGATTCACGCCATTGATGAGGTCCAGCCGGAGGTTCCTGCCCGATGATCGATCAAGCCGCCCTCGCCGGAGCGCCGGTCGCCATTCTCTACCAGGCGCTGCCGCCGCCGGTGATCGGTGGCCTGCGCAAGGACGCCAAGCCGGGCGGCTATTCCGACAGCGGCGCCGATATCGGCTTCGCCCTCGCAGGGGTCGGGGTGCCGGTCGTGACCCCGGTCCGCAATCCCGATCCGGCGCGGAACCTCGACTGGGTCTTTCCCGACACGCCGCAGGGTATCGCCGAAGCGACCGGCAGCGGCGCGGCCGTGCTGTGGGCCAATACCGTTCTGTTCGAGGGCCATCCGCTGGAGCTCGTCTTGGGCGAACGCTTCGTCGTCGGCCATCGCCCCGACGCCGTACAGCGCGCCGACGACAAGTTCCTCACCAACCTGCGGCTGCGCGAGGCCGGCCTGCCGGTCGCGCGATCAATGCTCGCCGCGCACGAAGCCCGCGACGGCATCGCGGCCGTCGCGGAGATCGACGCGGCCCTTCTCGCCAGGGCCGGCCTCGCGCTGCCGCTCGTCATCAAGCCGGTGCGCGGGCGTGGCAGCCAGGGCGTGACGGTGGTGCGCAGCCTCGCCGCGCTGCACGCCGCCGCCCGCGACCTCCTCGCCGCGGCGACCTTCGGCGACATCGTCATGATCGAGGAATTCCTGCCGGGCGAGGAGCTGACCGTCGCCGTCCTTCCCGCCGGCCTGCCCGGCCCCGACGGCCGCCTTGCGCAGGAGGCCTGGTGCCCGCCGCCGGTACGCCGGTTCGACCACCACGACGACGTGGCGCCCTACAATGGCCTCGTCGCCGTCACCCGCAACAGCGTCGCGCTAACGGCGCACGAGGCCGCGGAGCCCGCCGTTGCGGCCGTCATGGCCGCCTGTGCGGCCGCGGCCGCGGTGGTCGAGGCGCGCACCATCATCCGCATCGACTGCCGGGCGGGAGCCGACGGCCGCTACCGGCTCTTCGACCTCAACATGAAGCCGAACCTCACCGGCGCCGGCAGGCCCGGGCGCGAGGACCAGGACAGCCTGTGCACCATCGCGGCGCAGGCGGCCGGCTGGACCTATGCCGACCTTCTCGGCGCGATGCTCGCCGGTGCCTGGCGCGAGAGGGACGGCCTCGTCGAGCGTCTTGGAGTTACGGGCGGCTGCTGAGCCGTCTGGCGCGAGGCCCGTTCGGCCGAAATGCACCTCGACGAGGCCGTGCACGCGCTTGAAGGCGGCTTCCGCCCCTGCGATCACGCGGCCTTCCTCGGCTTCCGTCAGCGCGATGCCGTCGAGCGCGGCCGTGAAGGTGCGCCAGTGCAGGCCGCGGCCGTCGGGATGGCCGGCGAGATGGCGCGCGCCGAACGTCTCCGACAGGCCGATCCCCGCCGCCGCCTTGAGGAGGAAGGCGGCACCGAGGTTGGAGCCTTCGGCGACATAGAGCCAGCCGAGCGCCGTCGGCAGGTCCGCGCTCGCGCCGAAGGCCGGCGCCGCCGCGATCTCTGGCACTGTCCCGCCGAGATCGATGATGTCCTGCTCGATCTGTGCCAGGCGTCGCCGGCCGGCGAGATGGGGCAGAAGGGCATCGAGCGCCAGGTTCGAATAGAGCGCGTCGATGTCGCGGTGGAAGGCATGTTGCACCGCAAGGAAGCGACCGTAATTGACGCGGTCGGCAAAGGGCGCACCGGCCATGATGCGCTTGTCCAGTGCCTCGTGCGTCGCGAGCGTGCAGGCCTTGAGACGTTTCGCCCGTCCGCTCATCGCCATGACCTCCGCGGCCGGCCGTTCCATCATGTTCACGGTCAAATCCCCGTTGCTGTCCACATCCATCAGGATGTCCGCCTTGCCGCCGATGGCGGACATGTCGTCGGCAAACGGCATCGCGTTATGTTTGCGCCTTTTACGTGAATATCCGAATATTCGTGATCCAGACAGATGGAAAATAGCTGTTATCGGCAGTTTATAATTTTTCAAACTATGCATAGGAGCGCTTTTCGGTCGTCGTGGCGCCCTTCTCATGAATAATCTCGTGAGGATATACAAAGTTGCACTGGGCATCGTCACGGTCGCGCTGGCCATAAGGAAAAGGCGCCCCGCATGGCGGGGCGCCTCGAAGGACGCGGTCGGCGGGGCGTGCAGGCTCAGACCCTGCGACGGTAATGGGCGGTCATCATGTCGCTCCACGACCCATCGGGCTTCTGCACCCGACCCGTGAACCTGCGATTGTCCCTGTCGATGATCGTCACGATGTCCTGATAGCGCGCCGTCTCGCCCGGCCGCTCGAAGTCAGGACCGGTGCAGTCGAGGGTCAGCACCTTGCCGGTCTCGTCGAGCGTGCCCTCATAGACCCACAGGTGGGTCATCATCGAGCCGATCCACGTGCCGACGTAGCGCTTCTTATGCGGATCATAGCCGAGCGTCAGCAGCGTCGTCACGGGGCCGCAGCCGGGCATGTCGCCACGGCCTTCGCTGACGAACCAGATGCCGTCGAGCGCGCGCACGGTCTCCGTCCATTCCGCCGTCTCCTCCTGGCCGGGCGCGGGGACCTCATTCCGCACGGCCCACTCGCCGACGAGCTGTTCGAGCCAGCGGTGCTCCTGCGTCGGTTCTGCTTTCTGCATGGTCATCTCCGGGCTTTCGTGGTGGTTGGGGCAACGGGAGACTTCAGGCGCAGCAGGCGCGACCCGCGGCCTCGTATTCGTCGTGACGGCGCACCCAGTCCATGGTCGTGTGCTCGTTGCGACCGAGCGGCGCCCGATCGAGGATCATGAGGGTGCCGATGAGTTCCTCGCCGCCGCGGGCATAGCTGGAATAGGTGTGGAACACCTCGCCCTTCTCGTCCCTGTAGAAGGCGCTGAGTCCCGGCAGTTCATCATGGGCCTGCGCGCGTGGGATCATCTCGTAATTGTAGTAGACGCTGCCCTTGGCCAGAGCCTCCGGCGTGAAGGAGACGTGGAAGTCGTAGTTGAAGTCGCTGCCATGCGACGACACCCACGGGAAGCGCCAGCCCATTCTGCGCTTGTAGGCCTCGATCCGATCAAGCGGCGCACGCGAGACAGCAAGCAGGGTCACGTCGTGGTTCTCGAGATGCGGCAGCGCGCCGTCGAGATGGTCGGCGAGGAAAGAACAACCGGTGCAGCCCGCCTTCCAGTCCGGCCCGAGCATGAAATGATAGACGACAAGTTGGCTGCGGCCGGCGAACAGCTCCGCCAGCGTCTTGCGTCCGTGAGGCGTGTCGAAGGCATAAGGCTTGTCGACCCGCACCCACGGCAGCGCGAGACGGGCGGCATTGACCTTGTCGCGCAGATGCGTGAATTCCTTCTCCTTCACAAGGAGGGCGCAGCGAGCCTCAAGCCACTCTTCCCGCGAAACAACCGGGTGCTGCATGATATCCTCCACTGGTGTGCGGCGAACCGATCACCGCTTGGCTGGCCCCCCGGTCAGGTAGGTTGATATCAACATTATAGAGTGGAGTCAAAGCGGGAAGCATATGGTTCCCCTGCTTGCCATTCGCCGTCACGGCGTGGCGCGCACGTCTGGCTCAGCCGAGCCGCGCGGCGTGCCAGCGCAGGTGGTCCTCGATGAAGGTGGCGATGAAGAAATAGGAGTGGTCGTAGCCCTCCTGGCGGCGCAGGGTCAGCGCGATACCGGCCTTGCGGCAGGCCTCTTCCAGCAGCTCCGGCTTCAGCTCGCGCGTGAGGAAGGTGTCGGCCGTGCCCTGATCGACGAGGATCTCCGGCAGCCGTGCCCCGTCCTCGATCAGCGCACAGGCGTCATAGCTGCGCCATGACACGCGATCCGGTCCGAGATAGCCCGCGAGCGCCTTCTCGCCCCACGGACAGTTCATGGGCGAGACGATGGGCGCAAAGGCCGACACGGCCCGGAAGCGCTCCGGCGCGCGCAGGGCGATGGTAAGCGCCCCGTGCCCGCCCATGGAATGGCCGGTGATGCCCTGCCGATCCATGTCCGCCGGCAGTTCCCGCGCGACGAGCGCGGGCAGTTCCGCCTCGACATAGCTCTTCATCCGGTAATGGCGCGCCCATGGCGTCTCGGTCGCATCGACATAGAAGCCGGCCCCGAGGCCGAAGTCGTAGGCGCCTTCGGGATCGTCCGGCACACCCTGCCCGCGCGGGCTTGTGTCCGGCGCAACCAGCATGAGACCGAGTTCGGCGGCGATGCGCTGGGCGCCGGCCTTCACCGTGAAGTTCTCCTCCGTGCAGGTGAGGCCGGAGAGGAACCACACGATGGGCACCTTGCACCCACCCTCGGCCTGCGGCGGCACGAAGGCGGCAAAGCGCATCGCGGTGCCGGTCTCGCGCGAGGCATGCCGGCAAACGAGCTGGGTGCCGCCGAAGGCGCGGGCACGGCTGAGGATCTCGAAGCACATCGGCGCCTCGTCAGTAGATGACGACGGAGCGGATCGACTTGCCCTCGTGCATCAGGTCGAAGGCCGTGTTGATCTCGTCGAGCGGCATGGTGTGGGTGATGAGGTCGTCGATGTTGATCTTGCCCTCCATGTACCAGTCTACGATCGTCGGCACATCCGTGCGCCCGCGCGCGCCGCCGAAGGCCGTGCCCTTCCAGACGCGGCCGGTGACGAGCTGGAAGGGGCGCGTCGCGATCTCCTTTCCAGCCTCGGCGACGCCGATGATGATCGACTCGCCCCAGCCGCGATGGCAGCACTCCAACGCCTGGCGCATCACGTCGACATTGCCGGTGGCATCGAAGGAGAAGTCCGCCCCGCCGTCGGTAAGGTCGACGATCGCCTGCACCACCTTGTCGGTACCGATCTCCTTTGGGTTGATGAAGTCGGTCATGCCGAACTTGCGCGCCATCGCCGCCTTGGAGGGGTTGATGTCGACGCCGATGATCCTGTCGGCCCCCACCATGCGCGCGCCCTGGATGACATTGAGGCCGATGCCGCCGAGGCCGAAGACGACGACATTGGCCCCCGGCCACACCTTGGCGGTGTAGATGACAGCGCCGATACCGGTGGTGACGCCGCAGCCGATGTAGCAGATCTTGTCGAAGGGCGCGTCTTCGCGCACCTTGGCGAGCGCGATCTCCGGCAGCACCGTGAAATTCGCGAAGGTCGAACAGCCCATGTAGTGGAAAACGGTCTCGCCGTCGCAGCGGAAGCGGCTGGTGCCGTCCGGCATCACGCCCTGGCCCTGCGTGGCGCGGATCGCCGTGCACAGGTTCGTGCGCCGCGAGAGGCAGGATTTGCAGTTGCGGCACTCGGGCGTGTAGAGCGGGATGACATGGTCGCCGGGCTTGAGCGCCGTGACGCCGGCACCGACCTCGCGCACGATGCCCGCCCCCTCGTGACCGAGAACGGCCGGGAACTTGCCCTCGGAATCGAGCCCCGACAGCGTATAGGCGTCCGTGTGGCAGACCCCCGTCGCCATCACCTCGACCAGCACCTCGCCCGCCTTCGGCCCCTCGAGCCTGACCGTCTCGATGGTGAGCGGCTTGCCGGCCTCCCAGGCTACTGCGGCGCGCGTCTCGATCATGCCCTGTCCTCCAGTCTCGCCAAGCCGGCAGCCGGAACTGCCGGGGGATTCTCAGACACTATGCACGATGATGGCGAGTCGGGGACAGCAGGAGCGATCTCGGACGCGGATTTCACCTGCGAAGGCATGGCAGGCCGTCGGCCGAGCGCTCGCGACCGGCGGCGCCGACAGGCTGACAATTAACGCGGCATGCCCGAATCAGCCATAAGGAGGCCCTTCGGGCTTGGCCGCAATTTCCGATCATGCGGCGTCTGCCTGAATGGACTGGGGATATCGGGGGCAGACGTTGAATCATTCGAGAGTGAACCGGAGCGCTGCCGTTGCCGGAACGGTGGCCTTTTGCGTATTGCTGGCGCCGTCTACGGGGCTGGCGGCCGATGTCGCGAAGCGAGCGGCGCCTGTAGCCGCTGGCGGGCCCGGCAGCGGTATTTCGGCGGAAGTCTTCGGGGGTTACCTGACGGGGACGGCCGGCGAGTACGTCTATAACGTGCCGGGCGATGGCGGGAAGATCAGCCAGCTCAATTGGCAGATCGACAATGCGGCAATCGTCGGCGCACGCATCGCCTTTCAGCCGCGGGACTGGCTCACCTTGCGCGCGAGCGGCTGGTCGGCCGTCGCGTCGGACAACGCCATGGACGATTTCGACTGGTTGGCCGGCTACCAGGGCTTCGACAGCTGGACGCACTGGTCCCATTCATCGCGCACCAGCCTCGCGCTCGCCTACCAGCTCGACCTCGGCGGTGCGGTGAGGATCCATGCGGAGGGGCCGCTGGAGATCAATGCCCTCGCCGGCTACCGCTTCATGACCTTCAAGATGAACGACCGCGGCGGTCACTACATCTATTCGGAAAACGGCTTCCGCAACCAGGCCGGCGTCTTTCCCGACGGACTGGGCATTGCCTACCAGCAGTGGTGGCATACGCCTTACATCGGCCTCGGCGGCAGCTACACCAGCGGGCCCGTCAAGATCATCGCCGAGTTCATCACCAGCCCGCTCGTCATGGGCCGCGACAAGGACCATCACAACATGCGCGACATCGTCTTCAAGGAGACGTTCAGTCCGAGCTGGATGGTCGGCGCGACGCTCGGCATCGAATATGCGGTCACAGATATGCTCGCCCTGACCGGACGCGCCGAATACCAGAACTATTTCGAGGCCAAGGGCAGTACCCTCATGATCGACGGCGACGATGGCGTCGTCACGAAGATCCCGAAGCCAGGCGCCGGCGCCGGCATGGACACCTTAATTCTCTCGGTAGGCCTGAAAGCGTCCCTCTGACGGAAGCCTCCGCTACACCACAGGGCCGGCCCGGATGGAGCCGGCCTTGACTTATCGGTGTGCGATCCAGCCGCGCTTCCTCGCCTGCGCGGCGAACCATGGGAGGAAGACGCCGATGGCGAAGATGAACAGGGGAAACGGAACGGCCATGAAGCCGAGGAGGCCGATCGCGTCCATGACGAGGAAGGTGTAGCCGAACTGCAGGACGATGGCGGCGAGTGACACGGCGAAAGCCGGCATCGCCCACCCCTTGCGCAGGACGAGCCCGAGCGCGCCGGCAAGCCCGCTGAGGATGGCAAGGCCATAGACGGCAAAGAGCCACTGCGGTCGCGCGGCATAGAGCTGGCGCTGCACCTCGCTCATCCCGGTAACGGTGGCCTCATCGGTCATCAGGTCGACGGTCCAGGCCATGGCGCCGAAGAGCATCCACAGGAGGGCGAGGCCGGAGACGAGCCAATACCAGGACGGCGGCCGGCCGGTCGCAGAGATCGGAACCATCTCTTTTTCCTTTCCTCTGTCAGGACGAGGCCCGGCCCGCGTGGGCGGCTTCGAGCGCCGCGATGTCGAACTTCTTCATTTTCAAGAGGGCGTCCATCACCCTCTCGGCGCCTCCCCGGTCCGGGCCGGAGAGCAGTTTGGGCAACACGGCCGGCACAATCTGCCAGGAAAGGCCGAAGCGGTCCTTCAGCCAGCCGCACTGCTGTGCCGTCGCGTCACCGCCTGCGCCGAGCCCCTCCCAGTAATGGTCGACCTCGTACTGGCTGTCGCAGAGCACCTGGAAGGAGAAGGCCTCGTTGAAGGCGAAGCCGTGCGGCATGCTGCTGTCCATCGCGCTGAAACTCTGGCCGGCCAGCGCGAAGCGCGCGTATTTCACGTTGCCCTCGCGGTCGTTCTCATCCGGCCCGTAGCGGTGCAGGTCCGCGATCGCGGCGGCGGGAAAGAGGCTTGTATAGGTGCGCATCGCCTCCTCGGCCTTCCCGGCTACATCCCCCGTGAACAGGAGCGACGGCGTGATCTCGATATTGGCGCGCGGCGCGCGGTCGAGCATGATCTGCCACGACAGGCCGTAGCGGTCGCTCAGCCAGCCATACCTGTCGCTCCAGTCGTAGCGGTCGAGCGGCATCAGCACGTTGCCACCCTCGACGAGCCGATGCCACAACCTGTCCACGTCGGCTTCCGAGCCGCAGTGGACAAAGAGCGACGCGGCCGGCGTGAATCTGAAATGCGGGCCGCCGTTGAGCGCGAGGAAGCTGCGCCCGGAGAGGCTGAACTCCACGGTCATCACGGAGCCCTCCGGCCGACCGTGTACTTCCTGGCCGGCCTTGCCGTAGCGTGTGACCGTGCCCGTGGCGGAACCAGGCAGGAGCGACGTATAGAAGGCTGCCGCCTCCTCGCCTTCATGATCGAACCACAGGCAGGGAATGATCGGTGGATGGTTGGTCATGTCCTTCTCCTCACGCGGGCATCGCCGACGGGTCCATCCAGAACAGCTCCCAGATGTGTCCGTCGGGGTCCTCGAAGCTGCGCTCGAACATGAAGCCGTGGTCGCCCGGCTCGCGCGCTTCTTTGCCGCCGGCCGCGAGCACCTTGTCCATCATGGCGTTGACGGCCTCCTTGCTGTCGAGCTGCAGCGCCAGCAGCACCTCGGTCGTGCGGCTCACATCCGCGATGTCCTTCCTGGTGAAGCGGCGCAGGCTGCCCGGCGTGTGCAGCATGGCGAAGATGGTGTCGGAGATGACGAGCGCGGCCGCCTCGTCGTTCGTGAAGCGCTGATCGAAGGAATAGCCGAGGGCCTCGAAGAAGCGCATCGAGCGCTTCAGCTCCGAGACCGCCATATTGACGAAGATCGCCTTGGCCATGGGTGGCTCCGATAACGTTTGAAGGGAATTCACGAAACGGCTCAGGTCTGCTGGCCGGGAGGGGGGCGCGGGCTGGCGCATGCCGATGCGGTTTCCTTCCGTATCACAGAGGGCGACGCGCTCGCCGATCCCGAGAATGTTCATCGGCTCGCAGGACACCTTGGCGACCGCATATACTCCACGGTGATACGGATATTGCGCCGGCCATTGCGGATTGCGCCCGTGGAAGCTGCCGTTAATCACGCCCGACTTGACTGGCGCGCATGTCCTCCTCCGTCTCGGTCGTCGTTGCGAGGACCTCATAGCCCGTTTCCGGATCGAGCATCGCGGTGTGCCAGTTGAAGGCGGAGCGACAGAAGGCCGCCATGTGCCCACGGTCGTCATAGGGCACTTCAAAAGCGACGACGGTACACGTTCGACGCAAGATTTGCCTCCGGAAGAGAGAGTTGTCCGCGGACCGTGCCGCTGTTCCGACGCCCGGTCTTCTCGCCACCTGCCGGCCGATATGATCGAGCAAGCCAATATAAAAGGTTGATATCAACGTTTTATGGGATTGTCAATGCACCGGCGACCACGAGCGCTTCGTCAGACAATTGTCCGAAATACGCGCCTAACATGAGGCTTGGGCCATCCGGCTCGGATCCAGCACAGGAGCGAGGCATGAAGATCAATCGTACGGGATCGGCTGTCTGGTCGGGAGGCCTCAAGGACGGCCGCGGCGCCCTCTCCACGCAGAGCGGCGCCCTGAAGGATTACCCCTACGGCTTCTCGAGCCGCTTCGAGGGCGTGGCGGGCTCGAATCCGGAGGAACTCATCGGCGCGGCCCATGCGGGCTGCTTCACGATGGCGCTGTCCCTCATCCTGGGCGAGGCGGGCCTCACGGCCGAGCGCATGGAGACGACGGCGAAGGTCACGCTGGAGCAGGCAGACGGCGGCTTCTCCATTCCGGCCGTGCACCTGACGCTGAGAGCCCGCATCCCGGGCGCGGACGACGCGAAGTTCCAGGAACTCGCCGCCAAGGCCAAGGCCAACTGCCCGGTCTCCAAGCTGTTGAAGGCCGAGATTACCCTGGACGCAACCCTCGAGGGCTGATCTGGGATCAGGAGGCTAGGCCCCTCACCTCTCCTGCTTCTTCAGGAGGTAGGTGTCCATGATCCACCCCTTCCTCGCCCGCGCCGCCTGCTTGGTGCGGGCGATCTCCTCACCGACGTCGGCGAGACGGCCGGCGATGACGATCTCGTCCGGCGTGCCGAGATAGGCACCCCACCAGATGTGCGTGTCGGGATCGTGCCCGGCAAAAGCGGTGCCGCCGTCGAGCATCACGACGGTCGTGCCCTCCCCGGCGAAATCCTCGCCGAGGCGTCGGCCCGTCGTGATGATCACCGGCTTGCCGATGTCGTTGAGGACCACGCGATGGCTCGCAGCGAGGGCCTGGATGCTGGTGATGCCGGGGATCACCTCGACGGCGAGCCTCAACGCCCCGCGCGCTTCGACCCGCTCGAGGATGCGCAGGGTGCTGTCGTAGAGCGACGGGTCCCCCCAGACGAGGAAGGCGCCGGTGCGGGCCTCGTTGAGCTCATCACGGATGAGCGCCTCGTAGATCCCGGCGATGGCCTCGTGCCAGTCCTCGACACCGCTGCGGTAGCCGCCCGAAGCATCGCGCTGCGGTACGGCAAAGGAAACGCGGTGCACGCCCGCCCGCTCGATGAAGCGGTCGCAGATCCCGCGCCGCAAAGCCGCGAGCTCCTCCTTCTCCGCACCCTTCTCGGGAATGAAGACCACGTCCGCCCGATTGAGCGCCTTGATGGCCTCAACGGTCATGTGCTCCGGGTTGCCGGCGCCGATGCCGATGACGAGGATGTTGCGCTGCATGAATGGCTTTCGTCGCCGATGAAGGGGGTTGAACGGGTCGAGAATGCGGGCACTGCAACCGACGGTGTGGTGCCGTTCCGCATCAGCGTTCCTTTCCGGGACAGATACCGGAAAGGAGGAGCCCCCTCAATCCGGCAGCACCCTTATGTCGAGGAGCGCCTGGCGCCGTTCTTCGCGCACCACGGTGAGCGCCGCGGCAATGGCCGCGGGCACCTCTGCCGGGTCGGTGACGCGCCGGCTCCAGGCACGGCTCGCGGCGGCGGTCTGGGTGAAGTCGGGCGACGGCTTCAGCGCCGTCAGCGGCATCTCGTTTGCCCGGGCCGCATGGCCGCCCGGATAGAGCCCGGCGACGGAGGCGCGCACGGCGCCCCATTCCTCGTTGTTGAGCACGATCACCAGCACCGGCAGAGCGAGCGCCTCCGCGATCTGGTGGCAGACCGTCGGGTTGGCGAACATGTAGGAGCCGTCGCCCATGGTCGCGACGCAGATCCGGTCGGGCTCCGCCAGCTGGGCGCCGAGGGCGCAGGGAAAGCTCCAGCCGAGCCCGCCGGAATGCGGCTCCTGGAACCACGAGCGATATTCGCTCCGCTTGAGGGTGCCGAGCTGGGTGCCGAGCTCGGAGAAGACGCTCGCCTCCAGCCCGTCGAGCGCCTCGCCGAGGCACAGGCTGACATAGGCCTTGGTGATGCCGCGGCGCACGTCCGCCGCCTTCTCGCGCGCCGCCCGGCGCGTCGCCTCGGAACCCTCGGCGAGCCGGGCCCGCCTTGCGGCGATGGCCGCCTCGTCGCGGGGGAGGCCGGCCATCGCATCGATGAGCGCCGGCACCGTCACGGCACTCTCGCCGGCGACGGCGACATCGCAGCGAAAGTTGCGCACCGGGAAGCGGCTGAAGAGCGGATCCGGCCCCATGTGGATGACCCGCGCGTCGGGGCGCAGCGCGTGCCTGTCCGGCCACCACGGGGCGAGGCAGTCGAGCACGAGGACGACATCGGCCTCCGCGAGCCACGGGCCGGGATCGGCGCCGACGTGGCAGGGATGCTCCGTGGAGATGGAAAGATGCGTCGCCCACCAGGAGCAGACGGCGATGCCCCATGCCTCGACCCAGCGGCCGAAGGCGGTAAAGCTCGCCGCATCGCCCGCCCCGCGCTGGGCGATGACGAGCGGCCGCTCGGCCCCAGCGAGGAGGCGCGCCGCTTCGGCGAGGGCCGCGGCATCGGGCGCGACGGCGACGGGGCTCAGGCTCGGCGGGCCCTCCAGCCCCGCGCGCGGCGTCGCCTCGCACAGGGTCTCGCGCGGCAGCGACAGATAGACGGGACCCTTCGGCGTCGAATTGGCGATGGCCCAGGCCCGGTCGAGGAGGCCGCCCACCTGCTCCGGGAACTTGAGCTCGTAGTCCCACTTGCAGGCCTCGCGCACAAGGGCCGTCTGGTCACGCATCTCCTGCCCCCAGGCGATGGGCACCGTGCGGGCGCCGAAGCGCTTCTCCTCCGTCACTGGCGTGCGGCCGGACATCAGCAGAATGGGCACATGCTCGCAGGCCGCGTTGATGGCGCCGGTCGCGCCGTTCGACAGGCCGACATTGGTGTGCAGCATCACGGCCTGGCTGCGCCCGCTCATGAGGTAATAGCCGTGCGCCATGCCCATGGCCGCGTGCTCGTGCGGGATGACGAGCGCGCGCGGCAGCGCGATCTCCTTGGCCGCTGCCTCGGCGAGCCCCTCGATCACCGGCGGAAAATCGGTGCCGGAATTGGCGAAGACATAGTCGACGCCGAGCGCCTTGAGGCGCGTAAAGATGGCGCCGCCGGCGGTCATCGTGTCCATGGCCTAGCCTCCCAGCACTTTCGGCAGCCAGAGCGTGATCATGGGGAAGGCGACGAGCAGGGCGACGCGCACCAGCTCCGCCGCGAAGAAGGGCATGACGCCCTTGAAAGTCTCGCTCATCGGCGTGTCCTTCGCCATCGAGGAGATGACGAAGACGTTCATGCCCACCGGCGGCGTGATGAGCCCGAGTTCGACGACGATGAGGGCGAGGATACCGAACCAGATCTTGAGATCCTCGGTGCTCAGGCCGAAGCCGGCCGCGTCGGCCGTCTGGTAGAGGCCACCGTTCACCTCGACGAGGACCGGCCAGAAGAAGGGGATGACGAGCAGGATCATCGACAGGCTGTCCATCAGACAGCCGAGGACGACGAGCGCAAGGAGGAGCAGCAGCAGGATGGTCATCGGCGCGAGGCCCGAGTGGGCCATCCATTCCGCCGTCGCCTGCGGCACGCCGGCCCGCGACATGAAGATCTTGAGCATCTCCGCGCCGAGCAGGATGAGATAGATCATGCCCGTGGTGCCGGCCGTCTCCAGGAGCGAGCCCGTCACGCCCGCCCGGTCGAGCTTGCCGCGGAAGAAGCCGAAGACGGCAACGAGGAAGACGCCCACGGCAGCCGCCGGGGTGGGATTGTAGAGCCCGGCATAGATGCCCCCAATAACGAGGCCGAAGATGACGAGGACCGGCACGATACCCTTCGTCGCCGCGAGGAACTCGGCCCGGTCTCCGGCGCTGCCGCGGGGACCGGCATCGGGCCGCAGAAGGACGTAGATCGCGATCGTCACGATGAAGAAGACGACGGCAATGAGGCCCGGCACCAAGGCGGCCATGAACATCGTGACGATGTTGGCCTCGACGATGACCGCATAGATGACGAGGACGACGGAGGGCGGAATGAGAATGCCGAGCACGCCGCCCGCGGCGAGCGTGCCGGTGGCAAGCGCCCCGGAATAGCGGTAGCGGGCCAGCTCCGGCAGCGCGACGCGCCCCATGGTCGAGGCGGTGGCGAGCGAGGAGCCGCAGACGGAGCCGAAGCCGGCGCAGGCCGCGATCGCCGCCATGGCCGTGCCGCCGCGCAGCCAGCCGAGCCATGCGTTCGCCGCCCGGAAGAGGTCCTGGCTGAGGCCCGCTCGCGTCGCGAGCGCGCCCATCAGCACGAACATGGGCACGACCGAGAGATCGTAGACGGAGAACTGGCCGTAGGCGAGCGTCTTCAGCTGGCTCATGAAGATCGCCGGGCCGTTGAGCAGCGTCACGCCCACGCCACCGACGAGGATCATGGCATAGGCGATGGGCATCCGGATCGCGATCAGGAAGACGAGGACGCCGAGGCCGGCGAGGCCGATGAGGAGCGGTTGCGTCATGCGGTCAGGCCCTGGCGTCACGAACGTTCGCGACGAACGTCATGACGGCGGCGATGGCGAGCAGTAACAACGAGACGAGGAAGACCGCATAGGCCATCCAGTGCGGCAGCTGCAGGATCGCGGTGGTGTAGCTGTAGGCCTTCTGGTCCAGCATGCCTACATACATGCGCGTCAGCAGCAGCAGGCTGAAGCCGAGCGCGACAAGCGAGGCGAGCGCCGAGAGCGCCGCCACCCAGCGCGGCGGCAGGCCGGCGGTGAAGATGTCGGCCGTCACGTTACAGTGGTTGAGCTGGCAATAGGGCAGGAACATCGAGGCTGCGACCGCGACCCCCATCTCCGTGATCTCGAAATCGCCCGGAAATGGACGCCAGAGGGCCCCGCCGGCGACCGACAGCACGTTGACCATGACGACGAGGGCAATGAGGGCGCCGCCAGCAAGCGCCCAGACGGTGATGAGGGTGTGGAGAGGGCCGGACCGGACGGCCCCCTCCTCCTTGATCTGCATGGACATCAGTGGCCGCCGTGCTTGGCGATGAGCTCCCGCGCCTTCTTGACGAGCGCCTCGCCGTCGATGCCCTGCCCCTTCACCTCGCCGATCCAGCGGTAAACCACCGGCTCGAGTGCGGCCTGGAAGGCGCTGGTCTCCTCGGGCGTCAGGGTGATGTGCTCGTTGCCGGCGGCAACGGCCACCTTGATGCCGCGCTCGTCGATCTGGCGCCACGTATCGCCGGCCTTGGCGAGCCAGGCCTCGTCCGAGGCGTCGCGGAAGGCCTTCTGGATCTCCGGCGGCAAGGCGTCCCAGCGCGCCTTGTTCATCGACACCTGGAAGATGCTGGTGCCGAAGCGCGTCTTGTCATGGCCCTCGATCTGGTACTTGGTCTGGTCCTGGATCTTCAGCGCCGGGATGATCTCCCACGGGATGAAGGCGCCGTCCACGACTCCCTTCTGCAACGCCTGCGGCAGCTCCGGCACCGGCATCGCCGCCGGGGCGGCGCCGAGCGCCTCGATGACCCAGGCGCCGGTGCGCGTCGGGATGCGCATCTTGAGGCCCTTGAGGTCCGATGGCTGGCGCACCAGCTTGTCGCGCGTCTGGATGGCCTGGCCCGCATGGGCATGCAGGAACATCACCTCGACGCCCTTGTACTCCTCCTTGAGGTCGCTCTCGAACATCTCGCGCATGGCAAGGTTCGCCGCCTTCGGATCATTGACGAAAACGAAGGGCAGCTCGAACACCTCGGTGCGCGGGAAGAGACCCGGCGTGTAGCCGTTCAACGTCCAGACGAGGTCGACGACCCCGTCGCGCGCCTGCTGGATGAGCTCGGGCGGGCGCCCGCCCAGCGTCATGTTGGGGAAGATCTCGATCTTCACCCGCCCGCCGGAGTTCTGCTCCACCTGCCGCGCCCACGGCTCCAGCATGTCCGTCTGCGCCGGCGCCTGCTGGCCGAGGAAATGATGCAGCTTGAAGGTGAATTCCTGCGCGGCCGCGCCCGTCGCCGCAAGGCCGGCGAGTGCAAGGCCGAGGACTGCCTGACCGATCCAGTTCCGTTTCATCGTTCTCCTCCCTGAGTTGGTCGCCTACCCTCGTGGGAAACCGGGTGGAGCGGCCCGTTGTTGTTGTTCTCGCCGCCCCGGTTCTCGTGAAAGCTCTCCCACATTCAAAACGGATAGTGCTGGCCGGGATCTTCGATGGTCACCCAGCGCAGGTCCGTGAATTCCGCGATCGCCGCATGGCCGCCGAAGCGGCCGTAGCCGCTCGCCTTGACGCCGCCGAAGGGCATCTGCGGCTCGTCCGCCACCGTCGGCCCGTTGATGTGGCAGATGCCGGACTGGATGCGCTCGGCCACCTTGAGCGCGCGGCGGATGTCGCGGCTGAAGACGGCCGAGGACAGGCCGTATTCCGTGTCGTTCGCCACCCGCACGGCCTCCTCCTCGCCGTCGACCCGAATGACCGGCTTGACGGGACCGAAGGATTCCTCCCCATAGACGCGCATCTCGCGCGTCACGTTGTCCAGCACGGTCGCCGCCACGATGGTGCCGTCGCGTGTGCCGCCAGCGACCACCTTGGCGCCCTTGGCGACGGCGTCTGCAATGAGCGCATCCATCTTCTCCGCCGCCTCGCGGCTGACGAGCGAGCCGATGACCACCTGCCCGCGCGGATCGCCCGCCGGCAGCGCCGCGGCCCGGGCTGCGAACTTCTCGACGAAGACATCCGCGATGCTCTTGTCGACGATGATGCGCTCGGTTGACATGCAGATCTGGCCCTGGTGCATGAAGGCGCCGAAGATCGCCGCGTTGACCGCGGCGTCGATGTCAGCATCGTCCAAGACGACCAGCGGCGCCTTGCCGCCCAGCTCAAGCAGGACGGGCTTCAGCTCCTCCGCCGCGAGCCGGGCGATGACCTTGCCGATCCTGGTCGAGCCGGTGAAGTTGACGTGCCGCACCGCCGGATGGGCGATGAGCGCCGCCACCACCTCGGCCGCGTCATCCGGCGCATTGGTGACGACATTGACAGCGCCCCTGGGGAAGCCGGCATCGGCGAAGACCTCGCCGATGAGCCGGTGCGTCGCCGGGCACATCTCGGAGGCCTTGAGGACCACCGTATTGCCGCAGGCGAGCGCCATGGCGACGGCGCGCGTGCCGAGGATGACCGGCGCATTCCACGGCGCGATGCCGAGGCAGACGCCGCGCGGCTGGCGCACCGCCATGGCGAGCGTGCCGGGTTTGTTGGCGGGGATCACCTCGCCGGCAACCTGCGTCGTCATCGCTGCCGCCTCGCGCAGCATGCCGGCGGCAAGATGCACGTTGAAGCCGGACCAGCCGGCTGTCGCACCCGTCTCCTCCATCATGACGCGCATGAAGTCCGCGGCCCGCGCCTCCATCGCGTCGGCCGCCTTGCCGAGCAGCGCCCGCCGCGCGGCGGGGCCCGTCTGCGACCAGCTGGGAAAGGCGCGCGCGGCAGCGGCGACGGCAGCGACGGCATCCTCCTTGCGGGCGGCGGGCGCGCGCGTCGCCACCGCGCCGGTGACAGGATCACGGCGCTCGAAGGTCGCCCCGCCCGTCGCCCCGCGGGCCTCGCCGTCGATCAGCAAAGAAATGTCCATCGCAAATCCTCGTTCCTTCCTTCCCACCGGCCGCCATGCGCGACCGGGCTAGCCGTCTTCTTGCGCCCCGATGGAGCGGATCTGCCCGATGAGCCGCCCGGCCGTCCCGAGCGCAGCGCCCGTTGCCGCCAGCATCTGCGGCAGCACGAGCCATTCGAGCGTCCAGGCGGCGCCGGAGCGCTCATGCTCGTGCACCATCGCGCCTGCGAGGGCCCCCGCGAGCGCGGCGTTGTAGCGGGCGAGCGCGACGAGAACCTCGGCGCCGACCGGGTTTTCCTTGTGCGGTATGGCGGACGAGCCGCCGCCGCCCGCGAGGCGGATATCGCCGAGGGCATTCTGCGCCATGAGCGCGATGTCCTGCCCCATCTTGCCGAGGCTGCCGGTGACGAGGGCGAGCCAGCCGCCGAACTCGACGATGCCGTCGCGCGCGGTGTGCCAGGGGCGCTGCGGCGCGGCGAGATCGAGCAGCCCGGCAAGGCGCCGGGCCACCTCTGGCCCCTTCTCACCCAGCTTGTCGAGGGTGCCGACGGCGCCCCCGAACTGCAGGACGAACAGCCGCGGCGCCAGTTCTGCGAGCCGGGCGCGGTGGCGCGCGAGCGGTTGCCGCCATGCGGCGATGCGGTCGCCCGCCGTGATAGGCAGCGCATCCTGCATGCGCGTGCGGCCCATCAGCGCCTTGCCGCCGAAATCCCGCTCCAGCCCGGCGAGCGCGGTGTCGATCTCCGCCAGCCGTGCGTCGAACCGGGCGGCCAGCTCCTTCAGGCGCAGCACAAGGGCGGTGTCGACGACATCCTGGCTGGTGGCGCCGAAATGCAGATACGCCCTGTGCGGCTCGGTAAGGCCGGCGCGCAGCTGGCGCACGAGATCCGGCACGACGACGCCGTCGCGCGCCGCCCCCTGGTTGAGCGCCGCCACGTCGGCCCGGAAGGCGCCGCACAAATCCTCGATCGCCGCCGCCGCGGCTGCGGGAATGACGCGCTCCTCCGCCTCGGCCTGCGCCAGCGCCGCCTCGAAGCGCAGCATCGCCGCAAGCTCCGCCTCCAGCCCCATGAGCCCCCTCGTCTCCTCATCGCCGAGGAGGCCGGAGAGAAACGGATGGTCGAAAGGCGAAGCGCTCATGCCGTCACACACCCTCAAGCGCGATGGCGATGCCCTGACCAACGCCGATGCACATGGTGGCGAGGGCGTGACGGGCCTTGCGGGCGGCAAGCTCCAGCGCCGCCGTGCCGGTGATGCGTGCCCCCGACATGCCGAGCGGATGACCAAGGGCGATGGCGCCACCGTTCGGATTGACGTGCGGCGCATCGTCGGGAATGCCGAGCCCGCGCAGTACCGCAAGCCCCTGCGAGGCGAACGCCTCGTTGATCTCGACGACCTCGAAGTTTTCCGGCGCCATGCCGAGCCTGAGGCACAGCTTGCGCGTCGCCGGCACCGGGCCGTAGCCCATGATGCGCGGCGCGACCCCGGCCGCGGCGCCGCCAAGAATGCGCGCGATCGGCGTAAGCCCGTGCCGTTTCGCCCCCGTCTCGGAGGCGATGACGAGCGCGGCCGCGCCGTCGTTGACGCCGGAGGCGTTGCCCGCCGTTACCGTACCGCCCTGGCGGAAAGGGGTTGGCAAGCGGGCGAGCGCCTCGAGCGTCGTCTCGCGCGGATGTTCGTCGCGTTCGACAACGACATCCGGCCCCTTCCGCTGCGGGATGGCGACCGGCACGATCTCGCGGGCAAGGCGGCCGGAGGCGATGGCGGCGGCGGCGCGCTGCTGCGAACGCAGGGCGAAGGCGTCCTGGTCGGCGCGCGAGACGCCGAACTCGGCCGCCACGTTCTCACCCGTCTCGGGCATGGAATCGACGCCGTACTGCGCCTTCATCAGCGGATTGACGAAACGCCAGCCGATGGTCGTGTCGTGGATTTCCGCATGGCGCGAATAGGCGCTTTCCGCCTTCGGCATGACGAAGGGGGCGCGGCTCATGCTCTCGATGCCACCGGCGATCATGAGCTCGGCCTCGCCCGCGCGGATGGCGCGCGCGGCGGCGAGCACCGCGTCCATGCCCGAGCCGCACAGGCGGTTGATGGTGGTGCCCGGTACGCTCTCCGGCAGGCCCGCCAGCAGCAGCGCCATGCGCGCGACGTTGCGGTTGTCCTCGCCCGCCTGGTTGGCGCAGCCGAAGACGACATCGTCGATCGCGGCCGCATCGAGCGCGGCGTTGCGGGCGAGGAGCGCCCGCAGTGGCACGGCGGCGAGATCGTCCGCGCGCACGCCGGCCAGCGCCCCGCCGAAGCGGCCGATGGGCGTGCGCACGTAGTCGCAGATGAAGGCTTCCGCCATCAGGCCACCTCCTGCCCGCCATGCGCGGCAGCCGTGCGGGCCCTCAGGGCGCGCAGGGTGTCGAGCTCCAGCGCCGTCGGGGCCGGCGTCTCGACAAGGCCCGGCGCAAAGCGCACCGGCCAGCCGCAGGTCTCCTGCACCGCCTCGCGCGTCACGCCCGGATGAAGCGCGGTGACGGTGAATTCCTTCGTCTCCGGATCCGGCTTCCAGATCGCAAGGTCGGTGATGAGCAGCGTCGGGCCCTTGGTCCTGAGGCCGAGCCGCTCGCGCGCATGGCCGCCCTCGCCATGGCCGAAGGAGGTGAAGAAGTCGATCTTGTCCACGAGCCCGCGCTTCGACTGCTTCATGGTGATGAAGATTTCGCCGCAGGAGGAGGCGATCTCGGGTGCGCCGCCGCCGCCGGGCAGGCGCACCTTTGGCCTGTGGTAATCGCCGATCACCGTGGTGTTGATGTTGCCGAAGCGGTCGAGCTGCGCGGCGCCGAGGAAGCCGACGCTGATGCGCCCGCCCTGCAGCCAGTAGCGGAACATCTCGGGCACGGACACGGTGGTCACCGCCGTCTCGCACAGCTCCCCGTCGCCGATGGACAAAGGCAGCACGTCCGGCGCCGTGCCGATCGTGCCGCTCTCGTAGATGAGGGTGATGTCCGGCGCATGGGTGAGCCGCGCCACGTTGCAGGCTGCGGAGGGGGCGCCGATGCCCACGAAGCACACGTCGTCGTTCTTCAGCGCCCGCGCCGCGGCGATGGTCATCATCTCGTCGGAGGTAAAGCCCGTCATCGTGCGGCCCTCAGCGCTGCGACGCGGCCAGCGAAGACGTCTGCGTCCTTGTCGAGGACGTTCTGCTTCATCCACGCCATGAAAGCCTCGCGGTCGGCGGCGATCGCATCCCATTCGAGATAGCTGCGGTTGTCGCGGGCGTAGTAGCCGTGGGCGTAAGAAGGATGGGCGCCGCCTGGCACGACGGCGATGGCCTTCACCGTCCAGTGCGGCAGCACGCAGGCGTTGGGGTGGACGCCCGCGAAATCCTCCACCACCTCCTCCACGGTCACGACGGCGCGCCTTGCCGCGAGCACCGCCTCCTTCTGGATGCCGATGATGCCCTCGACCAGCACGTCGCCGCGGCGGTTCGCCTTCTGGGCGTGGATGAAGGTCACATCCGGGCGGATGGACGGCACCGCCGCCAGTTCCTCGCCCGTGAACGGGCAGATGATGGAACGGATGTTGGGATTGACCTTGGCGAGGCTCGCCCCTTTGTAGCCGCGGAAGACGGCGCACGGCAGGCCCGCCGCGCCCGCCTCGTAGGCATTGGCCATGGCGGCGTGGGAATGTTCCTCGATCTCGACCGGATGCGGCCAGCCGTTCTCCACCGCGTCGCGCAGTCGCCGCAGCAGGCCGACGCCCGGATTGCCGGCATAGGAGAAGATGAGCTTCTTCGCGAGGCCCATGCCGATCATCTGGTCGTAGACGATGTCGGGCGTCATGCGCACCAGCGTCAGGTCGCGCCGGCCCTGGCGGATGGCCTCGTGCGCCGCCGCGTGGGGGATGAGATGCGTGAAGCCCTCGAAGGCGGCGGTGTCGCCGTCGAAGAGATTGCCGCTGACAGCCTCGGCGAGGCTCATGAAAGTCGCCATCAGGCTTTGCCCTCACACGTCGAAGAAAACGGTCTCGCCGTCACCCTGCAGGTGAATGTCGAAGTGGACGGTGTCGCCCTCTCGCCGGCCGATCAGCGTCGGCACGCGGGCGGGCACGACGCGGCGCAGCACGGGATCGTCCCGGTTCGCCGCCTCCTCGTCGGAGAAATACATGCGCGTATGGAGGCCGATGTTGATGCCGCGCGCGACGATCCAGAAGCTGACGTGCGGCGCCATCGTCGTGCCGTTCGGCCCGGGGACGCGGCCGGGCTTGACGGTCTCGAAGACGAAAGCGCCCTCCTCGTCCGCGGCGCAGCGCCCCCAGCCGGCGAAGTTCGGGTCGGCACGGCCGCGATGCTCGGCCGGGCTGTTGTAGAGCCCGGCGGCATCGGCCTGCCAGATCTCGACGATGCAGTCGTTCACCGGCCGCCCCGCCCCGTCGAGCACGCGGCCGCGGATGGTGATGCGCTCGCCGCGGACCCCGTCGGCCACCATGCGGGCGCCGAGGTCCTCCGGCGTGACGCCGGTGATGCCGCAGACATTGGGCGTCAGGCCGATGTGCACATAGGGGCCCGCGGTCTGCGACGGCGTTTCCCTCAGGCGATCGAGATGCTTGACCATCAGTTCCCCTCCGGCCGGTTCTCGAAGAAGGTGGAGCGGCGCCCGCGCAGCACGATGTCGAACTTGTAGGCGCGGCAGTCCATCGGCACCGCATTGGCCATGTCGAGCGCCGCGACGAGCTGCGCGACGGCCGCCGGGTCGGCGATCGTGCGCACGATCGGGCACTGCGGGATCATCGGGTCGCCCTCGAAATACATCTGCGTGATGAGCCGCTGGGCGAAGCCGGAGCCGAAGACCGAGAAATGGATGTGAGCCGGGCGCCAGTCGTTGACGCCGTTCGGCCAGGGATAGGCACCGGGCCGGATGGTGCGGAACCAGTAGCGCCCTTCGCTGTCGGTCAGCGAGCGGCCGAAGCCGCCGAAATTGGGGTCGAGCGGAGCGAGATAGCCTTCCCGCTTGTGGCGATAGCGGCCGCCGGCATTGGCCTGCCAGTATTCCACCAACACGTCCGGCACCGGGCGGCCGTTCTCGTCGAGCACGCGGCCGTGCACGATGATACGCTCGCCGATGGCGGCTTCGCCCGGCTTGGCGAAATTGCGAATGAGGTCGTTGTCGAGCGCGCCGATGATGTTGTGGCCGAAGGCCGGCCCGGTCTTCTCGGACAGGGTGCTCTCAAAGGAGACGAGCGCCTCGCGCGGCGCGCGCAGGATGGTGGACTTGTAGCCTGGCGCATAGGCCGGCGGATGCCGGCCACGGTCGCGCGCCATGAAGGGCGCGGCCTCGGACGCCAGATTAGAGAGCCGCTTGTCCATCCTCCTCCTCCCCTTTCATGCCGACGAGCGCCTCGCGTGCCACCTTGATCGCCTGGTTGGCGGCCGGCACGCCGGCATAGATGGCAACATGCAGCAGGGCTTCGCGAATGTCGTCCATTGTCGCTCCGGTGCGGGCGGTGGCGCGCACGTGCATGGCCATCTCCTCGTAATGGCCGAGGGCGGCCAGAAGGGCGATAGTGACCATGGAGCGCTCGCGCTTCGTCCACGTCTCGCGCGACCACACGTGGCCCCAGGCGGCTTCGGTAATGAGGGACTGGAACGGACCGTCGAAACCGTTCGCGTTGGCGAGCGCCCGCTCGACATGCGCCTCGCCCAGAACGGTGCGCCGCGTGGCCAGGCCCTGACGATAGCGCTCGGACGGTTCGTCCCCGGTCGGCATCGAGCCCTCCTCCCTTGTCCGGCTTTTCGCACCACGCTCTCACGACAGGCGGCGCCGTCCTTCTTTGGAACCATAGTGCTGCGCGAAAATGTTTCTGTAAAATGATAATAATGCAGGTTATGATAACCCCTGTGTTATCTATCGTGGGGGCCTGCATGGCTGACGGGCGTGTGCGCTTGCGCCACCTCAGGACCTTTCTCGAAGTTTCCCGCCAGCATTCCATTGGCAAAGCGGCGGAGGTCCTCAACGTCAGCCAGCCGGCGGTGACGAAGACGATCCGGGAGCTCGAAGCAATCCTCGGCGCGCCGCTGTTCGACCGTGAGGGTCGCGGCATCCGCCTGTCGCATTACGGCGAAGTGTTCCTACGCCATGCGGGGGCGAGCATTGCCGCCGTGCAGCAGGGCATCGACAGCGTCGCCCGCGCCCGGGCGGGCGGCGGCCCGCCCATCCGTATCGGCGCCCTGCCGACGGTCTCGACGCGCATCATGCCGCGCGCCATGGCGCAGTTCCTGGCGGCACGGACCGGTAGCCAGACCAAGATCGTCACCGGCGAGAACTTCGTGCTGCTTGACCAGTTGCGCCTCGGCCAGCTCGACATCGTCGTCGGTCGCCTTGCCGCGCCCGAGCAGATGGCGGGCCTCGCCTTCGAGCATCTCTATGCCGAGCACGTCCGTTTCGTGGTGCGCACCGGCCATCCCCTCCTGTCGGGCCGGCTCGACTTCGCGCGCATCCGGGAGTTCCCCATCCTGATGCCGACCCGCGGCTCCGTCATCCGCCCCTTCGTCGAGCGCTTCCTGCTCGCGCACGGCATCGCCGAGCTGCCCGGCGAGATCGAGACGGTGTCGGACGCGTTCGGCCGCGCCTTCGTGCGCAGCTCGGACGCGGTGTGGATCATCTCCGAGGGCGTCGTCGCCGCCGACGTGGCCGACGGCCTGCTGCAGCTCCTGCCGATCGACACCTCCGAGACGCGCGGCGCGGTGGGCCTGACGACGCGGCAGGGCGAGGCGAGGCATGCCGCGATGGAGATCCTGTCGCGCGCCATCCGCGACACGGTGGAGGTGCTCAGGCTGTGAGCGCCCCCTCCTCGCCGCGCGAGGTGGCGCGGAAGCGGCTCGGCGTCACGCCCGCCGCCCGCGTGAAGAAGCGGGTGAAATAGGCCGGGTCCGCATAGCCGAGGATGATGCCGATCTCCTTGACGCTGAGGGCGCTGAACTTGAGGTAGCGCTTGGCCTCGACAAGGACACGGCCCTCGATGGCGGAGAGCGCCGTGATGCCGAGCTCGCGCCGGCAGATGCGGTTGAGATGCGTCGTGCTGATGCCCAGCGCCCCGGCATAGAAGGACAATGCGCGGTTGTCCCGGTAATGCCGGTCGACCAGCGCCTGGAAGGCGCGCAGATGCCGGGCCGCAACGGCGGCCGCCCCATCAGCGGTGACCGGGCCGGCACGGCCGATGCGATGGATCGCGAGGAACAGCAGCACCAGGCGCGCCCTGACGGCGAGGGCCTGGCCGGGTGCCGCCCGGTCCGCCTCCTGCGCGAGGCGGGCGATGTCGGCCGCGAGCGGCGACAGCCCCTCCGTCTCGGGCCTGAGGATGCACGGCCGCGCGAAGCCGGCCAGGATGTCCGGCACATCGGCGAGGAGGCCGGCAAGGTCGCGCTCGAAGAGCGTCAGCACGAAGCCTTCAACGTCGGGCGAGAAGGCATAGCCGTGCACGGTGAGCGCCGGCACGGTGACGAGCGCCGGCGCCGCCAGCGCCGTTTCCAGCCCGTCGAGCGTCACCCGCGCCGCACCGCGGGCGAGGAACAGCACCTGGAAGAACTGCTCGTGCCGGTGCGGGGCGATGTGGAAGCCGTAGAGCCGGCTGCGCGAGGTGATCGTCTCCCAGTGCAGCCAGTTCTGTTCCTCGGAGTAGGTGTCCTCGCCGTAGAGGGCATAGACGGGGATGTCGGTCATGTTCGTATCGTCCAACGCTTTGTCGGCTCCGTCCATTGGCAATCATATCCGCCCTCCACAGACTTCTCGCCAATGACGAGCGGCCGCGAAGGCCGCGGGAGGACGACATGCGCACCCAGGTTGCGATCATCGGGGCGGGGCCCGCCGGGCTCATGCTCGGCCGGCTGCTGGAGCGGGCCGGCATCGAGGCCGTCATCATCGAGCGACGCAGCGCCGACTACGTCCTTGGCCGCATCCGGGCCGGCGTCCTCGAGCAGAGCACGGTCGAACTCCTCGCCCGCGCGGGCGTCGACGAGCGGCTGAAGACGGAAGGCCTCGTGCACGACGGCATCGAGATCTCCTTCGACGGCGACATGCACCGCATCGACTTCTCGGGTCTCATCGGCCGCCACGTCACCGTCTACGGCCAGACCGAGGTGACCCGCGACCTCATGGAGGCGCGGACAAGCTCCGGCGCCTCGTCCATCTATGAGGCCGAGGACGTCTCGATTCACGATTTCGACGGCGCGCGCGCCCGCGTGCGCTACCGCAAGGACGGCGTCACGCACGAGATTGCCTGCGATTTCATCGCCGGCTGCGACGGTTTCCACGGTGTCACGCGCGCGAGCGTGCCGAAGAAGGCGCTCCAGCTCTTCGAGCGCGTCTACCACTTCGGCTGGCTCGGCGTGCTCGTCGACAAGCCGCCCGTGGCGGAGGAGCTGATCTACGCCCACCACGAGCGCGGCTTTGCGCTCTGCTCCATGCGCTCGCCGAGCCGCAGCCGCTATTACGTGCAGGTGGACGCCGACGAGAAGGTCGCGGCCTGGTCGGACGAACGCTTCTGGGACGAGCTGCGCCGCCGCCTCAACCCGGAGGTGGCGGAGCGGCTCGAGACCGGGCCCAGCATCGAGAAGTCCATCGCGCCGCTGCGCAGCTTCGTCGCCGAGCCAGTGCGGTTCGGCCGCCTGTTCCTTGCGGGCGATGCCGCCCACATCGTGCCGCCGACCGGCGCCAAGGGCCTCAACATGGCGATGCACGACGTGCGTCTGCTAGCCGACGCCCTCATCGAGCACTATGGCGACAAGTCCGACGCCGGCATCGACCGCTATTCGGCCAAGGTCCTCGCCCGCACGTGGAAGACGGAGCGCTTCTCCTGGTGGATGACGTCGCTGCTTCACGTCTTCCCGACGACCGGCGCCTTCGGCCGCCGCATCCAGCGGGCGGAGTTCGACTATCTGAAATCATCGCGCGCCGCGGCGACGTGCCTCGCCGAGAACTACACCGGGCTGCCTGACTGAGCGGCCGGGTCGCGGCCGGCGGCGACGGCAGCGCTGCATTGCAGCAGCGATATTGCATCGCGGTATGAAAGATCTTAAAGCGCCTGCCGGCGACCCATCCGGCAGGAGCAGGATCCATTGCACGCAGGCCTGATACCCTGCCCACCCCGCGCGATCCGTCACGCAGCGGCCCGCGCCCCCGGCGGCCGGGCGTGAACCGGCCTCTTCCGAGGGGCCGGGGCGGACCCCGGCACACAGCAGGCGCCGTCGTCAGCCTGCCGCGCGCCCTGTCGAAGCTCGGCTTCTGCTCGCGCACTCAGGCCGAGGCCCTGATCGCCGAGGGACGAGTCAAGGTCGACGGGCGCCCGGTTCGCGATGCGACAGTCCGGGTCGATCCCGGTCGGGCGCGCATCACGGTCGACGGCAGGCCCGTCGTCGCCGAGCGCAAGGTCTACCTGATGCTCAACAAACCGCGGGGCCTCGTGACCACCCGCGACGACCCTCAGGAACGGGCAACGGTCTACGATTGCCTCGAGGGGCTCACCCTGCCTTTCGTAGCCCCAGTCGGCCGCCTCGACAAGGCGAGCGAAGGTCTTCTCCTCATGACCAACGACACGCGCTGGGCCCAGCGCCTCCTTGATCCAGCCTCCGATGTCGAGAAGACCTATCACGTGCAGATCGACCGCATGCCGGACGAAGTATTGCTCGCCCGCCTCACCGCCGGTCTGACGGTCGACGGAGAGCACTTGTCCGCGAGATCCGCCGCCGTACTGCGGGCCGGACAGCGCAACGCCTGGCTCGCTATGGTGCTCAACGACGGCCGGAACCGCCACATCCGGCGGATGCTCGGCGCGCTCGGTATCGAGGTCCTGCGCCTCGTGCGCGTCGCGATTGGCGGCATCGCGCTCGGCGACCTGCCCAAGGGCGCCGTGCGGCACCTTACACCTGCTGAAAAGGCGCAGCTCGATCGGGCCCCGCGCTGAGAAGCATCCGTGACGGAAGGGCGCGCCGGTCCAGTCGGGACGGCTGACGCACAGTTTCGGCCGGCGGCGCCATCCTTGGGCGTTTTCCGGAGCGGTTCAGCCGGCCGGCCTGCCGCTCAGACCGCGTTGCCGGCCTCGAGCCGGCTGCGACCCCCTGAACAGGGCGGACAGGAAACGGGCGCGCCCGGCAGGAGCGCCCCGTTTTGCCTTCTCCAGAATGCGGAGGTCTCACCCTCAGGCGGCGGCGTTCACCCGTTCGCCATCCTTGGTGACGGTCTGGATGATCTCGAAGCCCTCGAACTGCGGATGGCCGAGGTAGAGCACCTTGTTTTGCCCGGCATCCTTGTGGGCGTTGCGGAAGGCTTCCGACTTGGTCCAGCCTTCGAAGGCCTCCTTGCTCGCCCAGACCGTGTGCGAGGAATAGAGCACGTGGTCGTCGTGCTGGGGCCCGCGCAGCAGGTGGAACTCGACGAACCCCGGCACCTCGTGCAGGTAGACGTCGCGCTCGCGCCAGACCCGCTCGAAGTCGGCGCAGGAATCGGGATGAACCTTGAAGCGGTTCATGGCGATGTACATGGTTTCTTCTCCTTGGATGGACCTGAACAGGCGCCCTACGGCACCAGGGGCCGCCGCACTTGACGAGGTTGTTATCCTCGTCGAGCACGGCGAATTGGCGCAACGTGTCGGCCGCATCCGTAATCCGCGGCCGACCTTCCCCCGGCAGAACCCGCGACCTCGAAAGCTCCCCGCCAGGGCAGACGATCCCTCTCCCGACATGGCCAGCCGGCGAAGAAGTGCAGTTCGATGCCGTCGCGGCGCGGAACCAGGTTATCGTCGTAGCGGTCTGCGAGCGTAAAGCCGCGCCGCTCGCAGAAGGCGATCGTGCGCTCGAAATCGCGGCTGGGCATAACCGGTATCGCGGTATTCATGGGAATCCTCGGCATCGGTCCCTCTCGGCTGCTGCGACCGCAACTACTTCGCCGCGAACTTGACGGTGAGCGCGAACTTCGCCGTGAGGCCCGGGCTCGGCTCGGAATTGAGGTACTGCGTGTACTGGCGATCGAACACGTTCTTGACGATGACGTCACCCCGGATCCGGTCGCTGTACTGATAGGAGGCGAACAGGTCGACGAGACCGTAGCCCTTGGTGGGGTTCGACACCGTCTCCTTCGAACCGTCGACGAAGGTGAGTCGCGTCCCGACCGTCAGCTTGTCGTCGAGGAAGCGCAGGCCGAGCGTCGTGCTGACCTGATCCGGCATGACGCTGTTGAGCGGCATGTTCGTCTGCTTGTTCTTGCCTGTGATATGCGTCGCCGCCAGCGAGATGAAGCCGCCGCCCCAGTCATAGGCGGCCTCCAGCTCGACGCCCGTGAGCCGCGCCCTGGCGACGTTCTGGTACTGCTGGTCGTGGAATTCGACGCAGGGCGTGCCGGGGAACCGGCAGAACGCCGCCGGGAAGCCCGGCGCCACCGGGATCCGGTAAGGCTCGCCGACCTCCACCATGTCGATGAAGTTGGTGACGTTGTTGAGGAAGACGTTGGCCTTGCCGCGGAACTTGTCGTTCTCGGTGAAGATGCCGTCGTACTTCACGTTGACGCCGGCTTCCCAGGTTTTGGCGACCTCCGGCTTGAGGCCGGGGTTGGGCAGGATGTTGAAGGCCGGGAACGGGTGCGTGCCGGCGATCAGCGTCTCCGTCACGGTCGGCGCGCGATAGCCCTCGGCATAGGTGCCGTAGAGCTCGATGCCCTCGATCGGCGTGACGCCGACGGTGATCTTCGGCGACAGGCGGCTGCCGCTCGATTCATTGCCCCCGCCCTCGAGCTTGTAGTCGTCGAAGCGCAGGGCGCCGATGACGCGCAGCCAGCCGCCGTAGCGCAGTTCGTCCTGGACGAAGGCACCGGCGAGGCGCCGCCGGCCTGACGGCGTCAGCGCCGAGGCGAAGCCGCCGGCCGTGTCGGTGGTGGTGACGTCGTCACGCAACGCATCGAAGCCGATGGTCAGCGCATGGTCGACGGCGGCCGTGCTGAAGCGCGCCGTGTTGTAGACGTCGAAGCCGAGGGTGCCGACATCGAAGCGCCGCGCCGCGCCGGCACGCGCGCCGAGGAAGCTGTAGGCCGAGGTCGGGTTGATGAGGCGCTGGTCGTCCGTCGTCGTGGCGTAATAGCCCTTGATCGACAGGTCGAGCCAGGGCACGTCCGGCCGCTGGAAGCGGTAGCCGAGCGTATAGGTGCCGGTCTGCACCTCGTGGCCGAAGCGCGCGCCGACGGCCTGGCCGGCATCGTTGTAGGCGCTGTTGGTGTAGCTGTATTCTTGGAACAGCGCAGTCGCCGAGATGGTGTGGCCGTCCGCCGGGCGCAGGTTGAACTTGACGTTGCCGGCCGAGATCTGGGTGCCGGTGTCGCGGATGGTCGTGCCGCTGCCGTCCTTGTAGGGCGTCTCGTTGCGCCAGACGAACTGGCCGAAGACGTCGGCCGCCGTGCCGAGCCGCGCACCGATCATGGTGCTGTTCACGAAATTGGCGCCGTTGGTTCCGGCCCCGAGACGCTGGACGACGCCGATCTGCTCGTCCGCATCAAGGACGTCGTCGATGGTGCGCGTGCGAAAGGCAACGACACCGCCGATGGCGCCCGAGCCATAGATCGTCGACACCGGACCGCGCGTGATGTCGATGCCGCCGACCAGTTCCGGATCGAGATAGAAGCTGCCATTGGCGCCATGCCCGCTCTTGCCGTAGTTCTGCCGGGCGCCGTCGACGAGCACGGCCACGCGGCCGAAATCCTGCATGCCGCGAATGTTGATGGCCTGGCCCGGATCGTTGACGTCCGTCGACGTCGTGACGCCCGGCACGCCGAGGAATACGTCCGAGATGCGCGAGGGCTGCAGGCGGGCGACGTCGCGCTCGCCCACCGTGCTGACACCCGCCAGCGCATCGATGACCCTATCCTCGGTCTTCGTTGCCGTGACCGTGATCTCATCGAGCGTCACCTCCCCGCCCGGAGCAGCCGGCTGGGTGGGCCCATCCTGCGCCAGTGCGGTCGACAGAGCCATGAAGGAAACCGTGGCGCAGAGCGCCGCGCGAGCCGTAACGCGCATGTGATCGAAGCCCCCCGAATGTCCGAATTTGACTGGTTCGGCTGGCTGGCTGCGGGCTTCGAGGCCCCGGCTGGCTGGCGCTGTCGCGCTCCTGCCGAGGAGCGCATTTGCGCTTCCTATACGCCTTGTGTATGCACGTCAATCGAAGCAAAACCACAGTAGTTTTGTACTATTCAAAACTTCTGTAAAGTTGAGAATCGTTCAAAACAACCTTTCGAACAGTTAAAAGGAAACGGCCGTCGCCATGTCCACGTCATCCCTGCCTTCCGCGCCGAGTCCGGCTCCGCTCAAGGCCGCCGAACCGCCCGCTATCGATGTACGCTCGCTCTTCGCGGGCGGGCGCGAGGTGGTGCTTCTGCACAAGGGCGAGCGCTATCACCTGCGCATCACGGCCAATGACAAGCTCATCCTGACGAAGTGACGGCCATGACCGGCAGACTGCAACACCTCCTGTCACGGCGCGCCTTGAACGGCCTGCTGGCCGCCGCCCTCCTCCTCGCTCCCGCGCCGCTCGCACTGGCGCTGTCGGGCGAACCGCCGGGCGGCAACCGTATCGTCGCCGTCGGCGGCGCCGTCACGGAGATCCTCTACGCCCTCGGCCTCGAGGCGCGCATCGCCGCCGTCGACACGACCAGCACATTTCCCGAGCAGGCGCTGAAGGAGAAGCCGAACGTCGGCTATGTCCGCGCCCTGTCGGCCGAGGGCATCATCGCGCTCAACCCGTCGCACGTCATCGCCATTGGCAATGCCGGGCCGCCCGACGCGATCAGGCTGATCAAGGAGACGGGCGTGCCCTTCACGCAACTCCCGGATGAGCCGACGCCCGAGGGGATCGTGGGGAAGATCGAGACCGTCGGCCGGCTGACCGGAACGGAGGCGAAAGCCGATGTGCTTGCCGCCGAGGTGCGCCGCAGCTTCGCCGACCTCGCGGCGACGCGGGAGCGCATCGAGAAGCCAGTCAAGGCCCTCTTCGTCCTCGCCATGCAGAATGGCCGGCCGCTCGTCGGCGGACACGCCACCTCGGCCGACGCGATCCTGCGCCTCGCGGGTGCGGAGAACGCAGCCGGCGCCATCGAGGGCTTCAAGCCGATGACGGACGAGGCCATCATCGCCGCGGCGCCGGACGTCATCGTCATGATGGCCAACGGCGGCCATGCGGCCGGTCGCGCCGAGGAGGTCTTCGCCGCGCCCGCCTTCGCCGGCACGCCGGCGGCAAGCCGGCAGGCGCTCGTGACCATGGACGGGCAACTCATCCTCGGCTTCGGCCCGCGGACGCCGCGAGCAGCCGGGGAGCTGATGCACGCCTTCTATCCCGCGCTGGCGACGAGCGAGAAGGCACAGTGAGCATCGCGGCCGACATGACTGGCGATGCGATCGACGCCGCACTAGCGCGGCGTCGGCTGCGCACGCTCATCCTGTTCCTCCTGCTCGGTGCCGGCGTCGTCATCGTCTCGGGGCTGTCCATCGGCACCGGCGCGCTCGCCCTCGCTCCCTCCCGGGTGGTCGCGGTTCTGCGCGCCGTACTCACCGGAACGGTGCCGGACGATATGGCGCGCGATGCGCTCGTCGTCGTCGGCATCCGCCTGCCACGGACCCTGCTCGGCGTGCTCGTTGGGGCATCGCTCGCCGTCTCCGGCGCCCTGATGCAGGGGCTGTTCCGCAACCCGCTCGCCGATCCGGGCCTTGCCGGCGTCTCCTCCGGGGCCGCCCTCTTCGCCGCCGGCATGATCGTGCTCGGGGAGCGCCTGGTCGCCCTGACCGGCCCCCTGCCCTTCATCACCTTGCCGATGGCGGCCTTCGGCGGGGCGCTCCTCACCACCTTCACACTCTATCGAATCGCGACCCGCGCCGGCCGCACCTCCGTCGCGACACTGCTCCTCGCCGGCGTTGCGCTCGGGGCTCTCGCCGGCGCGCTCACGGGTGTGCTCACCTTCCTCAGTGACGACCGGCAGCTGCGCGATCTCACCTTCTGGTCCCTCGGCAGCCTTGGCGGCGCCACCTGGGCGAAGACGGCGACGGTCGCTCCGGCCATCCTGCCCGTGCTCGTCGCCGTGCCGTTCCTCGCCCGCGGGCTCAACGCCCTCGCGCTGGGTGAAGCGGAAGCCTTTCACCTCGGCATCGCCGTCGAGCGGGTGAAGCAGGTGGCGATCTTCCTCGTCGCCGTCGCCGTCGGCGCCTCGGTCGCCGTCTCGGGCATCATCGGCTTCGTCGGCATCGTCGTGCCGCATCTGCTGCGCCTCGCCATCGGGCCGGATCACCGCGTGCTCCTGCCTGCGAGCGCCCTCCTCGGCGGCATCCTGCTCGTGCTGTCGGACATGCTGGCACGCACGCTCGTCCAGCCCGCGGAATTGCCCATCGGCATCGTCACCGCGGCTATCGGCGCGCCCTTCTTCCTCTGGCTGCTGCTCACCGGCCGCCGGAGCCTCGCCCTATGACCGCCGTCGTCACCGCCACCGGCATCGGCCTCGAGGCCGCCGGCCGGACGATCCTCGCGCCGATGGACCTCGCACTCGCTGCCGGTGAGCTCACCGTCGTCATCGGGCCGAACGGCGCCGGCAAGTCGACGCTGCTCAGGGTTCTTGCCGGAGAAGTCGCGCCGGCGAGCGGCGCGGTCGTCTATGGCGACACGCCCGTCGCCGCCATGCCGCCGTGGCGCCTCGCCGCGAAACGGGCCGTGCTGCCGCAGAGCACGCAGCTCGCCTTCCCGTTTACCGTCGCCGAGGTGGTGCGCCTGGGGCTCGACGGAGCTGGCAATGCGGCCGAGCGGCTGGACATGATGCGCCGAGCGCTCGCTGCGGCCGATGTCGGCCATCTCGCCGGTCGCAACTACCAGACCCTCTCCGGCGGTGAGCAGCAGCGGGTGCAGTTCGCCCGCGTGCTGGGCCAACTCATGGTCGGCGGCAGGCGCGAGAAGCACCGCGCGCTCTTCCTCGACGAGCCGGTCGCGAGTCTCGACCTGAGGCATCAGCTCGCCCTGCTCGAGCACGCCCGGCGCCTCGCCGGCGAGGGCGTCGCCGTGCTCGCCATCCTGCACGACCTCAACCTTGCCGCCGCCTATGGCGATCGGCTGGTTGTGATGAAGGCCGGCGCCGTCTTCGCCGACGGTCCCGCGGAGAAAGTCCTGACCGATGCGCTTCTGCGCGACGTCTTCAAAGTGGGGCTGAGTGTCGGTGCCGTGCCGGCAACCCCCTTCGTGCTGCCCCGCGCGGCTGCGGGAGGCTGAACGGCTGGCAGGAACGCAGCCATCGCCCCGCGTCGGCCCGAGCGGCGTCGATGCTACAGCCCGCGCGATCGCGAGACGATCCGCGGCACGATGAGGACATCCGTCGATCCGTGGCGGATCAACTCAGAGCTGACGCTGCCGAGCAACCCGCGGGCGACGGCGCGACGCGCGTGCGAGGAGACGGCCACCAGGTCACAGCCGGCACTTTCGACGAGATCCGCAATCGCCAAGCGCGGCGGTGCATCGACAATCCTGATGTCGAGCGGCATGCGGTGTCCCTTCAGACCGGCCGTGATGCGGGCGCGCGCCTCCTGAGCGATTCGCGCGCGATAGTCGTCGCGGATCTCCCGTTCGACACCGGCATAGTGCAAGAGCCCTTCGGCCGGGGCGCTGACGGCATGCAGCAGCGTCGCCCGTCCCGGAGCGGCCGTGCCAAACCGGGCCAGCACGTGGAGGAGTTCCGGCCCTTCGTCGCTCTCGACGCCCACTAGTGCGTGGCGATAGGGCGCGCCGTCGATCCGGACGATGAGCACCGGCACGGCCGATACGCGGATCAGCCGCTCGACGGTGGTGTCGCGGAAGAGGTCGCGCAATGGGCTGCGCCGATGGTCGCCCGCTACGATCAGGTCGGCATGCGCCTGGGTGGCTGCGCGATGCAGCGCCCAGAAGACGTCACCAACCACCACCTCGCAGCTGACATTCACGCCGCCGACGGTGGCCGCCTCCTGGCCTATCGTCTGCTCGGCCTCGGCGACCCGGTGATCGAGAATGTGCCTGGGCAGCCCGTCATCGACGGCATGGACAAGCAGCAGGCGGGCCCCGGCACCTGCCGCGATGGCCGCCGCCCGCCGAAGCGCGACGCCGCTGCGCTGCGAGAAGTCGGTAACGGCCACGATCGTCTTCATGTCGGCGTCGCCTCCTCCACCATGCTGGCCAATTCCTCGTCGAGATCGGCGATCTGCTTGGCCGCCGCCGTCGCAGCATCGTCGAAGGGATAGAGAACGAGGTCGATGCCCCCGCTCTCCTTGAGGCGACGCGCTTCCTCGTCATCGCGTGCGGTGATGGCGACCCGGCCTGCGAACCGATGCGAACGAATCGCCGTGATCAGCCCGCTGTGCGGATCCGTCTCGGTCAGAAGGATGGCGCCGTAAGGAACGGACAGGACGATCCAGCGTGCCTGAACCAGCGGCAACTCGGACCAGAACTCCTGTTCTGCAACGTCGCCGTAGCGCACCTGCCAGCCCTCGTGTGACAGACGCCGGACGGCCTGCGGATCGAGATCCACGCCGAGCACGCTGTAGCCGGCGTCGTCGAGGCGCCTCAGCAACTGGCTACCGAAGCGGCCGAGCCCGAAAACGATGACGTCGACGGCCGGCCGCTGTTCGTCGTTTTCCGCGGCCACTTCCCTCCCATCGCGGAGATCGAGCGGACGCAGCAGCGGCCGCGCCCATACATGGAGCTCATGGGAATAGGTGATCATGTAGACGGACAGCGCAATCGTCACGAGCCCTACCAGGGTGACGAGTCCCACGGCGGACTGATCGACATGGCCGAGGCTGAGCCCCATGGTTATGAAGATGAGCGAGAATTCCGAGATCTGCGCGACCGTGAGGCCCGCGAGGAACCCCGTGCGGGCGCGGTAACCCATCCAGGCCATGATCAGGATGACGATCAGTGGATTTCCGACGAGCACGAACAGCGAGAAGACGATGGCGCGTGTAAAGTCCTCCCCGAGCGTGGAAAGCTCCAGCGTTGCACCGATCGACAGAAAGAAGAACAGCAGCAGGAAGTCCCTCAAGGCTGCAAGCCGCGCCGAAACCATGTCGCGATAGGGCGTGGAGCCGATGGAGATGCCGGCGGCAAGGCCGCCGAGTTCCTTGCCGAGACCGATCGTGTCGCCGATGGTGGCCGCCGTGGCCGCCCATCCGATGGAGGCGATGACGAGCAGTTCCGGCGTGCGGGCAAGACGGCTCATCAGCGGATCGGCCAGATAGCGAACGAACAGGACGAGCAGCACCACGACCGCGAAGAGCGAACCGAGCACCATGGCGAGGTCGCCGAGCCCGCTACCACCCTGAGCGGCGCCGATCCCGATCGTGGACAGGACCACCATCGCGATAACCACCACGATGTCCTGAACGATCAGGAAACCCAGAGCGATCCGGCCATGAAGCGTCTCCAGCTCACGCTTGTCACTCAGCAGCTTCACCACGATGATCGTCGAGGAGAAGGTCAGCGCGACCGCCACATAAAGGCTGGTGAGCCAGTCGAGCCCAAGCGCAAGGCCGATGAGGAACCCGATGCCCGCGGTGAAGGCGACTTGACCGAGACCGGTGGCCAGGGCGACGGGCCCCAGGGTCTTGATCAGGCGCCAGTCGAGTTTGAGGCCGACGAGGAACAGCAGAAGCGCCACACCGAGTTCGGCCAGGAAACGGATCTGGCTCGCCGTCTCGGCACTGCTGTCGAAGAACGCGGCCGCCGCGATGCCGACGGCGATGAAGCTTACGATGACGGGCTGCCGCAGCACTGCGCCCAATAACCCGACGGCGGCGGCTGCCAGCAGCAGCCATGCGATCTCCTGGAAAACGACGTCAGCCATGTAGCTCGGATCCCTGCCTCGTGCCGTCGGACCGCTGACTGTTCTCCTTCGATCCTACGTCATTTCCCGCATCTTACTTCGGCTTATCGGGAGACGAGGCGCTTTTCGACCTCCACGATCACGAGGAGCACGATGCCGACGGCGATGATCGCCAGCCCGTCGGTGAAGGATACCGGACTGCTGCCGAAGACTGTCTGCATGACGGGCAGATAGGTGAAGGCCAGTTGCGCCACGACGACGGTCGCAAGACCCATGAGCACGGCGGGCGTGCCGAGGACGCCCTGGAGGGTCAGCGACGGGCCGTGTACGTAGCGGACGCTGAACAAATAGAAAATCTCCATCACGACGATGGTGTTGACGGCCATCGTGCGTGCCGCCTCGACGGAGAGGCCACGGGCGCTCGCCCACGCATAGATGCCGAAGGTGCCGGCAACCATCAGTGCCGAAACGAAGAGAATGCGCCAGAGGAGGCGCCCCGACAGCAGGGGTTGGCCGGCTGGGCGCGCCGGCCGCCGCATGGCGTCAGGCTCCGTCGGCTCGAAAGCGAGGGTGAGGCCGAGCGCGACCGCGGTGACCATGTTGATCCAGAGAATCTGGACCGGCGTGATGGGAAGGGTCAGGCCGAACAGGATGGCGAGAATGATGGTAAAGGCCTCGCCGCCGTTCGTCGGCAATGTCCAGGCGATCACCTTGGTCAGATTGTCGTAGACCGTGCGTCCCTCGCGCACGGCCGCGACGATGGAGGCAAAGTTGTCGTCGGCGAGGACCATCTCGCTCGCCTCCTTTGCCGCTTCCGTGCCCTTGCCGCCCATGGCGACGCCGACATCCGCCCGTTTCAGGGCCGGGGCGTCGTTCACGCCGTCGCCGGTCATGGCGATGATGGAGCCGTCCCGCTGCAGCGCCTCCACGAGGCGCAGCTTGTGCTCGGGGCTGGTTCGGGCGAAGACGGTGGCCTCGCGCGTGTACCTGTCGAAATCGTCCGCGCTGGCGGCGTCGAGATCCTGGCCAGTCACGGCCTTCGGGTCGTCCGCGAGACCGAGCTGGAGCGCGATGGCGCGCGCGGTCGCCGCGTGATCACCCGTGATCATCTTGACCTTGATGCCGGCCGCCCGGCATTCGGCGATGGCGGCCATCGCCTCCGGGCGCGGCGGATCGATCAGCCCGACGAGGCCGAGCAGCGTCAGGTCGTGCTCGACATCGTCCGACGCCAGTGCACGGGCGCCGGCGTCCATCGTCCGGCGTGCGAGTGCGATGACGCGCTGCCCGTCGGCCGCTAGGGCATCGATCCGGCTGTGCCAGGCCGCGCGATCGATCGGCTCTTCGCCCTCGAGGGTCGCCACGCGCGAGGCCATGGCGACGATGCGTTCGGGCGCACCCTTGACATAGGCGACGGGCGGGTGCCCGTTTCGGGCGTGCAAGGTTGCCATGTAGCGGTGGCGGGAATCGAACGGCACCTCGTCGAGGCGGGTGAAGCCGGCGCGCGCCGCGGCTGTGTCGTGCCCCGCCTTCATGGCGAGCGACACCAGCGCCCCTTCCATCGGATCGCCGTCGACGATCCAGTCCCCGTCACGCCGCCGCAGTTGCGCATCGTTGCACAGCAAGGCCGCAAGCGACAGTTCCTCCAGCACCGGATCGGCGGCCGGATCGAGCTCGCGCCCGTCCTTCGCCCGGAAGTTGCCCTCGGGCCGGTAGCCCGTGCCGTCGACTCTGATCTCATGGTCGGCAGTCACAACCGCGCTTACCATCATCTCGTTGCGGGTCAGGGTGCCCGTCTTGTCCGAACAGATCACGGAGACCGAGCCCAGCGTCTCTACGGCCGGGAGGCGGCGGATGATGGCGTTGCGGCGAGCCATGCGCTGCACGCCCACGGCGAGCGTGATCGTCATGACGGCCGGCAGACCCTCCGGAATGGCTGCAACGGCAAGGCCCACCACCGCCATGAAGGCATCGTCGAGATCATGGGACTGGACGAGCACGGCATAGCCGAAGACGAGGGCCGCGACGCCGAGCACCACGGCCGAAACCTGCCGTGCAAACTCATCCATCTGGCGCACGAGCGGCGTGGTGAGCTGCTCGACAGCACCGATCATCGTGCCGATGCGGCCAAGTTCCGTCGCTGCGCCCGTCGCAACGACGACGCCTGTGCCCTGGCCGGCAGTGACGAAGGTGCCGGAGAAGGCCATGGAGACGCGATCGCCGAGGGCTGCATCGAGGTCGACGGGGTCCAGGGCCTTGTCGACCGGAATGGATTCGCCCGTGAGAATTGCCTCGTCCACACGCAGGCTGCGCGCCTTGACGAGGCGCAGGTCCGCGGGCACCCGATCGCCCGCCTCGAGCAGGACGATGTCGCCCGGCACCGCCTCGTCCGCCGGGATCGTCAGACGCCGGCCATCGCGGATCACGGAGGCGTGCGGATCGATCATCGCGCGGATCGCCCCGAGCGCCTGCTCCGCGCGCCCCTCCTGGACGAAACCGATGATCGCATTCACGACGACGACGGCGGCGATGACGAGAGCGTCGGTCTCGTGGCCGATCATCGCCGCAAGCACGGCCGCGCCAAGAAGCACGTAGATGAGCAGGTTGTGAAACTGCAGCAGGAAACGCATCAGAACGCTGCGCCGCTGCCCCTGGGGCAGGCGGTTGGGACCGAAGCGTTCGAGCCGCCGCGCCGCCTCCGCCTCGCTGAGGCCGTCCGGACACGATCCGGTAGCCTGCAGTGCCTCCGCCGGCGTGACGGCATGCCAAGCCCGGTCGAAGTCCAGCACGGCCTGCTCCCCTGAGACACCGCGCTCGGCAGGATGGGCCGACGACATGGCATGGGATGCAGAAGTCAGGCTGCGCATGCGTCGGGCTCCCCTGCAATGCCCGCCGCGGGATCAGGCGCGGTGGGCCGACGGCGATGACAGCCGCGCGGTAGCGCTGGCAGGCATCGGCACCGAAGACTAAAGGAACGCACGCGGCGCGCTCTTGACCGGGATCAATGGCCCCGGCAGATGCCGCGGGTGGGCGTGAGGCCGTCCGCATCGGGCGGACTGTTTTTCATGCACGACAGGCTGCGGCCGCTCCGCGGGACCATGGCGCGTGACGATCTGCAAATGCGCCCGTCAGGGCCTGCCCGCGTCCTGTCGGGCGCGCAGCGTCTGAAGAAGAAGATCCTGCATGAGCCGCTGCAGTGCGTCCGTCGCTGTGCGCACGTCCTCCATCGCCCGCTCCACCGCCTTTTCGTCGAGTGGCGTCGCATTGGCCGCCGCGGCAAGGGTGCGCCTCGCATCGCGCACGTCACGCAGGGCGGTCAGCACGCGTGGCCGGTTGTCTCGCAGCTGACGGCGGAAGCCGGCGCGTATCTCCTCAGGATAGGCCGCGGCAATGCTCTCGGCGAGGAAACCCGCGCCACGCGCCTGACGCTCGCCCCTGACGATGAAGCCGACGAGGAAGACATTCGCGATGAGCGAGATCGCAAGGCCAGCGACCAGAAGGAGCCGGATCGGGACCACTCGTTTCACAGTTCGTCTCCGACGGATCCAAGGCTCTCTACGATATCGTCGAGGCCAGACGGCTCGCCCGCCGCAAATGCGAGAAGTGTGTCGTTCGCCGCCTCCGGGCCCCGTCCGCCGAGCCGATAGCCTGCGGCGGCGGCCACCATGAGGACCAGTGCCAAGCAAGCGGCGACGGCGGAAGAGGGCATATGCCGCAAGGAGGCGGACAGGACATGAGCCGGCCGGCGCGATCCCTCGATCCGCGACAGGACCTTGCGCGCCAGCGCCCGCTCGTCGGCCGGGGCGTCAATAGCTGCGCGCAGCAGGCGGTCGAGGTCGTCGTCGGTGCCGTTGCCCTCCTGAAAGGACCTTGCCTCCTGCCGGTATGGCGGCGGCCATGCGGCCACATCCTCGCCGAAGCGGCGCCGAAGCTGCTCGAAATCATCCCTGTTCATCGCAATCTCCCTTCTTCTTGCTTGTTGTCTGCGCGCACGTCCGTCGTGTGTTCGCGCAGCGTGCGCCGCGCCCGCACGAGCAGTTGCTCGACCGCCCCGGTGCTCGATCCGATGACTTCGGCGATGGCCGGAACGTCGAGATCGGCCACGGCGCGCAGCAGCAGCGCCATGCGCTGGCGCTCGGGCAGACGCGCGAGGCCATGGCGCACTGCCGCGAGCTCCTGCCGCGCCGCGAGGCGCATGTCGGCGTCGACACCGGCCGCCGGCAGCGTCTCCGCCACCTCGTCGAGGCCGATGAAGACACGCAGGCTGCGCCACCGGCGCATGTCGATGCAGCGGTTGGCGGCGATCCGGTAGAGCCAGGTCGTCGCCCGCCCCCTTGCGGGATCGAACCGCCCAGCGCGTTTCCACACCGTGACGAACACGTCCTGCACCACGTCCTCGGCGTCGTCCGCGCTGCCGAGATAGCGCGTGGCGAAGAGGCGAAGGCCGCGCCCATGCCGATCGATGAGCCGGACGAGCGCCACCTGCTCACCAGCCGCGATGCGGGCGAGTAGACGCTCATCCTCGCCCTGTCCCGGCGTCTCCACGGCATCGGGCGCCTGCACCCGCTCCACCCCACCTCACCTCCAACGGCGGTGGCCGCCGACGGCAACGCCGCCGTCGGGACCCGTGATGCGGCCGACCGAGCGCACCCGGAACGGCCCACGCGCGCTCGCCCGCTCGCCGGAATAGGTCCCGCCGGCCGGCCCGATCGCGGTGTAGCTCCGGCGGCAGCGGTCGACGACGCCGTTGAGGCACGTCGCGCTCGAGGTATAGGTACCGCCGTTCGGGCCGACGCGTGTCGTCTGGCCGCTGTAGACGAGGCCGTCGCCGGTGACATGGCGGCTAAGCTGACCCCCGTGGACGGTGCCGCGCGTCCATTCCGCTGCGGGCGCGACCCCGGCCGTCGCGACGAGGCCGAGAACGGCAAGACAGAGCCGGACCGGGACAGTCGTGGCTGAGTAACGCATGGAGGCTCTCCCTGAACGTGACAGTGGCCGTCGGAAAAGGTCCGTCGTCAACCGCGACGGCCGAGGATGAGGTCGCGCATGAAGGCGATTTCGGCGGACGACAGCCGGCCGTCGCCGTCGCGGTCGGCAACATCGAACAGGATCGTCCGGGCGCGGAATTCCTCTGCCGAGACCCGGCCGTCGCCGTTCGTATCCATCCGCCGCCACGCGCGGCCGAGACGCGCCTGCAGGGCGACCGCGCGATCCATGACGGCGTCGCGCAGGGCTTCGATCTCCCTGTCATCGATCGCACCATCGCCGTCGCGGTCGAAGCGCGCGAAGAGACGCTGCCGCGCCGTGGCGACCTCGTTCCGCGACAGGACGCCATCGCCATCGGCGTCGAGACGTTCGATGAACCGCATATCCGCCGGGCGGGTCTGTGATACCGCGAGGGTTGTCGTGCCCAGGGTTGCGAGGGCCATAAGGACCATCTTCATCAGCGTGTTCATGGCGAGGTTCCTTCCGTTCCTGCCGCGCATCCGCAACTGCGCCAGCCTCGACCAATACGGCCCGCGACGTCTCGTCCTACGCGCCCAAGCGAAACCATGCGCGCCGCGTAGGAGCGCCCGCCAGCCTGCGTAGAACCGTCGTCGGAGCGCTGCAGCGCTCCTCACGAACGGAGATCGGCATGAAGTGGAAAGCTCTCGCAGCGGCGATGCTGGTGCTCTTTCCGGGCAGCGCCTGCGCCTTCGATAGCCCCGGACCCCGTCAGATGTTCAGGCAGATGGACCGCAACGGCGACAGGGCACTGCAATTCTCGGAGATCGCGGAAGCGCGCGCACGGTTCTTCGACAGCATGGACCGCAACGGCAACGGCTTCCTCGACCCAGAGGAAAAGAAGGCGGCAGCCGCGCGCCTGAAGGATGCCGGCAGGTTCCAGGCGGCATCGCTGGAAGGGCTCGAGGCAAGGGCAGAGCGCATGGACGCGAACGGCGACGGCCGCATCTCGCGGGAGGAGTTCGCCCGCTTCGTTCCCGATCGCCTGCGGGGTGCCGACGCGGATGGCGACCGCGCGCTGTCGCTTTCCGAACTGCGGGCGCTCAGGCGTTAGCCCAGTCCCTGCCTCACAAGCCACAGCACCGAGAGATCCAATGAGACACAGGCTGCTCACAGCCGTCCGCGCCGCCGCGCTCGCGCTCGTTTCGGCGGTGACGCCGGCCGCCGCCATGCCGTCCGCGTTCGCCGCCGGCGCATCCACGCTCGTTTCGGTCGCGGAGCCCGATCTCGTCGAGCCGATCGTGCATCGCCGCGGCTTCTACGCCGTCGGCGGCATCTATTACTATAACGGCTACCGCGGCTTCGTGGTGGCCCGCCCCGGCTACCGGTACCACAACGGCTACTGGTTCCCGTCGGCCGCCTTCGCCGCAGGGGTTGCGGCCGGCCGGGCGCTCACGCCGCCCCTGCCGGCGGCGCACATCCGCTGGTGCTACGCCCACTATCGGTCCTACCGCGCGTACGACAACAGCTACCAGCCACATGACGGCCCGCGCCAGCCGTGCTGGTCGCCCTATAGCTGAGCTTCGGCCGGCCACCAACGGCAAGACGCCGCCCGAGGGCGGCGTCTCCTCGCGTTCAGCGGGACGGTCGCTCGCCGTCCGTGGCGCGGATGGGCTCCATCCGCGCCTTCGCCGCATCGTCCATGAGCTCGTACCACATGGCATTGAGCACGGCGAAGGCAGCTGCGAGCGGCAGGCCAAGAAGCCAGGCGAAGTACCACATTGCACTCTCCATTCAATAGGCGTGGCCGCTGCCGTCGCTGATCGCCTTGGCGTCCACCTTGCCCCAGAGGATGCGGTAGACCCACGTCGTATAGGCGACGACGAGCGGCACGAAGATCGCGGTGACCACGAGCATAATGAAGAGCGTCAGATGGCTCGAGGAGGCATCCCACACCGTCAGGCTCGACCGCGGATCGATCGACGAGGGCAGGATGAACGGAAACATCGACAGCCCGACCGTCGAAATGATGCCGAGGATCGCCACCGACGAGGCCAGCAGCGCCGAAACCTCGCGCCGCGCCTTGAAGAAGGCGAGGCTGCCGAGCGCGCCGGCGAAGCCGAGGACCGGCGCGAGCATCATCCAGGAATGGCGGCCGTAGTTCTCGAACCAGACACCGGGAGCCTGCTCGACGGTCTTGGCGAGCGGGTTCGAGGCACCGGTCGTGGCGATCTCGCTGGTGATCCGGTAGCCGTCAACGCCGAGCCACAGCCACAGTCCGCCGAGCGCGAAGAGGACGATCGTGACGAAGGCAGCGATGCTGCCACAGATGCGCGAGCGTTCGGCGACCGGACCCTCGCTTTTCAGCACGAGCCAAGCGCCGCCGTGCATGACGAGCATGGCGACAGAGAGGAGCCCGCACAGGAGGCCGAAGGGGTTGAGCAACTCGAAGAGCGTCGTTCCTTCGTAGAAGATGCGCAGGTCCGGATCGAACCGGAAGGGCACGCCCAGAAGGACGTTGCCGACAGCGACCCCCATGACGAGCGCGGGCACGAAGCCGCCGACGAAGAGGGCCCAGTCCCATCCGGCCCGCCAGACCGCGCTGTCGCGCTTCGAGCGGTACTTGAAGCCCACCGGGCGCAGAATGAGCGCGAAGAGGATCGCAAACATCGCGAGGTAGAAGCCCGAGAAAGACACGGCATAGAGCGGCGGCCAGGCAGCGAAGATGGCGCCGCCGCCGAGGATCAGCCAGACCTGGTTGCCTTCCCAGACGGGACCGACGGCATTGATGACGACGCGCCGCTCCACGTCCGTCTTCGCGACGAAGGGCAGCAGCGTGGCCGTGCCGAGGTCGAAGCCGTCCATCACGGCAAAGCCGATCAGCAAAACGCCGAGCAGCAGCCACCAGACGACACGCAGGGTTTCGTAGTCGATGAGTTGATGCAGAATCATGGCGCTCACTCTGCAGCGACGAGAGACTGGGGAACGAGTTCGGCCTCCGGTTCGTCGTCTGCCTCCGGGCCCTTGCGGATCGCGCGGACCATCAGGGCCATCTCGATGACGATGAGGACCGTGTAGATCAGAGCGAAGCCGATGATCGTCATCAGCACCGTCGAGGCGCCGAGGCTCGAGACAGCAGCGGCTGTCGGCAGCACACCCTCGATGATCCACGGCTGCCGGCCGAACTCCGCCACGATCCAGCCGAGCTCGGCCGCGATCCACGGCAGCGGTATGGCGAAGACCGCAAGGCGCAGCAGCCCGGGATAGCGGTCCAGCCGGCGCCGCGCCGACAGGTAGAAGAAAAGCGCCGTCAGGCCGATGAAGAAGAAGCCGAGCCCGACCATGATGCGGAAGGACCAGAACAGCGTCGGCACGTGCGGAACCATGTCCCAGGCCGCCTGCCTGATGTCGGCCTCGCTCGCCTCACGCGGATCGTCGACGTGGCGCTTGAGGAGCAGCGCATAGCCCAGGTCATGGCCGTTGTTCTCGAAGGCCTGACGGACCTCCGACGTGACCTTGTCCGCCCCGCCGGCGGCGCGGATCTGCTGCAGGGCGTCGAAGGCCGCGATGCCTTGCCGGATACGCGCCTCGGCCCGCGTGACGAGTTCGTCGATGCCCGGGATCTCCTGCGTGAGCGAGCGGGTGCCGATGAGCCCCATCACCCACGGGATCTTGATCGCATAATGGGTCTCGCGCGCCTTCTGGTCGGGAAAGCCGACGAGGGTGAAGGCAGCGGGCGCCGGCTCCGTCTCCCACATGCCCTCGATGGCGGCGAGCTTCATCTTCTGGTGCTCGGTGGAGAGATAGCCGCTCTCGTCCCCCAGCACGACGACCGACAGCGAGGCGGCGAGGCCGAAGGACGCGGCCACGGTCATCGAACGCTTGGCGAGCTCCGCATGCCGGCCCTTGAGGAGATACCAGGCCGAAACGCCGAGCACGAAGATGGCGGCGGTGACGTAGCCGGCCGAAACCGTATGCACGAACTTGGCCTGCGCGACGGGGTTGAACAGCACCGCGAAGAAGTCGGTCACTTCCATGCGCATCGTCTCGGGATTGAAGGCCGACCCGACCGGGTTCTGCATCCAGCCGTTGGCGATCAGGATCCACAGCGCCGAGAAGTTGGAGCCGAGCGCCACGGCCCAGGTCGTCATCAGGTGCCCGACCTTCGACAGCTTGTCCCAGCCGAAGAAGAACAGCCCGACGAAGGTCGCCTCGAGGAAGAAGGCCATCAGGCCCTCGATGGCGAGCGGCGCGCCGAAGATGTCACCGACGTAATGGCTGTAATAGCTCCAGTTCATGCCGAACTGGAATTCCATGACGATGCCGGTGGCGACGCCGAGCACGAAGTTGATGCCGAACAGCGTGCCCCAGAATTTCGTCATCTGGCGCCAGATCGGGCGGCCGGTCATGACATAGACCGTTTCCATGATGGCGAGCAGCACGGAAAGGCCGAGCGTCAAGGGCACGAAGAGGAAGTGGTAGAGCGCGGTCATCGCGAACTGCAGCCGCGATAGGGCGACGATGTCGAGTTCCATTTGACGTCAAGTCCGGCTTGCCCGGGCCCCCTGTGCTTGCGGCGTCACCGGCGGGCGGCGCCTTGCTGCGGTCGAATACCGTCAGTCGGGTCGCAGCGTGGCGAGCGCGGCCTGAAAGCCGGGCTCGCCACGGGCGATGATGGCGGCGATGGTCCCCCGATCCATGATGACGAGGCGCTCCGCAGCCTCCGCCTCGCGCCTGATATGCGTCGCGACGACGATCGTCCGGTCTCCGGCGCTTCCGCCAAGACGGGCGAGAACGTCGCGTGCCGTCATCCCGTCGAGCCCTTCGGTCGGCTCGTCGAGGAGCCAGAGCGGCGTCGGGCGCAACAGCAGCCGCGCGAAGGCGAGCCGCCGCGCCTGACCGCCCGACAGGCCGTGGCCGCCCTCGCCGAGACGGGTGTCAAGCCCGTTCGGCAGTGCCTCGGTGTCGTCCCGGAGGCCGGCGGCGTCGAGCGCCTCGATCAGGCGGGCATCGTCCGCCCGCGGGTCGGCGAGGCGCAAGTTGTCGCGCAATGTGTCCTGGAACAGCTCGGTGCGCTGGGTGAGCAGCGTCGCCGCGCGGCGCGCGACCTGGCCGGCCTGCGGAGCGACCTCGCCGGCCAGCAGGCCGAGCAAGGTCGACTTGCCGGCACCGCTCGCACCGATGAGCGCGATGCGCTCGCCCTCGCCGATGGTGAGCGTGATGGCGTCGAGGGCCGGCCTCGCGGCACCCGGATACCGCACCGTGACGTCCTCGAGGCGGGCGGCGACGCCGGCGGGCGGCGCGACGGGGCCTGCTGCTTCCAAGGGCGAAGCGAGCCGCGGCGCGATCCGTCCGGCCGCGATGAGCGTGCGGCCGAGTTCGACCGCGCCCCGCCGCAGCGCTGCGAAGGGCTCCATCGCCGCAAGAGCCACCAGGAGACCGAGCGCCGCGACCGGCGCGCCGATGGTGCCGCTTTCGGCCAGCAGCGCGACCGCGACGAGGGTGCCGGCCAGAAGCAACGCCCCCGCGACGGCGAAACCGGCGCCGGTGCGCACCTCGATGCGGTTCAGCGCATCGTCGCTCTCGGACAGGTAGCGGTCGGCGGCGGCAAGGCCATCCTGCCGCGCGGCGAGCCGCCCGGCCATGATCCATTCGGTCTGACCGCTCACGAGGTCGATGGCGCGCGAGCGCAGCACCTCGAGCCCATGGGCGCGGCGCCGCGCGGGCCGCCGCGCCGCCACGGCCGCGGCGGCCGGCAGGCCGGCGCCGGCAAGGATGAGGAAGCCGGCGGCAGACAAGCCGGGGAGCGGCTGCATCAGCCCCAGCACGACGCCCGCCGCAAGGGCGACGGCACAAGCGCCGATGATGGGCACGATGACACGCAGATAGAGCGAATCGACCGCGTCGATGTCGAGCGTCAGGCGGAACAGGAGGCGCGCCGGCCGCTTGACGAGGTCCCGCGCGGCACCGGGCTGCGCCCAGCCGCGGAACAGGCGCTCACGCAGCGCAGCGAGCACGGCGAGCGTAGCGTCATGTGTCGTCAGCCGCTCGCCGTAGCGGGACGCGGTCCGCGCGAGCGCAAGAAAGCGGATGCCGGCGGACGGTACGAAGACGTCGAAGGCGAGCGCCGTGGCGGCCGACAGCCCTGCGATTCCGGTCGCGGTGATGAACCAGCCGGAGAGGCCGAGAAGCGCGATGCCGCAGAGGGCCGTGGCGACCGACAGCAGCACGCCCGCGAGCAACATGGCGCGGCTGCCGGACAGGAAGAGCCCGGCAACGGGACGGAGCTGGCGCACGAGCCCGGTCATGCGGCGTCCTCCAGGCGTGTCGTGGAGAGATGGATGATGCGGTCCATGCGGGCGGCGAGCACAGGATCGTGCGTCGCCACCATCAGCGTCCGCCCTTCGGCAAGCCGGATGAGCGCCTCGGTGATGCTCGCGGCAGTCACGCTGTCGAGATGGGCGGTCGGCTCGTCGGCAAGGATGAGGCCGGCCTCCGGCGTCACCGCGACGCGCGCGAGGGCAAGGCGTGAAGCCTCCCCGCCCGACAGGCCGACGCCGTTCTCGCCGACCGGCGCCGCGCCCCGCCGCTTCGCCACCTCGGCGAGGCCGGCGAGAGCAAGCGCGTCCTCGACCGCATCCCGGCCGATCCCGTCCCGGCCGAGCGTGACATTGGCGGCGAGCGATCCCGCGAAGACATGCGGGCGCTGGCCGATCCAGGCCATGCGGCGGCGCAGGCGCCCGGCACTCCGGGCCGTGAGGGCCTCGCCGGCAATGAGGATGCGGCCGCTCTCGGGCGCCACGAGCCCGGCCAGAAGGGCGATGAGCGTCGACTTGCCGCCGCCGCTCGGCGCCAGCAGAGCAACGCGCTCGCCCGGCGCCACCACGAGGTTGAAATCGTCGAAGACCGGCTCGCCGCGCCCGGTATGGCCGAAGCGCAGCTTCTCGATGCGGACCGATGGCGCAGCGCCGGCCTCCGGCCGAGAGGACAGGTGCACATGTTCGGCGTCGGGCAGGTCGCAGCCCTTCTGCGACAGGCGCGCAAGCGCATCGAGCGCCGCCTCGCCCGCGGCCCGGTCGTGCCAGACGGCGGACAGGTCGCGCAGCGGCTCGAAGAAGGCGGGCGCGAGCAGGAGGATGAAGAGCCCCTCCCCGAGCGTGAGCCGATCGCCCCAGGTGCCGAACGGCAACTGGCCGAGGAGGTGGAAGCCGACATAGACGGCGACCATGGCGACGCCGAGGGCGGCGAAAAGCTCGAGCACCGCGGAGGACAGGAAGGCGATACGCAGCACGGCCATGGTCCTGATGCGCAGGCTCTCGGCATCCGCCCTGAGCCGCTGCGCCGTGGCATCCACGGCATCGAGCGAGCGTATGGTGGCAAGACCACGCAGCCGGTCGAGCAGGAAGGCGTTCATGCCGCCGAGCTCGACGAGCTGCGCCTCGCTCGCGGCTTTCGCACGCCAGCCGACGAGCGCCATGAAGACGGGGATCAGCGGCGCGGCGACGAGGAGCACGAGCGCCGCGGCCCAGGACCAGGCAAGCACGACGAGAAGGATGGCGACCGGGACGATGCTCGCCCGCAGCCGCGCCGGCTGGAAGCGCGAAAGATAGGGCACGATGGCCTCGGCCTGTTCGGCAAGCGTGCTCGCGGCGAGGCCAGCCGCCGGGCGGCCGATATCGACCGGGGAGCGTGCAGCGAGCGCGGCCACGGCCTCGCGGCGCCGCTCCGCGAGCACGGCCCGCGCCTGGCGAAAGGCCATGCGGCCGCCGAGCGCATCGAGGAGCGCACGCAAGATGCCGATGAGCAGCACGCCGGCCGCATTGACGAGAATGGCGTCGACACCGCTGCCGCCGGCGATGTCCGCGACCGACCAAGCGAGCAACCCGGCCTGCGGGATCCACAGGAGAGAGGCCGCCGCCTGGAACATCGCGCCCGTGCGCGTCGCAGCACGTCGCTGCGCGCGACTGGCGGCATGGCTTGCACCGGCACCCGCCCCCTGCACGACGGCACGGTCGTCGCCCACCGGAAGAATGGCGCTGCGCCGGGCGGTCGCCGGAGCGGTGCTGATCGTGCCGGCCCGTGTCATCTCTATTCCCTGCGTTCGCGGGCCGCCGGTTTCCGGCGGGCGATGGACACGATCCTGTCCTTGGCTTCGAGGAACTTGGTCACACGGGAGCCGAGGCCGAGCAGCATGGCGAGCCGGTCGGTGTCGAGCTGCTTGACGTCGTCGTACCAGGTCGTCAGGCGCTCGATCAGCCCGTGCATCTCGGCCATGCGTTCCTGGGCGAAGCGCTCGTCGTCATTGCCCGGCTTCTGCATCAGGATCTCGCGCAAGACCGACAGGGTGGGGTCGATCTCGCGCTTCTTGCGCTCCTCGGCGAGCGTCCGCAGGATCTGCCAGACATCGTCTGGCGTCGTGAAGAAGTCGCGCCTGTCGTCAGGCCGGTGCTTGAGCAGGACGAGATTCCACGCCTGCAATTCGCGCAGGCTCATGGAGACGTTGGAGCGAGAGATGCCGAGCGCCTCGACGATCTGGTCGGCGCAGAGCGGCTGAGGCGAGACATAGAGCAGCGCATAGATCTGCCCGACCGTGCGATTGATGCCCCAGCGGCTGCCCATCTCGCCGAAATGCAGCACGAAGGACTGGACGAGGGGAGGAAGGTTCATGACCGCGCACCCAAGCATCAATTTCAGAAATTTCTGAAAATTATATACGCAACTCGTCGTATATGCGCAAGTGCGAATGTTCTTTGGAACCCGCCTGCGCGGCGGCAACGTCAGCCGGAGCATGCATGATCCCCACCCCGTCGCGCGTGAACAGGCTGATGCTGCGCCGGGGCACGCCCTGCGGCATTGACGGCGATCAAAGGCTCCCTGCCGTCAACGACGGGATCGGAAGCCGCCGACCTAGACCACCGCGAGCGGCCGGTGCTCCGCGCCGCGCAAAGACCTGACGGCTGCGAACTGGCTGAGGAACACCTCCCCGGTCAGTTGGTCGAGGAAATCGGAGCGCCGCAGGCGGTCCATGACCGGGCCTTTCACCTCGCTCAGATGAAAGGCGATGCCGGCATCGGCGAGGCGGCGGTTGATCGCCTCGAGACTGGCGAGCGCGCTGGCGTCGATCTCGTTGACCGCCGGGCACATGAGCACAACGTGCCGGACCTGCGGCCGTTCCGCCACCAGCTGCGCGATCCGGTCCTCCAGATAACGGCTGTTGGCGAAATAGAGGCTCTCGTCGACACGGATCGAGAGGATGTGCGGCTCCGTCAGCACCGCATGGCGCGCGACATTGCGGAAATGCTCCGTGCCCGGAACCTGGCCGACAATGGCCATGTGGGGCCTGCTCGAGCGGTAGAGAAACAGGAAGAGGGACAGACCGACACCCGCCACGATGCCGGGCTCCACGCCCAAGGACAATGTGACCACGATGGTTGCCGCCATGGCAGCAAAATCGGCTCGTGAATAGGCGAACACATGGCGAATGGCCCGCAGGTCCACAAGCGAAAGCACGGCGACGATGATGGTCGCGGCAAGCGTGGCCTGCGGAAGAGCCGCGAGGAAAGGCGTCAGAAAGAGGGTCGCAACGGCGATGCCGGCCGCCGTGAACACGCCCGCAGCCGGCGTCTCGGCCCCAGCGTCGAAATTGACGACCGAGCGGGCGAAGCCCCCCGTCACGGGATAGCCTGCCGACAGGCCGGCCGCGATATTGGCGGCTCCGAGCCCGATCAGTTCCTGGTCAGGCTCGATGCGCTGGCGCCGCTTGGCGGCGAGAGTCTGCGCGACGGAGACGGATTCGACGAAGCCGATGATGCCGATCAGGAAGGCCGGCCCGGCGAGTTGCCCCAGAAGATGGGGCGAGATGTCCGGGACGGCGAACGCCGGCAGCCCCGGCGGGATGGCGCCCACCAGCGCAACACCGTGCGCGGCAAGGTCGAAGCCCTTCGCCAGGAGAATCGTCACGGCGACAGCGAGGATCGGCGCGGCCTTGGTGAGAAGATCGGCTGCGCGCCGCCCGAGGCCGAGCCCTATGAGAAGCGGCTTCAACCGCGTGCGGGCGAAGAGCAGGAAGGCAAGGACGCCGAGCCCGATGGCGGCGGTGTGGGGATTGACGCCGGAGGCGGCGCCCGCGAGCGTCGCGACGATCGCCGGCAGCGTGTCGCCGCCGCCCGCGATGCCGAGAATGTGCTTGATCTGGCTCGCCGCGATCAGGATGCCGGATGCGGTGATGAAACCGGAGATCACAGGATGGCTCAGGAAATTGGCAAGGAAACCGAGCCGCAGGAGGCCCATCAGCATCAGCATCGCGCCGGAGAGCAGTGCCAGCGCGGCGGCGGCCGCCAGATAGCCGGCGGTCCCCTGCGCCACGATCTCCCCGACCGCTGCGGCGGTCATGAGCGAGACGACAGCCACGGGCCCGACGGCAAGCGTGCGGCTGGTGCCGAACAGCGCATAGGCGACGAGTGGCAGGATCGACGCATAGAGGCCGACTTCCGGCGGCAGGCCGGCGAGCATCGCATAGGCCAGCGACTGCGGGATGAGCATGATCGTGACGATCAGCGCCGCCACGAGGTCGCTCACGAGGCTTGCGCGGTCATAGGCCCTGCCCCACGTCAAGATCGGCAGGTAGCGTTCAAGCCGAGCTACAGCGCTGCGCATGGTAGCCTCGCTCCACCAGTCGTCAGGCAGTACGCGACCGGGCCCGCCCGGCCAGGCCACCGCGGAGGAAGCGCGCCAGCGCGATACCGGCCAGCATCGAAGTGACGAAGATGAGCGCGCGCGGCTGTCCGAGCCCGAGCGCCGGCACGGCACCGCCCGGACAGAAGCCGGTGATACCCCAACCTATGCCGAACACGGCCGCGCCCGAAACGAGCGGCAAGTCGATCCGCCGTGCCGTCGGCAGATGGAAGGTCTCGTCGAGGAGGGGTTTTGGGCGCTGCAGCACGACGCGATAGCCGATCGCGGTGACGATGAGGGCGCCGCCCATCACGAAGGCGAGCGACGGATCCCACGATCCGGCAAGATCGAAGAAATTGAGCACCTTGGCCGGGTTGATCATGCCGGACACGGCGATGCCGGCGCCGAAGACGAGACCGGCGAGAAGGGCAAGGGCGATACGCGCCATCACAGGCCTCCCAGAACGTGGCGGACGAAGAAGACCGTGGCGGCGGTCGCGGCCATGAAGGTCACCGTCGCCGCCATCGATCGCGGCGAAAGCCGGGCAAGCCCGCAGACGCCGTGGCCGGAGGTGCAGCCCGAGGCAAAATGGACCCCGAAGCCCACGAGAAGCCCACCCGCGACGAGCCAGAGAGCGGGCATGCTGCTCTCGAAAGCGATGGCAGACCGGCCTGCCAGAGCGACGATCAGAGCCGGGGCGCCGATCGCTCCGACGATGAAGGCCGCGCGCCAGGCCCAGTCGGCCGCGAGCGGCGGCAGGAGGCCGGTGAGGATGCCCGTCATGCCCGCAATGCGGCCATGGACGGCCATGAGGAGAACGGCCGCAAGGCCGATCATCGTGCCCCCGAGGAAGGAGGCGACGGGTGTGAACTCTGTCATGGGTCGATCTCGTATGAGGCCGGCAAACGCCGGTGGGGCGCACCGGTCTCGCAGAACAGCCGGTGCATGGTCTCGATGAAGGCCTGGATGCGTGGATCCGCGAGCCGGTAGAAGACGTGCTTGCCCTCCTTGCGGCCGGCGATGAGGCCGGCCTCGCGCAGTTCCGCGATCTGCTGCGACAGACCCGGCTGGCGGATGCCGAGCGTCTCTTCGAGCTCGCGCACGGAGCGCTCGCCCTCGACGAGCGCGCAGCAGACCAGCAGGCGGTCCGGGTTCGACATCTTCTTCAGGAAGGCGGACGCATCGCCCACCTTCTCCTTCATGCCGGACAACTCGCCGAAGGACCTTTCCGTCACGGATGTCACTCCCATGCCGCGCCCTCAAGGAGGTCGAGCGGGATCTTGAGATAGCGCCGCCCGTTGCCTTCCGGCTCCGGCAGGCGCCCGCCATTGGTGTTGATCTGCAGCGACTGCAGGATCAGCTTGGGCATGGGCAGGGTCCTGTCGCGCGCTTCACGGGCGGCGACGAAGGCCTCCTCGGTCCTGAACTCCGAGATATGGATGTTCTTCGCCTTCTGCTCGGCGACGGTCGATTCCCAGCGCGGCTCGCGGCCACCCGGCTGGTAGTCGTGGCCGGTAAAGATGCGGGTCTCGTCCGGCAGCGCCAGGATGTCCTGGATCGAGCGCCACAGCACCCTGGCGCTGCCGCCGGGAAAATCCGCGCGCGCGGTTCCGCTGTCCGGCATGAACAGCGTGTCGTGCACGAAGGCCGCATCGCCGATGACATAGGTGATCGAGGCGAGCGTATGGCCGGGCGAGAACATCACCCGCGCGTCGATGTTGCCCACCTTGAAGGTGTCGCCGTCGGCGAAGAGCCGGTCCCACTGCGAGCCGTCGGCCGGAAAATCCGGCCAGTTGTAGAAGCCCTTCCAGAGCTTCTGGACCTCCGTGACCTTCTCGCCAATGGCTGTCGGGGCGCCCGTCTTCTCCTTCAGATAGGCCGCCGCCGAGAAATGGTCGGCATGGGGGTGTGTATCGAGAATCCACTCGACCTCGTAGCCCTTCGCCCTGATGAAGGCGAGGATGCGATCGGCGTTCTTCGAGGCCGTCTGCCCCGACTTCTCGTCAAAATCGAAGACGGGATCGACGATCGCGCATTTCCTCGTCTGCGGGTCCGCAACGACATACTGGACCGACCAGGTGCGAGGGTCGAAGAAGCCGGTCACTTCGGGTTTCTGCGCCATAGCTGTTCCTTTCCTGATAAGCGTCTGAGGGCCGGTGTCCGGTGCGCCCCTTGTCGTCAGCCAAGCGACTGCGGCTGAGAGATCGAACCCATGCTCGGCCCCGAACGAGACAAGGTCGCCCTTCGCCATCCGGCCATCGAGTACTTCGCCGATGGCCCATAGCGTGAGGGAGCGCGTCCCCGACCGGCAGAAGGCGAGGACAGGGCCCGGGCTGGCGGCCAAGGCCCGCTGGAAGGCCCTCACCGTTTCCTCGCCGATATTCATGCCGGCAACCGGCAGGTGAATGCTGGCGAGCCCGGCCTGCCGCGCCGCCGTCGCGATCGCTTCGGCCTCCGGCTGGCCGGGAGTCTCGCCGTCCGGTCTGTTGTTGACAATGGCCGCGAAACCGGCCGCGGCGAGCGTTTCGACGTCTCCGGGCCGGAGTTGCTCGCCGACGGCAAGGGCATCGGTGATCCAGACGAGCTTCACCTGCGTTCTCCCCTGATGGGACACGTGTTGACGCCAAGGAGCGTGTAGAGCGGACAGAGCGAGAAGAGACCCGTCAGTAGCGGCACAAGGCCGAGAAGCCCCCACCAGCGCGCATCGCCGTCGACGAAGGCGACGAGCGACAGAAGTGCGAGGCCGACGATGATCCGGACCGCCCGGTCAATGCCTCCGATATTCCTCGTCATGGTCATGCCCTTTCCCGAGAAGGCCATCGCCTTCAGTTGATACTTACATGATAACGATTGCAAATTTTTGCAACTATTTGGTTACAAGAATCTGCAAACATGCGACGGGGTACGGGCTTGGGTTCCCTCGCGACGCTCTGGGCTGAACCCGCCGCGGTCCGTGTCACCCTCCCTTCCGGTCAGGCTTCGGCGCCTACGGCCTCCGGCAAGGCAGGCGTGCAGAAGGACTGGTAGAGAGCGACCAGGATCGCCCGTGCCGGTTCGCTCTCGATCCGATACCAGATCGTCTGCCCCTCCCGCCGGCCAGCGATCAGCCGATCACGGCGCAGGAGCGCCAGATGCTGCGACACGGTGGAGTCCCGGATGCCCAGGAACTCCGCGAGCTGCCCGACCGACTTCTCCCCGTCGACGAGCTGGCACAGGATCAACAGGCGATGACGGTTGGCCAGGGCCTTGAGAAGCTCGCTGGCCTCGTCCGCAGCCCGTTGCATGGTTTGGCTGTCGATATTCATTTGTGCGAACCTACGATAATTCGAAGATACATGTCAAGACGGCATTTGCATCCTTCCCGGCCATGCAGAGGGTAGCATCAGGCCGGATAGGCCGAACGTTGTCCGCCCTCAACGTTCAGCCGCTTTCCTCCCGATGGTTCCGCGAAGGCCGCGCGCGCCGTCGCTCGTCGCCCGGGCCGCCGATCGTCCGCACCAAGAAACGGCAATGGCCGCGTTTGGTGCGGACATTGAAGCGCCCGGCGGAAGGAGCGCTCAGCATGCACTGACTGATCGAACAGTTAAGATGCCGAATGAGCGAGACACTCCGCCTGCGGCTTCGCCGGGGTCTTGATCGGTGATGAAATTGAATATTCACCCGATGGGCAGAAGCGACCGGCCGCCAACCGCTGCCGGGGGTGCCACGGAGCCGGTTCGGATCAGCTTGAAGCCCGGTCGGGGAATCCGACCGAACCATCGAGAAGGGGCCCGGCGGCCTTCCGCTAGCCGGCGTCGGCAGGAACGCCCGGCCCTCCCGCCTCAACTAGCGCCGAACCGGTCGCGGCGAGCGCCGCCTCGATGAGACCGGTGCAATGGACCATTTGCCATGAGGCCCATTGCGCGAACTCCTCGACGAAATCGGGCGCGACACCGGCAAGCCGCCCGCGCCCGTCGGTGTGGAACCAGCCTTCGCGCTGGGCCTCGTTCATCAGGCTGCCGATGTGGGCGGCCGAGACCTGGAAGCGCCGCGCGAGTTGCCGGTAGCTCAGCGAGCCCGCCGCGGGGGACGAGGCAAGGCCATCGAAACGGGCCGCGAACACTGCCGTCAGCAACAGATAGCCGCTGTCGCGCTCTGCGAAATGCAGCACGCGCGGGAAGGGATGGATGAGGGTACCGTGCGCCAGCACATAGGCGGCCGACCGGCGGATCACATCCCCGAGAAGATCGTGATTGTCCGCAAGCAGCGCAGCGCGCGCCCCGCCCCGGCCCGCAAGGGCGTCCGACGCAGCGATGAACAGCCGCGCCGAGCGGCCGATTTCCGCGATCATCGGCGGTGCTGGCCGCAGGTGCTTCACGCGGCGATCGTTCGGCGATGGCTCGGTGAGGATGAGGCGGCCGGACTTGAGGGCGGCCACGAACCCGGCCGTCTGTCGCTCACTGGCGCCCGAAACCTTTTGCAGGGCCGTGAGTGTCGGCGCGGGCCCCGTGCCCCGGACCCATGCGTAGTAGTTGTGGATCAGCATGTAGCAGACCAGATAGCGGCCGATCTGGTCGAAGAGCTTGTAGACCGGCCAGTCGATCCGCGCCGGACTGCTCATCCCCCGGCAATAGGCGGCGAGCGCCGCGCGAAAGCCGGGATGCCGGCGCAGGTGCGCCGCAGCGTCCTCCAGCGCCGCAAGCTCTGCAGCATTGGCGAGCGCCTCCCCCGATCCCCGTTCGTCCTGCAATGCAGCACTCGCCACCAACGCGCACCCCCGCCACCTACGGCAGCTATGCTTAAATTTTCCTGAAATATTTCATAAATATATCAACGATGAACCTAATATTAGTTGCGATCCTGCCACTACATGCAAAGTTTGGGCATTTCAAGCCCGCGCTCAATGTATAACAATCCGGCCATTGCCGGGTGCGATGCAGCGTCGATGCGGAGCCATGCGTGAGCGGGCCCGCAGGGCGGCGTGTCATGGCGGTCGCCCGGTACAGGATCTCGGATGAGAAAGGGGGGCAGAACATGTGCAATGATCCACGATGCGGGCACCGCTCGCACCTGTCGCGGCGGGGGCTTTTGGCCGCCGGCACCGCGGCCTGGCTTGGCATGCAACTCGGCCCGGCCGTGGCCCAGACGGGCGCGCCGCCCAATGCCATCGGGCCGGACGAGGCGCTGAAGCGGCTCGTCGATGGCAATGCCCGCTATGCGGCGAACACCGCCGCGAACAAGGACTTCTCCGCCGGCCGGGCGGCGCGCGCCGAGAGCCAGCACCCCTTCGCCGCCGTCGTGAGCTGCGCCGATTCCCGTGTCGCGCCCGAGCTTGCCTTCGACCAGGGACCGGGCGAGCTCTTCGTCGTCCGCGTCGCCGGCAATTTCGTCAACACCGACGGGCTCGCCAGCCTGGAATACGGGGTCAAGTTCCTCGGCATTCCGCTCATCATGGTTCTCGGCCACACCAATTGCGGCGCCGTCGACGCCACCATCAAGGTACTGAAGGACAATGCCGAGCTACCCGGCCACCTGCCGGAGCTCGTCAACTCCATCAAGCCGGCGGTGGAGGCGGCCAAGAAGGCAGGCTCCGACGACCTGCTGGACCGCGCCATCATCGAGAACGTGCGCCACAACGTGGCCGAGTTGACGAAGGCCGGGCCGATCGTGTCGCGCTTCGTCAGCGAGGGCAAGGCCAAGGTCGTCGGTGGCGTCTACAATCTGGCGACCGGCAAAGTCACGCTCGTCTGAGCCGTCCGCCTGCGGAGCCCACAGGAACAACCGTGGCGTTCGGCTCACCCGGGGTCGGCACCCGGCTGATCCATCCCCTCATGGTGGCGCCGGTATGCCGGCGCCGTCCGCACATCCCCTCAGCGCAGCATCGTGCCGAGGCATTTGCGCTTGAGGAACGGCCACAGGATGATGCGGAAAGCCTCGTTGCGCACGGGCGCAAGCGCGAAGCTCTCGACAAGATGCCAGACTGCCGGGAGGTAGCGGCCGCGCGAGGTCTCGTTCGACGAGCGCGCGAAGGCGATGGCTGCTCGAAACGACCGGCCGAGAGCACCCGGCCGCTGCGAAAGACGCTCGAGGTGGTCGTCCACCATCAGGTCGAGGCCCTTGTCGACGAGGGCGGCATTGGCCGCGGAGTCACGCCAGACATCGGCCAGATGGTCGTTGAGGAAGCCGAGCACGACGTCCGGATGATCGGCAAGGCGCAGGAACAGGTCCCAATCCTCGTAGCGCGGATAGCGCAGGTCGTAGCCGCCGATGGCCGCCATGAGGTCACGCCGCGCGATCAGCGTCGAGCCCGGGCAGGTGAAACATCCCCAGACGTAATGGCCGATGCCCATGCGCGGCGGATAGGGCCGGTACGCGGGCTCCACCTGCCCGTCGGGCCAGATGAGATCGCAATTGGTGCAGCAGACGTTGATGCCGTGAACGGCCATGAACGCAAGCTGGCGCGCGAGCTTGTCCGGCCGCCAGGCATCGTCGCTGTCGAGAAACGCCACCCACGTGCCCTGCGCCGCGGCGATCCCCGTGTTGCGTGCCGCGGAGGCCCCGGCGTTCGTCTCGTGCCGGATGACGCGGATCCGCCCGGCATGAGGTGCGAGCACCGCCGCCGTATCATCGCGCGAGGCATCGTCCACCACGATGATCTCCCCCGGCGCGAGCGACTGCGCGAAGACGCTTTCGAGCGCCCGCATGATGCAATGCGCCCGGTTGTAGGTGGGGATGACGACGCTGATCTCGGAGGGATGCATCGGTTTGAAAGGTTCCATCGGCCTTGCGAGGCTACTAAGCCAGCCCTGTCCCGATGCCAAGGCAAGGCTAACGGCCGCCCCCGGAAATAGCGCTTGCCCCGGCGCGCCGCAATTTTCCATGCAGAAGCTGCAGGACGATGGTCGGATGCTGCACGAGCGCCCGCGCGAGCAGCCCGAGCGCACCCCCCCGCCGCCGCTGCGCCCACAAACCGCGCGCAGCACGCATCAGGAAATGCGCCAGACACGGATCCTGCCGTGCTTCGACAGGCAATTCGGCATAGTCGCGCAGAGCCTGCTCGATCGTCGGGAGGTCGGCAAGGGAGAGCATGTTGTGCTTGCGGACGAACATCTCGGCATCGACGTCGCCTCTGAGCGCGAGCGGAAACAGCCTGATGGTGGTCTCGTCGATCGCGGCGATGTCGTCGGTGGGATCCACCAGCCCGGCGGCACGCGCGCGATGCGCAAGGCGAGCAACCAATGCCGTCAACATTTGCTGCTGGCTGTGCCGGAATGACACTTTCTCGGCATGCTGCCGGTAATGCAGCACGGGGACGGCGACATTCTCGAGGGCGTAGCCGGCATCATGCACCCGCAGCCACAGGTCATAGTCTTCAGCGTGCTTGTACTGCGGGCGATAGCCGCCCAGGCTGCTTACGACATCGCGCCGCATGACGACCGCTGGATGGGCCAGAGGGGAATCGAACTCAAGAAGGCGTAAGAGTTCGGCGCCGCCCGTGGGATAATCCCCTCGGCGGATCGGCGTTCCGGCGTCGTCGATGAGAACGATGAAGCCGCCGACCACCGCAAGATCCGGCCGGTTTTCGAAGCGGGAAACCTGAAGTTCGAAACGCCGCGGCAGGGAAATGTCGTCGGCGTCCATGCGGGCGATCAGCGGCGCACGAGCCAAGGCAATCCCGCGGTTGAGCGTGTCGACCAATCCCCGATTGTCCTGATGGAAGACACGGATACGCGCATCGTGTGCTGCATACCCGTCGATGATCGCGCCGCTGCCGTCGCGCGAGCCATCGTTGACGATGATGAACTCGAAATCCGCGAAGGTCTGGGCGAGAATGCTCTCGATAGCTTTGGCCAGGTAACGCTCGCCGTTATAGACCGGCAGAAGGACACTGAGAGCCGGCGCGGTCATTTCAGGATGATCCAGCCTTCGGGGTAGAGATCCATCACATTGGTCGTCGCCAGCTTCTCGCGTGTGAACCACTGCGCCGGCGCAATGACGACCTTCTCCGGCGACGCATTGAGCCAGGCCCCCCACCAGGAATAGGAGCTGTTCGCGATGATGTGGTGACGGCAGCGGGCCATGAGGAACATGTCCTCCCAGCTGCGCTCCGGGTCCGTACGCACGACATGGGCGCGCGGCAGATCGGCGAAGGCCTGCTGCACGAAATCTGGCTCGTCGGAAAACAGGAAGAAATCGATATCCCCGCCGATGATGCGGCGAATGACGGCAACGGCACGGCCATAATAGCCCTCACCCAGCGCGGCGTGCACAGCCGCGGCATCGGGGTTCGTCACATAGTCTCCGCGCCGCACGTGCAGGGACACGCTGCAGCGCGACGCCGCGATGCGCTGCGACCACTCCCGTGCGGCGGAGCCGAATGGCTCGATCGGCTGGAAGTGCCGGCGCAGCACATCCTGACAACCGGCAAAATAGAGGGGACTCTGGAAATAGCCTTCGAGCCTGATCTCGTCACCCACGAGCGCGAAGAACGCCTCGTCGAAATGGAAATGGGGTTCGACATAAAGGCCATTCGCCTTCACGCCTCCACCCGTCAGGCGCCGGACGACCCTTGCCGGCAGGGACCGGCCGGCCGGTCGGCGCAACGGCTGCTCCGCAGAGATATCCTGCGGCACCTGCAACCTGTCGAGCTGATAGGGCCAGGTCGCGTAGGCAGAGAAAGCGGAGAGGTCGAGCGTAACCCGCGCCTCCCGCCGCACCGCGAGACCCAGCGCAGCCGCATATTGAAACATCTGGTTGCCGAGACCGCCGACAAGGCGGATCGTGATGATCGGACTACTCAAAAAAACGTCTCCGGTCGTTCAGCAGATGCCTGCGCAGGCGCCAGACCCCGTACCGCCCCAGTATCCCCCCAAGCGCAAGCCACAGATCGCCGCGGCTCTTGAACAGGGAGCGGGCGAGAGGACTATAATGGCTCTCAAGCGCCCGATAGAACGCATCGATCCGCTGCGGTTCCAGGATGCTTGGCAACAGCAGCAACAAGGCCCGCCTGCGCAAATTCGAGCGGAAGGCAGGGCTCGAAGCGACGACATCGTCCCATTTGCCGAAAATGATCAGATGCTGGAGGAAAAAATCGAGCGCTCTGCGCTTGGCATTCTGTCGCTGGATACTGTTCCCGTGAATCCGTATCTGGACCACAGGCTCTTCAGTAAAGTCGAAATCTGCGACAGACGCCAGACGGATCCACATATCCCAGTCGGCGCCGTGGAACAGGCGCTCATCAAAGCGCCCCACCCGATCGAGCACGTCGCGTCTCACGACAACCGACGAAGCCGATCCCGAGACGACATAATTCTCCAGCAGCACCTGGTGAAAGATGTTGCCACGCCTCTTCGGTGGCACGACCAGAGCGTCTTTGAGAAGATCGCCGTTCTCGTCAATGTGCACATAGGCGCTGTGTACGACGCCGACACGATCGTCAGCCTCCGCAAAGACTCGCATCTGCGCCTCGAGTTTGCGCGGCAGCCAGATGTCGTCAGCGTCCAGGAAAGCGATGTAGGGGGCATTCGACGCGTCGATGCCGCCGTTGCGGGCCGACGACTCGCCCCCATGCGGCAGCCGCAGATGCTCGACAGTGTCGAACTCCCGGGCGAGCCGTTCGGCGATGGCCGGAGTGGCGTCGGTCGAACCGTCATCCGCTATGATGATCCGCGCCGCCGGCAGTGATTGTCCGGCCGCCGAGCGAACGGCCGCCTCGAGATACTTCGCCCCATTGTAAACCGGGATGACCACATCGACGTCGCGACTTCCGGCGGCACCAGCCATGACCGTTATATCCAACCTTCCGTAAAGCCCGCCCGAGGGCGATCAGACCTAAGAGATACCGGGTTCTTTTCCCGTCCCGCCCGGACGCAACAGCTTCGAGACCCCAGTCTGCCACGCGGCATGCCTGGCCAGAGCCATACAAAATTCCTTGGCGAAATCCGCCCACCCACTGAAGAGCGGTCCCTGGGCACCGATTCTCGATTCCCGGACCACACGCATGAAGGCAGCAATTTCTCGAGGGTACTGCCAGGCTTGGACAGCCAGAAGTGCCGCGCGACGGCGCAACGTTCGAGGGAGTTGCGGTAGAAGCGCGACCTCCGCCGGCCATTTCGAATAGATCATCAGATGCTGCGCAAGAAACCCCAGCTGCCGACGTCGAAACAGCCTGTTCTGTGCACTCCTGCCGTGGACCCGCACATGCACCAGTTCCTCCGCCACATAATCAAAGGTGCCGACAGCGGCAAGCCGCAGCCAGAGGTCCCAATCTTCCCCATAATAAAGACGCTCGTCGAACCGACCCACGAGGTCCAGACTGCTCCGCCGGATCAGAACCGCCGAGGCTGATCCTGACACCGCGTTGTCTCCGGCCAGCAATTCGCGGAATATTCCGCCCCGTAAGCTCGGTGGTGTAATCGCTATTCCGGATATACGTGACCCCGCAGCGTCAATGCAGTCATAGGCACAATAGACAAGTGCCAGATCGACATTTGATGATGCGAATACCGCTGCCTGCCTGGCCAGCTTCTCTGCTGCCCAGAGGTCGTCCGCATCCAGGAAAGCAATGAACGGGGAGGACGATTCCCCTATGCCAGCGTTCCTTGCCGCCGACACGCCCCCATGCGGCAGCCTCAGATACGTGATGAATGCCAATTCCGATGCGAGCTTTCTGGCGATGGACGGCGTCTCATCCTGCGATCCGTCATCGGCAATGATAATTCTGGCCGGCCTCAACGTCTGAGCGGCAGCAGAACGAACGGCCTGTTCAAGATAGGATGCGCCATTGAACACCGGAATGATGACATCTATCTCCGGGCCGGCCTGCGGTCTGCCGCTCAATCACTCCTCCTCGTCCAACCTTCCCACACAAAAGGATATCGCCACGCAAGCCGATGCGTCCTGCGCAGCTCTCTTGCAAGAGAACGGTAGCGGCGACGGGCATTGGGTACATTCAGATGAAACTGGATCTGCAGGTCTTTGATACGCTTGATATGCCCCGTCGCTACAAGTCGCTCCAGCAGGGCATACTCGCCTCCCTCGATATTCAGCTTCGCCAGATCGAACTCTCTTGTCGGGCTCTCATCGAGATAACGTGCAGCATCAATCAACCTTACGTCGACCAGGGCTCCCGGCTCGCATACGAATGCGCCGGACGCGTCGTCATCGATACTGAACTTTGCTTCGCCGTCGCGCTCGGCCAGCGCAGCTTCTATCACGTTCACCCGGGGGTCGCCTGAAAAGCGCGACCGGATGATGTCCGCAAACTGCGGGATGGGCTCGAAAACAGTAACGTTGGCCCCGAAGTCTCCGATCAGCCGGGCCGCGAAGTCACCTCTGAACCCACCAACGTCGAGAACATGGCTGGTGGCGTTCAGCTTATACGCATAGCGGATCCGTTCTTCTGGTTCGTCCCTCAGCCAAGCCTGATGCGATCGATAATGAATGTCGCGCATCTTGCGCGCGAAATCTTTCGAACGCGCCCAGCTCGATTTCCAGCCATCGCGAGCGCCTTTGACTGCTCTATGGAGCGCAGGGGCTCGCTTCAGAAGCTGGACCAGCCGGCGGCGCGCCCGCATCTTCGCGGGCTGGAAATGTTCTTCCGGAAGAACGGAAATCGGCACACCCGCTGTCAACGGCTCCTGAGCCACGTCCCTCGCCACCCGCGCCAGCAAAGCGAACAGATTGTGCTCGTAGAGGACGCGCCGGCGCGCCTCCTCGAGCAACGGCTGCGTCCGCTCAACTTCGTCAGACTGGATGACACGCTTGATCGTTTCGATAGCCCTGGCTGGATCGTAGATGTCGATCGCCGTGAAGCTCCCATCGGGAAAATATTCCCCGACGTTCCGGCAACCATGGTAGATCGGATAGGTCAGCGTCAGGAACGGATCGGCAAGCTTCTCCGTCCAGTAATCGTCGATGGCGCAATTCTCCAGCGCGATATGATAGCGGTACGGTGCGAGCACCTGCAGCTTGTCGCCAAAGTCGTTGATGCCCCTTCCGAATACGTCCACCTGATCGCCGAAATGCTCCTTCAGTTCGTCAACGAAGCGCAGGCGGGCGCGATGTTCCTCGGTGAAGGCCTTGTTCGATGAGACGACGGAAACGAGCTTGGTCTTATCCGGGCGGAACGTCTCGAAGTCCCGGAGCGTCAGCGGCTCGGCGAGCAATGATCCATCGGCGCTCCAAGCCCCGACATGCCAGAGCAGACCGACCTGGGTGAAGCGGCGGCCGCCATGGGCGGTGTCGCGATCCGTCGTCAGCACCGTGCCGAACTGGTCGAGGAAGGCGGCATTGTAGCGCTTCACGTTCTGCGGCTCGGAGGCCACAAAGATGAGGCGGCTGCGATCGAGGGGCACCGCGATGGCCTGCGGCAGTGCGTCGAAGACGAAGCAGCAATCGCAGCCGGCAAGATCGCCGCCGAAGACGAACTGCACGCCATCCCAAACGAGATCCTCCGCCGGGAACTGACGCCACCACGCCCATTCAGGAGCCGAGGAAACAAAACCAGCCTTGATCACATACGCCCCCTGACAGCCCGGATGGCGGAACGCCCGGTCCGGAAAACGTATCGTACGCCGCGGAACAATGGCGGAGGCAGTGTCTGGCGCAACGTTTCCGCCGTCTTCGCCGGCAGTTGCGGCAGCCAGGCGCGCAGTTCACCGTAAGACGCCCGTACCGACCTGCGCACGCGGTCCCTCACGGGTTCCCGCGGTCGCGCCTCCATGATCAAACGGCAATCACGCAGGTCTTTCTTGGCGCCGCGGAAGCTCTTGAACAGGAGCACGGTCTCAAGGGAGAGGTACTTAACGCCCTTGTAACTGAAATGGTACGCAGGATTGAAGACGAGCTCATCGACCGGGCTCTGGAATTCGCGATACTCATCGTTGTGGCAGGCAAGCTCGCCGCCGCTAAGAAGCGGAAAGCTCTGTTGAGGAACGATATAGTCGACATCATTGCAGTCCCGCAGCCCGAAAGCCGCCAATACTGCCCCGGAATCGATGCAGTAGGCCGCCGGATTGGCCGCAGCGCCCAGAGCGCCTTCGTATTCCGCCAGGAGCTTCCGGAATCGCTTCGGCTGGAATGTCGGCCGCAGGTTCAGGAACTTCACGCCGTTGGGATTGAGGACGAGGTCCCCGATCCAGCGCGTCTCCCGATGCGTATCGTTCATGTGTACGTAGTGCAGTCCGGGAAACGCCTGTCGCACATGTTCCTTCGTGGGGCGTGACCCTTCGCCCGGCGGCGTCTTGACGAAGACGACCTTGGCATCCCCCCCGTTGGGAAAGCGCAACCGCACGAACCGATCGAGCAAATCCACATTCCACCAGGGCTCGTGCCCGTACAGCAGTTCGATGAGGTTCCGGCGCCCCTGCTCGGTCAAGGAAACGTCCTTGGCATGGATAATGTGCGCCTTCTCCGCGAGCAGGCTCAGGGCCGCATTGACCTCCGCCCAGGGGGCGGGAAAGAAAACCGCCGCATAGCAATCCTCGTCGAGCGTCAGGTACTCAATGACGAGTTGCTCGACGACCGCCGCGCTCATGCCGATGCGCAACAGGGCTGCCGCATCCTGTTTCTGCAGCGGACCCTCGAGTCGGACCGCGTCGACAGGTTGCTTGAAATAGAGCGCCGTCGCCAGCCGGTGGGCGCCGTCGACAACCGTATTGCCCGTATAGGGCACAAGACCCCGCGCCTGGTCGTAGCCGTTCAGCGACACATCGTCGATGAGCGCCGTAAAATGCCGAAGATAGTCGGTAAAACTGCTCTTCCGGCCATCACCGTCCCGGAACTCGGCGTTCCAGCTCTCCAGCAGATGGCGATAGACACTCGTGCCCCAGCCGACGGCCCAGCCCTGTTCGCGCTGGCGCACGAAAACGTACCGGGCCATGAGATCCAGCCTATCCGGAGAAACCAGCGCGAGAGGATCGCAACGCTCGATGCGCGCCTCTGCCGGCACGCGGTAATAGTTGAAGACATTTGCGTCGATGCGTGTCCTGATCGGATCTCGCGCTGCGCGACTCATACTTTCCTCCCCGCCGCAGATACGCCGATCGGCGAAGGGGCCATCCGAAACCCCCGACAAATGGATGCACACTTTAGGAACATGATAAAGAACGTTAATCCGATTCCGGTATGGATCCTGCACGCCACGTGAGGACAGGCGCAACCGAGCCGGGCCGACGAGAACGCCAGTAGGGCGAAGGGCTTAATCCTCCCGCGATCTGCAGCTGAACGTGGACCGAAGTACTTCCAGGTTCCGAGAACCATCCCTGACCATGCAGGGACGCAAAGAAGTCGATCCGATACTTTCCTTCGTTGAGCAGATGGGGGGGGATTTGCGCGTAGAGCTTGTTTCGTCCCAGGCTCAGGCCGGGCCATTCAGGTTCCGCCCGGTCCGTCGTCACCGACCAAAAGACCTGCTGGCCCTGCTCGTCGATGACAGCGAAGCCGAAGTTCAGCAAGGGGCTCAAACGGTGGATATCCACCTCGATCTCGACCGTGGCGGGTCGATCGTTCGGCGTCGGCTGATTGAGGGTGCTGCCCTCCACGTCGACTACGCGGAAAGAGCGCAGGCTGAAATATTCGCTATCGAGAGCACCATCCTCCGCCGTGATATAGGCGCCTTTCAGGGCACCGCCGCTGCCGAGCAGATAGCGCCCGCAAACCTCGTGCACCGCGCGCGTGTCTTCGCGAATGCTGCCACGCTCCAGCCACAGGACGCGCGAGCAAAGCTGCATCACCGCATTCATGTTGTGCGACACGAAAAGCACGGTGCGGCCGGAATTCGCCACGTCCTTCATCTTGCCGAGGCACTTCTTCTGGAAATCGGCATCGCCGACCGCCAGCACCTCGTCGACGACCATGATCTCGGGTTCGAGATGCGCAGCCACGGAAAAGGCGAGGCGCATCTTCATCCCGCTCGAATAGCGCTTGATCGGGATGTCGAGGAAATCGCCGACGCCCGAGAATTCCACGATCTCGTCGAAGCGGGCGCGAATCTCGTGCTTGCGCAGGCCGAGGATGGCGCCGTTGAAATAGATGTTCTCCCGCCCCGACAACTCGGGATGGAAGCCCGTGCCGACCTCGAGGAGCGAGCCCACCCGCCCGCGGATGCGGGCCATGCCTTCGCTCGGCGCCGTAATCCGCGACAGCACCTTCAGCAAGGTGCTTTTTCCCGCTCCGTTACGGCCGACGATGCCCACGACCTCGCCCTCGGCGACGTCGAAACTGACGTTGCGCAGCGCCCAGAAGGACCGTGCGGCCTCCTTCTGCGCCGATGCCGGCGCCCGTGAGAACAGCCTGCGGGCGGCATCGGCCAGGCTTTCGCGCAACGTGGCATAGGCCGGCGCGCCGGTGCCGCTCAGCGCATATTGCTTGCCGAGGTTGTCGACGGTGATGATGGCGGACATTGCTCAGATCCTGTCGACGATGGCCGGCTCGAGCTTGCGGAACGTGGCGATCCCGAGCGCCGTAAGGCCGATGACCCATGCGGCAAGGACCGCATAGTTGAAGAGGCCGGGCCATGGCGCGGCAATGATGATGGCGCGCATCATGTCGATGAGCGTCGCCACCGGGTTGAGCGCATAGAGCCACTGATATTGCGGCGGCACGAAGGTGACCGGATAGATCACCGGCGTCAGATACATGGCGATCTGAACGAAGAACGGCAGCGCGATGCCGACATCGCGATAGATCGCGTTGAGCGGCGAGAGCACGAGCCCGATGCCATAGCCGAGGAGCCCCGCACCAAGAAGGATGAGCGGCAAAAGGACAATCAGCGGCGACGGCACCATGCCATAGGCGAGCATCATCGCGACGAGCACGACGAGCGCGATGAGGAACTCGACCGCCGCCGACAGGGTCGGCACGAGCGGCAGGAGCAGGCGCGGGAAGAAGACCTTGGTGATGATGGCCTCGTTCTTCACCAGCGAGCCCGACGCCTCGACGACGACGCGGCTGAAGTACTGCCACATCAGGAGGCCGGAGAAGACGAAGATCGGATAGGGAATCCCGTCCGTCGGGATGCGGGCCAGATAGCTGAACACGAAGGTGAAGATCGCCGTCGTCAGCACGGGCTGCAGCAGGGCCCAGGCGATGCCGATCAGCGACTGCTTGTAGCGGATCTGGATCTCGCGCAGTGCCAGCGTCCAGGCGATATCACGGTTCGTCCACACGTCCGCGATATCGTGCATCAGGTGGTGATCAGCGCGTGCGCGGATCACCACTTCTGTCTGCTGCGGCGACGCGGGCGTATCCATGGGAGCAATTGTCATTCCAACCTTTCCATCCGCGCCGTCTCACGCGGAGACGGGCGCGCGAGACGAAACCGCATCCTCGATGGCGGCACGCAGGACCTTGAGCTCCTCCTCGAGCGGATAGTGGTGGTTGCCGATGAAGAAACCTGCCTCGTCAACGCGTTCGGCGTTCGGCAGGTTGTCGCTGATCGTATAGTCGAACCAGCGCAGCACCTCGTTCTTGGCGAAGTTGCCGGCGACGATCGGCCGTACGTCGATCCCGGCGCGCGTGAAGGCCGCGATAAGATCGGCCCGCGAAACCGGTGCATCCGGCTCCACGAGCATACTGAACCCGAACCAGCTGCTTTCGCCGATCTCCCGCTGAGGCCGCAGGAAGGGATAGTCCCGCACGAGTTCGAGGAAGCGTTCCGCATTCCTGCGGCGCTCGGCGACGAGATTGGGCAATTTGCGCAATTGCGCGAGGCCTATGGCGCCGCTCATCTCGAGGGGGCGCAGGTTGTAGCCCGGCAGGATGAAGCGGAACGATTCGGTAAAGGGATCGTCGCTCTTTGGCGTCGAGACATGGTTGAACTTGGGCAGGTTGCGCGTCCAGCCATGCGCCCTGAGGGCGAGAAGGATGTGATAGAGTTCCTCGTCGTCCGTCACCACCATTCCACCTTCCATCGTCGAGATGTGGTGACTGAAGAAGGCGCTGAAGCTGCCCATCACGCCGAAGGTGCCCGTCTGGCGCCCTTCGAATGTCGCGCCCATGGATTCGCAGTTGTCCTCGATGAGGACGATGTCGCGGTCGCCGACGATCCTTGCGATCTCGGCAAAATCGTTCGGATTGCCGAGCAGATTGACGATCATGATCGCCCGGGTCTGCGGCCCCACGGCGCGGGCGAGCTTTCCGAGGTCATAGTTCAGCGTGTCGCGGTCGATATCGACGAAACGCAGCTTCAAGCCATACTGATAAAGTGGATAATAGGTCGTGCTCCAGGAGACGGCGGGCACGATCACCTCGGCGCCCGGCTCCAGCGCGCCCTGCTTGCGATAGCGCAGAGCCGCGACCATGAGCAGCTTGGCCGAAGAGCCGGAATTAACCATCACACAATGGCGGCTGCCGGTGTAATCGGCAAAGGCACGCTCGAATTCGGCGACGCGCGGGCCCATCGTGAACATGCCGGAATCGACGACGGCCTGGATCGCCGCGATCTCCTCGTGGTCCCAGCTTGAATTAGCGAGCGGATAACGCATCAGCAGCTCCCGAGGAGAGATAGAAATCGTATGTGGCCTGCAGGCCTTGGCGCAGGGACGTCTGCGCCTGCCAGCCGAAAGCCTTCTGCCGTGAGATATCGAGCAGCTTGCGCATCATGCCGACGGGTTTCGTCGTGTCATACACGAAGCCGCCCGTGTAGCCGACGATCTCGGCAGCAACCGCGTAATATTCGTTGACACTATGGTCTTCGCCGAGGCCAACATTTAGTACATCCGGCATCTCGGCAAAATGATCCACGGCGAACAGGATGGCATCGGCGAGATCACCGGAATACATGAACTCGCGACGCGCCGTGCCGTCCCCCCAGATCTCGACCTCCGGAAGGCCGTCGCGCTTGGCCACGTGTAGCTTGTGGATCACCGCCGGCACCAGGTGTGACACAGCCGGATCGAACTTGTCGTACCGCCCGTAGAGGTTGCACGGGATCATCGTCTTGTAGAGCAACGAAGGCTCTTCCCGATGCACATAGCTGCACAGCCGGGCGACAGCACATTTGGCCAGCGCATAGCCTTCGTTGGTCGGCTCCAGCGTGCCGCTCAGAACATCCTCCTCCTTCAGCGGATCCGGGCTATTGCGCGGAAACATGCAGGAGCTGCCGAGGTTGAGAAGCCGTGTGACGCCCGCCTCGCGCGCGGCGAGCACGATGTTGCGGCCGATGTCCCAGTTCTCCGTCAGGAAGCGGACAGGCTCTCGGATGTTCGCCTGGATGCCGCCGACGCGCCCCGCCGCGTGCACGACGATGTCGGGACGCACCTCACGCAGGACGCGGAGCGTCGACGCATGATCCGTCAGGTCGAGCTCGGTGCGCCGGGGCGCAACAACCTCGATCCCGCGCTCGCGGCACAGGTCGATGATGTTGCGGCCGACCATGCCGCCTCCGCCCGTCAGGAGAATGGTCGTCATTCGCCGGCGGCTCCATTGCGCACGGCGGTGTTGCTGAGCGCGCGCATCTGTTCCTCGCGACAGGCCTCGGCGAGATCGCTCTCCACCATCTCCTTCACCAGCTCGCGAAAGCTGATACGGTGCTGCCAGCCGAGCTTTTCGCGGGCCTTGGAGGGGTCACCGAGGAGGAGGTCGACTTCGGTCGGGCGGAAATAGCGCGGGTCGATGCGCACGAGGGTCTTGCCGCTCGCTTCGTCGATGCCGACCTCGTCGACGCCCTCGCCGCGCCAGGCGATGGTGCGGCCCACCTCGGCGAAGGCAAGTTCCACGAATTCACGCACCGAGTGGGTCTCGCCGGTGGCAAGCACATAATCGTCGGGCGTGTCCTGCTGCACGATGCGCCACATCCCCTCCACATAGTCGCGGGCATGGCCCCAATCGCGCTTGGCGTCGAGATTGCCGAGGTAGAGCGCTTCCTGCAGGCCGCATTCGATGGCCGCGACGGCGCGGGTGATCTTGCGGGTGACGAAGGTCTCGCCGCGGATCGGGCTCTCGTGGTTGAAGAGAATGCCGTTCGAGGCGTGCATGCCGTAGGCCTCGCGGTAGTTCACCGTGATCCAGTAGGCATAGAGCTTGGCTGCGGCATAGGGGCTGCGCGGGTAGAAGGGCGTCGTCTCGCGCTGCGGCGTCTCCTGCACCTTGCCGTAGAGCTCGGAGGTCGAGGCCTGGTAGAAGCGTGTCTTGCCCTCGAGCTTCAGCAGGCGGATCGCCTCGAGCAGGCGCAAGGTGCCGATGGCGTCGGCATTGGCTGTGTATTCCGGCGTCTCGAAGCTCACCTGGACGTGGCTCTGGGCGGCGAGGTTGTAGATCTCGTCCGGCTGGATCTCCTGCACGATGCGGATGAGATTGGTCGCATCCGTCATGTCGCCGTAGATCATGCGGAAGCGGGGGTCACCCTCGTGCACGTCCTGATAGAGATGGTCGACGCGCGCCGTGTTGAAGGACGAGGAACGGCGCTTCACGCCCCAGACGCGGTAGCCCTTGGCGAGGAGCAGCTCCGCCAGATAGGCGCCGTCCTGGCCGGTCACGCCGGTGATGAGTGCACGTTTAGACAAGTTGCTCATCCTTCCATTGCTGGCGCGCGCTGCGCGCCGGTATCCGGTCCATCCCCGCCGCGGGCAAGGGTCTCGTCAGCCGGCGCCTCAGTGCCGGCTCCGGCGGAGGCGGCGGTCACGGAGACATGCAGCAGCGGCGGGGTCACGATGCGGTTGCTGTCGACCTGCCCGCCGAGACGATCATAGGTCGCCTGCGGCATGCGCGCATCCGTCACCACCACGGCGTCGAAGGCGGGCGCCTCTTTCAGCGCGCGCACCACCGGCACGCCCGCGACGCGGCTGCGGTTGGTCTCGGCATCGAGCACTGCGACGACCTCGATCGCGTTGTCGCGGGCGGCGAGAATGGCGATCTCGGCAAGCTCGCCGGCCCCCGCAAGAACGACGCGGCGCAGGCCGACGACATCGAGGCGGCGGAAGCCGTCCGCATATTGCTCGCGCGCATCGCGGAAAAAGCGCAGGGAAATGTCGAGATAATCCGCTACGAGCCGGCTCTTCTCGGAAAAGCCGCTCGGGGTCAGGTAATATGCATAGCGCTTGTAGGGAGCGGCCCTCGCCTTCACATAGCCCTTGCGGATGGCGCGCTTGAGGAGTGCATTGACGAGGCCGATGGAGACGCCGATGCGCTGCGACAGCGACATCTGCGTCACCACTTCCCCGCTTTCCAGCGAGGCGAGCAACTCGAGGTCGACCTCGGTCGGGAGCTTCTCTGCCATCGGCCCTGCGTCTCGCGCGTTCCGGCGGCACGAATAGTCATTCACGGCGTGAACGTCAAGGCGTGACGTTCACGCCGTGAACGAAGCGCGCACCCCTGTCAGACCCGCTTGTAGATGTCCTCGATGCGGACGATGTCGTCCTCGCCGAGATAGGGGCCGGATTGCACCTCGATGAGGTTGAGCGGCAGCTTGCCGGGGTTCTCGAGCCGATGCACGCAGCCGAGCGGCAGGAAGATCGATTCGTTCTCGCGCAGGAGGATCTGCTCCTCATCGCGGGTGACAAGGGCCGTGCCGTTGACGACGACCCAGTGCTCGGCGCGGTGGAAATGTTTCTGCAGCGACAGCTTGGCGCCGGGATTGACGGTGATGCGCTTGACCTGAAAGCGCTCGCCGTCGTGCACGGACTGGTAGAAACCCCATGGACGATAGACGCGCTGCGTCTGCGTGGCTGCGGCGTGGCCGTCCTTCTTCAGCGCCGCGACGAGTTGCGAAACCTTCTGGTCGCTGTCGCGCCGCGTCACGAGCACGACGTCGGGGGTCGCCACGACGACGAGATCCTCGATCCCGAGAGCCGCGACGAGTCGACCTTCGCCGCGCAGGTAGGAGCCGCGCGTCTCGAGCGCCACCACCTCGCCGACGCAGAGATTGTCGTCCGCATCCCGCGCGCCGATCTCCCACAGGGCCGACCAGCTACCAATATCGCTCCAGCCGAATTCGGACGGCACCACGGCGGCTTTGTCGGTCTTCTCCATCACGGCATAGTCGATGGAGATCGACGGTCCGGCGGCGAAGGGAGCTTCGGCGAGGCGCAGGAAGTCGAGGTCGCGCACGGCGCCCTTCAGTGCCTCCCGCGCCGCGGCGAGCACGGCGGGCGAATGGCGCTCGAGCTCGGCGACGAAGATAGCGGCGGGCAGGAGGAAGATGCCGCTGTTCCAGAAATAGTCGCCCGCGGCGACATAGCCCTCGGCCGTCGGCCGGTCGGGCTTCTCGACGAAGGTGGCGACGGCGTTGATGCCAGGGGTCCCCGGCAGCGGATCACCGCGGCGGATGTAACCGTAGCCGGTGGCGGGCTTGTCCGGGCGCATGCCGAAGAGAACAAGGCGACCGGCCACGGCTGCACCCGCACCCGTGGCCACCGCGGCGCGGAAGGCGGCCGCGTTCTGCACGACATGGTCGGCCGGCATGATGAGGATCAGCGCATCGGGATCGCTCTCGGCCGCCATCAGCGCTGCGACCGCCGCCGCCGGCGCCGTGTTGCGGCCGACCGGCTCGAGCACGATGGTAACGCCCCCGATGCCCGCCTGTCGCGCCTGTTCGGCGATGACAAAGCGATGCTCCGCATTGGCGATGACGACGGGTGGGGCAAAGCCCGGCTCGCCGGCAACGCGCGCCAGCGTCTGCTGCAGCAGGCTCTCCTCGCCGGCGAGCGCCAGCAGCTGCTTGGGAAAGGACTCGCGAGACAGCGGCCACAGGCGGGTGCCGGTGCCTCCGGACAGAACGACCGGGACAATCCGCGGATGCTTCGCCATGTGGGCCCTCCCGTCAGCCGACGAGAGGCGCCGGCGCCACGCGCCCTTCCCCGTCGAGTGTCGTCGTGCGAGTCGCGCTCGATGCCGCTTCCTACCGCAAAGCGACTATCATGGAAATGCCGGTCTGACCGCTCGGGACCGAGCTCGGGCGGCCTGCGCGTCGCAGTCTGTGCGCGGGGACAAAGGGATCTCTGCTGGCTCCTCACCGTTGGCGTGGCACCGCATCAGCAAGATCGCCGCCCATTCCACACGGGATCGTGGCCCGCCCTCATCGGCTCAGGCGCTCGCGCCTTGCCCCTGTGCGCAGCACCGCCGAGCCGAATGAGCGCCGCATCCATCGAAAGCGGCATCAAGGCTCGGCCGTGTTGCCGGGCGGCTCCGGCGCCGCTTGGTCACCGAACTGTGGCAATCCCGGCGGCTGCGCACTGGCCGACATCGTCCGCAACCCGTCCCACGCGCCGCGACCGATCGCCGTGAGCGCATAGCAGCGGCGCCGCCCCGTGAGGGCGTAGACGATGGCCTGGAAGCCGATGTACGGAACCATCTTGGCCTTCCAGCGCAACGGGACGTGGCGCATGGCGAGCATGCGAAACTGGTTGCGGACATAGGTGTAGAGCCGGTTGGGCGGCTGCACGGACAGCTTGAGCCCCAGCAACGGCAGCGATATGGAGCCCCGCCCCAGCCGATGCTCCATCCGCGCATCGCGCGCGACCCAGCACGAGAAACCGCGATGCCACGCGCGGAAGCACCATTCGATATCGACCGCATCAATGAAGAAATCGTCGCGGAATGGCCCGACCACGTGATACGCGGCGATCGAGACGAGCGAGCCCGACGAGATCACAAAATCCGCCGCCCTGAAGCGGGTGGTGCCCTCACGGCCCGGCCGGGGAAAGATGCGCACGTCCTTGAAGGCCGGCTTCGTGTGCCGCGCGCCGATGGGCTGAACGCCCACCGCAGCCACCCGCTGCCCGGCCGCGGCAAGCTCCACCATCAGATCGGCAAGAAGCCGGACAACCTGCGGGCGCAACGTCGAATCCTGGTCGACGAGCAGCACCGCATCGCCGCCATACCGGCCTGCGCGCCGCAGGATCTCGTTGTAGGCACTGCCGAGCCCGACATTGTCTCGCGACTGGATGATCTCGATGCGGGCGCCGCCGATGGCCAGCAATTCATCCCGTTGAACCGTCGACAACGGGGAGTTCGCGAAGATGAATACGCATTCGGTCGTCTCGGCCAATGCCGACACAAGATCCCGGAGCGATGCCCACTCCGGCCGAAACGTGACGACCCCCGCATAGATGCGCAATGATAAGGTTAACACAATACCCGTGCCAATAAGACAGGTAGAAAATATACGCGAAGTCTGGCATTCGGATTTCTAAAATTCAACTCTATTTTTATGCATTTTGCATCTTCAATCAGCCCCGAGCCCCTGTCAAGATACGTCCGCGCCTGGCCTAGGCCGTAGACTCATAACCGCGTAGCCAGATGCGGATGGACGCGAGCTTCACGGCGGCGAGGAAGTTTTCCGCCGTCTTGTCGAAGCGGGTGGCGATACGGCGGAAGTGTTTGATCTTGTTGAAGA